>Ga0335072_10002554_pt1 | contig 28124 bp, 26 predicted proteins | sample Lox_Sample_21_FD_206725 | JGI IMG/M metagenome (GOLD analysis project Ga0335072, IMG submission 206725) | Soil microbial communities from Loxahatchee National Wildlife Refuge, Florida, United States - Lox_Sample_2.1 | ecosystem: Environmental > Terrestrial > Soil > Wetlands | place: USA... | reverse complement strand
CGGGACAAAGCTCAGCTTTTCTTGACCGATCGACCGGTATGCCACGACCGCTCTCCCCGTTGGGCAGAGCCCATCGAATCAGCTATCAGTCAAGTCGCGAAAACTCATCCGCGCACAGGTCTCATTATATAATGTGAATGACGTTCACATTGCGCCCGAGTCGCTACGCGATGTCACGGTGATGGTTGCCGCTATTGCGCCAGACGTGATCGATCAAAGGAGTCCGTGAAGAGCCTGTCCATCGGGCCGGAGCTGTCGGCCATAAAGTGGAACAAACATGATATAAGTCTTTGAAATTATTGGTGGAGCCAAGGGGGGTCGAACCCCTGACCTCCTGAATGCCATTCAGGCGCTCTCCCAACTGAGCTATGGCCCCGACTGAAGCCGCTTCCTATAGCCTTCGTATGTGGGACCAATCAAGGCACTGGCTGGCCGCGCCGAGCGGACGATGCCGAATGGGTGTGATGTCGATGCGGGAAAGTCTTGCCCATCCAAGAAGTGCTAAGATTTGCCGTCTGAACATCCTTCAGACCGGCAATGCGACGCGAATAAGAACCGCGACAGATATCAGGAACTGGACCTGATTGATCAGGACCGAAAGGCGGTGGACGCGTGAGAAGGCCGCATCCGCACCCGAGTCGCGAAGCCCGTTGATGCCCGGCATCAGCACACGCCAAAGCCAAAGGGCAACGAGGGCAAGGAAAGCAGCGCACCAGGGGGTGATACCGACCGCGGCAAGCGTTGAGGGAATGAAGGCAACCGATGGTGGTGGGGAAAGATCGCGCAGATGAAGCAGCCGGAGGCTGGTGGCTAAAGCGCGCAGCAGATGAGCGGAGCGACGAAGGGGCCGAAGAAAACCACGCCCCAGATGAGAGCCGCGAGTCCGGGCACCCTGATGATCGCCTCTGTCTAACGCATTGGCAAAAACTCAGTAGCGATAGAGATCGGGCTTAAAAGGACCGTCGCGTTCAATTCCGAGATAGTGCGCCTGGTCAGGGGTGAGCCTGGTGAGCGTGGCTCCGACCTTGGCGAGGTGGAGCGCAGCGACTTTCTCGTCGAGATGCTTGGGCAGCGTATAGACCTGACGCTCGTAGCGCCCCGGTGGGGCGGTGAAAAGCTCGATCTGGGCGAGCACCTGGTTGGTGAAGCTGGCGCTCATCACGAAACTCGGATGCCCGGTCGCGTTGCCGAGATTGACGAGCCTGCCTTCGGAAAGAACGATCAGGCGCTTGCCATCGGGAAAGACGACCTCATCCACCTGCGGCTTGACATTCTCCCAAACATAGTTGCGAAGGGCAGCGATTTGGATCTCGGAATCGAAATGGCCGATGTTGCAGACGATGGCGCGATGCTTCATCGCCCGCATATGCTCGATCGTGATGACATCGATATTGCCGGTGGCGGTGACAAAGATATCGCCGCGCGGGGCGGCATCCCTCATTGTGACGACCTCGTAGCCCTCCATAGCCGCCTGAAGCGCGCAGATGGGATCGACCTCGGTGACGAGGACGCGGCAACCGGCCTGGCGGAGGCTTGCAGCCGAGCCCTTGCCAACGTTGCCGAAGCCGGCGACGACGGCCACCTTGCCGGCCATCATCACATCCGTGGCGCGGCGAATACCGTCCACCAGCGATTCGCGGCACCCGTACAGATTGTCGAACTTTGATTTGGTGACGCTGTCATTGACGTTGATGGCGGGGACCAGAAGCGTGTGGCTCGCAGCCATTTCGTAAAGGCGATGGACGCCTGTGGTGGTCTCCTCCGAGATGCCGCACACACCGGCCATCAACTTCGGATGGCGCTCATGCATCACCTTGGTGAGATCGCCGCCGTCGTCCAGGATCATGTTCGGCCGCCAACCGTCGGGGCCCTCGATCGTCTGGTCGATCGCCCACCAAAATTCTTCCTCGCTCATGCCCTTCCAGGCGAAGACAGGAATGCCGGCCGCGGCGATGGCGGCGGCGGCGTGGTCCTGTGTGGAGAAGATATTGCAGGAGGACCAGCGCACTGTCGCGCCGAGGGCGAGGAGGGTCTCGATCAGCACCGCGGTCTGGATCGTCATGTGCAGGCAGCCGGCGATGCGCGCACCGGCAAGCGGCCGCGCCTCGCCATACTCGGCGCGCAGCGCCATCAGGCCGGGCATCTCGTCCTCGGCAAGCGAGATTTCCCGCCGGCCCCAGGCAGCGAGAGAAAGATCCTTCACCTTGCAGTCGCTGGCGGCCGATCCATCGGGCATGGGTGAATCCTTAACGACAGAGAAAGTCAGGTGTTCATGGCGTCGAAGAAATCCTGATTCGTCTTGCTGTATTTCAGCTTATCGAGGAGGAACTCCATCGCGTCCACAGTGCCCATCGGGTTGAGGATACGGCGCAGAACCCACATTTTCGAGAGCGTTCCCTTCTCGACAAGGAGCTCTTCCTTGCGGGTGCCCGACTTGGTGATATCGATCGCCGGGAATGTGCGCTTGTCGGAGAGCTTGCGGTCAAGGATGATCTCTGAATTGCCTGTGCCTTTGAACTCTTCGAAGATCACTTCGTCCATGCGGCTGCCGGTATCAATAAGCGCGGTTGCGATGATGGTGAGGGAGCCACCCTCCTCGATGTTGCGGGCGGCACCGAAGAAGCGCTTCGGCCGCTGCAGCGCATTGGCATCGACACCACCGGTGAGCACCTTGCCTGAAGAAGGGACGACGGTGTTGTAGGCGCGGGCGAGGCGCGTGATCGAGTCAAGCAGGATCACCACATCGCGCTTATGCTCGACCAGGCGCTTTGCCTTCTCGAGCACCATCTCGGTGACCTGAACGTGGCGGGTGGCAGGTTCATCGAAGGTGGAGCTGATGACCTCACCTTTGACGCTCCGGGCCATGTCCGTGACTTCTTCCGGCCGCTCGTCGATCAGCAGCACGATGAGGAAGACTTCCGGGTGATTGGCGGCAATGGCGGTCGCTATGTTCTGCAGCATCACCGTCTTGCCGGTACGCGGGGGGGCGACGATCAGCGCCCGTTGGCCCTTGCCGATCGGCGCGATGAGATCGATCACGCGGGGCGTGAAGTCCTTACCGGGGCCTTTGGCCACCGACTGGAAGTTCTCGACCTCCATCTGAAGCCGGCGATCGGGGTAAAGAGGCGTGAGATTGTCGAAGTTGATCCGATGGCGGACCGCTTCCGGCGGCTCGAAATTGATCGTATTGACCTTGAGCAGAGCGAAATAGCGTTCGCCCTCTTTCGGCGAGCGGATCTGGCCTTCGACGGTATCGCCGGTGCGCAGGCCGAAGCGGCGGACCTGGGCAGGGCTGACATAAATATCATCCGGCCCCGGGAGATAGTTGGCCTCGGGGCTGCGGAGGAAGCCGAAACCGTCGGGCAGGATTTCGAGCGTGCCTTCACCGCTGATCGCCTGGTCCTTCTCGGCCAGGTTCTTCAGGATCGCGAACATCATGTCCTGCTTGCGCAAGGAGGATGCGTTCTCGATCTGCAGCGATTCGGCGTAGCTCAGCAGGTCGGCGGGTGATTTCGCTTTGAGTTCGGCGAGGTGCACGGATGGCCTCGGATGGAAAGAAGAGACGGTAGGACAGCGGAAGATCACCCTGCATGGGCCCAGCGAACGCGCTCCGCGGGCACTTATCATGCCGCCTGCCGTGTTCGACGGCAGGCACTGTCCCGAAAGATCAAGGAAACGGGCGGCAACCGGCCGCCAACGGGGTCAAGACGATTTAGGCATCCAATGGCCACCCCGTCAAGACACTGAGATGGGCGACGGCCTGCTCGTGTCAAGGGTACTCGGGTCTCCCGCTCTCAGAACGGGCGGACGATCACCATGATGACAATGATCACCATCAGCAGGGTCGGGACCTCGTTGGCGACGCGGTAGAAACGCTGGGAATGGCGATTGGCATCGGCAAGGAAATCCTTCCGCCAGCGCGAGAGCATGCCATGGAAGCCACTCATGAGGATGACGGCGAGCAGCTTCACGTGCCACCAGCCGGCATGCCAATCGACCCCGCCGGGTGTGAGAACGAGAAGGATCCCGAAGAGCCAGGCGGCAATCATTGCCGGTGTCGCGATCATGCGCAAAAGCCGCCGCTCCATCACCTTGAAACGCTCGCTTTCGGCGGAGCCTAACTCGGTCTCGCAATGATAAACGTAGAGTCGAGGCAAGTAGAGGAGTGCCGCCAGCCAGGAGATCACTGCGATGACGTGAAGCGCTTTGAGCCACAGGAAAAGAGGGGAGAGGGCCGCAATGGTCATGCGCGAAGGGCCTCCGTGGGGCAGCCGCGATGAGCGGGGCCGCAGGCGCCCCGCCCGGAGAGAATGGAAAGTCCGGGTGGAAGGGCTCGAGCCTCGCGGACGAGAGTGGCGAGGGCTGAAATGAAGGGCGGTTCAAGGGTGGGGGTGGGCGCCCGGAAATAGGCGGGCACGCCGGCTTGGGTAGCGAGGTCCCGATAATCGATGTCGAGCTCGACAAGCGTTTCCGAATGCTCGGAGACGAAAGCGATCGGTACGACGAGAAGGGCGACACGATCGGCGCCGGCAGCGCGGATCTCCTCGTCAGTACTTGGGGAAAGCCAGGGCTCCGGTGTTGCACGGGATTGAAAACAAATGCGAAACTCCGGAGTATCCGAATCTAGAGCCGTAAGGATGGCCGCCACCGTGGCCTCGATCTGCATCCGATAGGGATCGCCCGCGCGGATGACACGCTCGGGCAGGCCGTGGGCGGAGAAGAGGATGCGGAGCGGTGCGCCGGGTGCCAGAGCCGCACGGGCATCGGCGATAGCGCGGCCAAGGGTCGCCGCGAGTGCCCTAATGAAGGCTCTGTTGGCATACCAGCAACAGATGGTGCGGGTAGGCTTTGCAAGACCCATGGCGGCAGCAGCCTCCCGCCACGCTGTGAGGGAGCTCCCGGTCGTGGTCGTCGAGAACTGGGGATAAAGCGGAAGGAGAACAATCTCGTCAGGATCCCAGGAAGCGACCGCATGGGCAGCCTCGAGGCTGAACGGATGCCAATAGCGCATGGCGATGAAGGCACGCACGGAAAGCTCGGGGAGAGCGGCAACGAGAAGGGCAGCTTGCTGCTCCGTCTGGGCGAGCAGCGGCGAGCGGCCGCCGATCTTGGCATAGGATTCGGAAGCCGGCCCGAGGCGGGCGCGGGTGATACGGCGCGCGAGCAGAAGCCGAATGGGCCAGGGAACGGTGAGGATCGCCGGGTCACGAAAGAGATTGAGGAGGAAGGGACGGATGGCTTCCGGTCGGTCCGGACCGCCGAGATTGAAAAGAACGATCGCAACCCTGGGCCCGGACATCACAGCCCACGGACAAGATTTACGAGATCCGTCACATGCTCGGGCGGAGTCTCCGGCAAGACGCCGTGACCAAGGTTGAAAATATGCGGATGGCCGTGAAGTGCCGAGGCAAGGCCAGCCGCCTCCTTGGCCAAAGCCGGGCCGCCAGCCAGCAGCGCAAGCGGATCAAGATTGCCTTGGAGGGCGAGCTGTCTTGGAACGAGAGAGGCTGCAAGCACAGGGTCGGATGCGGTGTCGAGGCCCACCGCGTCGAGGCCGGGCAGGGAGGCGTAGGCGGGCAGCATGAGCCCGGCGAGACGGGGAAAACCAATCAGCGGGACGTGAGGAAAACGCCCCTTCAGAGCCGCAAGGATGCGGGCAGTTGGGGCCATGACGAACTGACGGAAGAGCGGCGGGGCCAAGAGGCCCGCCCAACTGTCGAACAGCATGAGAGCCTCTGCTCCGGCCTCCGCCTGGGCGGTGAGCCAGGCAATGGTGGCGTCTGTCAGGCGCTCGATCAAGGCGGTGAAGAGAGAGGGATCCTCGCGAGTCAAGCGCCGGGTCGCCAGGAACGCACCGCCGGTGCCATCCACCAGATAGCAGGCAAGGGTGAAAGGTGCTCCCCCGAAGCCTATGAGAGTGGCCGAGGCCGGAAGCGTGGCGCGGACAATGCGGATGCTCGCCAATACCGGGGTCATGCCCTCGGGCAGGCGGCTCAGATCAAGCGCGGCAACCTCTTCCGCCCTGCGCAGAGGTGGCATTACGGGACCTTGCCCTTCGACAAAGGAGAGTGAGCGCCCCAGTGCCCAAGGCAAAATAAGGATGTCGCTGAAGAGGATCGCCGCATCGAAACCGAAGCGAAGGACCGGCTGGAGCGTGACCTCGGCGGCCAGGTCCGGATTGGTGCAAAGGGCCATGAAATCCCCGGCACGGGCACGAAGCGTCCGGTACTCGGGCAGATAACGCCCCGCCTGGCGCATCAGCCAGATCGGCGGCGGCCAGAAGGCCTTTCCCGAGAGAACGCCAAGCAGCGGCTTGCGCGCATCAAGAGAAGAGTCTCTCTCTTCTTTGTTCTGGGATGGTTGAGCCCTGTGCAAGTTGGGGTACCCCGATCTTCCTTGGCTTCCTGCTCATTCATCCACAAGCGGTGCGCTTCGCAAGTCTTGAAAAACAGGCGATCCTAGCAGATTGTGCACAGCCGCCGCGCGAGACCGTGGATTCCTTCCCGATGTTCCAGGGCAAGCGGGCTTATCCCCGCATGCAGAGCAGACCCCGGTCGGGGCGAAGTTTTTTCCCCGGGATTCACGTTTGGCAGCGCTGTGGTGGCCGAGCCGTGATGACCACCATCTTTAAGGATTTGCAATCCTATATCGAATTCATAACGATGGGGATGCCGGTCTCGGTGATTATTTTGCGCCCAGCGACACCCGGCGGCATATCCGCGGAGGCTTTGCGATGGTCACCCTGTTCTCCTATCCGGAACTTTACAATGTCGCGGATAACAATCCGTACGGCCTCAAGATTTTTGCTTTCCTCAGGATGACTGGTATTACGTTCCACCATGAGCATCTTTTTGATGCATCAAAGGCGCCGCGGAGTCAGCTTCCCTACATTGATGATGATGGCGCAACGATTGGCGATAGTGACACGATCATCGCGTACCTGACGCAGAAATACGGCCTTACGATCGACGGGACCCTTACCCCTGGCGAGCATGTGATGGGCCATCTGGTGTGCCGGGCACTCGATGACCTTTATTGGGTAATGTCTTATTCGCGCTGGAAAGACCCAAGATTTTGGCCGTTGTTCCGCGACGCGCTGCGGCAAAGGCATCCAAACCTCACGGCAGAAGCGCTTGCGGCGGCGCAGACGTACAATTCTCAGCGCTACTATTATCAGGGAATCGGCCGTTACGAGCCGGATGAGGTGTATCATCGCGGGATCGGCGATTTGGAAGCCATAGCATCTCTGCTTGGCCGCGGACCCTACCTTTTCGGCGAACGACCAAGCAGCACGGATGCCGGCATATATGGCTTCATCGCCAACATCCACTTCTATGAGATCGAAACGCCGCTCAAGAGCTTTGTAGCGTCCCGGCCCAGCCTGATTCGCCATTGCGACTTGGTGCATGCGGCCGTGAGCCGGTAAGGGCCGTGGCTGCCTCCAACCAGCGCTAACAGGAAGGGTCTTCTGGGTTCAGCTCTCGAAGGGTCTTCGGAAAAAGCCCCCTTGGTCTTCCTTGCCGCAAGACGGTGCGCTATGTGACAGCATGGCTGAAGTGCGGCTCAATCTGCATCTCGTCTCGGATGCGACAGGTGATACGTTAAACGCAATCGCGCGGGCGACGGTCGTGCAGTTCGAGCATGCCGATATCGTTTATCACCGTTGGAGCCTGATTCGGACACGATTTCAGATGCATCGGGTGCTGGAGGGCATCGAGGCCGAGCCCGGACCGGTCCTTTCGACGGTGATCGACCGTGCCCTGCGGATCGAACTCGAAACCGCCTGCCAGAGGCTTGGGTTGCCGGTCGTCAACGTACTCGATCCTGTGCTCTCTCTCCTTGCCGAGCAAGTGGGCGAACAGGCCGCAGCGCGACCCGGCCGGCAGTATCGACTCGATGCCGATTATTTTCGCCGGATTGATGCCATGCATTACGTGCTCGCGCATGATGATGGACAGGCCAGCGCGGGAATTGCCGAGGCGGATGTGGTGCTGGTTGGCGTCTCTCGCAGCTCGAAGACACCGACTTCCTTCTATCTTGCCAATCGTGGGGTGAAGGCTGCGAACATACCCCTGGTGCCCAGTCTTCCGGTGCCGGCAGTCCTTGAGGATCCACCGTGCCCTGTGATCGGATTGACCCTTGAGCCGGACCGGCTGATCGAGATTCGCCGCCATCGGTTGACCGTCATCGGAGCACAGGCACCGACAACCGCAGCGTACGCCGAGACGCCGAGCTACGTGGACCGGGAAGCGGTGGCTGCGGAGTTGCTTTGGGCGCGGCGGATGTGCAGTCGCCACAGCTGGCCGGTCATCGACGTAACTCGTCGGTCGATCGAGGAAACAGCTGCCGCCGTGATCAAGCATATCGAGGCATGGCATATACGGCGTGAAGCAAAAGCCTCGGAGCGGACCTCGACGAAGGATGGCCCTGCAGCCTGATCGGCCCGAGCTCGTGCTGGCAAGCGGCTCAGCGGCACGGGCGAAATTGCTAAGGGACGCCGGACTCCGCTTCCGTACAATGCCCCTTGCGCTCGACGAGGAACCGGTGCGGGAGGCTATACGCGATGCCGGAGCGGAGGCCGCTGAAGCCGCAATTGCACTGGCCAAAGCAAAAGCGCGGGCGGGTAGCGAAATGGCGCCGGAGGCGCTGGTGATCGGAGCTGACCAGATCCTTGTCTGCGCCGGACATTGGTTCAAGAAACCGGCCGGGCGCGCAGAAGCAGCTGAGCAGCTCCGGATGCTGCGGGGCCGGACGCATCTTCTGGCGACAGCCGTGGCGTGTGTCAGCGGCGGCAGGATGCTCTGGCATAACCTGGCTGAGGCACGGCTCACCTTCCGCGACTTCTCGGACGCCGCGCTGGAGAGCGTGCTTGAGGCAGACGCAGCAGCCATCGGTGGTGCGGTCGGCGGTTACCGAATCGAAGGCCCGGGCATTTTGCTTTGTGAGCGGATCGAAGGCGATCACTTCACTATTCTTGGGCTGCCGCTTTTGCCATTGCTCGGCTTTCTTCGCATGCAAGGCATGCTCTTGGACTGATGGAATGAGAGAGATTCGAGTCTTCTGATCGGTCCAATTCTCTGCCATTATTTCGATCATGAATTCAGGGGATATGATTTCGAACGATAGAGCCCCAAGCGCGTTTTCCCGTGTACGGCGAATGCCCAAGCGGGGTGTATATAAACGCGAGATCATATACGAAATTATAGACGAGGCGCCGTTTTGTCACATTGGCCACGTGATCGACGGACGGCCCGTGGTGATCCCGACTTTGCATTGGCGTGAGGGCGACAGCGTCTATTGGCACGGCAATGCCGCAAGCCGAATGCTCGAAGCAAATGCCGCCGGCCGCGAGATTTGCCTGACGGCAAGCCTCTTCGACGGCTGGGTCCTGGCGCGCTCGGGGTTCCACCATTCGGTGAATTATCGATCGGTAATGTGTTTCGGGGTACCTCGTGCGATCACCGACAAGGCCGAAAAGGAAGCGGCGCTCGCCAGCTTCGTCGAAGGGCGCTTTCCAGGACGTTGGGCGCGCCTGAGGCCGCCGACACGTCAGGAGCTGAAGGCAACCCTGGTGCTGGTCATGCCGATCGAGGAGGCCTCAGCCAAACTGCGGAGAGGACCGCCGATCGACGAGCCGGAGGATGTTGCCTGGCCGATTTGGGCGGGAGTGCTGCCGGTTTCGCTGGTGGCCGGCCTGCCGGAGCCTGCGCCTGACCTGCTGGGCGGACTAATCGCGGAGCCGCCTATGCCGAAATAGGCACCGGAATGGTGCGTTGCAAAAATATCGATCGATTGATATTGATTCCCGGTCGATCGGTTTAAATACACATCTCATGTCCCTGCCTCCCTCCTGCGCCGATGCGGCGGTTTCACGCATAAGCACGTATCCGCGCGGGGAGGATACACGGCTCAGGATCCTGCGCGCGGCGCTCGAGGTCTTCGCCACTGAGGGCTACGAAGGGGCGAGTACCCGGCTGCTGGCACGACGGGCGGGAGTGAACCTGCCGGCAATCCAGTATTATTTCGGCAGCAAAGAGGGTCTCTACGAGGCGGTGATCGATCACATCGCCGAGAGGATGGAGACCCAAATGACGCCGGTGACGGCGGAAATTCGAGTGGCTCTCTCGACAGGGGCGCCTTCGCGAAAGGAACTCCTCACCCTCCTGCTCAGGATGCTCGACAGTTTTGTCGAGCTCATCATGGACCGTGCAAGTCCGGACTGGGAAAGCCGTGCCCTATTTTTCGCCCGGGCCGAAATCGAGTCTGCGGCGGCTCTCGAACCGCTCTACCAACGGGTGATGCGCCGCATCGTCGAGCCCTGCGCTGCCCTCGTCGGCCAGTTGCTCGGACGGCCTGCTGAGGACAGAAAGACACTGCTCCACGCGATCGCCGTCATCGGCCAGGTCTCGATCTTCTGCAGCCGCAAGAGCCAGCGTGTGCTCGGCTACCAAACCGCCGGTGGCGAAGCGGCCGCCAAGGCGATCCAGGCGGTGGTGCGCGAACATACAATGGCGATCTTTCGAAACTTTGCCGATGAGGGCAAGGACGCCTCGGTATGAGTGGCACCGGCACAAACGGAAGAGCAAGTCGACTCGTCACATTTCTGTTGTTGCTGCTGGGAGGCTGCGCCGTGGGGCCCAATTTTCATCCTCCGGCGGCACCGGCGGTGAACGGCTACACTCCCGAGCCCCTGCCGGCAAAGACGAACGCCGCCGATGTGCCCGGCGGCGGCGCACAGAATTTCGAGCATGGCCTCAATATTTCCGGACAATGGTGGGAACTCTTTCATTCTGGGGCCCTTAACCAAATGATCGCCGAGGCGCTCAAGGACAACCCCGATCTTGCCTCGGCCGAGGCAGCATTGCGCGAAGCCAATGAGAATGTCTATGCGGCCCAGGGTGGGCTCTTCCCGACTGTGACCGGAAGCTTCCAGGCAGAGCGGCAAGCCTTCTCCGCTGCCGAGTTTGGGGGAACGACCAGCAAGAGCGCGACCTTCAATCTTGTGACGCCGACGCTTCTGGTCTCCTACCCCATCGATGTTTTCGGCGGTGTCCGGCGGCAGGTGGAGTCGCTTGCGGCGACCGCCGAATTCGAGCGTTTCGAGCTCGAGGCCGCCTATCTCACCCTGACCTCGAATGTGGTCGTCGCGGCAATCGACGAGGCTTCGTTCCGCGGGCAAATCGCGGCGACGGAGGACATCATCCACATCGAATCCGACCAGCTCAGCGTGCTGGAGCAACAATTCGAACTCGGTGCTGTGGCGAAAGCCGAAGTGCTCTCGCAGCAGGCAACGCTCGCCGCGACCCAGGCGAGCTTGCCGGGGCTTCAGAAACAGCTGAGCCAGACTCGCGATCGGCTCGCGGATCTGCTCGGACGCTATCCAAGCGCTGTGCCTCAGACAGAGTTCGATCTTGCCGGGCTGAGATTGCCCGAGCAATTGCCGGTGAGCCTGCCCTCGGCACTTGTCGCGGAAAGGCCAGATGTACTCGCCGCAGAGGCGAGCCTGCATGCAGCGAGCGCGAATATCGGCGTTGCCATCGCCAACGAGCTGCCGCAGTTTACCATCAGCGGCGAGTATGGGAGCGAGGCGCTTGGCTTCAGCTCGCTGTTCACGCCGGCCACCACGATCTGGAGTGTTGCCGGCGGTGTTGCGACGACGCTGTTCGATGGGGGAACGCTTCTGCACAAAAAGCGTGCAGCAGTCGCCGCCTTCAGCCAAGCCGCGGCGCAATACCGCAGCACCGTGCTTGCCGCTTTCCAGAACGTCGCCGATGCGTTGCACGCGCTCATCTCCGATGCCAACGCGCTTGCGGCACAGGTGGCAGCGGAGCAAGCCGCGGCCACCAGCCTCGATCTGGCGCGCCGGCAATTCGCGCTCGGTGCGATCAGCTATCCGACTCTACTGAACGCCGAGCAGACCTATCAGCAGGCGCGGATCGGCCTCGTGCAGGCGGAGGCAACCCGCTTCGCAGACACCGCCGGGCTCTTCCAGGCGCTCGGTGGAGGTTGGTGGCACCGCGCGGATGTGCCCGAGACGGCGCAGGGCAGCCCGGACCGGTTTTGGTTGGTTGGCGCGGTCACGGGACACTGAAGGGGACCGAACTATGGTCAAGCGCATGATCTTCATGCTGTTCGCGGTCGGGCTTGTGGTGGCCGCACTGGTCGGCTTCCAGATGTTCAAGACGCGGATGATCAAGCGCGCCATGGCCGCGTTCGCGAACCCACCGCAGACAGTCTCGACCATTACCGCGAGTGAGCAGGAATGGCGGCCGGCACTCACCGCGGTTGGCAGCCTGACAGCGGTCCAGGGCGCCAATCTTTCGCTCGAGGTCTCGGGAATCGTGACCGAGATCGATTTTCGTTCCGGAGCGGATGTGCAGAAAGGCCAGATCCTGCTGCGTTTGCGCGTGGATGACGACATTGCACGACTGCATGCGCTCGAGGCGACGGCAGAACTCGCGCGCATCAACTACAATCGCGACCTCAGGCAATTTCGTGCTCAGGCGGTGAGTCAGGCGACTCTCGATACCGATGCGGCAACGCTTAAGAACGATGAGGCGCAGGTGGCGGCGCAGCAGGCCATTGTCGATCAGAAGATCCTGCGCGCGCCTTTCTCCGGCGAGCTCGGGATTCGCGCCGTCGATCTCGGACAGTATCTCTCGGCAGGAACAACCGTGGTGGGACTTCAGGCACTCGACACGCTGTTCGACGATTTCTACTTGCCACAGCAGGATCTCTCGCGGATTCGTGTTGGCCAGAATGTTACAGCGTTGGTCGATGCTTATCCTGGCAGGGAGTTTCCGGGAAAGATCGCCGCGATCGATTCTGCGGTCGACTCAAGCTCTCGCAATATCGAAGTGCGTGCGGCGCTGCCGAACGCGGAGCATCTGCTGCGCCCCGGCATGTTCACCACACTCTCGATCGATGCCGGAGTGCCGGAGCAGAGAATTACGCTGCCACAGACTGCGGTCGCCTACGATTCGTACGGCAACTCGGTGTATGTCGTAGTGCACAAGCCAGTCACCGGGCCTGGCACACCTGAGCTTTTCGCCGAGCAGAAATTCGTTACCCTCGGCGCGACGCGCGGAGACCAGGTCGCGGTGCTCAAGGGCTTGAGGTCGGGCGACGTTGTCGTCACGTCCGGACAGGTCAAGCTGCGCAACGGTTCGCCAGTTGTGATCAGCAACACTGTGCAGCCACTGGACGAGGCGCATCCCGTGGTCGCGGATCCTTAAGGGAAAGCGCGATGCCCCTGACCGATATCTTCATCCGCCGGCCGGTGCTGGCGAGCGTGCTGAGCCTCGCGATCCTCGTGCTAGGCCTGCGTGCCGCAGGCTCTCTGCCGATCCTGCAATATCCCCGGACCGAGAACGCCGTCATCACCGTGACCACGCCTTATCCGGGGGCCGATCCTGCTACCATCGCGGGGTTCATCACGACGCCCCTTGAGAACGCGATCGCCCAGGCCAACGGGATCGACTACATGACCTCGACGAGCACGCCGGGAGTCAGCACGATCACCGTCAACCTCGTGCTCAACTACGATCCCGACAAGGCGCTTTCCGAAATCAGCACCAAGATCACCTCGGTGCTGAACCAGCTTCCACCAGCGTCGGAACAACCGGAGCTGACCGTCACGGTCGGCCAGACGATCGATGCGATGTATATCGGTTTCTACAGCGACGTTCTGGCACCCAACCAGCTCACCGATTATCTTGTGCGCGCGGTGCAGCCCAAGCTGCAGGCGGTGCAAGGCGTGCAGACGGCGGAACTGCTGGGGGCCAAGAATTTCGCGCTGCGCGCCTGGCTGGATCCGGTTAAGATGGCGGCCTACGGCGTCACCGCGACCGACGTTTCGAATGCGCTCCTCAACAACGACTATATCTCGAGCCTTGGCAACACCAAGGGCCAGATGGTGCAGGTGAATCTTGCCGCTTCGACCAACCTGCATACGCTCGACGAGTTCCGCAATCTCGAGGTCAAGACGAGTGGCGGAGCGATCGTGCGGCTCAAGGACGTGGCCCATGTCTCGCTTGGCTTCGACGACTACGATTCGCAAGTTGCCTTCGACGGCAAGCAGGCAGTCTATATCGGCATCCAGATAGCGCCTGGTGCCAACCTGCTCAGCGTGATCGGCCATGTGCGCGACATCTTTCCCGCCATCCAAGCCGATATGCCGCAGGGGATACAGGGGCGGATCGTCTATGACTCGACTGAGTTCGTGAACAGCTCCATCCATGAGGTGGTGTGGACGCTCGTCGAGGCGATGCTGATCGTGACTGCGGTGATCTTCGTCTTCCTTGGCTCGCCGCGCTCGGTTCTGATCCCGGTGATTGCGATCCCGCTTTCCCTCGTCGGCACCTTCACGATGATGCTGATATTCGGCTTCTCGATCAACCTGCTCACTCTGCTCGCGCTGGTACTAGCTATTGGCCTTGTCGTTGACGATGCAATCATCGTTGTCGAGAACGTCAACCGTCTGCTCGATGAGGGGATGAGGCCGATCCCTGCAGCAATCCGTGCGGCGCGGCAGCTTGGTGGACCGATTATCGCCATGACGGTGGTGCTGATCGCGGTCTATCTGCCGATCGGGTTTCAGGGCGGACTCACCGGCGCGCTCTTCACCGAGTTTGCCTTCACGCTGGTCGGCGCGGTGACGGTCTCCGCGGTCATCGCTCTCACGCTTTCGCCAATGCTCTGTTCGCGTGTTCTCAAGCCGACTGGCAGCGGAAAGCGCGGGATAGACGCACGTTTGGTCGGTTTCATCGACCGTTCATTCGGTACCCTGCGTCGAAGCTACGAGCGGCGGCTTCACAACAGCCTCAACTACATCCCTGTCACCGCCGTCTTTGCCGTGATCGTGCTCGGCAGCATCTTCTTTCTTTATTCGAGTGCGACGAGCGAGCTCGCCCCGCAGGAGGACCAGGGGGTCATTATCGAGAGTTCAACCGCGGCGCCAAACGCCACGCTACAACAACGGCTGATGTACGACGCACAGGTGTACAAAGCCTTTGCCGGCTTCCCGGAGAATGCCCACGTCTTTCAGCTCGACACGCCCGGCCAGAATATTGGCGGCATGGTGATGAAGCCATGGGATCAGCGAAAGCGGACGGCGAATCAATTGCAACCCCTTGTCCAGCAGGCGCTCAATCGCATTGCCGGAGTGCAGGCCGTCGCCTTCCAGCCGCCACCATTGCCAGGCGCGAACGGCCTGCCCGTGCAGTTCGTGATCGACACAACCGAAGGGTTCAACGCGCTCGATGGCGTGGCTCAGCAATTCCTGCAGAAGGCGATCTCGAGCGGGCTCTTCATATTTCTTGAAAAGGACCTCCGAATCGATCAGCCGCAGACGACGGTCATGATCGATCGCAGCAAGGCGGCACTCCTTGGCCTCAAGATGAGCGATGTCGGGGGTGCGCTGAGCGCAATGCTGGGTGGCGGCTATGTCAATTATTTCAGTTTGGTTGGCCGTTCCTATAAGGTCATCCCGCAGGTCCAGCAACGCTTCCGACTGAATACGAACCAACTCAACACCTACTATATCCGCACTGCAAGCGGGACGATGGTACCGCTTTCGACCGTCGTCCACATGACGATGCAAACAGTGCCTGAGTCGATCAACCATTTCCAACAGCTCAACTCGGCCACGATCGAAGGCGTGCCGGCGCCCGGAGTGGCTCTCGGGACGGCGCTCAATTATCTGACGAACCTCGCCAAGCGAACCCTGCCCCTTGGCTACACAATCGACTACGGTGGCGTGTCGCGACAATATATCCAGGAATCGAGCGGCTTTCTTGGTACGTTCGGGCTTGCCCTCATCATTATCTTTCTTTCTCTCGCTGCCCTCTTCGAGAGCTTTCGTGATCCCCTGGTGATCCTTGTCTCGGTGCCGATGTCGATCGCGGGAGCCTTGATCTTCGTTTCGCTGGGAGTTGGTGGGGCGACGCTCAACATCTATACCGAGGTCGGTCTGGTGACGCTGATGGGACTGATCAGCAAGCATGGTATCCTGCTCGTCGAGTTTGCCAACGAGCTGCAAAAGGAAGGGAAGAGCAAGCGCGAGGCAATCGAGACGGCGGCCGGGATTCGCCTCAGGCCAATCCTGATGACCACGGCGGCGATGGTGCTCGGCGTGGTGCCATTGCTTACGGCAAGCGGCGCCGGGGCAGTATCGCGTTTCGATATGGGGCTCGTCATCGCAAGCGGTCTTGCAATCGGCACGCTCTTCACACTCTTTGTCGTGCCGGCGGTCTATATGCTGCTCTCCGCCGACCATTCGAAGCGGCAAGTCGAGGAAGAAGCGGAGCTCGCCCTCACCCCATCGAGGAGTTGAAGCTGCCGCCGTCAAGCAGAAGGTTTTGCCCGACGATGAACCCCACATGGGCCGAGCAGAGAAAGGCGCAGGCGAAGCCGAATTCCTCGGGATCACCGACGCGTCCAGCCGGGTTCGCTGTTGCGCGCTCTGCCAGTACTGCTTCAACCGGCCGGCCGGCAGCGCGGGCCGCTTCCTCGGTTGTGCTGCGCAGCCGGTCCGTCAGGAAGGGACCGGGCAGAAGGTTGTTAATGACGACATTGTGTCGGGCAACTTGACGCGCAAGCCCGGCCACGAAGCCGGTAAGGCCAGTGCGGGCGCCGTTGCTCATGCCGAGTGTGGGAATTGGCGACTTCACCGAGGCCGAGGTGATGTTGACGATGCGACCGAACTCGCGGGTGATCATGCCGTCGATAACCGAACGAATCAATGCGATCGGCGTGAGCATGTTGGCGTCCAGCGCCTTGATCCAGTCTTCGCGCGACCATTGACGGAAATTTCCGGGCGGCGGGCCGCCCGCATTGTTGACCAGGATGTCCGGTTCGGGGCAAGCGGCCAGCGCGGCCGCGCGTCCTGCTTCGGTGGTAATGTCACCAGGAACCGCGGTCACCGCCACGCCCGTTGCGGCGCGAATCTCGGCCGCTGTGCGCTCGAGCGCCTCGGTTCCGCGTGCGGTGATGGTGACGGCAACGCCCTCACGTGCCAGTGACGTTGCACAAGCTCGGCCGAGCCCTTTGCTTGCGGCACAGATGAGCGCGCGTTTACCGGCGATACCAAGATCCATCGTTTCCCTCCGTTTCGAGACGGCGTTCTGAGCAACATGACGGGATAAGCCCAAACTTCGGTCGAAGACCTATCCGCGCAGCGAGAAAGGATTGTAGAGAAATCGCTTTTGCTGGCAGGAGCCCCATCGCACGAGTGCGATGGGCGCCCGTTCAGGGGCTGGGTCTCCGACCATCGGCGATTTTTCCGTCGTCTGCTAAGATGTAACCGCGATCTGCGAGAGTGCCGCACGGCTTTCGGCCGGAATGGGCACTGGACGCATGCTGGCGCGATCGACATAGACGTGCACGAAGTGGCCTTCGGCTGCCGCCTCGTCTTCGTCGTTGCGGAAGACAGCGATCTCATAGCGTACCGAACTTGAGCCGATGCGTGCGACACGTATGCCGACCGTCACCCGATCGGGGAAGGCAACAGAGATGTGATAGCGGCAACCGGTCTCGGCCACCACGGTGATGATCTCTCCTGCCGAGATGCCGATGAGCCGGTTCTCAAGCAGAAAGTAGGTCACGGCGGTGTCGAAATAGGAATAGTACTCGACATTGTTGACGTGACCGAAGGCATCATTGTCCTTCCAGCGGGTGCTGATCGGGTGGAAGAATCGGTACTCGCTGCGACGATTGCGCTCACGACGGCTCATGCGGCGGACCACCTAGGGCGTGATGACCGGAGAGGGAATCACCGTATGTTCTGAATCACGCGAGAAAACAATGACCAAGAGCAGGATCCGCAGGTCGGAGCGAACGCGTCCCGCTCTCGGGACGGGCAAGCTCTCCCCATCATCGCGGCGCGGCGCGGGGTTCGCAAAGCCGCCTTGCGTCAGAAACTGAGCGGTGTGGCCTGGACGACGAGCGGGATCGCGCGGATGGCAGCGAGCACCGGCTCTGGAACCGGCTCATCCACCGCGACGAGGCAGATGGCATCGCCGCCGGGGGCGGTTCGGCCAAGATGGAAGGTCGCGATATTGATGCCGGCTTCGGCGAGCTTCGCGCCGAAGCGGCCGATGAAGCCCGGGCGATCCTGGTTGGTGACATAGATCATGTGACGAGAGAAATCCGCCTCCACTGGAATGCCCTTGATCGCAACGACGCGGGGGCGGTTGTTGGCGAAGAGCGTGCCGGCAATGGCGCGGGTCTGCTGCTCGGTGGTGATCGAAAGCGCGACCAGTGTTTGATATTCGCTCGGGCGATCACGCACGGTCTCAGCGATCTCGATGCCGCGCTCATGCGCTAGAGCCAATGCGTTGACCATGTTCACACCCTCGAGGATCGGTGTGAGAAGCCCGGCGAGGGCCGCGGCGGTGAGAGGCTTGTGATTGAGGCCGGCCGCCGCCCCCTCGTACTCGATCGCGACACGCTGGATGACACCATCGCGTGCCTGGGTAAGTTGGCCGGCGAAGGTGCCGAGCAGGCGGCAAAGATCCATATAGGGACGGAGCCGCGGCGCCTCCTCGGTGGAGACGGACGGCATATTGACGGCGTTGACGATCGCGCCAGTGAGCAGGAAGTCGCTCATCTGCTCTGCCACCTGGATGCCAACCTTCTCCTGCGCTTCTTCAGTGGAAGCACCGAGATGTGGCGTGCAGACGACGTTCTCGAGTCCGAAGAGTGGGCTCTCACCTGGCGGTTCGGCAGCGAAAACATCAAGGGCCGCGCCGGCGATCTGGCCTGAGCGGATCGCTTCTGCGAGTGCCGCCTCGTCGACGAGTCCACCGCGCGCGCAATTGATGATGCGCACGCCCGGCTTCATCGAAGCGATTTCCTTGGCCGAGAGGATGTTGCGGGTTGCCTCCGTAAGCGGGGTGTGCAGCGTGACCACGTCGGCACGGGTGAGCAGCGCAGGAAGTTCGACCTTCTCCACCCCGAGCGCGAGCGCGCGCGCCTCGGTGAGATAAGGATCATAGGCGATCACCTTCATCTTGAGGCCGATCGCCCGATCGGCGACGATCGAGCCGATATTGCCGCAGCCGATCAGGCCGAGTGTCTTGCCGAACAGCTCCATGCCCATGAAGCGGTTCTTCTCCCACTTGCCTGCCTTGGTGGAGGCGGAGGCTTCGGGGATCTGACGGGCCAGCGCCATCATCATAGCGATTGCGTGCTCGGCGGTGGTGACCGAGTTGCCGTGCGGTGTGTTCATCACGGCAACGCCGCGGCGGGTCGCGCTCGTAATATCGACATTATCGACGCCGATTCCGGCGCGGCCGACGACTTTTAGGCTGGGGGCGGCCTCAAGGAGTTCGCGCGTCACTTTCGTCGCGGAACGCACGGCGAGCCCATCATAGGAGTTGATGATCTCACGCAATTCGGGTGGCTTGAGACCAGGCTTGAGATCGGCATCGATCCCACGCTCGCGGAAGACGGCGACGGCGGCGGGCGAGAGCTTGTCGCTGATCAGGACCTTGGGCATGAGTGTCACTCTGCGGCCTGCGGCGGCGCGACGTCAGCAGCGACGGCCGCCGCCGCCCAGTCGAGCCAGGGGAGGAGTGCCTCGATATCCGCCGTCTCGACCGTGGCGCCACCCCAAATACGCAAGCCAGGAGGCGCGTCGCGGTAGGAGGCGATGTCATGGGCGACCCCCTCGGATTCGAGCAGGCTTGCGAGCCGTTTGGTGCTCGCGGCCTGAGCGTCGGGTATGAGGTTAGTGAACCAGGGTGCGGTGATCTTGAGACAGATCGAGGTCGGCGAGCGCCACTCCGGCCGTTCGGCGAGGAAATCGACCCATGGTGTGCGTGCGACCCAGCGCGCGATCGTGGCGAGATTCGCCTCGGCGCGCGCGATCAGCGTCGGTAGCCCGCCGATTTTCTCCGCCCAGCGAAGCCCGTCCAGTGCATCCTCGACAGCGAGCATGCTTGGCGTGTTGATCGTCTCGCCTTTGAAGATGCCCTCGATCAGTTTTCCACCCTTCGTCAGGCGGAAGATTTTCGGCAGCGGCCAGGCAGGTTTGTACGATTCGAGACGCGCCACGGCGCGCGGAGAAAGGGCAAGCATGCCATGCCCGGCCTCCCCACCCAGCACCTTCTGCCAGGACCACGTCACGACATCGAGCTTCTCCCAGGGCAATGCCATGGCAAAAACGGCGGAGGTCGCATCCGCGATGACAAGACCCTCGCGCTTCTCCGGGATCCAGTCCCCTTGCGGGACACGCACGCCGGAGGTGGTCCCATTCCAGGTCAGCACCACGTCGCGCGAGAAATCGACCGCACCGAGATCCGGCAGCCGGCCATAAGGCGCTTCGAGCAGACGTGCGTCGGCGAGCCTGAGTTGCTTCGCAATGTCGGTCACCCAGCCGGCGCCAAAGCTTTCGAAGGAGAGAACATCCACACCGCGAGCGCCGAGGAGGGACCAGAGCGCCATCTCGACGGCGCCGGTGTCGGAGGCTGGCACGATGCCGAGCTGCCAATCCGCCGGCATACCGAGAAGGGCGCGCGAACGGGTGATGACCTCCACCAGTCTGGCCTTGGGTTCCTTGGCGCGGTGGCTGCGACCGAGCAGCGCACCGGACAGCGCCTCAAGCGTGAAGGCGGGACGCTTGGCGCAAGGGCCAGACGAGAAATTGGGATTTGCCGGACGTATGTCCGGCCGAGGCGCGGCGAATGCCATTCCGGCTCTCCCTTGCAGAAGAGAAGCGCCCCGGTGGGGGGGCGTGGCCCGGCGCCGCCTTTAGCCCAAACGTACGTATTTGGCAATCATTGCTGAGGGCGACAACGATTGATGGCATCAATCGTGATGATTGGAATAATCGATTTGACGATCGTGTTGCGGCGCAGCATCCAGCGCTCTACCCGGGCGCCGCCCGGGCTTTTTCGACGACGCAAGTGCAGGAGAGAAGACGGCATGCTCACCGTGGGAGACAAGTTCCCGAGCTTCCGGCTTGAGGCTGTCAAGGGCGGCAAGGAGGGTCTTGGCGGCCCTGGCAAGTCCTTTACCGAGATCACCGAGAAGAGCGATCCGGGACTGTGGAAGATTGTCTTCTTCTGGCCGAAGGACTTTACCTTCGTCTGCCCGACCGAGATTGCCGCTTTTGGTAAGCTCGCCCCCGAGTTCGCCGACCGCGATGCCGTGATCTATGGCGTCTCCACAGACAGTGAGTTCGTGCACCTGAATTGGCGGCTGCATAACGACGACATCCATGACCTGCCATTTCCGATGCTTGCCGATGTGAAGCGCGAATTGTCCCAGGCGCTGGGCATCCTCGACAGGGAAGCAGGCGTTGCGCTGCGCGCGACCTTCATTGTCGATCCCGATGGTGTGATTCAATGGGCGAGCGTCAACGGGCTCAATGTCGGGCGCAACCCGCAGGAAGTGCTACGTGTGCTCGACGCCTTGCAGACCGACGAGCTCTGCCCGTGCAACTGGGAGAAGGGCAAGCCGACACTCGATCCGGCCGCGCTGTTCGAAGCGGCCTGACGGCCGACACCGAGGAATGCAGATGTCAATCGAGGCGCTGAGAGCTCGGCTTCCGGAGTATGCGAAGGACCTGCGGCTCAATCTCGGAATGCTGGCGGCCGAGCCATCGCTCTCGGCCCACCAGCGCGCGGGGACTTTCGTTGCTTCGGCAATCGCGAGCCGCAGTGCCGCCCTCACCGAGGCAATCGTCGCCGAGTTCGGTCATGACCTCGGCGATGAAGGACTTGCCGCGGCAAAGGCCGCAGCAGCGATCATGGGGATGAACAACGTCTATTACCGATTCACCCATCTGGTTGGAGGCGGTTACAAGACCATGCCGGCCAAACTCCGGATGAACGTGATCGGACGGCCCGGAGTCGAAAAGGCCGATTTCGAACTCTGGTGCCTCGCGGTCTCGGCGATCAATGGCTGTGGTGCTTGCATGGAAGCCCACGAGCGCGCGGTGCGCGAGGCGGGACTGCTCGCCGAGCAGGTCCAGGCAGCTGTGCGGATTGCTTCTGTGGTGCATGCCGTGGCGACGGCGCTTGACGCTGAGGACGCGCTGGCTGGGATGGCGTTCGCGACAGCGGCCTGAGCGTGATGACCGCAGGCGAGAACGCCTGAGGTCTGAATCACGCGAGAAAAAGACCGAGAGCGGGATGGGGGGAGCGGGAGCGAACATATCCCGCCACGCGAGATTCCGAGGGGCGAAGTCCCCTCGGGTGTTTGTCGAGCTACAAGCTCCAGCGCAGGCCGCAATTCCGGCACGGCAGGGGCGGCGTATCCGAAAGCAAGGCTGAGCGGAAATCCCGATAGGCAGGGCTGTTCCAGATCTCGCGCAGGGTCTGCTGTGTGGCGTCCCCGAGCGTGTAATGGCTATAACCGCGTACCGAAAAAGGCGCGATGCAGCAGGGGAGCGCGCGACCATGGGCGGTGAAATACATCAGTGACCACGGGCGACGGCAGGTTGCCCAAGGCTGATCCTCCGGCTGACGCTGCAAGCTCAGACCCGGCTCCGTCGCGCCGGACGCATCCAGCATCACACCCAGTTCGGCACCCAACGCCTGGGCCGCGGCGATGGATGTCCGCTCCTCCGTCTGTGTGGTCTCGAACAAAGAATGTTCCGCACTCGCCATGCCATAGCCTGGTTCGTCGAAGACAAGGCGCTGCAGGTGCACTTCACGGATTCCCATGGAAGCGGCGAGGTGCACGAAGGCAGGTAGCTGGGCGATGGTTTCCTTCAATCCGGTCAACCAGAGCGAGACACGCGGTGTCGTCGCGCCGATCTCTTTCTGGAAAGCCACGAACTTGCCGACGTCGCGCACGATGCGATCGAAGAAATCCTTGCCCCTGATCCGGGCATAGGATTGGCGGTCGGCGGCGTCGAGCGAGACCCGCAGCTCGTCCAGACCGGTATCGATCAGCGCCTGGAATTTCTTCGGCTGCATCAGGGTTCCGTTGGTGTTGAACAGGACATAGGTGCCGCTCTCCTTGAGAGTGCGGATCATGCGTGGCAAGTCCTTGACCAGCATCGGCTCCCCGACGCCGTGCAGCACCACGCGCGCGATGTTCGGTACCTGATCGATGATGCGGGTGAAGAGCGCCCAGCTCATGTCTGCCGGGGGTTCCAGTGTTTCGAAGGTGCGTGGACAGGTCTCACAGAGCAGATTGCAGCGATTGGTCACCTCCAGATAGAGGCAGACAGGTGGTTTCTCGGCTGTGGCCGACCGTTCGGCGCTGACGTCTTCGAAATAGCGACGCGGATTCCTCAAGGTGGTCGAAGCGGACATCATAGGTTTCCTTGCGAAGCGGCGATCGCGGCGCGGGGCATGGTTTGGCGGCGCCAAAGGCCCGCCAGGGCTAGGGCAATCGCCGGCAAATAGACCAGGGATGGCCAGAAGAAGCGTTCTTGAAAGGGATCGAGGTAGAGCAGGACGGGGGCTGCGGAGAGCCAAATCACAGACGGCAGGGGGGCCACGACGCAGGGCACGGCAAGCCAGGCGAAATACCAGGTGTAATGCGGGCTGACGATGATCGTGGCACCGGCGGCAAGGATGGCCGTGTCTCGGCACAATGTGACAACATCGTTTTCAGCCTGCCGAAATCTGCCACGCGCGATCCAGAACGCAAGCCAGCCGAAGCCACCGACGGCCGCAAGCACGTAGATCAGCACCACCCATCGAGATAACGGCAAGATTTGAGAAAATCCTGCCAGCAGCCAGAACCCGCTGCCGCTATCGAGGCCCTCCTCGGCGCCGTAGCCGGGGAGGTAGCCAAGCACGTGCAGTCCGACGGAACTATAGAGTGTGTAGAGAAGCACCAGGGTTACGCCGCCGGCGAGGAGAGGACGCCAAAGCCGGCCGCCACGCAGGAAGGCCGGCGCCGCCACGATGGGCAAGAATTTCACCAGTGTCGCACAACCCAGAATCATTCCGGCAAAGCCATCGCGATGTCGCGCTCGGCAAAGCAGGGCAAGAGCCAGCAGGCCGATCGCAATCGCATCGACATGCCCATTGCCCGCGAAAGCCCAAAGCGCAAGCGGATTCCATGCGTAGATGAGCACGCGCTCAAGTGGCAATCCGCCAATCGCCAGCAACCGAAGGAGGCAAAGAACGGCCACGGCTTCGAATGCCACCATTGCGATTTTCATGCCGATGACGGTTCGCGAGATGCGGGTGACAATCGCGAAGACGATCTCTGCGACCGGTGGATAGATGGTACGCGCGTATGTCTTGCGGTTGATACGGGAATAGATCGCCGGAGTCCGCAACGCCGCAAGGGCAGGATCGGCCGGGATATAGCGATAGGGATTGATGCCGGCCGCCTGGACTTCGCCATCCCAGACATAGCGGAAAATATCGCCTGAGAGGAAAGGGGGTACCGGCAGCAGAACCGCACGCATGATCATGGCCACACCCAGCACGATCCAGATCGCGCTCGCGGGAAGCCTGTTCCTCAGCACCAGCCTGACGCAGAGAAAATAGACGGCCGCCCCGGCAACCAGCACGCCGACGAAAATATTGGTGCGGAGGGGCGAGCCGACGGAATGCGACCCGGGCACATGCAGCATCAGCGCTCCGAGCATGAGCGCGCAGAGGATGACGCCAAGGCCGGCAAGCCTGAGGACGGCACGGTTCATTCGGCGGCACTCGGCAGAATCGCGTTTGACAGGCTCTCCCTCAGGCCGAGGCGATCGAGCGCAGCGTTTGTTGCCGGCGCGGCATAGCCGGACTGTTCGCTCAGCAGAAGCCCAAGCGACGGCGCATCGTCGACATCGTACCAAGGATCAATCTCGATCAACGGGACTTCGATTTGTCGCGCGCGTGCGCGTGTCGCATCCGCGACGTTTTCGGTGCTCCAGGCAATGTCCGCGAAGAGCGAGGCGTGCGCCTGCTTGAGGCCGAGCAGGTAATACCCGCCGTCCTCCGCCGGCCCAAGGACGGCGTGGCTGCCCTCCGCAAGCAGGATGCTTGCCGCTTCGACAAGAAGCCGTGTGGGGAGGGTGGGGATGTCAGAACTCAACACACAGGCTGCCTCATGGCCGCGAGAGAGCATTCCCTGTATCGCATGAAGCAGACACCGGCCAAAACCATCGACGCCCTTTGGCATGGGGGGGCTGCCATCCGCCAGCAGCAGTTCCGTCCCCTCGGCGAGATGAGGCCGAAGCAGCGCTTCGGTTCCGAACGGGGCATAGGCAGCATAAGGAAAAATCGGTGCCGAGCGTGCGGCGGCGGCGACATTGCTGGTTGTGTCGTGCAGGAAGGAGGCACTCAGTGCGGCTGCCTGCTCGGGGAGAAGTGGCGGGCAAAGGCGAGTCTTCGACCGACCGGGTTGGGGCGTCTTGGCCATCACGCCGATGGCACAAGAACCCGTTCGGCGTGACATCGACCGTCAGCTCCCGCTGAACCTGTTATAGCCGCGATCCGTCCACAAGCCGCGCGGTCTTTTGTCGGTCATGTAGGGGGTGGCGACGAATTTTGGCTTCCTGAAGCCAGGCTTTGTCGGGATTCGCAGCTTGAATGGAAACCCATGCTCGTAGGGCAGGATCTCGCCGGAGAGCTTGAACGCCATCAGAGTCTGCGCGTACAGTGCCGTTGGCATATCGACGCCCTCATACATGCGATGCGTGGCGAAAACGCTCTGATGCAGCGTTCATCGCCGGTCCAAGCGCCGTGTCGCACGTCAGGACCAGATCCGTTGTCGCCGCGTGCGCTGTTCCCGCTGCGGCAATAAGCGGGAGCGCGGGCAGGCTTTGCAGTGAATGGCGGCGCTCGATATCCATCCCGCGAATTCTCGATCCCTTCGCCATCTGGGACGCCGGCGGCGGGCGCCAAACGCATCCCCTGCGTTACACTAGACCGCCTCCGCGCGAGGGAGGAACGGTGTTTGGGTGAAATCCACCCAACCATTCGTGGGCGGGGACGTACGGTTACATCGGCGATGCGACGGATGGGTCGTCCCTTGGCAGATTGAAGGGTTCCGTCCCTCAAACATCCTTGCCGTGGGCGCGGCCTGCGGAACGCTTTCCCGCGGCAATTGCGCAGGCTATCAGAAGGTCAGCGCTTGAGCCCCGGTGCTCGCTTTCGGGTTAAGACCCAGATATAGGCCGAGTGTGCATCTCCTCCGGATGGCTTTTGTTACACGCGATGTGCTCTCTCCACGCCACCGAGAGGCTCGCCCGTACGCTGGCCGGCGGTTTTGGCTGCGGGCTGGTGCCTTGGGCCGAGGGCACCGCCGCCTCGGCGGCGGCAACGCTCGTCGCGGCGGGCCTGCTTGCGATTTCGCCCGCCCTGCTCCCTCTCGGTGTGGGTCTGGCACTCCTGAGCGGCTTCTGGGCGATCAACAGGTTAGGCGTGACAGATGATCCCGGGTGGGTGGTGGTTGATGAGATTGCAGGGCAATGGATTGCGCTGCTGGCTGCCATTCAGGCTGGTCCGTCCGCGCTGATCCTGGGATTCGTCTTTTTTCGGGTCTTCGACATTCTGAAGCCGGGCCCCATACGGTGGGCTGAGCGCTTGCCCGGAGCCGCTGGCATCATGGCGGACGATGTTCTCGCCGGGGCTGCCGCGGCGCTCTTGCTGCTCGCCGCCCGGTTCACATTTCCGGCCGCCCCCTGGTTCTGAGCCGTGCCGATTGCCGGCACGCCGGGGCTTGGCTATATCCCTGGACGCACCGGTTCCCGGATAGCTCAGTTGGTAGAGCAAGCGGCTGTTAACCGCTGGGTCGTAGGTTCGAGTCCTACTCCGGGAGCCAGAGAAATCAATCGGTTAGTCCGGGAACCGAGGCGAGGTCGGGACGGGGTTTCCGCCCGGGGCGACATCGGGGAAAACGCAGCCCCACAGCGCGGGGGGATGCCAAGGGGCGATTGCCACGAATCGCTGACGGCATTACGGCATCGCGGGCAGGGCCAGATGCTCATGCATGACTGCGGCGAGCGCTTGCGGCCGGACTCCTACAAGACCGGTGTAAGGACGATCGATTGCGACAATGACCCAGAGTTGCGTGGCGATCAACAGAGCGAGCAAGGCTGCCATAAGCGCCTGAGTGCGCAGATCGAGTGTACCGAAGAAGAAGGTGAAGCCGATCGTTACAACCGCGCCGAGGAAAAGTGCAATCCAGAGGATTGCAGGGACCGCAGCGCCGGCAAGCGCGAGTCTGACGTGTCGCGCTTGGTTCAGACGATCAAGTTGGTGCAGGATCTCGGCGAACAACGCATCGCGCTTCGGATCGTCTGCATGGAAGGCGAGGACAGTCGCGTAGAGGCAGTTCACCGCCTGCGTGACGTCTGAGCTTTCGTTGCCGTGCCGCATGGCCGGCCAGTCCATGGCCATCGTGGTTCGAAGATAGGCCACGATTTCGTGTTGGAGCAGAGTTCCCACGCCACCCCCAATGCCCTCAGCAAGACGGTAAATCGTCTCGGCGGCACCGGCCTCTCGGACGACGACGGTTTTCGCGTCATTCATTCTTTGCCACACAAGAAATCACGACGAAGGCCAATAGAACGTCGTAGAAGACGCAAATTGCGGAGAATTTGAAGCCCACGACCTCATTGTTGGTGCGCAGATTTTCCAGCCCTACATAGCGGCGGACAATGATCGGGCCCAGCACACCCATAAGGGTGACCAGCCCGATAATAATGGTGCCGGAGAGCCAGAGCGGCTCCATGGTGAGGAAAACCTCTTTTTTCAGCGCTTCATTTTGACGGCGGCCGCTCTTGGCAATGGCGGGTGTCGGGTGCAACAGGGCATTTCAAGTCCGATCCGCCTATAACCGCCAGCCACGCTTTTGTGCGCAAACATGATCGTGGGTGCAAGAAAGCCCGCCCCTATTCGGAGCGGGCCCGTGGCCCGACCGGTGTGGTGGCTCAGGCGGCCTTGACGTTGGTCGGCGAGACCTTGGTTCGCTGGCCGTGCTCGACCGCCGAAATGTAGACGAAGACGCCTTCGACTGGTCGTCCGGCGGGATGAACCCACAGCCCTTCGCGTCATTGAACCATTTGACCATGCCTTGCGTGTTGCCTCACGTAATTCTGTTACCGGCTGCCTCACCAACGATGTTACCGGCGGCCAGGCGTGAGAGATCCGAATCGCGGACTTTTCGTGATATCCCGTCGCCGCGACAAACTCCTCCAGGATCCTGCTCTTGTC
>Ga0335072_10002553_pt1 | contig 28125 bp, 22 predicted proteins | sample Lox_Sample_21_FD_206725 | JGI IMG/M metagenome (GOLD analysis project Ga0335072, IMG submission 206725) | Soil microbial communities from Loxahatchee National Wildlife Refuge, Florida, United States - Lox_Sample_2.1 | ecosystem: Environmental > Terrestrial > Soil > Wetlands | place: USA... | reverse complement strand
CCGTAGCGTGTCATCCGGCAATGCCCGGGGCGCGGCGGACGTGTGAGAATGATTGCCCATCTGGACGGAACGCAGAGCTATGAAGATTGCGGTTCTCTTTGGCGGTACCAGCGAGGAGCGGGACGTGTCGATCGCGAGCGCCGCGCAGGTCATTCCGGCGCTGCGCGGCCTCGGACACGAGGTGCTGGCGGTCGACACGGCGACCGGCAGGCTCTCCGGTCCCGCCGAGCAACGGCTGCTCACGAGCGGTGTCGGCCCGCAGCCCCCATCCGACTCGGCGCTGGCGGGCATCAGGCGGGGTGCGCCGGTGCTCGCGGCCGAGACGGCGGACATGCGCGGCGTCGATGTGGTCTTTCTCGCGCTGCATGGCGGCACGGGAGAGGACGGCCACATCCAGGCGGTGCTCGATCTCGCCGGTCTTCCCTACACGGGGAGCAATCACACCGCGAGCGCGGCCGCGATGGACAAGGATCTCTCCAAGCGGCTGTTCCGCGCCGCCGGCGTGCCGACCGCGGATTGGCGGATGGCACCCGTCGCGGCCGGGGAGATTGCCGGCGCGCTCGGCTGGCCCGTGGTCGTCAAACCCAACAAGCAGGGCTCGACCGTGGGGCTGAGCGTCGTCCGCGGAGCGGATGCGCTGCCCGCCGCCGTCGAGCTCGCAGGGCGTTATGACGATGAGGTGATGGTGGAGCGCTTCATCCCGGGCCGCGAGCTGACGGTCGGTGTGCTGGAGGGGCGCGCGCTGCCCGTCGGAGAGATCATCGTGCCCGGCGAGGTCTTCGACTACCAGGCGAAGTACCAGGCCGGCGGTGCGCGCGAGGTCTTCCCCGCGGACCTGCCGGCGGAGAGCGCGGCGCGCGCGCAGGAGCTCGCGGTGCGGGCGCATGCCGCTCTCAAGCTGGGTGCCTACAGCCGGATCGATTTTCGGATGGATCCCGGGGGCGGCCTGTGGTGCCTCGAAGCCAACTCGCTTCCCGGCATGACGGCGGCCAGCCTGCTGCCGCAGGCCGCGCGTGCCGCGGGAATCAGCTTCTCCGAGCTGGTCGAGCGCATCTGCAAGGCCGGCATGCGGCAATCAGCCCAGACTTGATGCGATGCCCTGCCAGATGACTGCCTTCAACGTCTGCAGCCGCGCGCCTTCGAAGTCTGACCAGCCCAGGGCGCGCAGGATGATCGGCCGCGCGCGGCGCACCAGCGCGATCTGACCGAGGACCACGACCGCGCGGATGGCGACATCGGGACTCGCCGCCGGCAGTCCGAGGATGCGGCCGATGATCTCCGTGACGATCGCCAGCAGCCGGCCGCCGATCTGCTGAAAGATGGCCTCGTACGCGGCGCTGTGCTCGCCCTGCGCGCGCGCGAAGAAAAGCGCCCAGCTCTCCGGCCGCTCGGTGGCGAGACCTTCTAGAAAGGGCTCGACGACGGCGCGCAGCAGCTCGAGGAGTTCCGCGCGCGTCAGGTCCTGCCGGACCAGCGCCAGCCGGACGCTTTCGGCGGCGGGCCCCAGCCGGGAGCGGACGTCCTCGGTGATGTATTCGGCGCAGGCCTGGTAGAGCCCCTGCTTGCCGCTGAAGTAATACTGCAGGGCGGGCAGGCTCACACGCGCCCGCCGCGCGATGGCGCGTGTCGAGGCCCGCTCGTAGCCGAGCTCCGCGAACAGCTCTATGCCGGCTTCCAACACCCGCTGACGCGTGTGCTCGCCGCGGGCGTAGCCGCCCCCCGCCCGGTGGCGCCGGCGCCCGCGCATCGCCGCTGCCGGCGCCGATGCAGACGCTCCGGGGGGCGCGGTGTGGCGGTTTTTCACGATGTCGCGGTCACAATATTCGGGCCATCCTCCTCGTCCTCGGACCCGGCGGAATTCTATCAATTGACAGATTTGTATCAAGTGATAGAAAATTTTCGACGGCGCGGTCCTGGCGGCAAGCGTGGTGCGGCATGAAAAAGCGGATCATTTCCATTGCTGTCGTGGCGCTCGCCGTCATCGGCGTCGCCTGGTGGCTCACTCATCGGCAGCCCGCGAGTCGACAGCTCGAGCTCTACGGCAACATCGATCTGCGGCAGGTCGATCTTGCCTTCAACGACAGTCAGCGGATCGCCGAGGTCCTGGTGCAGGAAGGGGATCGCGTCCGCAAGGGACAAGTGCTCGCCATGCTCGATACCGGCCGCCTGACGCCGCAGTTGGACCAGGCCAGGGGGCAGGCGGATTCGCAGGCTGCGGTCGTCGAGCGGCTGCACAACGGCAGCCGCCCGCAGGAGATCGCCCAGGCGCGCGCGAACCTCGAGCTCGCGCAGGCGGACTCGAGAGAGGCGCACGCCGACTATCTGCGGGTGCGGCAGGGCTTCGAAAGCTCGAGCGGGCGCGCGGTCAGCCGTCAGGATCTCGACAACGCGAAAGCACAGTGGGAGGTATCGCAGGCGAGGGTTGCCGTGAGTCGCAAGTCCCTCGAGCTCGCCGTCATCGGTCCGCGCAAGGAGGACATCGCGCAGGCGCAGGCGATGCTCGAGGCGGACCGCGCGCAGGTCGCATTCCTCCAGCAGCAGCTTGCGGACGCTGCCCTCAAAGCGCCCCTGGATGCGGTCGTGCGCTCGCGGATCGCGGAGCCCGGCGACATGGCGTCGCCGCAGAAAGCCGCATTCACCCTGGCCATCATGGACCCGAAGTGGGTTCGCGCTTACGTGTCGGAAACGGAGCTCGGGCTGGTGCGATCCGGCATGGCGGCGAGTGTGCGCGTGGACTCGTTCCCCAACCGGCGGTTCGAGGGTTGGGTGGGCTTCGTCTCGCCCGTGGCGGAATTCACGCCGAAGTCGGTGGAGACGCCGGATCTGCGCTCGAGCCTCGTTTATGAGGTCCGCGTCTTCGTCAGGGATCCCGGCGATGACCTGCGCCTGGGAATGCCCGCGACCGTTCATCTGGCGTTGGGTCCGGCTGAATGATCGCTGCCGCGCGCGAACCCGTCGTGCTGGGAACGGATCTGCACAAGACGTTTCGCGCGGCCCGCGAAGCAGCCGAGATCCGTGCCCTCGATGGCATCTCGATCGAGGTGCGCTCCGGGGAGCTGACGGCGCTCGTAGGACCGGATGGCGCCGGCAAGACCACGCTCATCCGGCTGCTCGCAGGTCTCATGAGTGCCGATTCCGGTACCTTGCGGGTCCTCGGCATCGATCCGGCGACCAGCCCGCAGCAGATCCAGGATCGCATCAGCTACATGCCGCAGAAGTTCGGCTTGTACGAGGATCTGAGCGTGCGGGAGAACCTCGACCTGTACGCCGACCTGCACGGCGTATCGAACGAGCAGCGCGCTGAGCGCTATCCGCGTCTGATGGAGATGACCGACCTCGGCCGGTTCACCGAGCGGCTCGCCGGCCGTCTCTCGGGCGGCATGAAGCAGAAGCTGGGGCTCGCCTGCACTCTGGTTCGATCACCGGAGCTCTTGCTGCTGGATGAGCCGACCGTCGGAGTCGATCCGCTCTCCCGCAGGGAGCTGTGGGAGATCGTGCACCATCTGGTGCACGCTCAGGGGCTGACTGTGCTCATGAGCACCTCCTATCTCGATGAGGCCGAGCGGGCCAATCACGTTCTCGTGTTGCACCAGGGTCGCGTGCTCACTCAGAGCGAGCCCGCGGCAGTCACGCGCATGGCCGCGGGACGCACCTTCGTGTTCGCACCGCCTGTTGGCGGCAATGCCAGGGCTCTGCAGGCGCGCCTGCTGGACGAGCCCGGGATGGTTGATGCCGTCCCGGATGGAGGACGGGTCAGGGTCGTTGCCGGCACCGCCGATGTGGCGGCCGGCGGATTGCCGGTCGAGCCCCGGTTCGAGGATGGATTCATGATTCTCCTGCGCCGCAAGGCGGCGCACGAGGCTGACGCGAGCATCAGGCTGCGGCGTCCCATCAGGAGCGGCGGCGATGGCGCGGTGGTCGAGGTGCACGACCTTCTCAAGCGGTTCGGCGCCTTCACCGCTGTCAATCACATCGGCTTCGAGGTCCGGCGCGGCGAGATCTTCGGTCTGCTGGGACCCAACGGTGCCGGCAAAACCACGACGTTCCGTATGCTCTGCGGCCTCCTGGTCCCGAGCGGCGGGGTGCTCCGGGTCGCTGGCGTGGACGTAGGCCGTGCCGGAGCCGCAGCGAGACAGCACCTGGGATACGTCGCGCAGAAATTCTCGCTCTACGGCGCCCTCACCGTCATGGAGAATCTCGAATTCTTCGCCAGCGCCTACGGGATGCGCGGCCGCGAGCGCCGCGACCGCATCAGCTGGGCCATGCAGGAGTTCGATCTGTCCCCGCACCGGCACTCACCGAGCGGCGAGCTGCCGGGCGGCTTCAAGCAGCGGCTGGCCATGGGAGCCGCGCTGCTGCACGAGCCCGAGATTCTCTTTCTCGACGAGCCGACGAGCGGCGCCGATCCACTGGCGAGGCGCGCATTCTGGCGTCGCATCACGGCGCTCGCCGAGCAGGGCGTCACGGTGATCGTCACCACGCACTTCATGCAGGAGGCGGAGTACTGCGACCGAATCGCCATCATGGACGGCGGTGAAGTGCTCGCGCAGGGCACGCCCGGAGAGATTCGCGGACTGGCGCATCCGAGCCCCGGTCGCGAGCCGTCCATGGAGGATGCCTTCATCGCCGTGGTGGAAGCGGCGCGCAGGCGTGAAGGACAGGCGGAGAACGCCGGGTGACCGCCCCCCTCGAAATACGGACGAGGCTCAGCCCCAAGTTGCGCCGCGTCGCGGCGCTGATCAGGAAAGAGACCCGGCAGATGATCCGCGATCCGGCGACCATAGCCGTCGGGGTCGTGCTGCCGGCCATCCTCATCCTCCTCTTCGGCTTCGGACTCTCGCTGGATGTCAAAGACGTGCCGATCGCGGTGGTCCTCGAGGACGGCTCGCCGCAGGCGCTCGGCCTCGTCGCGGGCTTGCAGCTGTCCCCGTATTTCCGGCCGCAGGTCGTCCATACGGCGGAGGCAGCCGACCGGCTGATGGCCGCCGGCGCGGTGGACGGAATCCTCACGATTCCAATGGACTTCGCGCGCCGCTTCGCCGCGGGCGCGGCGCGTGTGCAGGTCATCGTTCATGGCAGCGACGCCAATCGCGCACGCATCATCGAGTCGTACATCCAAGGGGCAATCGGCACCTGGAGCGCACGTCAGGAGGCGGAGGGCGCATCCGTGATGAGCGGCGGTCCGGTCGCAGTGGCAAGCCGTATGTGGTTCAACTCTGCGAACGACAGTCATTATTTCCTCGTGCCGGGGCTCATCGTGCTGGTCATGACGCTGATCGGCGCCTTCCTGACGGCGATGGTGGTCGCCAGGGAATGGGAGCGCGGGACCTTCGAAGCGCTGTTCGTCACGCCGGTGCGCAGCGGCGAGATCCTCCTCGGCAAGACGATTCCCTACTTCGGCCTCGGCTTGATCGGGCTCCTGCTCTGCATCGTTTCCGGAAAGTTCCTCTTTCACGTGCCGATCGTCGGCTCATTGGCCGTCCTGGTCGGCGGCTCGATGCTCTACGTGCTCGTTGCAGTGGGCGTCGGCCTGCTGATTTCCTCTTATTTCAGGAATCAGCTGGTGGCGAGCCAGCTCACCATGCTGGCGACATTCATGCCGGCGCTGATGCTGTCCGGTTTCCTGTTCGACCTGCGCAGCATGCCCTGGGCGGTCCGCACGCTGACTTACCTCCTGCCGGCGCGGTATTACGTCGGCCTGCTGCAGACGACCTTCCTCGCGGGCGACATCTGGCCGGTGATCCTGCCGGATGCGGCGGTGCTGGCGGTCACGGCCGCGCTGCTCGGCTACGCCAGCCGGGCGGTCACCCGCAAGAGCCTTGGGTGAGAGCATGCTGGAGTCGCTGTTGCGCATCATCGCCCTCACCCGCAAAGAGCTGCTCGCGGTGTTGAAGGATCCGCGCGCGCGCAACAGCCTGCTGTTGCCGCCCATCCTGCAGTGCCTGCTCTTTGGTTACGCCGCGACCTACGATCTCAACAACGTGCCGTACGCGGTGCTCGACCAGGACCACAGCGAGGCGTCGCAGGCGTTGCTTGCGAAGCTGGACGGAACCGGAATCTTCGAGCGCGTCGCCAATCTGCAGCGCCAGAGCGACGTGCGCGCCTGCATCGACGACCGGCGCGCCGTGCTCGTCGTGCAGATTCCGGGCGATTTTTCCCGGCGCCTGCAATCAGGTGGCGGCGCGGACGTGCAGATCATTGCCGACGGACGCAACTCCAACACCGCGGGGACCGCTCTTGGTTACGCGCAGGCGGCCGTGGACGGTTTCAATGCCGACTGGCGCGAGGACCACGCCATGCCGCCGCCCCCGGTCACGGTCGAAGCCAGGGCGTGGTACAACCCGAATCTGCAGACGCGCTGGGACATGATCCCGGGTCTGATCGGCACATTGACGATGATTCAGACGCTGATGCTGGCTGCGATGTCGGTCGCGCGTGAGCGTGAGCAGGGCACTTTCGATCAGCTGCTGGTGACTCCCTTCCGGCCGTCGGAGATCATGGCGGGAAAGGCGCTGCCGTCCATGCTCGTCGGCATCGTGCAGGCAACCGGAGTGCTGCTGGTGGCGCAGCTCTGGTTCCGCATTCCTTTCCAGGGCTCGTTCCTGACGCTCTACGCGGGGCTGGTACTCTTCGTGCTGGCGGCCGTCGGGATCGGCCTGGTCGTCTCCGCCCTCACCCATACCATGCAGCAGGCAATGTTGTTCTCGTTCGTGCTGATCATGCCGTTTGCGCTGCTCTCGGGACTGACCACGCCGCTGCGTAACATGCCGCTGTCTCTGCAATACTTCACGGCCATCAACCCGCTGCGCTACGCGATCGACATCGCGCAGCGGGTATACCTGGAGGGGGCCGGGCTGGCAGTCCTGCTGCCGGATCTGTGGCCTCTGGTGGCGATCGCCGCAGTCACGCTGACTGCCGCTTCCTGGATGTTCAAGCACCGGCTACAGTGAGGAGGAACATGACAATCTGCAACGGCATTGCGCGCTCCCTGGCGCTCGCCTCCCTCGGCTGCACGCTGGCGGGCTGTGTGATGGGACCGAACTTCGTCAAGCCGAAACCGAAAGTGCCGGCGCAGTGGTCGCCGACGGCGGCTGCCAACGGCACGGAAGGCGCTTCGCACGTGACTTCGCAGGGTGCGCAGACGGTGGCGTGGTGGTCCAGCTTCAATGACCCGACGCTGAGCTCGCTGGTCCAACAGTCGGCGTCGCAGAACCTCGACGTCAAAGAAGCCATGCTGCGCATCGAGGAGGCGCAGGAACAGATCGCCGTGGTGGCAGGCGGCCTCTGGCCCGACGTATCCGCCAACGCGTCCTGGTCGCGCCAGCGGCTCAGCACCAACACGCCGAACGGCGCGATCTTCGGGCTGCACTTCCCGAACCTGCCGCCTACGCTGGTGAATCCCTACGATCAGTATCAGCTCGGTCTCGGCGCCTCCTGGACGCTCGACCTCTTCGGAACGGAGCGGCGCTCGCTGGAAGCCGCCGGCGCCCAGATGCAGGCGGCGGTCGAAGGCGCGCACGCGGCGTTGCTGTCGATGGTGAGCGATGTGGCGGCGACGTACATCGACCTGCGCGGCGCGCAGGCGCGCCGCTCGATCCTGGAGCGCAGCCTGGCGACGCAACGCGACTTGCTGCAGCTGACGCGTGACAGGCGCAACGCGGGCCTCACTTCCGACCTGGACGTCCAGAACGCCACGGCGGAGGTCGGTACGACGCAGGCCGAGGTGCCGCTCGCGGATCGGCAGATCACGGTCGACATCAACGAGCTGAGCGAGCTCATGGCGCGGCCGCCCGAGGCGCTGCGCGCCGAGCTCGAGCAGGCGCAGCCGGTACCCGCCGTGCCGCCCGTGGTGCCGATCGGGCTGCCGTTGGATCTGGCGCGCCGCCGGCCGGACGTCCGCCAGGCGGAGGCCAACCTGCATGCCGCGACGGCGGAAATCGGCATTGCGATCGCCAACTACTTCCCGCAGCTCACGCTGACTGCCGCGGGCGGATTCCAGTCGGAGGGACTTTCCCAACTCGTGGAGACGGCGAGCCGCTTCGCCTCGCTCGGCCCGGCCATTCAGCTGCCGATCTTCGAGGGCGGCCGTCTGCACGCCGAGGTCAGGCTGCAGAAGGTCAAGGCCAAGGAGGCGGCTGTCGAGTACGCGCAGACGGTGTTGACGGCATTGCACCAGGTGGAGGATGCATTGGCGGCCTACGGCGCCGATCAGGCGCGGCTCGCCTCACTGCAGACGGCGGTGACCGCGAGCCGCAATGCCCGCCAGCTCGCACGGCAGCGCTATCAGAGCGGGGTGGCCAGCTTCATCGATGTGCTCGACGCGGAGCGTACGGAAGAGGGGAACGAGTTGTCGCTTGCGGACGCCACCACCGCCGTGTCGGGTGATCTCGTGCAGCTGTATCGCGCGCTCGGCGGTGGCTGGGCGAGCCGATGATCTTCTGGCACGCCCCTTGTTCCAGCCGCGTGACACTCCGGCACGATCCGATGCGGACGCGGTGACTCACCCGGCAGCGCCCGGTATAACGGGCGCGCACGAGCGCCATTCATTGGAGAGCACCATGGCCGGCCAGCCTTTCGAAGTCATCAGTCAGCATCGCTGCTTCGGCGGCACGGTCGGCTTCTATCGCCACGAGGCGGCGACCACCGCCTGCGCCATGCGCTTCGCGGTCTTCACGCCCGCGCAGGCGAAATCGGCGCCGGTGCCGGTGCTCTATTACCTCGCCGGCCTGACCTGCACCGAAGAGACCTTCATGATCAAGGCGGGCGCGCAGCGCGTCGCGGCGGAGCTGGGGCTGATGCTGGTGGCGCCTGACACGAGCCCGCGCGGCGTCAAGCTTCCGGGGGACAGCGACTCGTGGGATTTCGGCGTCGGCGCGGGGTTTTATGTCGATGCCACGGCGGAGCCCTGGTCGCGGCATTACCGCATGTACTCTTATGTCACACAGGAGCTGCGCACCCTGATCGAAGGACACTTCCCCGCGCAGGCGGAGCGCACGGGAATCTTCGGTCATTCGATGGGTGGGCACGGAGCGCTCACCATCGCGCTGCGCAATCCGGGGCGGTATCGCTCGGTCTCGGCCTTCGCCCCCATCAGTGCGCCGCGGCGCTGTCCCTGGGGACAGAAGGCATTCGGCGGCTATCTGGGAGCGGATCAGGGGCAGTGGGCCGCGCACGACGCGTCGGAGTTGGCGGCCGGACTGACGGATGGACCGCAAAGACCGCCGATCCTGGTGGATCAGGGACTGGCGGATCAGTTCCTGGAGGCACAGCTGCACCCGCACCTCCTGGAGGAGGCCGCCCGCAAGTCGGGGCTGAGGCTCACCCTGCGCCGGCACGAGGGCTATGACCACGGGTATTACTTCATCTCCAGCTTCATGGAGGACCATCTGCGGCACCACGCCCGCCAGCTTGGGGTGTGACGGGACTCTCATGGCCGCGTGCCGGAAATCGAACACCGCCCCCTGCCCGGGAAGACCGTCCGGGATGGGGGGAAACGACGGCTGCGCCGGACGTATAATCCACGCATGGAATCATTGTCGCCTGAATACGGTGAGGCCGTCCGGCGGATCGCGGGGGACCTCAAGGGGCGCCCGGGACCGCTGATCGAGGTGCTGCACGCGATCCAGGCGAAGCTGGGGTACGTGCCGCCGGCCGCGGTGCCGCTGGTCGCCGAGGAGCTGAACCTCTCGCGGGCGGAGGTCCATGGCGTCGTCTCCTTTTATCACTACTTCCGCAGCACGCCGCCCGGGGCGCACACCGTGAGCGTGTGCCGGGCGGAGTCGTGTCAGGCCGTGGGGGGCGAGGCACTGGCCGCATACGCGCGGCAGCGGCTGGGAGTAGACTTCCACGAGACGACGCCCGACGGGCGCTTCTCGCTGGAGCCCGTCTACTGCCTGGGCAATTGCGCCTGCTCGCCCGCGGTGATGATCGATGACCGCCTGCACGGCAGGGTGACGCCGGCGCGCTTCGACGCGCTGCTCGCGGACGCCGATCGCAAGAGGTGACTGCTCCCGCATGACTGTTACCGTATATGTGCCCCGCGATGCCGGCGCTCTGTCGCTCGGCGCGGGGGAGGCCGCCCACGCGATTGCGCGCGAGGCGACGGCGCGTGGACTCGAGCTGCAGCTCATCCGCAACGGCTCGCGCGGCGCTTATTGGCTCGAGCCGCTGGTGGAGGTGGCCACGGCACACGGGCGCATGGCCTATGGGCCGGTGAGCGCGGCCGACGTGCCGGGGCTCTTCGATGCCGACTTCCTGAGCGGCGGCACGCACCGCCTGTCGCTGGGACTCAGCGATGCGATTCCGTGGCTCGCGAGCCAACAACGGCTGACCTTCGCGCGCGTCGGCATCGTCGACCCGGCGAGCGTGGCAGATTATGTCATCCATGGCGGATACCAGGGGTTGCGCCGTGCGCTCGCGATGAGCCCGGAGGCGGTCGTGGAGACGATCACCGGCTCCGGCCTGCGCGGCCGCGGCGGGGCAGCCTTCCCCACCGGCATCAAATGGAAGACGGTGCTGGACCAGCCCGCCGGCCAGAAGTACGTCACCTGCAACGCCGACGAGGGCGACTCCGGCACCTTCTCGGACCGGATGGTGATGGAGGGTGATCCGCTCAGTCTCATCGAGGGCATGACGATCGCGGGCACCGCCGTCGGGGCCGGCCAGGGCTATATCTACCTGCGCGCGGAGTACCCGCACGCGCACCGTGCGTTGAATCAGGCCATTGCGGCCGCCTATCAGGCGCGCTATCTCGGCGCCGACGTCATGGGCAGCGGCAAGCGCTTCGATCTGGAGGTCAGGCTGGGAGCCGGCGCCTACATCTGCGGCGAGGAAACCTCGCTGCTCGAGAGCCTGGAGGGCAGACGGGGCGAGGTGCGCGTGCGCCCGCCGCTGCCGGCCATCAAGGGGCTCTTCGGCCGGCCGACCATCGTCAACAACGTGATCACGCTGGCGAGCGTGCCGACCATTCTCCACCGGGGAGCCGAGTATTACGCCGGCTACGGAACGGGAAAATCCCGGGGCACGCTGCCCATCCAGCTCGCGGGCAACATCAGGCGCGGCGGCCTCGTCGAGCGCGCATTCGGATTGACGCTGCGCGAGCTGCTCTACGAGTATGGCGGCGGCTCGGCATCCGGCCGGCCGCTGCGGGCGGTGCAGGTCGGCGGCCCGCTCGGCGCGTATGTCCCGGCGTCGCAGTTCGACACGCTGGTGGATTACGAGGCGCTCGGGAGCATCGGCGCGCTGCTCGGCCACGGCGGCATCGTCGCCTTCGACGACACCGTCGACATGGCGCGAATGGCGCGCTACGCGATGGAGTTCTGCGCGCTCGAGTCCTGCGGCAAGTGCACGCCCTGCCGTATCGGCTCGACACGCGGCATGGAGGTCATCGACCGGATCATCGAAGGCCGGGACGCCGAAGGCAACGTGCGCAAGCTCGAGGAGCTCTGCGACCTCATGGTCCAGGGGTCGCTGTGCGGCCTGGGCGGCATGGCCCCGTTCCCCGTGCAGAGCGCACTGCGGCATTTCAGGGAAGACTTTCGCGTTCGGAGTTAACCATGTTTGCAATCGACTACGAGGATCTCGGAACGCCGGCGCCCGTCGAGGCGGGTGCGGCGGTCACGGTGGAGATCGACGGCAAGCCCGTGACGGTCCCCGCCGGCACTTCCGTCATGCGCGCCGCGGCGCTCGCCGGCACGCAGGTGCCGAAACTCTGTGCCACCGACACCCTGAAGGCATTCGGCTCCTGCCGCATGTGCCTGGTCGAGATCGAGGGACGCAAGGGTTATCCGGCCTCCTGCACCACGACGGTGGCGCCCGGAATGAAGGTCCATACGCAATCGGCGAAGCTGACCGCGCTGCGCCGCGGCGTATTGGATCTTTACCTGTCCGAGCATCCGCTCGATTCCTCCGGCGCACGGACCGAGCTGCAGAGCGTCGCGCGCACCGTCGGCCTCACCCGGACCTCGTACGGCCCGCGGGCCGCGCGCGAGCCGCTGCCGCGCGATGAGAGCAATCCGTACTTCACCTTCGATCCGGAGCAGTGCATCGTCTGCTCGCGCTGCGTGCGCGCCTGCGACGAGGTGCAGGGCACCCTGGCGCTCACCGTGCAGGGGCGCGGGCTGGAATCGAAGATCGTGGCGAGCCAGGACGAGCCGTTCCTGCAGTCCGAGTGCGTCTCCTGCGGAGCCTGTGTCGAGGCCTGTCCGACGACCGCCCTGATGGAGAAGTCCGTCGTCAGGCTCGGGCAGCCCGAGCGGGCCGTCACCACGACGTGCGCATACTGCGGCGTCGGCTGCAGCTTCGAGGCCGAAGTCCGCGGCAGCGGTGAGGCAACCGAAGTGGTGCGCATGGCGCCGAATCGCAACGGCGATGCCAATCACGGCCACGCGTGCGTCAAGGGCCGCTTCGCCTTCGGCTACGCCACGCACCGCGATCGCGTCCTCAAGCCGATGATCCGCAAGACCATTCGCGACGACTGGCGCGAGGTCTCCTGGGAGGAGGCGATCGGCTACGCGGCTAGCGAGATCCGCCGCATTCAGGGCGTGTACGGGCGCGATTCGATCGGCGGCATCACTTCCTCGCGCTGCACCAACGAGGAGACCTTCCTGGTGCAGAAGATGGTCCGCGCCGCCTTCGGCAACAACAACGTCGATACCTGTGCCCGCGTATGTCATTCGCCGACCGGCTACGGCTTGAAGAGCACGATCGGAGAGTCGGCCGGCACGCAGGCCTTCGCGTCGGTCGCCAAGGCCGACGTCATCCTGGTCATCGGCGCCAACCCCACCGAGGGGCACCCCGTGTTCGGGTCGCAGATGAAGCAGCGGCTGCGGCAGGGCGCGAAGCTGATAGTCGCCGACCCGCGCGCCACCGGCCTCGTGCGCAGTCCACACATCGCCGCGGACGTGCACCTGCCGCTGACGCCAGGCACCAACGTCGCGATGCTGAACGCCATCTCCCATGTCATCGTGACGGAGGGGCTGACCAAGGACGACTACGTCGCCGAGCGCTGCGAGCCGGAATCGTACCGGCTGTGGAAGGAGCTGGTCGCCGCGCAGCGTAACTCGCCGGAAGCGATGGAGGCCGTGACCGGGGTGTCGGCGGACCTGGTGCGCCGCGCGGCGCGCCTCTATGCCGCCGGCCCGAACGGCGCCATTTACTACGGCCTGGGTGTGACCGAGCACAGCCAGGGCTCCACGGCGGTCATGGCGCTCGCCAACCTTGCGATGGCCACCGGCAACCTCGGCCGTGAGGGCGTCGGCGTCAATCCGCTGCGCGGACAGAATAACGTGCAGGGCTCCTGCGACATGGGGTCTTTTCCGCACGAGTTCAGCGCCTATCGGCACGTGTCCGATCCGGTGGTGCGCGGGATGTTCGAGCAGGCATGGGGGGTGACGCTGCAGTCCGAGCCGGGCCTGCGGATCACCAACATGTTCGAGGCTGCGCTCGACGGCAGCTTCCGCGGCATGTACGTGCAGGGGGAGGACTTCGTCCAGTCCGATCCCAATACCCATCACGTCACGCGCGCCATGGAGTCGCTGGAGTGCCTGATCGTGCAGGACCTGTTCATCAACGAGACGGCGAAGTTCGCGCACGTGTTCCTGCCGGGCTCGTCATTCCTCGAGAAGGACGGGACGTTCACCAACGCGGAGCGGCGCATCTCGCGGGTGCGCAAGGTCATGCCGCCGAAGGCGGGGTACGAGGACTGGCAGGTCACCCTGCTGCTGTCGGCGGCGCTGGGCTACCCGATGAGCTATCGCCATCCGTCCGAGATCATGGACGAGATCGCGCGCCTGACACCCACCTTCGCCGGGGTGACCTACGAGAAGATCGATCGCCTGGGCAGCATCCAATGGCCGTGCAACGATGCCGCGCCGGAGGGCACCCCGACGATGCACGTGCACCAGTTCGTGCGCGGCAAGGGCAAGTTCTGCCTCACCGAGTACGTCCCGACCAGCGAGCGCTCCACCAGCCGCTTCCCGCTGATCCTGACCACCGGCCGGGTGCTGACCCAATACAACGTGGGCGCGCAGACCCGCCGGACGGACAACGTCGTGTGGCATCAGGAAGACATGCTGGAGATCCATCCGCACGATGCGGAAGTTCGCGGCATCGCCGACGGCGACTGGGTCGGGCTCACGAGCCGGGCGGGCGAGACGGTGCTGCGCGCCAAGGTGTCGGAGCGGATCGCCGCGGGCGTCGTCTACACCACTTTCCATTTCCCGGAAACCAACGCCAACGTGGTCACGACCGAGAATTCGGACTGGGCGACCAACTGTCCGGAGTACAAGGTCACGGCCGTCGAGGTGGTGTTGGTGAACCAGAAGGACGCCTGGCGCAAGCGGACCGCGGAGGAGCGGGCGCTGCCGCGGCCGGGACGCCGGCGGTCGCGCGATCCGGCCCCGGTCTGAGCGGGCCGGCGCCGAGGCAGGTCCTGCGTGTCGACCGCGGCACCCCCGACTCCCCCGGCCGGCATCGCCGAGCCCGAGGGCCGCGAATGCGTCCAGCTCGAGGTGGAGCGCTGGCGCCACGGCACCCTGACGCGGGAGCGCGATCTGGTCGCGGAGGAGATGCCGGTCGCGTTGGTCTACCATGGTGTGCCGCACGTCGTGATGTTGGCGACACCTTCCCACCTCGAAGACTACGCCGTCGGCTTCACGTTGAGCGAGGGCCTGGTGGCGCACCCCGATGAGATCCGCGGTGTCGAGGCGGTGCGGGGCGACGAGTCCGCCGAGGTCAGAATCACGGTCGCTTGGGAGCGCTTTGCGGCGCTGCTCGACCGCAGGCGCAATCTGACGGGGCGCAGCGGCTGCGGGCTCTGCGGTCAGGAAACCGTCGAGCACGCGGTCCGCGAGGTGAAGCCGGTGGGCCCCGGGGCGCGGCTGAGCGCGGCGGAGCTCCATCAGGCCATCGCGCAGCTCGCGGACCTGCAGCCGATCAACGCCCGCACCGGCAGTGTGCATGCCGCGGCCTGGATCGCGCCCGGCAAGGGGATTCAGGTGGTGCGCGAGGATGTCGGCCGCCACAACGCCCTCGACAAGACGATCGGGGCCCTGGTGCGCTCCGGCGTCGACCCGTCAGGCGGTGCGCTCCTGCTCACCAGCCGCGCCAGCTTCGAGCTGGTGCAGAAGAGCGCCGCGGTGGGCGTGGCGTTCTTCGCGGCTTTCTCGGCCCCCACCGCCTTCGCCGTCCGGCTGGCGGAGCGCGCCGGAATGACCCTGGTGGCGTTTGCGCGCGAGCATCGGCATGTGGTCTACGCCCATCCGTGGCGTCTGGAATCGCAATGAACATCGATCTTCTGATCAAAATGGCCAACGAGATCAGCGCCTACTTCGCCTCGGAGCCGGACGGCGAGCAGGCCGCGAAGGACGTCGCGGGGCACCTCCGGCGGTACTGGGAGCCGCGGATGCGGCGCCAGATCATTATGTACAGTGAGCAGCGGCAGGGGGCAGGGCTGAGCGACCTGGCGCTGCGGGGGGTGCGGCTGCTGGCTGCCGCCGAGCCGTCTCCCAGCCGTAACGGATAGCCAGTGGCACGGCCCCTGCGGGGAACTTATGATAGGGGGTCTACATGACCGACTACCTCGAGATGCCCAACCGGCCGCGTCAGCTGCTGATCTGCGGATCAGTGGCTTACGACACCATCATGCTGTTCGAGGGCCAATTCCGCGAGCACATACTCCCGGAACAGCTCCATATCCTCAATGTGTCGTTCCTGGTGCCGCAGCTGCGGCGGGAATTCGGCGGCTGCGCCGGCAACATCGCCTACAACCTGCGTCTGCTCGGCGATCCGGTCGTTCCGATGGCCACCGTCGGGCGGGACTTCGCGCCCTACCGGGAGTGGATGGAGCGCAACGGGCTGCCGGTCGAGTGCGTCACGGTGATCGATTCGGAGCTCACGGCGCAGGCGTTCATCACGACCGACCGCGACGATAACCAGATCACCGCTTTCCATCCCGGCGCCATGCAACACTCGCACCGGAACAGGGTGACGGACGCCGGCGACGCCACCGTGCTCGCAATCGTCGCTCCCGACGGGCGCAAGGGCATGATCGAGCATGCGGAACACTTGAGCGCCATCGACATACCCTTCATCTTCGACCCCGGACAGGGGCTGCCGATGTTCGATGCGGGCGACCTCGAACGCTTCATCGACCAGGCGAACTGGGTGGCCGTCAACGACTACGAGTGGCAGCTGATGCAGCAGAAGACCGGCTGGAGCCTGCGTGACGTGACGAGGCGGGTCGAGGCGCTCATCGTTACCCGCGGGCACAAGGGGTCGGTCATCTACACGCTGGACGAGCAGTTCGAGATCCCCTGCGCCCGGGCCTCCGCCGTGATCGATCCCACGGGTTGCGGCGATGCCTATCGCGCAGGCGTGTTGCACGGCCTCATGCACGACCTCGACTACCAGACCACCGGCCAGATCGCAGCCGTCATGGGCGCGTTGAAGGTCGAATCGCGCGGGACTCAGAACCACAGCGCGACGCTCGAAGAGCTCGAGCGGCGCCTGGCCGAAAGCTTCGGCGATGCCGCGGCCGCCAAGGCCGCGCTGACCGCTCCGCGCGCTGATTCATCCCATTCTCATTCTTAAAATCCAGGAAGCGAATTTCATGGCCAACGACTATCTCTTTACGTCCGAGTCGGTTTCCGAGGGGCATCCCGACAAGGTGGCCGATCAGATCTCGGACGCCGTGCTGGACGCCATCCTCAAGGAGGACGTCCGCGGTCGTGTGGCGTGTGAAACGCTGGTCAAGACTGGTGTCGTAATCGTTGCCGGCGAGGTAACGACGACCGCATGGGTGGACGTAGAAGCGCTCGTCCGCAAGACCGTGCTCGACATCGGCTACGACTCCTCTGAGATGGGATTCGACGGCGCGAGCTGCGGAGTGCTCAACATCATCGGCAAGCAATCCCCTGACATCGCGCAGGGCGTGGATCGCAAGGACGAGCGCAAACAGGGCGCGGGCGATCAGGGCCTGATGTTCGGCTACGCCACGAACGAGACGGACGTCCTCATGCCCGCACCGATTACTCTGGCCCACCGGCTGGTCAAGAAGCAGGCCCAGGTGAGGAAGTCGGGCAAGCTGCCCTGGTTGCGTCCGGACGCGAAGAGCCAAGTCACCTTGCGTTACGAGGACGACCGTCCGGTGGGGCTCGAGGCCGTAGTGCTCTCGACCCAGCACAGCCCCGACGTGTCGACCAAGGCGCTGCGCGAGGCCGTGATGGAGGAGATCCTCAAGCCAGTGCTGCCGGCCAAGTGGCTCGACAAGCGCACGAAATACCACATCAACCCGACCGGACGGTTCGTCGTCGGCGGCCCGGTGGGAGATTGCGGCCTGACGGGCCGCAAGATCATCGTCGATACCTACGGCGGCTACGCGCGCCACGGCGGCGGAGCTTTCTCCGGCAAGGATCCTTCCAAGGTGGATCGCTCCGCGGCCTATGCGGCGCGCTACGTCGCGAAGAACATCGTCGCGGCGGGGCTCGCGGAGCGCTGCGAAGTGCAGCTTTCCTACGCCATCGGCGTCGCCGAGCCGACTTCGATCATGGTCGAGGCCTTCGGCACGAGCCGCCTGTCCCGCGAGCAGCTGACCCTGATCGTGCGCAAGAATTTCGACCTGACGCCGTTCGGCCTGCGCGAGATGCTCGATCTGGCGCGCCCGATCTATCAGAAGACCGCCTCTTACGGCCACTTCGGCCGCACCGAGCAGGAGTTCAGCTGGGAGCGGACCGACCGCGCGGCGGCGCTGGCTGCCGAGGCGAAGGGCGCCAAGGCTGCCTGAACATGAGGCCCGGCGGCGGCAGCGGAGCTGCCGCCGCCGCGGTGCCGACGTCCAACCGCCGCAGCATTGCAGCGGGGCGGCGTCTCTGAGGAGCGTTGCGACAGAGGACCGGACGCACGGGGCCCGCCCGTGCCTCCAGCCACTGCCAGGCTCAGAGGCGCGCGCTTTCATCCACGGCGCTCACCCAAGTCATTGGAGTACTCGACCATGAACGCCACACTCAAATCCGCGCCCGCCCCAAAGGACTGCAAGGTCGCCGACCTCGCGCTCGCCGCCTGGGGCCGCAAGGAGATCCTGATCGCCGAGACGGAGATGCCCGGCCTGATGGCCATCCGCGAGGAGTATGCCCCGTCGCAGCCCCTGGCCGGCGCCCGCATCAGCGGCTCCCTGCACATGACCATCCAGACCGCCGTGCTGATCGAGACCCTGCAGGCGCTGGGCGCGCAGGTGCGCTGGGCCTCCTGCAACATCTTCTCCACCCAGGATCACGCCGCCGCGGCGATCGCCGCCGCCGGCACGCCGGTCTTCGCTTGGAAGGGCGAGTCGCTGGCCGACTACTGGGATTATACGCACCGCATCTTCGAGTGGCCGGACGGCGGCTACACCAACATGATCCTCGATGACGGCGGCGATGCGACCCTGCTGATGCATCTCGGCGTGCGCGCGGAGAGCGATCCGGCGGTGATCGCGAAGCCGGGCAGCGAGGAGGAGGAGGCGCTGTTCGCGGCCATCCGGGCCAAGCTGAAAGCCGAACCCAGGTGGTATTCGGCGCGCATCGGCCACATCAAGGGCGTGACCGAGGAGACGACCACCGGCGTCAAGCGCCTCTACCAGATGGCCAAGGAGGGCAGCCTCGCCTTCCCGGCGATCAACGTCAACGACTCGGTCACCAAGAGCAAGTTCGACAATCTCTACGGCTGCCGCGAGTCGCTGGTCGACGGCATCAAGCGTGCCACCGACGTGATGGTCGCGGGCAAGATCGCGGTGGTCTGCGGCTACGGCGACGTGGGCAAGGGCTGCGCGCAGGCGCTGCGGGCGCTTTCCGCCCAGGTTTGGGTGACGGAAATCGACCCGATCTGCGCCCTGCAGGCGGCGATGGAGGGGTACCGCGTGGTCACCATGGACTACGCGGCCGACAAGGCCGACATGTTCGTCACCGCCACCGGGAATTTCCACGTCATCACGCATGCGCACATGCAGCGCATGAAGCACAACGCGATCGTGTGCAACATCGGGCACTTCGACAACGAGATCGACGTCGCGAGCCTCAAGCGTTACACGTGGGAGAACATCAAGCCGCAGGTCGATCACGTCATCCTGCCCGACGGCCGCCGCCTGATCCTGCTCGCCGAGGGCCGTCTGGTGAACCTCGGCTGTGGGACCGGACACCCGAGCTACGTGATGAGCTCGAGTTTCGCCAACCAGACCCTGGCGCAGATCGAGCTCTACGGCAACCCCGGCAAATATGCGGTCGGCGTGTATGTTTTGCCGAAGCATCTCGACGAGAAGGTCGCCCGGCTGCAGCTCACGAAGTTCGATGCCGAGCTGACCACCCTCACCGAGGCCCAGGCCCGCTACATCGGTGTGGACGAGGCCGGTCCCTACAAGTCTGATCACTACCGCTACTGATCGAGAGGGGGGCAACCCGGCCGGCGAGCATCATCTAAGGGCCGGCCCCCGAAGTAGGATCGCTGACGCCATTCGGCGACAGCGTTTGTCCGTGCGGCGCCCGCTCGCCCGCCGCCGGATGCCCCGAGTCGGGGCCGCGTCGACATTACCCTGTGCCAAATGTAAGAGACTTCCCCGTCAGGGGGCATCTCGCATGCATTCGCGTCCGTGACAGCGGCGCGCGGACTGGCTGGAGTGTTGCAAAAGTTACCGCGGGGCGGCCGCGGCCAACCTGAGAGCGGCGCTGCGATCGGTCGGTGTCCCGGGGTGGTCGGGGCCGCGCAAGACTCGAGCCGAAGCGCTGGCTCACTGCCCCTCTCCAACTGACCCGACCCTACAACATGTCGATTCACCGACCATGGTGATGTTGGGCGCGCCTTTTTCCGCAAAAGCGTGTATGATTCCGTTCCGACCCTACAGTTGGGTGTTTTCTGGAGTATCGAGTAATGGCGAAACGTCCTCCGAACGACGGCGCGTCCTGGAGCGCCAGTGAGCTGAAGACCTTGAAGTCGCTCGCGAAAGCGGGAACCCCGACCAGCGAGGTCGCGAAGAAGCTCGGGCGTACCGCGGCGGCCGTTCAGCAGAAGGCCATGCGGGCTGGGATTTCCTTCCGGGCTGCCAAGAGAGCCGGCGCCCGCAAGAAGAAGTAAGCGCCGCGCGCAGTACGACGGGGGCCCGCCGCACAGGCGGGCCCCCGTCTTCTTTTTGGGAAGCTCCGCCCTTGCCATGGCCGGCCCGACTTTGTCAAACTCCAGCCGCTGATGCGTGTGGCTCGGTACCGACAAACCAATAGGGGGCGGCATGCGAAGAGAGATAGGCTTTTCCTGTCTGGCGGCGGTTGCGCTGGGGTTGGGCGGCTGCGGAGTGCAGCTGCAGGACGAGACTCCCGGCCATTTCACCGCGAACCCGGACATCGGTATGTATCCGCTCACGGTCAAGGTGACGAGCGGTGCGCTGGTGAGCACGCCGATATACGTGTTTGTGGTCGGCGGCGATGGGCAGCAGGTGCCCCTGTCGCCCGGGCCCAACGGGACGTTCGGGACCATGTATCCCGTCAAGTGCAAGCCGAGCTTTCCGCTGCAGTACCTCGCGGTGTGGCGGGTGCAGGGCGTCATGACCGAGCATCAGCTCTTCCCGCCGCAGCCGCGGGACATCCAGCTCTCGGCGCCGCCGCTCACCCAGCAGGCGACCATCGACACCTCCGGGACGCCGGACAAGAAGACGCGTTCCTGGCAGGGGGCCGTGCAGTACAACATCTTCACCGCCCCGGAGGCGCACATCACCGGCGCGCAGGTGCAGCCCGTGAGTCAGGACAAGGCGGACCTCAAGGCGGCCAAGGATGTCAGCATCGTGAGCACTCTCCCGGTCGACGCGACCTGCGGCACACCTGCCGCCGTGACGCTGGCCACGAAGGAGCAGACCGCGCACGTCAACCTGGTGATCACGACCGACCTGCCGGGCGTGCCGCAGGCGACCACGCGCGTGGATTTCACGCCGCAGCCGCAGCAGTAGGAGTGCGTCCACCCCGAATCATGAAGCGGCACGAACGCGTAGCAGGCACAGGGAGGTGCCCCGCCGCCGCAGGTGGCGGAGCCGCGGGCAAAAACCACGCTTTTTGACTGCGGCGCGCCGGGCGGGGCAGGATGCCCCGATCCGGCGCGTCATACTAGCGCAGGCGGTGGCGCAGGCGCGTGATCTCGGCGGCATCGAGCCCAATGCCGTCGAGATAGGCGCCGACGCCGCCGGCGCGGTCGAGGTAATCCAGCATGTTGTACACGGCCTCCTCCGGGCAGCGTACGGCCTCGATGATGGCAGCCGGGTCACCGTCGCGGTATCGGCTCAGGTAGGCCTCCCGCAGATTTGCCGTGCTCGCCGCGTAGTCGGCGGCTATCGCGGCGGGGACGACCTGCGCCAGGGCGAGCAGCAGCGCGGCAATGACGCCGGTGCGGTCCTTGCCCGCAACGCAATGAAAGAGGAGCGGGCCGGGCGCCGCCGCAGCGATTGCGCCCAACGCCTCCTTGAGCTGCGGCTGCAGGCGATCGAGGACGATGCACTTCCACTGCTCCTTCGCGCAGTAACCGCCGCGCGCCCCCCAGTCCGCCGGCGTCTCGGCGAGCAGCGAGACCGACACGTAGCGCACGCGGGGAAGCAGCCGCGGCACGGGGTTCGGCGCCGCGGCGATCTCCTCCGGCCAGCGCAGGTCGAGCACCGTCTCGATGCCAAAACGTGCGAACGCCTCGAGCCCCTCCGGCGAGAGTTGCGCGAGGTCGTCGGCACGCACCAGTGAGCGACGCTTCGTGACCGCGCCGTCCGTGGTCGGATAGCCCCCGAGATCGCGGGCATTGAGCAGTGAGGGAAACATCCCGGACAGTGTAGCCGACGGCCGGAGGAGGGCGAATGCTAGAGTAGCGCGCATGCTTCCTTCGCTCATCATGTTCGACCTCGACGGCACGCTGATCGACAGTGCCCCGGACCTCGCGGTGGCGGTCAACGCCATGCTCGCGGGCTACGGGCGCGAGCCGCTCTCGACGGCGGAAGTGCGGCAGATGATCGGGGACGGCGTCGCGATGCTGGTGGCGCGCGCTCTGGCCGCACGGGACTGCAGGGCGGCAAACGCCGCCGATGCCGAGCGGACGTTCATGCGCCATTACGAATCGGCAGCGACCGCCTTGACGACCGTCTTCCCGGGGGCGGCTCGGGCGCTGCAGGCGCTGCGGGCCGGCGGCGTCGCGCTCGCAGTGTGCACCAACAAGCCGGCGCGCATCGCCACCGACATCCTCGACCGGCTCGGGCTGGCCGGATATTTCGCGCAGGTGCTCGGCGGCGACTCGCTGCCGTTTCGCAAGCCCGATCCGCGGGTGTTGCAGGCGCTGCTGAAGGCTTTCGCGGCCGGCCCGGAGGGCTCGCTCCTGGTAGGCGACAGCGAGGTCGATGCGGCGACGGCGCGTGCGGCGGGCGTACCTTTCGTGCTGATGAAACACGGCTACCGGCGCGGCCCGGCGGAGGCGATCGCCTGCCGCGCGGCGCTGGGAACTTTCGACGAGTTGCCCGCGCTGGTCGGCGTGCCGCCGCTCTGAGCGGCGCGGGCAATCGACTTCGGCTTGCACCGGGTGTATGGTGGTAGCGCTACCTTAACGGGTGGGACCGCAATCCGAGCTTCCCGCGGAGACGACAATGACGCTACGCAGACAGTGGCTGATCCCCGCGGCGCTCCTCGTCCTCGCTGCCGTCACGGGCGCCTCGCAGCCCTGCTGTGCCGCGCCGCCGCCGTTCCATGGTTTCAAGGTGACGGTCTACATTCCCGTACAGGCGGTCGAGCGCATGGCGAAGGATCCGTCGTGGATGCGCTCGAGCTGGCAGACGATCAGCAGCCGGCTGCACGTCGATGAGGTATTCATCGAGGACTATCGCTCCGGGGTCAGCGCGGACGATGCGACCATCGCCCGGGTGAAGCAGTTCTTCGTCTCCCAGGGTGTCGCCGTCGCCGGCGGCATGGCGATGCTGGACGCCGGACGCAGTGCGCAGTTCCAGACTCTCGACTACACGGTGGCGGCCGACCGCAAGCTCGCAAGCAACATGTCGGCCCTGCTGGCACGGCACTTCGACACGTTCGTGCTCGACGATCTCTATTTCTTCAACACCAAGAGCGAGTCGGACATCGCCGCCAAGGGCAGGCAGAGCTGGGCGCAGTTTCGCATGCGCACCATGGACGAGGTATCGCGCGACCTCATCCTGGCGCCCGCCAAGGCCGCGAATCCCCGCGTCAAGGTCATCATCAAGTTCCCGAACTTCTATCCCTTCTTCCAGGAGATGGGCTTCGACCTGAAGAACGAGCCGAGGATCTTCCCGGAGATCTGGACGGGCGATGAGACGCGCTACGCGGCCACCACCGACCAGCAGCTGCGGCCCTACGAGAGCTACGAGATCTTCCGTTACTTCGAGAACATCGCTCCCGGGCGCAACGGCGGCGGCTGGGTCGATCCCATCGCCATGCAGTACCTCGACCGCTACGCCGGGCAGCTCTGGGATACGATCCTCGCCAGGGCGCCGGCCATCAACCTGTTCCAGTACACCGACCTGCTGACCATCGCCGACCCGCGCAATCGTGACGCCTGGGAGCGCCTGCCCACCACCTTCGACTACTTCGACATGGCGCGCGAGTGCTGCGGCGGACCGCCCGGCAGGCCCGGCGCGGGCTATCCGCTGATTGCCGATGCGGTCGAGTACGCCCTGCGCAAGGTCGATGATGTCGCCGGCGCGCTCGGCCGGCCGACGGGGCTCGCGACCTACCGTCCCTACGATTCGACCGGCGAGGATTTCCTGCCGGAGACCGCGGGGATGGTCGGCGTCCCGATCGAGATGTATCCGCAGTGGCCGGATGCGAAGACCGTGTTCCTGACGCAGGCGGCTGCCACGGATCCCAACATCGTCTCGCAGATCGAGCGTCACCTCCGGCGTGGCGACAACATCATCATCACGTCGGGGCTGTTGCGTGCAATCCAGGACAAGGGCTTCGACCAGGTCACCGACATGCGGGTGACGCACGATGTCGTGCCGGCCACATCGTATGTCGAGGGATTCGGCTTCGGCGGCGGCACGGTGCTCGGCCATTCGAAGCCGATTCTCTTCCCGCTGATTCATTTCTACACCAACGAGGAATGGGCGGTGCTGCGCGGAATCTCGCACCAGGCGGGCGTGCCGCTGCTGCTGATGGACCACTATGGCAAGGGCGAGCTCTACGTGTTGGCCGTGCCGGAGGAGATGAACGCCCTGTACTCGCTGCCGGCCCCGGTGCTGAACGCGCTGCGCCGCTACCTGACTCCGGACCTGCCCGTGAGGCTCGAGGGGCCGTCGCAGGTCAGCCTGTTCGAGTACGGCAACGGCACTTTCGTCGTGGAGTCGTATCTCGATCACCCGGCGGCCGTCAGGGTCATCGGGAGCTTCGCGCAACTGCACAACCTGACGACCGGGGCGACCTCGGGCGGGGAGCCGATGCCGGCGCTTCCGGGCTTCCTCGTACCGCCCTCCGCGGCCGCCCCGCGGCAGCAGTATGGCTATGAGCTGCAGGTCGAGCCGCACAGCTTCGTCGCGCTCAAAAGCATGAACTGAGTCACGATTTACGCCGCCGCGGGGACTCGGCCGCGCGGAGACGACGCTGCCGTGCGGTGGGCGTTGCGCATGCAGGCCCGGGTCTGTAGTAGGCTCGCGACAGATTCAGGGGGCTGTGCGCTACGATGGTCAGTGCGGCGGACAAGGGCTTCGCGAGTCCCGGGAGGGAAACCCTGGCGGACTCCGGGCGTCCTTTTCCCCGCGCGCTCCTCCCTGACACGACCTGTCCGGAGGCGGCCCTCGCCAAGGCCAACCGCGAGCTGCGGATGCTCATCGACTGCAAGCGCTCGGTCGCGCGCGCGCAGGACGAGTCACAGCTCCTCACCGAGATCTGCCGCATCCTCGTCGGTCCGGGCGGCTACCGGCTCGCCTGGTTCGGCTTTGCCGACCCAACGCCCGACTGCGCCGTGCGCGTCGCCGCGCATGCCGGCCACGACGGCGCCTACCTCGAGCGGCTGCGGGTCACCTGGAGCGATGACGATGCGACCGGTCACGGACCCACCGGCCGCGCCATCCGCGAGCGCAAGGCTCAGGTCTGCCGCCACATCGACAGCGATCCCGATTTCTCGCCCTGGCGCGAGGCGGCGCATCGCGGGGGTTATGGCTCGTCGGTGGCGCTGCCTCTGCTCCTCGAGAGCCACTGCGCCGGGGCGCTCTGTATCTATGCCGCCCGCCCGGATGCTTTCGATGAGTCCGAGCTCGCGCTTCTGACGGAGCTGGCCGCCGATCTGGCGTTCGGCCTGACCGCTCTGCGTGCGCGGGTCGAGCTGCAGCGGCAGCGCCAACAGCTGCAGCGCCTGTCGCAGATCGTACGCGTACACAGCGCCATCAACTCCGCGGTCATCCGCATCCGCAACCGCGATGAGCTGCTGCAGGAAGCGTGTCGGCTCGCAGCCGATCTCGGCGGCTTCTTCGGCGCGGTGGTGTGGGTCGTGGACGGCACCGGCGGCTGGGCGTGGCTGAGATACCGCGCCGGCGGGGAGGTGCGCGACAGCGAGACACTGCAGCGGCTGAAGATCGGTGACGGCGCCGGAGCCGATCCCAGCCTCTCGGGCCGCGCGCTGCGCACGGGAAAGGTGATGCTCTGCCGGGACATCGCCGGCGACGACGTACCCGTCGCGGGACGCGACCGGCTGCTGGGCCGGGGCATCCGCTCCCTGATCGCGCTGCCGCTGATCGTCGAAGGCAGGCGCGTGGCCGTGTTGACGCTGACCTCGCAGGAGGCGGTACCGGCCGATGACGGCGAGCTGGTGCAGCTGTTGGAGAACATCGCGGCCAGCCTGTCGTTCGCGCTGCATTCGCTCGAGAGCGCCGATGCCGCGCAATTCCTCGCCAGTTTCGATCCGCTGACCGGTCAGGCGAAAAGGGCGCTCTTCTGCGAGCGGCTGGACAAACAGCTGCAGTCGCGCAGCGATGGCCCGAAATCGGCGCGCGCCGTGGTCATCGCCTTCGACATGCGCGGGCTGGGCAGCATCAACACCCTGTACGGCCAGCGTGTCGGCGATCTGCTGCTGCAGAGCCTGGTCACGCGGCTGAAGCGGCACGCCGGCGGCGATGAGCGCATCGGTTACCTGGGCGCGGGCACCTTCGTGCTGCTCGAGTGGATGGCGGATCCCGTGACCGAGGCTCCGCAGCTCGCGCTCGATGCGGCGCTGCTCGAGGAGCCGTTCGAGATCGAGGGCCGCCAGATCCGGCTGTCGGTGAGCTGCGGCGCGGCGGAGCACTCACACGAGGTGGCGAGCGCCGCCATCCTGGTGCAGCGCGCGGAGGCGGCGCTGAAGCGTGCCAAGGAGTCAGGCGAGCACTACGTCAACTACCGCCCGGAGATGAGCCGCGAGACCGTACGGCGGGTGGTGCTGGAGCACAAGCTGCGGACGGCTCTCGAGGAGCAGCAGTTCGTGCTGCACTACCAGCCGCAGATCGATCTGCGCACCGGGCGGATCGATGCCGCCGAGGCGCTGCTGCGCTGGCGCGACCCGGCTCTCGGTCTGCTGCTGCCCGGGCGCTTCCTCACGGTTCTCGAGTCCTCGGGGATGATCGTGCCGTTGGGCAATTGGGCGCTGCTCAAGGCGGTGGAGGATCTCGAGAGCTGGCGTCAGGCGGACTGCGGGCCGATGCGCGTCGGTGTCAACGTGTCGGCGCAGCAGCTCAAGCAGCGGGAGTTCCTGCATGGCCTGCTGGGGCTCGCCGAGCGGCTCGCGCCGCTCACCGGTTTCGGGCTGGACATCGAGATCACGGAGACGACGCTCCTGCAGGATCTCGAGGGGACCAGCGAGAAGCTGCGCGAGCTGCGCAAGGCCGGCATCCGGGTCGCCCTCGATGATTTCGGCACCGGCTACTCCTCTCTCGGGCTGCTGTCGAAGCTGCCGGTCGACGTGCTGAAGATCGACCGCTCGTTCGTGCGCGGCCTGCCCGAGGACGCGGCCAGCGTCACGCTGGTGGCGAGCATCGTGGAGCTGGCCTCGGCCTTCGACCTCATCACCGTGGCAGAGGGCGTCGAGACGGCGGAGCAACTCGCGGCGCTGCGGGCGCTGCGCTGCAGCCACTCGCAGGGCTTTCTGCACAGCGCCGCCGTGCCCACGCGCGAGCTCGCGCAGATGATCGCCCCACGCCAGCGCGCCGCCGGCTGAGCGTCCCGCCGGCAAGTCCGCCAAACGGCCGCAGGCCGGTTTGGCCAAATGCTAAAATGTGGCCTGGATTTCGCTCGCACATCGGCCTCCGGGCGCCCCCGGTAGAGCTTCTTCATGCACGGTACTGCGCGAGGCGCGGCTTGCCTCGAGTTCGGACAATTTCGGCTGCTCACCCGCCAGCGGGAGCTGCGTCTCGGTGAGGTGACCGTGCCGCTCGGCTCGCGGGCGTTCGACGTGCTGCTCATCCTGGTCGAGGCCGAGGGCGAGCTGGTCACCAAGGACGAGCTGCTGGCGCGCGTCTGGCCGGGCGCCGTGGTCGAGGAAAGCAACATCCAGGTGCAGGTCTCCGCGGTACGCAAGGCGCTCGGCGAGGACCGCAATCTCATCCTCACCGTGCCGCTGCGCGGGTATCGCTTCACGGGCGAGGTGCGCGCGCTCGATGCCGACGGCCGCGCGCTGCAGCCCGCGGCCGCGGAGCCCCAGGCCGCGCGGCAGGCGGTGACCAACCTGCCGGCGCCCGTGTCGGACTTCATCGGCCGCGAGAGCGAGCTGCGGGAATTACGCGAGCTGCTGCGCCACAGCCGGCTGGTGAGCCTGGTGGGCACCGGAGGAATCGGCAAGACGCGGCTCGGGCTCGAGGCCGCGCGCGCGATGCTCGAGGAGTTTGCCGACGGTGTCTGGCTCGCGGAGCTCGCGCCCCTGACCGACCCCGAGCTGGTCGCGAGCGCGATCAACACGGCGTTGGGCCTGCAGAGCGGTGCCGGCCGCTGGACCGCGGAGCGCCTGGTCGCGGCGCTGCGCGGCCGCCGGCTCCTGCTCGTGCTCGACAACTGTGAGCATCTGATCGGCGCCGCTGCGCGCGAGGCGGAGACGCTGCTGCGCGCCGTGCCGGGGGTCTGCATCCTGGCGACCAGTCAGGAGCCTTTGGGGATAGAC
>Ga0335072_10002552_pt1 | contig 28134 bp, 21 predicted proteins | sample Lox_Sample_21_FD_206725 | JGI IMG/M metagenome (GOLD analysis project Ga0335072, IMG submission 206725) | Soil microbial communities from Loxahatchee National Wildlife Refuge, Florida, United States - Lox_Sample_2.1 | ecosystem: Environmental > Terrestrial > Soil > Wetlands | place: USA... | reverse complement strand
CTTCACCATCGGCGGCTTCTCCGGCCTGATGCTCGCCATCGTGCCGGCCGACTTCCAGTACCAGGACACCTACTTCGTGGTGGCGCACTTCCACTATGTGCTGGTCTCCGGCGCCGCCTTCGCCATCATGGCCGGCGTCTATTACTGGCTGCCCAAGTGGGTCGGGCGCATGTACGACATGCGCCTCGGCAAGTGGCACTTCTGGCTGTCGGCGATCTTCTTCAACGTGCTCTTCTTCCCGCAGCACTTCCTCGGCCTCGCCGGCATGCCGCGCCGCATCCCGGACTACGCGGTGCAGTTCGCCGACTGGAACATGGTGTCCTCGATCGGCGGCTTCGCCTTCGGTCTGTCGCAGCTCCTCTTCCCCTATCTCATCTGGAAGTGCGTGCGCTCCGGCAAGCCCGTGGAAGGCACCCGCGCATGGGAAGGCGCGCGCGGCCTGGAGTGGGAGCTGCCCTCGCCCGCGCCGTACCATTCATGGACGACGCCGCCGACCGAGGCGATGATCGCCCGCGGCGCGGAGCACTGAGCGCCCCGACAGCGGAATGCGAGCCATGACCTCATCGGAGCCGACGCTCCCGACCCGCCAGGCCGACACGGAGCGGCGCAAGCGGGTTCGACGCACCACGATCGTGGTGACGCTCATCGTGCTCGCCTTCTACTTCGGCTTCATGGCGATGATGTTCTACCGCGCTACCCGATGAACGGCCCCGAATCACCAGCAAGGTACACGGACGTGCCCCGCCGCCGCAGGTGGCGGAGCCTCGGGGAAAAACCACGCTTTTTGCCCGAGGCGCGCTGGGCCGGGCAGGAGCCCGGATCCAGCGCTTCACAATAAGGTCACGACATGGCATCAGACGCACACGCCCCCGACAGCCAGCACTACTACGTTCCGCACGGTAGTCCCTGGCCGATCGTCGCCGCGATCGCGCTCTTCACCCTGATGTGGGGCGCGGTCGCCTACCTCGACAACTGGAGCGGCGCCTGGGTGTTCCTGCCGGGGCCGCTGCTGCTCCTCTACATGTTCGGCGGCTGGTTCCATACGGTCATCGGCGAGAATCAGCTCGGCATCTACAACACCCAGGTGGACCGCTCCTTCCGCATGGGAATGCTGTGGTTCATCTTCTCCGAAGTGATGTTCTTCGGCGCGTTCTTCGGTGCGCTCTTCTATGCACGCGTGCTCGCGGTGCCCTGGCTGGGCGGCGCCGGCTACCGGGCCATGACCAACCTCGTCCTCTGGCCGCGCTACGAGGCCGCCTGGCCGACCAACGGCCCCGGACACGTCGGCGGCGAGAACTTCGAGGCGATGAGCGCTTACGGCATCGCGGCCATCAACACGCTGATCCTGCTGACCAGCGGCCTTACCGTGACCATCGCCCATCATGCGCTGCGGGCGGGCAACCGCGGACGGCTCAAGCTCTTCCTGGCGCTGACTTTCATCCTCGGCTTCTGCTTCGTCGCGATGCAGGCACACGAGTACTACGACGCCTACACGAAGATGAACCTGCGCCTGACGACGGGCATCTACGGTTCCACCTTCTTCATGCTCACCGGCTTCCATGGCCTGCACGTGACCATCGGCGCCATCATGCTGGTGGTGGTTTGGCTGCGGGTGCTGCGCGGGCATTTCACGCCGCGGCAGCACTTCGCCTTCGAGGCCGTCTCCTGGTACTGGCACTTCGTCGACGTGGTGTGGCTCGGCCTCTTCATCTTCGTTTACTGGCTCTAGTATGGCGCTGGCTCCGGGCTCCTGCCCGGCCCAGCGCGCCACCTGCGGCGGCGGGGCACATCCTTGTGCCTAACGGGAAGCCGCTTAACGAGGAAGGATGCCGTGGGGCGTGATCAGCCCCGCGTACCAGGCGATCATGATCAGCGCGAACAGCGCCAGTGACAGCACGATGCGCACCGTCAGCGCTCGCGCCAGTTTGGCGGAATCCTGTTGAGTGCCGCGGGACAGGTGATACAACGCCGAGCCCAGGCTCACCACGATGGCGGCCAGCGCAATGAGCACGATGATTCGGAATAGTTGTGGCATGGCAGTCAGTCTACCCGGAAAGCAACCCCCGTACCCATGCGCCTGAGCTTCGGCACCCGCCGCTTCTCGCCGCCGTGGGGGCTCACGATCCTGATGCTGCTGTTGTGCGTCATGTTCGTCGCGCTCGGCCGCTGGCAGTGGCGGCGCGGCAAGCTGCACGCGGCGGAGCATGCGCAGTTCGAGCGCGGCGCACGCGAGCTGCTCGCGCTCGGCTCGAAGCCGCTCACGCAGGTGCCGGACGACCAGCGGGTCAGTATCTCGGGCACCTATGACCCGGCGCACCAGTTCCTCATCGACAACATGAGCTATCGCGACCTCGACGGCTATCAGGTGTTGACGCCGCTCGAGCGCCCGGGGGGCCGGATGGTGCTGGTCGACCGCGGCTGGGTGCCTTTCCTCGGCAGCCGGGCCAACCTGCCGGACATCTCGATGAGGAGCGCCGGACCCGTGACGGTCAGCGGGCGTGTTGGCAACCTGCCGGTCGCCGGATTGGCGAGCGGCCGCGCGCCGCCGCCCGACAGCGGCCCGTGGCCCCGGGTGACGAGCTTTCCGACCCTCGCGCAGCTGAGCAGCGTCCTCGGCCGGCCGCTCGAGCCGCGCGTCATCCTGCTCGATCCCCAAGACCCCACCGGCTACGTGCGCGACTGGCATCCGCCCGGCATTCCGGCACTGCAGAATTTCGCCTATGCCTTCGAGTGGTGGTGCTTCGCGGTGGCGGCGGTCGTGATCTGGCTGGTGCTCGGCACCCGCAAGCCGAAGGAGGGCGGATGACGGCGCCTCGCGTCACCGACGCGCGCGCGCTTCGCTCCCGCAACCTGCGCACGCTCGGCGCGCTGGGTGCGCTTTTCTTTCTGCCCCTGCTGGCCTCGGCCTGGCTCTATTACGGCATGAGCTGGATGCCCGGCGGGCACGTGAACCACGGCGAGCTGATCCGGCCGCCGCGGCCGCTGCCGCGCGTGAGCCTGGCCCGCGTGCCGATCGGCGGGGACGCGGGCGGGGCGCTTCCCGACTCCGACCCGACTCCGCTGCGCGGCAAGTGGACCCTGGTATACATCGGCGACGGCAGCTGCGATGCGTCCTGCCGCGGGACGCTGTATGTCATGCGGCAGACGCACCTCGCGCTCGGTACGGACATGACGCGCCTCGACCGGGTCTTCCTGGTGACGGCAAACTGCTGCGCCAGAGATTATCTGGCGCGCGAGCACGCCGGCATCACGGTCCTCGATGCGGCGGGCGCCGCGGGAGCACCGCTGCTGCGCCTGTTCCCGCCCGGGGACCGGGCGCACACCCTCTTCGTCGTCGACCCCCTCGGTAATCTGATGATGCGCTACGATGTCCGCCGGGACCCGCGCGGCCTCCTGGTGGATCTGAAGAGACTGCTCGAGCTGTCGCAGATCGGCTGAGGCGGCTTCGGACCCGCCGTTCCATTCAGGAGATTGCTTGTCCCAGATGCCCATCGACCGCTGGCTGCGCGGCCTCGCGCTCTTCGGAGTGCTGCTGTGCTTCGGCGTCGTCGTGCTCGGCGCGTACGTCCGGCTCACTGACGCCGGCCTCGGCTGTCCCGACTGGCCGGGATGCTACGGGCACGTGAGCCCGCTGGGCGCCGCCGACAGCCCCGCGAGTCAGACCGAATTCCCGGGCCGGCCCCTGCAGGAAGGCAAGGCGTGGCACGAGATGATCCACCGCTATGCGGCGGGTACGCTCGCCAGCGTCATCACCGTCATTGCCGCGCTTGCGATCGCCGCCCGCAAACCCAAAGCCGTCGGGACGGGATTCGCTCTGCTCCTTTTCGCCACGGTGATCGTGCAGGCCATCCTCGGCATGCTGACCGTGACCTGGCTGTTGAAACCGCTGATCGTGACCCTGCATCTCCTCTTCGGCATGACCACCCTCGGCCTGCTCTGGTGGCTCTGGCTCAGGCTGCAGCAGCGCCCCCGCGGAACAGTGCATCTGCAGACCGTGCCGGAACACGGGTCCACGGGCTGGTCGGGCGCTGCTTCGGCGCGGACCGCCTACTGGCTCGCGGTGCTCTGTGTCGCGGTGCTCGGGGTGCAGTTCTTCCTCGGCGGTTGGACCAGCGCCAACTACGCCGCCGTCGCCTGCCCGGACTTTCCAACCTGTCAGGGCGCCTGGTGGCCGAAGGCCGATTTCGCTCATGCCTTCGTGTTGTGGCGGGGAGTATGGATCGACTACCAGGGCGGCATTCTCGCGAACCCCGCGCGCGTCGCCATTCACTTGGCTCACCGCCTCGGTGCGCTGACGGTGACGCTGACGTTTCTGGCCGCATCCCTGTTCGTTATCCGCCGGCCCTCGCTCGCCGCGGCTCGGCCGCGCGCCTACCTCGTATTGGCCGCGCTGGGCTTGCAGCTTGCGATCGGCATCTCCATGGTCCTGCGGACGTTTCCGCTGTGGCTGACCACGGCCCACACGGCCGGAGCGGCGCTGCTCCTCATGGCCATTCTCGCGCTGACAGCCAAGTTGCACGCCGTCCGCGCGGTGCGCACGGCCTGACGGAGGGGAGCGCGCAGTGGCCACAACTTCAGAATACGCAGCGGTGGCTCCGGCAGCCTGGCGCCGCTATTACGAGCTGACGAAACCGCGGGTGGTGGCGCTCATCACCTTCACGGCAGTCGTCGGCACGCTGCTCGCGAGCCACGGCTGGCCGCCGCTCCGGGCGCTCATCTGGGGAACCCTCGGTATCGCTCTCGCCTCCGGCTGCGCCGCCGCGATCAATCACGTCCTCGACAGACGTTACGATGAGCAAATGGCGCGCACACAATCGCGCCCGCTGCCGACGCGCCAACTGACGGAGCGTCGTGCGTTGATCTTCGCGGCGATACTCGGCATCGTTGCAATGACGATTCTCGCCTTCCTCGTCAATCTGCTGACGGCCGCGCTGACATTCGTATCGCTGATCGGTTACGCGGTGATCTATACCGTATGGTTGAAGCACGCCACGTCGCAGAACATCGTGATAGGCGGGGCGGCGGGCGCAGCGCCGCCGGTTCTCGGCTGGGCGGCGGTCACCAACCACATCGACCCCAACGCTCTGCTGCTCTTCCTCATCATCTTCGTCTGGACGCCGCCGCACTTCTGGGCGCTGGCGATCGCACGCAAGGATGAGTACGCGCGCGCCGGCATCCCGATGCTGCCGGTCACGCACGGAGTGGAGCACACGCGGTTGCAGGTTCTGCTGTACACGGTGCTGCTGACCGTCATAACGGTGATGCCGTTTCTGGCCGGAATGAGCGGGCTCATCTATCTGGCCGCCGCGCTGGTGCTCAACGCGCGCTTCCTCTATTTCTCGCTGGCCCTGAAGCTCACCGCGCGGCAGGAGCTGCCGATGCGCGTATTCCGCTATTCAGTGACCTATCTGATGTGGCTGTTCGCCGCCCTGCTGATAGATCATTACCTGCATTTTTGATTGGCGCAAATCGCTCCCGGCGATTCGCGCGGCCAGCCCTGCGACTCGTTTCGCCCGCGGCCCAGGGAGCGGCCCTGGACCGCTAACTCATTTGCTTTCGACGTAACGCTTCAGCAGCACCTGCCATGACGAGAGGCGCCGGTCCTCGAGCATGAGCATGCCCGTCGACTCGTAGTTGTCGTCGTCGAGGCGGCGAAGGTGGTCCGCCCCGTGGTAGCCCGCCGTTTCCGAACGATAGACCGAGAGAATGGAGCTGCCGATGACCGAGAAGGTGCCCCGGAGCTTGCCGAGGGTGGCGTTCTCCGAGCTCCACTTGATCGCCGCCCCCTCCCGGCCCGGGAGCTGGATCCAGTAGGCATTCACGAATTCCACGGGCGGGGAGCCCAGCACCTTCAGGCTGCCGGAGAGGAGCCAGCACTCGGTGCGGTGGGCGACTTCCGTGCGGCATTCCGCCGGCAGCGGCTGGCCGTCCGCGCACCAGAACGTCCCGCTGCCCGTCCAGATTGCCGGCTGGAATAGATAGGTGTGGGACATCGATTGGACTTCCCGCGCCGTGGACGTGACCCCATCATTATCTCTCGGCTTGAGCCCGGCCGCATGTTGCGCCAAAGCAACGCTCAGGGCTCAGTCGATCGGCAGGAATTCCTCGTCGGCCCGCCGGGCGGCGGCGAGCGGCGTGCCGCTGGAGCCCCGGGTGACCAGGCGCGGCGGCAGGGTTACGCATTCTGCGGGCTGGCCGTCGATCAGATGGATCAGGGTCTGCACCAGCAGCTCACCTGCCCGTTTGGTGTCCTGTGCCACGGTAGTGAGCGCGGGCCGCGTGAAGGCCCCCATGGGGATCCCGTCGAAGCCGACCACCGCGACGTCGTCCGGTACCCGGCGCCCGGCCGAGGCCAGCGCCGTCATGGCGCCGATCGCGATCAGATCGCTGGCGCCGAACACCGCATCGAACGGCACCCTGCGCTCGAGCAGCGCCTGCATGGCCTCATAGCCGGACACTTCGGTGGAGATGGCGCTCACCTGCAGCCGCGGATCGGGCTCGGCGCCGGCATCGGCCAATGCAGCACGATAACCCCGATATCGCGCCATCATCTCCGGCGAAGAAGGCGCGATCTCGCCCAAAAACGCGATGCGGCGGCGCCCGAGCGCCAGCAGGTGCTCCGCGGCGAGCCGCCCGCCGAAGACGTTGTCGCAGCCGATCGAGACGCCGGGCTGATCGGCAAGGACCGGACCCCAGCGAACGAGATGGGCGCCGCGCTCGATCAGCGGCTGCAACCGGCTGCGATGCACCACGTAGTCGCCATAGCCCAGCAGGATGATGCCGTCGGCCTTGTGGCTGTCTTCGTAGTCGGCGTGACAGTCGCGCAGAAGGTCCTGGAAGGACACCAGAAGGTCGTAGCCGCCCCGCGAGCAGGCCCGGATGATCGACCCGAGCATGGAGTGAAAGAACGGGTTGATCGCGGAATCGTCCGCGGTCGGGTCCTCGAAGAAAAGCAGCGCCAGGGTGCCCGAATGGCGCCGGCGCAGATTGGAGGCGTTCTTGTCGACGTGGTAGTTGAGCTGGCGCGCCACCTCGAGCACCCGCTCACGGGTGGACGCGCAGACCATCGGGTCGGCGCGCAGAGCACGCGACACCGTCGACTGGGATACACCCGCCAAATGCGCAATATCCCATGAATTGGGTTTGCGCCGCTTGTCACGCATGCCCTCAGCCACCCCCTCGATCTGTGTAGTCGTGTGGCGCTCCGTAGTCTAAGCCAAGGTCCCGGCCTTACCCAAGCCCCGGCCGTTGCCTGCATGCAACGTGCCCGAAGAAGACACCGTGGGGGGGAAGCTCGAGCCCTCGGCCGGTCGGGCGGCCGGCGGCGAGGCCGTGATCGTCGAGCGGCCTGATCGGCCCGAAGCCGAGGTCCGGCAGGGCGGCCGTCTGCGGGCGGTCGGAGAGGTTGAAGACGGCCAGAATCGATTCCGAATCCAGGGTGCGGGTGAACGCGAGCAGCGGCTCCGGCAGCTCGAGGAACCGGATGTCGCCCCGGCAAAGCGCCGGCAGCCGCTTGCGCCAGGGCAGAAAACGCCGAAACGCGTTGAGCGGCGAGTCCGGATCGGATTCCTGGCGGGACGCGGCGAGCGGGAGGTGCTCCGGCGGTACCGGCAGCCACGGCCTGCCCGTGGTGAAGCCGGCATCCGGCTGATCGCGCCAGGGCATGGGGGTCCGGCACCCGTCCCGTCCCTTGAAGTTGGGCCAGAAGGCAATGCCGTACGGATCGCGGAGCGCTTCGAACGGCAGCCGCGCCTCCGGCAGACCGAGCTCCTCGCCCTGATAGACGCAGACCGAGCCGCGCAGCGAGCAGACCATGGCGCTCAGCATGCTGGCCATCCTGGGCGCGGCGCCGTCGCCGCCCCAGCGCGTCATCACGCGAACGACGTCGTGGTTGGAGATCGTCCAGCAGGGCCAGCCGTGGGGCATCCGGCGCTCCAGGCACTCGGCCGTGCGGCGGATGTGCGCAGCGCCGTATTCCTCGGTCAGCAGCTCGAAGTTGTAGGCCATGTGCAGCCGTGTCTCGCCGATGTACTCCGCCATCGTCGCCAGCGAATCCTCCGCGGAAATCTCCCCCAGGCCGACGGTGCCGGGATAGCGCTCCAGCAGCCGGCGCAACTCCGTCAGGAAGCCGAGATTCTCCGGCTGCGTGTTGTTGTACCAGTGAAACTGGTACGCGTATGGATTGTCCGCGCTGAAGCCGCGGCCGTTGCGCTGGTCCGCGGGCTTCGGCGGGTTATTGCGCAGCTGCCGGTCGTGGTAGCAGAAGTTGATGGCATCGAGCCTCAGGCCGTCGACGCCGCGCTGCAGCCAGAACTCGAGGTTCTGCAGCATCGCCTCCGGCACCCGCGGGTTGTGGAAGTTGAGGTCCGGCTGCGATTCGAGGAAGTTGTGCAGGTAATACTGCCGGCGGCGCGGCTCCCAGCGCCAGGCGGGGCCGCCGAAGATCGACTGCCAGTTGTTCGGCGGGCTGCCGTCGACCGCCGGGTCCGCCCAGACGAACCAGTCGGCCTTGGGGTTGTCGCGGCTCGAGCGGCTCTCCAGGAACCACGGGTGTTGGGACGAGGTATGGCTCAGCACCTGGTCGATCATGACCTTGAGGCCGCGGGAGTGCGCCGCGGCGATCATCCGGTCGAAGTCCGCGAGATCGCCGAAGATCGGATCGACGGCGCGGAAGTCGGTGATGTCGTAGCCGAAGTCGGCCATGGGCGACTTGAAGAACGGCGATACCCAGACCGCGTCGACGCCGAGCCCGGCGACGTAGTCGAGCCGCTCGGCGATCCCCTGCAGGTCGCCGATGCCGTCACCGTTGGTATCGAGGAAGCTGCGCGGGTAGATCTGATAGATCACCGCGCCGCGCCACCAGGGATATTCGCTCATTCTCTCGAGGTTCCGCCCCACCGCCGCAGTTACTCTGACACAGACGGCAGCCGCTTCGTTTGAAACCGCATACGTATGCGCGCCTGAATACGTATGCGCTTCCTTGCAATCGAGTCACCGCCCTCGAATGATTTGCTGGCCTTTTTTCAGACTACGAATCCAGGGGGGAGTTCTCCAGTGATCAGACGCAAGCGCAACATTCTCGAGACTGCGGTCGCCACGGCGATCTTCGGCGCGTGGGCCGCCGCTGCGATGCCCGCGGCGCACGCGCAGGCCGCGGCCGCCGCCGGTGACAACGGCACCCAGTCGGCGTCGGGCACTGGCGGCCAGGCCGACCAGACCAATCAGGCCAGCCAGAACAATCAAACCAATCCGGCCGGCCAGGGCAACACCGGCAACCAGACACAGGTCGCCAATGAGAACCTGCTGCAGCCCGTGGTGATCAGCGGCTTCGTCAGCAGCCTGCAGAACTCGATCGTCATCCAGAAGAACTCGGATGCGATCGTCGAGGCGGTCTCCGCGCAGGAGATCGGACAGCTCCCGGGCACCAGCATCGCGGACGCTCTCGGCCGCCTGCCCGGCCTCGCCGTGCAGTATTTCAACGGCCGTCCGCAGCAGATCAGCATCCACGGCCTGAGCGCCGACTTCGACATCACGGACGTCGCCGGCAGCATCCAGCCGAGCACCTCGAACAACCGCGACGTCGAGCTCGACCAGTACCCGGGCAGCTGGTTCAACACGGTGGAGGTGCACCTGACACCGACCGCCGACCTCATCGACCAGGGCATCGCCGGCACCATCGACATGCTGCCGCTGAAGCCTCTCAGCGAGAACGGGCCGCAGGTCCACCTCAACGCCAATTACCAGACCATCGAGCCGCACGAGGTCATGCCGGGGCCCGGGGTCAGCCCGAACGGCCACGACGTCGACGGCATCTTCGCCGACCAGTTTTTCGATCATACGCTCGGCGTCACGTTCGGCGTCGACCTCGAGGCCAACCCGTCGCACATCCTGCACCAGGCTCCCTGGGGCTATGCCACGGACGCCAACGGCAACCTGATCATCGGCGGCTCGAAGAACTACAACATCTCGGACATGCTGGACCGCAACGGCTACATCGGCACCCTGGAATTCCGGCCCTCCAGCACCTTCGACAGCACGCTGTACATGATGGAGGAAGACTCCAACGAGACGCAGCAGGCCAAGGGCGCGGAGTTCCCGCTCGGCTACGGCAGCAACGAGACCGAGATCCCGGACAATACGCTCAACGGCTTCGACACGACCGGCACGTTCGACGACGTCTATCCGGTGATCCGCAACGATTACAACCACTATCAGGCGCGCCTCTACAACATCATCTGGAACAACGACTTCAAGCTCGCCGGTGACTGGACCGCGAATCTCAACGCGGGCTACAGCCGCGCCGAGCGCGACGATTACTTCCTCGAGGCGTATTCGGGTTACGGCTACGACGGCCCGGCGAACGAAAGCACGATTCCCGGGACCGACGTCGGCTTCCGCGAGAGCGGCAACGGCGAGCTGCTGCTCTATCCGTCACAGGGGCTCGACGGCAGCAACATCATGCTGACCGACCCGCAGGGTTGGGGCGCGGGCTCGAACCTGGTACAGGCCGGCTTCATCAACGAGCCGCACACGGAGGATTACATCGGTCACGCCAAGCTGGGCGCGACGAAATTCTTCGACAGCGGACCGTTCTCCAGCCTGGAGTTCGGCGTCGACGGCCAGCATCGGCGCAAGGACTACGTCATCAGCCAGGACTTCCTGGTGCCGGGCGGCGGGCCTTCGCTGCTGCTCAATCAGGGCGCGACCCAGAGCCTGCCCATTCCCGCGGGCGCGCTCGAGGGGACCGGCGATCCGCTCGGCTTCATGGGGATCGGGCCCGAGCCGCTCTACAACCCGTTCGCCCTCATCCAGAGCGGGCAGCTGGTGGAGTACCCGACCTCGCTGTCGTCGATCTCGGTGCCCCCGGACTGGATCGTCACCGAGAACGACACCGTCGGCTACGTGCAGCTCAACGTTCATCAGGATCTCAGCTCGGACGTCGGCCTCCGGGGCAACGTGGGCGTGCAGGTCGTGCACACCAACCAGTCCTCCGACGGCCAGCGCGTCGCTCCGGGCTCCAGCACGGGCGGCTCCACGACCACCGTGCTGCTGCCGGTCACCGGCGGCACGAGCTTCAACCGCTATCTGCCCAGCCTGAACCTGGTGTTCTCGTTCCCCGGCAACAATGATGCGCGCTTCGGCGTGGCGCGCACGATGGCCCGGCCGCGCATGGACTACATGAGCTCGAGCCTCGACATCGGCGGCAACATCACGGCATTGCCGATCAAGAATCCGCTGCTGTCCTACTTCAGCGGCCAAGGCGGCAATGCGCAGCTGCTGCCGACGATGTCGACCAACTACAATGCCAGCATCGAGCACTACTTCGCGGCGCCTTCGGGGGGCTACAGCTGCAGCGGCGAGCAGTCCAAGACCTCGACGCTCTGCACCTCGGGCGGGGCGGGCTACGTGCAGCTCTCGGGGTATTACCTCAAGCTCACGGATTACATCAACCCGAGCGCCCTGTCGATTTACAACTTCTCGGCCTTCGAGTCCGCGTACCTCACCGCGGCGCAGCGGGCGCAGCTCGGCACGCCGTACGGCATCCTGAACATTCCGCAGAACGACGGCGCCGGCCACATCGAAGGTGCGCAGTTCGCAAGCAACCTGCCGCTCGGCGACTTCACTCACTGGTTGAACGGCATCGGTGTCCTGGCGAGCGTCGACCGGACGCTGAGCACCATCTACTATTCGAATCAGACCTCGCCGGTCACGGTCCCAGGACTGTCGAAGTGGGTCGAGAACTTCACTCTGTACTACCAGCTCGGAAACTTCCAGGCGGAGGTCAACGACGACATCCGCTCGAGCTTCCTCGGTGAGGTATTCGGCATCAGCTCGACCCGCGTCGAGCAGGTGTTCAAGGGGACCGCGACGGTGGATGCGCAGGTGAGCTACGCCTTCACGAGCGGCGCGCTGAAGGGACTCACCCTGATCGCCACCGGCTCGAACCTCACCAACCAGGGGATGCAGACGGACCAGAACGGCGACCCCCGGCAGGTGCTGACCTGGGAGGAGTACGACCGGCTGTACACCATCGGGTTCTCCTATAGCTTCTAGGCGCAAATCGCTCCCGGCGATTCGCGCGGCCAGCCGAACGGCCTTTTCGATCTCGCGGCCCAGGGAACGGCGTTACTCGGCCCCATCCTGGGCCTCGCCGCTTGGGGCCGACGCTGCGCGTCGTTCAAAATCGCTCCCGGCGATTTTGTGGGCCGCTGATTCGTTTGCTTTTGCACGGCACTCCGCTTGGGGGTGGTAGGGTGCGGGGATGAGCGATTCGCGTATCCGGAGCGTGGTGATCGTCGGCGGGGGCACGGCCGGATGGATGACCGCGGCGGTGCTCAGCCGCGCGATGGGCGAGAGCCTCGATATCCACGTCGTGGAGTCGGACGCCATCGGCACCGTCGGCGTGGGCGAGTCCACGATCCCGCAGATCCGGAACGTCAATCAGTTTCTCGGCATCGATGAGGATGCGATGCTGCGGGCCACCCGCGGGACCTTCAAGCTCGCCATCCAATACAACGACTGGGTGCGGCCGGGACACAGTTACCTGCATGCATTCGGTGACGTCGGCCTGCCGCGGGGGCCGCTGCCTTTCCAGCAGTATTGGTTGCGCCGGCAGGCGGAGTCCGGTGCCGAAGACCTCGCGGCGTATTCGCTCAACGCGGCTGCCGCTGCGTCATGCCGGATGGCGCGGATCGAGAAGGTCGGCGCCGGTCCCATGGCCGGCATCAAATACGCGTTCCAGTTCGACGCCTCACTGTATGGGGGCATGTTGCGCGGCTATGCGCAGCGCCGGGGCGTCAGGCGCACCGAAGGCAAAGTTGCCGATGTGCGGCTGCGCGGCGAGGATGGCTTCATCGAGGCCGTGGTCATGGAGAGCGGGGCACGCATCGATGGCGACCTCTTCATCGACTGCTCGGGCTTCCGCGGGCTGCTGATCGAAGGGGCGCTGCAGAGCCGGTTCGAGGACTGGCGCGAATGGCTGGCCTGCGATCGCGCGCTCGCGGTGGGCAGCGTCTCCGCCTCACCGATGCGTCCCTATACCCAGGCCAACGCACGGCCCGCCGGCTGGCAGTGGCGGATACCGCTGCAGCATCGGACCGGCAACGGCCACGTCTACTGCAGCGAGTTCATGGGCGACGATGAGGCGGCGGCGATCCTCCTCGGATCGCTCGATGGCGAGGCGCTGGGGGATCCGCGGCCGATCCGCTTCAAGTCAGGCGTCCGCAGGCAGATCTGGTCGCGCAACTGCGTGGCCATCGGCCTCTCGGCCGGCTTCCTCGAGCCGCTGGAATCCACGGCCATCCATCTGATCCAGTCGGGAATCAGCCGGCTGCTGTCGCTGTTCCCCGATCGCGGCTTCGATCGCGCGGTCATCGACGAATACAACCGCAACACGTGCCGGGAGTACGAGCAGGTGCGCGACTTCCTGGTGCTGCACTACCGCACCGTGGAGCGGCGCGACACGCCTTTCTGGCAGCGCTGCGCCGCACTTCCGCCGCCGGAAGGGCTGCGGCGCAAGCTGGAGATCTTCGAAGCCACCGGCCAGATCTTCCGCGAGAGCGAGGAGCTCTTCACCGAGCAGTCCTGGCTGCAGGTCATGATCGGGCAGGGAATCCTGCCCCGGCGCCATCACCCCCTGGCCGACAACCTGCCGCGCGAGAAGCTCGACGAATTCCTCGCCAGCATCCGCGCGCTGATCCACGGCGCGGTCGAGCAGATGAGCACCCACGAGCGTTTCATTGCCGAGCACTGCGCTGCCGCGAGGGCCTGACGGTCAATCTGGCGCGGGCAGCGTCCCCTCGTAGATCTCCGCCAGCGGCATTTGCAGCCCTATCGAGCGGAACTCGACACGAGCGTCCATACCGGAGTACAACATCGGCCGCCAGCCTTCCCCTCTACGGTGCATGATGACCCGAGGCTCCTTCTGCGCAATGAGCACATACTCCTCGATTGCCTCGACACGCTGATAGGTCATCGCCTTCTCGCGGCGATCGATGTGTTGCGTGGATTTGGACAGAATCTCAGCGACCAGCTTGGGATTGCGGACTACCTGATCCGTCCGATCCTCCGGCCGGCAAGAGACCATCACGGCGGGGTAGTACATGATCCGGGACCTGTCCGTCTTGATCTCGAGTTTTGCGTCAAGAAAGAACGGCTCGCAGGGACCTCCCCGCAAGCGGGATTGGAATGCCACGACGAGCTGCCGCGCGATCCGATTGTGCGCAAGGCTGGCCCCGCTCATCGCGAACACCGTGCCGTCGACGTATTCGTGGCGGTACGGACTCTGCTCTTCGAAGGCCAGATACTCGTCCCAGGTCATGAAGAGGGGCTCTTCTTCGGGCAGATATTCGGGTTGCGCCTCCCGCACGTGGAAGGTCCGGTAGCGCGACTCCTCAACCTCCGTCTCGAGCCAATCGGCGAAGTTCTCGAGCTCCGCGAACGGAAGGCCGCGCAACGCCTGCTGGAGCTCGCTGATGGTGCTCATTTCGCTCACCGCAATTTTGATAGGCGAGCCAGCCTACGCGGCGAACAGCCTGAGCGGAAGATGCTATTTCTTGCGCATTTGTCGAGAAATTCGACGTTATTGAGTGCGTCATGAACATACGTCATATTGCGCACGCCAAAAAGCCGCACCGCGCAACGATGTTGACGCCGTCTGCTCCCGGAGCTCATTCCGACCGCGCCCTGCAGGACGAGCGCCAGCTGAATACGTATGCAGCACATTGCCAAGCCGTGCCGGGGCGCTGCATTCTTCGGTGGATGATCCCCCTTCGCTCGAGCGCCGGGCGCGATCGCAGGCTCACTGCGGCACTCGTCGGCGCGGCATTCCTTCTACTCGCTGCCGCGCCGGCCGGTGCCGCGACTCTGCCGCGGCATGCGGGCTCCGGGGTCTACTACGAGATATTCGTCCGCTCGTTCGCCGATTCCAACGGCGACGGCGTCGGTGATCTCAACGGCATCACGGCCAGGCTCGACTATCTGAAGTGGCTGGGGGTGAGCGGGCTCTGGCTGATGCCGATCTATCCCTCTCCCAGCTACCACGGCTACGACGTCACCAACTACTTCGCGGTCAATCCGCAGTTCGGCACCCTGGCCGATTTTCGCCGCCTGCTGCGCGAAGCCCACGCGCGCGGCATCAAGGTGCTGATCGACATGGTGCTCAACCATACCAGCGACCGCAATCCATGGTTCCAGCGGGCGCTCGATCCGAAGAGCCCCTATCACGGCTGGTACACGTGGGCCGGCAAGGGAACCAACCTTGCAGCACTGAGCTCGCTCCACAGCCCCGCGTGGCACCCGCGTGACGGGCAATACTATCTCGGTGATTTCAGCAGCGACATGCCCGACCTCAACTATGACAGCCCGGCCGTGCGCCGGGAGATGATCAAGGTTGGACGCTTCTGGCTGGCGCAGGGCGTGGACGGGTTCAGACTCGATGCCACGACCCAGATCTACATCGACTTCGCCTCGGACGTCAACAGCCCACGCGTTGTACGCAAGAACATCGCATGGTGGCAGCAATACCATGACGCATTGCGCGCGTCCGATCCGGACGTCTTCCTCCTCGGGGAAGTTCCCGCGCTAACGGAAGCGCGGGCGGCACCCTACTACGCCGCGCTGAACTCGGTGTTTGATTTCCCGCTGGCGCAGGTCATCGTCGCGGCCGCCGACAGCGAGACCAGCCCGAACCTTGGCGATTTTGTGGCGAAGGCGCTACGCAGTTTCCGCAAGGACGCCCGAGAACAGGCCGTCGACTTCCCGATCGTCGACTCGCCGTTCATCGGCAACCACGATCGTGACCGGGTGCTCGATCAGTTGCACGGCAACATGAGCCACATGCGCATGGCCGCCGCAATGCTGTTGACGCTGCCTGGAGATCCCTTCGTCTACTACGGCGAGGAGATCGGCATGCACGGCAGGAAGCCGGACGAGAGTATTCGTGAGCCGATGCGCTGGGACCGCAGCCCGCGGCAGGCCGGCGAGACCACATGGGAGGCCGCGCCCGACAATGCCTCGCCGGATCTCTCGGTCGCCGCCGAGCGCGCCGATCCGCGATCGCTGCTGAGCTTCTATCGCCGCCTGATTCACTGGCGCCGCGATCTGCCTGCGCTGCGCGACGGCGATATCGCGCCTTATCCGGCTGACGGCGGCGCGATCAGCGCCTATACCCGCACTGATCATTCGCAGCGGCTGCTGGTGATCCACAATCTTTCCGGCATCAGTCGGAGCGTGAGCCTGCCGGACGCAAACTTTGGTGCGGTCGTTCGACACACCAGCCCTGGCGTCCGCCTCGTTGGCCGCGACCTGACGCTGCCCCCTTACTCAACCGCGATCCTGCGATGGCGGCGTCGCAACTTCCGACAACTTCCGACATCGCACTGAGCACAAGGTCGAAATGACAGGGTATGGGATTCGGCTCGGCCTGCTCGGCGCACTGTTGGCGACGACCGGCCTTCAGGCCAACGCACACGCCAGGGTACACGCTACGGCACACGCCACCTCGCACGCCCCGGCACACGCTAAGGCACGCACAGCGGTACCGCTCCCGAAGACAGACACGGGCGCACAAGCGGTGGGCGTACAGCTAACGGATGGTGGGGCCGACCTGCGGCTGGCGGGCGGCATCCTGTCGCTGCGCCTGATTGGCGGCAATGTGTTGCACGTGCACTTCATTCCGAAGGCCGGGGCAACTCCACCGACATTGGTGATGGCGCCGGAGCATCCCGCCGGTCCGACTGGCGCATCGGCGCCGGGCTCCGCAGCTCCGGCTGACGCGTCCGTGCCCAAGACCGCAGATACGACTTCCGCATCATCGGCGCCAGGCTCAGGGGCTTCTCCCAACGAGTCCGCGGCAGGCGCGCCGGTCATGGCAAGTCGTGGAGGCAGTGATGTCGTGCTTCGCGAACGACAGCTTCGAGTTGCGCTCGATCCGGCCTCCGGGACGCTTTCCCTGTTCGCGGGCGGTGCGAAGCATCCGCTGTTGCGGGTTGGTGATCTCGCCAGCCTCGCCCGCGGTACGCTCGTGCTGCACTTTGCCAAGGGGGCGGCGCTCTATGGAATCGGCGGCACCGATGCGTTCGCTCAGCAGCCTGCGGGACTGCTGCGTCGTGGCGGACAGGTTGCCAAGGCCGGCGCGCAGGGCAATGCCGGCGCGCCGCTCGTGTGGAGCACCGCCGGCTTCGGCGTGCTCAGCGACAGCAACGGGGCCAGGTTCGGGCTGGCGCCCGGCAGCATTCGAATCTCCCGGCTCTCGCGTCCCGATGCCGACCTCTACCTGATCGTCGGTGAGCCCAAGGCTATCTTCGCGGCCGTCGCGGACCTGAGCGGTCCTCCGCCGCTCTTCCCCAAATGGTCTCTCGGCTTCATCAACAGCCAATGGGGGATCGATGAGAAGGAGCTGCTGGATGACGTGAGGACCTATCGCGCCAAACACATCCCGCTCGATGCCTTCGAGCTCGACTTCGATTGGAAGGCCTGGGGACGGGATGACTATGGCGAATTCCGCTGGAACCGGCAGAAATTCCCCGACGGCCCGAGCGGCAAGCTGGCAGAGGAGCTCGCGCCTGAGGGGGTGCACCTCATCGGCATCATGAAGCCGCGCATCCACGTCGGGACGGTGGAGGGCCGCTACGCGACCGCGCATCACCTCTGGATCCCGGGCGAGAAGCCGAGCCCGGACTACTTCTCGCACCAGCCCGTCGACGATCTGGACTTCAACAATCCCGCCACACGCGCCTGGTTCTTCAACCCCACGCTCCAGAAAAGCTTCGACACCGGGATCGTCGGCTGGTGGAACGACGAGGCGGACGAGACGGGCAGCGATACCCAGTTCCTGAACATGGAGCGCGCCATCTATGCAGGCCAGCGCGCCCACTCCGATACGCGCGTTTTCTCCCTGAACCGCAACTTCTGGCTGGGCGCCCAACGCTATGCCTACGGTCTCTGGTCGGGGGACATCCAGACGGGCTTCGCCACCATGGCGCGGCAGCGCTCGCGCATGCTGAGCGCCATCGACGTCGGCGAGATGTGGTGGAGCATGGACGGAGGCGGATTTCACGGCCACCCCTCGGACGAGAATTATGCCCGCTGGATCGAGTTCGGCGCCTTCACACCGATCCTGCGCGTCCACGGGGTCTTCGGGGAGAAGCGTCAGCCCTGGCGCTATGGACCGATCGCGGAGCGCGCCGCCACTCATGCCATTCGTCTGCGCTACGAGCTGTTGCCCTACATGTACTCCTACGCCTGGCACGATCACGCGCAAGGCGTTGGTTTGGTGAGGCCGCTCATCTTTGGCTGGCCGGCCGATCCCAGGGTTCGCGACGACTCCAGCGCGTGGCTGTTCGGGCAATACCTGCTCGTCTCGCCGGTGGTGGAGCAGGGCCAGACCGAGAAGAACGTCTACCTGCCGGCCGGCATCTGGACGGACTGGTCCAGCGGCAAGGTCTACCTCGGCGGCCGCACGATCACTCTTCCCGTCGACAACACCAACTGGAGCGACATTCCGCTCTTCATCCGCCAGGGGGCGATCATCCCGACGCAGCCGGTCGAGGATTACGTCGGCCAGCATCGGGTCCCCACCGTGCAGGTCGAAGTCTTTCCGGACTCGACACGTACGGACTTCGATTACTACGACGATGACGGCAAGACCTATGCCTACGAGCACGGGGAGTACTTCCTGCAGCGCCTGAGCGCACAGGCCGCTCCCGGTGCGATCAGCCTGACCACTGCCGCGCCGAGCGGCGCCTATCGCCCGGCCCTGACCCACTATGTGTTTGCCGTGCATCGGACAGTGGCCGCACGAGTCATTCACGACGACGCGCCGCTCACTCGGGTGCCAGATCTCGCCGCGTTACGCCGCTGCGCTTATGCCTGCTGGGCCGTCGGCGGCGACCGCTACGGCGGCGTGACCTACGTCAAGCTACCCGCCGGGGAAGCGGACAGCGTGCAGATCAGATGACCCATCACAACGAGCGGCGGACTGACCGATTGGCCCAGCGCGTTCCTGCGTTGCCGCAGCGGGCTCCTCTGTTGGTCTGCGCTCTTCTGGCCGGAGCGTTGCTGGGCACGGCAGGCCGTGCCCAGGCCTGCGGGCAGGACAACCGGGTGGAACGGAATTACCTGTTCGCCGATCAGGGGCCGTTGTATGACAGCAGCCCGGAGCCCACCGCACAGAGCCCGGTCACCCTGACTTTGCGGGCCTGCAAAGGCGACATCACCGGCGCCAGCATCAAGTATTACGACACCGCGGACAGCTCGCTCCACCGGATTGCGATGCGGCGGACGGCGACCGATCCGACCGGTGTCTTCGAGTACTGGCGCGGGACGATCCCCGCCGGCGGCTCCGAAAAGCGCTATCGGTTCCAGATCCGCGACGGCTCGGCAACGGTGTGGCTCAACGCGGACGGCATCACCCCGAGCGAGCCGTCATCGGGCGACTTCGTCGTCATTCCCGGCTTCAAGACTCCGGACTGGATGAAGAACGGGGTGATGTACCAGATCTTCCCGGACCGCTTCTACGACGGGGACAAGTCGAACGACGTCGCGGACGGCCAGTACACGTACTCCGGCTGCGCGACCGAGCGGCACGCGTGGGGCACGAGCGTGGTCGCCAGGACGCAGGGCTGCAACAGCGCGGTGTTCTTCGGCGGCGACCTGGCGGGCGTCGACCAGAAGCTCAGCTACATCAAGAGCACGCTCGGCGCGGACATCATCTACCTCAATCCCATCTTCAGGTCCCCCAGCAACCACAAGTACGACACCCAGGATTATTACCAGGTGGACCCGGCCTTCGGCACCGCTGCCACGCTGCAGCATCTCATCGCCGACATTCACGGCACGGCCAACGGCCCGGCGGGGCACATCATCCTCGATGGCGTCTTCAACCACAGCGGCGACACCAACTGCTGGTTCGGCAGGCAGAGCTACGACTCGATCCATTGTCCGGTGCCCGGAGCCTACCAATCGCAGTCCAGTCCTTATTACGGCTACTACACGTTCCAGGCGTGGCCAAGGGACTACTCCACGTTCGCCATGAGCGTGCCCAGCATGCCGAAGCTCGATTACGGCGCGAGCGGCTCGGCAGTGCGCAACCAGATCTACGGCGGCAGGACCTCCGTCATGCAGACGTATCTGCGGGCACCGTACCGCATAGACGGCTGGCGGCTCGATGTGGCTCAGTCTCTCGATGCCGGCGGCAGGGATGGAAGCGACCCCACCAATCACCGGATCATGAAGGAAATGCGCAGGGCAGTTCTGTCCGTCAACCCTGACGCCGAAATCCTTGGGGAATTCTGGGGTGATGCTTCAGCGTGGCTCGACGACGGCAGGGAGTGGGACGGGGCGATGAACTACAACGGCTTCACCAATCCGGTGTCGGAGTGGCTCTGCGGCAAAGATGAGAACGGCCACGGGGCTGCGATCTCGACCACGCGCTTCGATGAATGGCTGCGGGCCAGCCGGGCCGACCTGCCCGTGGGCGTCCAGGAGACGATGACCAACGAGCTGGGGACCCACGACACGATACGGTTCGCGACCCGCTGCGGCGGCGACATCCGCAAGACCTATCTGGGACTCATCTTGCAGTTCACCTACATCGGCACGCCCACCATCTACTACGGAGATGAGTACGGTATGCATGGCGGGCCCGACCCGGATGATCGACGCACGTTCGACTGGTCTCGGGCGAACGCGCGCGACCCCGCCGTAGCGCTCACGCATCAGCTCGCTTCGATCCGCAATCGTTACACCGCGCTTCGTACGGGGTCGTACATGACGCTGTTGACCGACGATACACGCCATATCTACGCATTCGGCCGGGTCGATGCGAGCCACGGGATCGCGGTGGTACTCAACAACGACAGCGATGCGGCGACGGTCAATATCCCCGCCTACCAGCTGAGCATGACCAACGGCTCGCGGGTTCGGGATCTCCTGACCGGCGAGGTGTATCGGGTCGGCGATGGCCGTCTGACGGTCAGGGTCGCCGGACTCCACGGCGCGATTCTCGCATCCCAACTCTGAATACGTATGCGGCCTGTTGCCAAGACGGCGGCCGGAGTCGCATCCTGCCGTCGAAAGTCCGGCATTCCGCCGGCGCGTCAGGGAGACGTCCGATGTTCAGTCAACACCAGCATCACGACCGCGGCCGTTGGCTGCGGCGACTGCCCTTCGCCCTGTGTATCCTGCTCGGCGGCGCGCTGTTGTGCGGCGCAGGCCGCGCGCAGGCGTGCTCCAACGACAACAACGTGGAATGGGACTACCTGTTCTCGGATCAGGGACCGATGTTCGACAGCAATCCGGAGCCCACCGCGACGACTCCGGTCACGGTGACGCTGCGCACCTGCAAGGGCGACATCACCAGCGCCAACGTCAAGTACTACGACACCGCGGACAGCTCCTACCATTGGGTCTCCATGGTCTGGGTGTCCAACGATCCCACCGGCACGTTCGACTACTGGTCGGGAACCATTCCGGCCAGCGGCTCGGAGAAGTACTACCGCTTCCAGATCAACGACGGCACGGCCACGGCCTGGCTCAACGCCGGCGGCACCTACTCGAGCGAGCCCTCCTCCGACGACTTCTTCGTCATCCCGGGCTTCAAGACCCCGGATTGGATGAAGAACGGGGTGATCTACCAGATCTTCCCCGACCGCTTCTATGATGGGGACACCTCCAACGACGTCACCAATGGAGAGTATACGTACGGCGGCTGCGCGACCGAGCAGCATGCCTGGGGCACCAGCGTCCTGTCGAACGCCGATCCCACCAATTGCAACAGCGAGGTGTTCTTCGGCGGCGACCTGGCGGGCGTCGACCAGAAGCTGAGCTACATCAAGCAGACTCTCGGCGCGGACATCATCTACCTCAATCCGATCTTCAACTCCCCGACGGTCCACAAGTACGACACCCAGAACTACTACGAGGTCGATCCCGCATTCGGCACCAGCTCCACCCTGCAGACGCTGATCTCCGACATCCATAGCAGCGCCAACGGGCCGCAGGGGTACATCATCCTGGACGGCGTCTTCAACCACAGCGGCGACAGCAACTGCTGGTTCCAGGCGCAGCTCTACGACGGCATCACCTGCAGCTACCAGGGCGCCTACCAGTCGCAGTCGAGCCCGTATTACGGCTACTACACCTTCCAGTCCTGGCCCACCGAGTACTCCGACTTCTTCGGCTTCGGCGGCATGCCGAAGCTCGATTACGGCGCCAGCGGCTCGGCGGTCCGCAACCAGATCTACGGCAGCTCGACCTCGGTGGTGAAGACCTACCTCTCCTCGCCCTATGACATCGACGGCTGGCGCCTGGATTTCCCGCAGGCGCTCGATGCGGGCGGCAACGGCGGCAGCGATGCCACCAACCACCAGATCACCCAGGAGCTGCGCTCCGCGGTGAAGTCCGTCAACTCCAACGCCGACATCCTGGGCGAGTACTGGGGTGACGCCTCGCCGTGGCTCGATGACGGCGCGGAGTGGGACAACGTCATGAACTACAACGGCTTCACCCAGCCGGTGTCGGAGTGGATGTGCGGCGTGGACTACCACGGCAACAGCGCCTCGATCGACGAGAGCTCGCTCGACAGCTGGCTGCTCGGTACCCGCGCTGACGTTCCGGTCGACGTGCAGGAGACCTGGACCAATGAGCTCGGCTCGCACGACACGGAGCGGTTCGCGACCCGCTGCGGCGGCAATATCTGGGATACCTACCTCGGGCTCATCTTCCAGTTCACGTACATCGGCACGCCCACCATCTACTACGGCGACGAGTACGGCGAGCAGGGCGGCAACGATCCGGACAACCGCCGCACCTTCGACTGGACCCAGGCGAATACCGGCAATGCGGCCGTGGCGCTGACGCAGAAGCTGATCTCGATCCGTAACCAGTATCCGCAACTGCGGACGGGCTCGATCAAGACTCTGCTGGTCGACACCACCAATCACATCTACGCCTTCGGGCGCTGGGATGCCAATCACCGGATCGCGGTGGTGCTCAACAACACTTCCAACACGGAGACGGTGACCATCCCGGCGTGGCAGTTGAGCATGGTCAACGGGTCGTGGGTGACGGATCTGCTCACGAACACGACGTATCAGGTCATCAGCGGCAATCTCACCGTCAGCGTCGAAGGACACTACGGCGCCATCCTGGAGCAGTAGGGACAGGAGGGACCGGCATCCACCGGAACGGCCGCCCCGATCCGACGATCGGGGCGGCCGTCTCGTATTGGGGTCATTCGTCGGAGCGGGGGACCTATACTACGATGATGAGCAGCACACGCAGGGCGGCGCTGTGGGGCACGGCCGTGCTTGGCGCTGTGGTCTGCGCAAGGGCACCGGCGGCAGCCGCGGCAGAGGCTCCGGGCGCGCCGCGCCAGTCGGTCCGGCGCGCCGCCTGGCACGACGGTCTCACCTGGCAGGGCCGTGAGGCACGCGTCACCGTGCGCCTGGATGGGAAATACGTACTCCACTCGCCCGCCGGCGAGCGGGTGATTGCGGCGCAGCGCTGGCGCGTGCGAACCGCAAGCCCGCTGTTCGACGCGCTTTTTGCGATGGCGCAGCAGGACCTGAGCGAGGACTCGGTTGGGGCCGTCACGGATGGCGCTTTCGACCACGGCCGGCCCATTCCGTGCCGGTGTCTCATCGCGGGTCGGAAGTGGCCGTTCGTGTGGACCCGCGACGTTTCCTACTCCATCGACCTCGGCCTGTGGCGGCTCGACCCGGCGCGCGCACGCGCCTCGCTCCTTTTCAAGATCTCGCCGCCGCGCGCGGGTCCGGCACGGTCCGGCTTGTACGTCATGCAGGACACCGGCTCCGGGGGCAGCTGGCCGATCAGCACCGACCGCGTCGTGTGGTTCCTCGGCGCGCGCCACCTGCTGACGGATGGCGCCTTCGCCGACACGGTCTATCAGACGCTGACCGATACCCTGGCGCAGGACCGGCGCTACGTATTCGATCCCCGGATCGGGCTCTATCGCGGCGAGACCTCGTTCCTCGACTGGCGGCAGCAGACCTATCCCGCCTGGACCGCGCACGATGTCGTATTCATCGCGCAGTCGTTCGCGCTCTCGACCAACGTCCTGCATTACCAGGCGCTGCGGCTGGCGGCAGCGATGGCGCGTCAGCGCGCGCATCCCGCTGCCGCGTCGCGTTACGCGCGACAGGCCGAGGCCCTGAGGCAGGCGATCAACGCGCGCTTCTGGAGGCCTGACCGCGGCCTCTACATGAGCTACATCGGCGGTTCGGTCGAGCCCAAGCCATTCGACGCGTACGATCTCCTCGGCCTGGATCTGGCCATCGTCAGCGGCGTGGCGGACCCGCAGCAATCGGCGCAGGCTCTGGAGCACTATCCCGCCTGGCCGGCGGGCAGCCCGGTGATCTGGCCGGAGAAGCGGCACCAGCCGATCTACCACAACCGCGCGATCTGGCCGTTCGTGAGTGAGTACACCCTGCGCGCGGCGCGGCGGACGGGCGACCCTTCGCTGATCGCGCTCGAGGTGCGCTCCCTGATGCGCGGGGCGGCGCTCGATGCATCCAACATGGAGAACTATTCGCTGCTCTCGCAGTCGACGCACGTGGCCGGCCCTCTCGGCGGTCCGGTCGTCGATTCGCCGCGGCAGCTGTGGTCCGTCGCAGGCTACCTCGACATGGTGCTGCGCGGCATATTCGGGGTGGAGGATGACGGCCGCGTCGCGCCGGAGCTTCCCGCATCGCTCGCACCCATGCTGTTCGGCGCCCGGCACAGCATCAGCCTGTACCTCGACGGACGGTCCATTGTGCTCGATCGCCCCGCGCATCCCGATGGCGCGCTTTGGGTTGCCGGAAGCATCGAGCACCCTGGAGGCGCGACGGGGAGCACGACCGAAGTGCAGCTCGTGGCGGCCCCGGCCCGCACGGCCCCTCCGCCCATGAACGCGCCCCTGTACCCGGCCGAGACGACGGAGGCGGCGGAGACGCCCACCGCGCCCTCAGCGGAGACCACCCGGCGCAGCCCTGCGGCGCCTGCTGGCGTCGGGCCATCCGCGCGGATCGCCGGCCCGTGGCCGCGACACTGGACCGCAGCGCGCGGCGGCGGGTATCTCGCCTGGCTCGACTATTCCAACCGTCATGGCCCGATCAACACCGGCATCACGGCGGCGGTGAAGCGCCTCGAGATCCGCTGCGCGGGCAGCTCGCCCCAGGTGCTGCCCGTGACGATGCCTCAAAGCGAAGGCTGGCAGGCCTCCACGACGATTCACTTCCAGGCCCGCGCAGGCGCCGCCTGCGCCTTCTCCCTGCTGCAGGGTTTCAACATGAGCGACCTTGCACGGTTTGCCCGCTATACGATCGGCGCGGGCGGTGCCGGCGGCCCGCTCGACAGTGCGCGCATCGGGGCGCTGCGGATCGCGCCGCTGCCCGCGGCGGGGAAGGGTCCATGAACCGCAAGCCCGAGCTGTCGTTCCGGCAGATCTGGAACATGTGCGTCGGATTCATGGGAATCCAGTTTGCATTCGCGCTGCAGAATGCCGACGTCAGCCGGATCTTCCAGACGCTCGGCGCGAACCTGCGGCAGATTCCCTTCCTCTGGGTGGCCGCGCCGCTCTCCGGCCTGATCGTCCAGCCCATCATCGGCTACGCCTCCGACCACACCTGGACGCGTCTCGGACGGCGGCGGCCCTATTTTCTCGGCGGGGCGGTGCTCACGACCGTGGCACTGGCCTGGATGCCGAGCTCGGCGACGCTGTGGGTGGCTGCCGTGATGTTGTGGCTGATGGATGCCTCCATCAACATCTCGATGGAGCCGTTCCGGGCCTTCGTCGGCGATCAGCTGCCCGACGCCCAGCGGCCGCTCGGTTTCGCGCTGCAGAGCTTCTTCATTGGCGTCGGCGCCGTGCTCGCGTCGCTATTGCCCTGGGCATTGAGCAAGTTCGGCGTACCGAACGTCGCGCCGCCCGGGCAGATCCCGCCCACGGTGCGCATTGCATTCTATGTTGGCGCGGTAATGTTGTTTTGCGCAATGCTGTGGACGATCGTGACGACGCGAGAATATGCGCCGGAGCGCCTCCTCGGCTTTGCCCGCAAGAACCCGACGGCGCCGATGACGGATGTCTCCAGAGCGTGGCGGCTCGGCGTCGCGATGCTGGTGGCGGGAGGACTTGCGGTCGCCGCCATCCGCAAGCTCTCACTCGCCGCGGAGCTCTACCTCCTCGCGGGCGGCCTGATGGCGTTCGGCGCGCTCTTCGCCTGGCTGAGCGCGACCGGAAGCCGCGGGATGGTGCGCCAGGTGATGAGCGACCTCTATGGCATGCCGGGTCCGATGCGCCGGCTGGCCTGGGTGCAGTTCTTCTCGTGGTTCGCCCTCTTCGCCATGTGGATCTACACCACGCCGACCGTGACCGCCGTACAGTTCGGCAGCGCCGATCCCAGCTCGGCGGCCTACAACGCGGGTGCCAACTGGGTGGGCGTGCTCTTCGCCGCCGGCAATGGCTTTCTCATCGCGGGTGCCGGGGTCATTCCGCTCATGGTGCGGCGGCTCGGCCTGCGCTGGAGTCACCTCGTGAACCTGGCGGCCGGCGGTCTCGGCCTCGCCTCGTTCGCCTGGGTCCGCAGCCCCGAGTGGCTCCTGCTCTCCATGGTCGGGGTCGGCCTGGCTTCGGCATCGATTCAGTCGCTGCCCTACACCCTGCTCTCGGACAACCTGCCGGCCGAGAAGATGGGCGTCTACATGGGCATCTTCAACTTCTTCATCGTCATCCCGCAGCTGCTTGCCGCCAGCGTGCTGGGTGGACTGGTCCATGCGCTCTTCGCCGACCGGCCGGCCTCCGGCCTGGTGCTGGGCGGCGCCAGCATGGTCATCGGCGGCCTGTGCACCCTGCGGGTCGCGGAGCCGCACGCCGCCCAGGCGTCCCTGCCCGCCTAGTAGCAGTGCAGTCAAGCCGGTATGCTCGGCGAATGCTCGTCGAGCGCATCTGGTCCGCCAACCCGTACCGCAATTTCCACTATCTGATTGCGTGCCCGGAAAGCGGCGAGGCGCTGGCGATCGATCCGCTCGAGTGGCGGCTGTGCCTGGATGCCGCCGCGGCAAGAGGCTGGCAGATCACCCAGATCCTGAACACCCATGAGCACCGCGATCACACGGGTGGGAACGAGGGCCTGGTGGGCGCCACGAAAGCCAAGGTGCTCGCGCATGCGGCCGCCGCAAGCCGCATCGGCGGCGTCGACCGCGGGCTCGGCAAGGGGGATGTCGTGCGCGTCGGCCGCACCGTGGAGCTCGAGTGTCTCGACACCCCGGGCCATACGATGGCGCACATCTGTCTGCTCGCCCGCGGTGAGCAGCCGGCGCTCTTCTGCGGCGACACGCTCTTCAACGCCGGGGCGGGCAACTGCCACAACGGCGGCCATCCGCAGCAGCTCTACGAGACCTTTGCGTCCCAGCTCGCCCGCCTGCCGGAGACGACACGGGTCTTCCCCGGACACGAGTACCTGGCGCGCAACCTGGAATTCACGCTCGACCGCGAGCCTGACAACACCGCGGCACGCAGCCTCCTCGAGACGGCGCGCGGACAGGCACCAACCTCGACGACCATCACGACGTTGGGCGAGGAGAAGCGAATCAACACGTTCTTCCGCCTGCAGAGTCCCACGGTCATCGCGCGGTTGCGCGAAGCGTTTCCCGACATCGGCGAGCAGCCCGACGCGCGCACCGTGTTCCTGCAGCTGCGGGAGCTGAGAAACAAATGGTGACCGGGTCCGTGCCGCGCGTCCTCTATGTCGATGACGAGCCGGCGCTGGTCTTTCTGATCACGCGCGCGCTCGAGAAGCTCGGCATCGAAACCCAGGGGTTCGCCAGCGCGGATGAGGCGCTCGCCGCATTCAAGCGTGAGCCGGAAGCCTTCACGCTCGTCCTGACGGATTTCACCATGCCCGGAGGAATGAGCGGTCTCGAGCTCGCGCAGGCCGTGCTCGCTGCCCGCCCGGAGGCCGCCGTCGTCATCGCGAGCGGCGCCATTGATCCGGCCGACGCCAAACGCGCGGCTGCCGTCGGCGTGCGCACGGTGATCCAGAAGCCGGCAAAGGTGGCGGAAATGGCGGCGCTCGTGAACGGACTGTTGCGGGATTTGCTATGAGCGCCGGATCCGGGCTGCTGCCCGGCCCG
>Ga0335072_10002551_pt1 | contig 28136 bp, 27 predicted proteins | sample Lox_Sample_21_FD_206725 | JGI IMG/M metagenome (GOLD analysis project Ga0335072, IMG submission 206725) | Soil microbial communities from Loxahatchee National Wildlife Refuge, Florida, United States - Lox_Sample_2.1 | ecosystem: Environmental > Terrestrial > Soil > Wetlands | place: USA... | reverse complement strand
GCGACCAGGCCAGAGTTGAGGCGCAACGTAGGCGTTTGAGCCCAAGGAGCATTCCGAATCACAACCTCATCGATAACCTGAGAGGGAGCTATCCATGACGGGGCGTTAGGTCCGATATACGCTCGATCTGGATCGATGCAAGCCTGCTTTAGCGCGTCGAACGTTGGCTCGCCTTTAATCCAGCAGAATCGGTCTTGGGCCGGCTTCCCAACATTCGCGAGTTCATGGGCATCAGATCCCCATATGCATGGTTTCAACCCGCCATACCGCTCCACCAGTTCCTGGACTGAGGCCGAGCCGTGGCCGAGCCAGAAGTCTCTCTGGCTTGGGCTGCTTGCGAATATAGCGTGCGCAGCTTTCTCGATCTCTTCGCGAAGCGTGGCATCGGCGGCCTCCTTTACGCCAGACGTGCCGTCGGCGCCGCCCGCAACGGCGATAAGGATGTTCTCAGCGGCCCACTCCATATCGCGGTGCGTCCGGATTAGGTTGTCGAGGGAAACTTTGAATTGTTTGCAACCATGCCGAAGAGCGTCCTCGTCATTAGTCTTCTGAGGATCCGCACGCCTTCCAAGGCGAATAAGATCTGCAGGTGTGCAGACGAATTTGTCGTTGAAGGCAAAGAAGACAAGCTGTCCGAGAAACCGGTTTAGTTCAGAGATATGGTTGGGATCACTAGGTGACACAAGAAGATGGATGTTGACGAAGTGTCCCTTCACTGTGCCGGTATTCAATCGCAGCTCGATGTTCGGAAACAAAAGGCTGCAGGTCTTGAGTCGGCCCGCATCTCTCTCGACCTTCGTGCGCTCATAAGACCTGGCGACGCAATAGTCGGTGATTCCGATGGCCGCCAGCGGAGGCGAGGCGTTTTCGAGTGCATCCAGATAGGCATCCCACCCTGACACGGGGTACCGGTCCTCAAGAACTGTGCCAGGCGCATGGACATGAGGCTCCCATCGATGCCATTCCGAGCCGCGTCCTGCCATCGCCACAGTATGGACCTCACGAAGGGTCACCGACGATCCGCACTCATCCGCTAGGCTGGTCCGAACAACGAGATACAACCGATCGCGGCATCCGAGAAGCACAGCAAACGCGACCGCGGTCGGGGGACCATCTCCAACCCACGTATGCCGCCACAAGTTTACCAATGAACTAGTCCACATCATACATGTCGGTCCCAAGTGATCGGTCTATTCCTAGCGACAAACCCCGTCGTGGGACAACACAAGTCGTTCTCTTTCCAGTCGACCGGCCACTCGGATCCAATTTTCCTTTCATGCGGGGGTTAACGCGAAACCTTCAACAACTAGCCAAAGCCGATAACGTCGCGCTCGCTCAGCGAACATCATCAGGATCGGGGATAGTAAATGACCAAACGCCGTTCACTCAGCCACTTGCGGCGCATCGAGGAAGGCCAATGGCGAGCCAATAGCGCGTCAAAGAAATGCCAATGTCGGGACACGCAAACCGCTCACCCGGAAATCGCCGCCCCCGCGTCTGCAGCAGCGTGATCGAGAGACTCCCGAAATGGAAAGCAGCCGGTCGCTGAGCTGCAGGAGACCGGCATCTCCAGGAGCTGGCTGTGCCAATCCCTTATCAGACCGAAGAACACGCGGCATCGGTAGTTACGGAAAAAGCTGGAAATGAACTGCAACAGGTCATAATTGCAGACCAAGTAGAGGACCAGGTTTACTCGCGCTTCTCGACTCAGCGAAGCCGCTACGTCCTTGTAGTACCGCATTGGCTTGGGGCTCCGTTCGTACTCAAGCGCAAAGCGCTGCTCGTTCGCTTCTGTACGAACTGTGAGGAGGGCATCGTAATCTTTCGCGAAACCGAATCCAGTCAGCTCATTCTGTGAGCGGATCTCGATCGAGCTAACCCAGCGGACAAGTGACCCTGCCCGAAGCGCGCTCAGATGAATCTCGTTGAGCTCGATCGCGTGCAGAAGACTTCGCTCGGCTTCCTTGCCATTGAACCGGTCGCGGCCAACCAGGCAGTACTCCCCCATGCCTTGCAGCAAAGCTGCGGCAGTGCTCGCGACGGAGTACACAAACTCGCCCGTGCAACCACGCGTTGCCTCACGCCTCAGAAGTCCGCGGTCAACCAATCTTCGCAGCCTCCAGTCGAGAGACTTGCGGCTCAGCTCTAAGTGGTTTAAGCGCATGAATTCAAACAGCTGCGAGTGCGTGGCAAACTCGGAGTGCAGGACCTGCCGCAATAGTGGCAGATCGCGCGACGGATTGAGCTGGAGAGATCCCTTCGGATATCGCATCTCACCCCTCTCCATTCAAAGACATCAATTGCAGGCGAGCGGTCCAAGGCCAAGACACGAACGGGCGGAGGACAAACCTACCGACAGCCGTGTGCAGCCAACCTCCCGGTGGCATCAACAGCATGGCCTCCTGTTGCCTTCCGCACTCGCTGAAGGAGATCAGCAATGTCCCTTCCGATCTCCACTCTCTTGACGCGATGTCCACGTGTCCAACCTCGGGTGATCTCGCGACAACCAACAGGAAGTCCGGTTGTTGCGGGGTGGGCAAGAGGCGCTTGAACAGGACCTTGATCTGTCCCTGCCAAGTGCAAGGTTCGGCGCACTCAAAGACACTGTTTAGCATCCGTAGGGGAGAGTTGGGGTCGAACCCACCGACCCCATTGAATCGCGCATGGCCTACGACCTTTGGCCGTGTGCGGATCTTTCCGTGAACGAGAACACCTGTTGTATTGAAATAGGCGCCGCGCGCGAATCTCTTTGGATCGTCGGGGTCTGCGCCAAACCGCCGGCGCCACACGCTGCCAAAGCCAGTGAGTGTAACCAACATTGCTGTCACGAACCTTTCAATCTCTTGTTCTTCTGCCGCTCGGCATACAGCTCCTCCTGCAGCCGATTGATGTGCCCGACTAACTGCACGCCGTCGCCGTTCTCGCCTGCGGTTTGGAGACTGTTCGCACTTCTTCCGTCGTGTTCTGCGCCGTTCACCTTCTTGGACAGTGCGTCGAACCGTAGGGACAGATCGGAAACAATCGAGGCCTTCTGACAGAGTTCTTCTTGGAGCTTGTTTCGTTCCTGTGTAGTGGCTTCCAGCTGAGTTGCGACGCGCTGTAACTCCGTTTTCAGACGATCGGCGTGCGTTTCGCCCCAGCCGGGCCGGCCATCGACTCCTTCCGAGGTCTCGACCGCGCGGTTGCATTGCTCGATATGTTGGTTGTGTCTTTCGATGGCTTCCTTGGCAATCTCCCGAGAATAGAGATCGTGGCTGTAAAGGTCAGCCATGATCTCCTCGGTGACACGCATCCGGCGACGGTTGTCCAGCAGCAGCTTGGCGTAGGCAGCCATCAGGAACACCGACCATACGGTGACGATCAGGCTGTACCAGAACTGCGGTTGATTCACGGTAGCTTCAAGAAGTGCCCGTCGTCGTTCTTCAAGCCAGCGGCCGTAATCGAAATTGCTCGAGTTCCATTTGTTGAGGACAGCCTCGTACCACGTCTCGCGATAGAGATACGGGCGTCGCGGCGATTGCGCTCGAACGCCCGTTGCCGCAAGACAGAGCGCGATCGCCAACAACACCCTCGCAAAGGCATGTCTCAGCTTCCACACGTTAGCGCCCTCGCCTGGCGTAGCGCGTCCCGTGGAATTCAGAGCTCTTGAAGCGGAGATTCGCGCCTCGTGATGCTGCTCGGGATTGCCGCAGCCGTGGATACAGCTCAGGTTCGAAATGAGGGACCCTGACGTCCGTGGGTGGGCGAACATGCAGATGCGCGTGCAGCGTGCCGCGCGTGTCATCCGTCATCAATATTTCCATTTGGCCCTTGGGAAGATTCTTAATGTGTTCGTCGAGAGAGCGGGTTTCGCGAGCCTCGATGTCGACCGCTCGACCCGTTTCCTCGTAGTGTTCGAGCCCGAACAATCTCCATCGCTCCATCGAGAGGTTACGGCGCGTGACGCGATGTTCGGCCGAGGCATGGAGAAAATATTGAGCTGTTTCCTCGTCGCGCGTCCTCATGGTGATCGTCGTGTTCGGCGCGGACGTCACGTCCTCTTTGAATCCCCGGCCGACATGCATCAACTGAGGAAGACTTTGCATGGAGAAGAGGAAGGCTGTATTCGTCCCGCGCGCCGTCTGCAGGATCTGCGGGAAGTTCCTGTAACCGAAGGGCGCAAACTCGTCGAGAACGACGCTAAAGAGCGGCCTGTTAAGCCGCTGACGATGTACGTCGCTTTCGTACCTCTTACCAACCACCAACTGAAGATTTTGGAGCAACATTTTCCCGAGCGCACGCACTGGCTCGGTGTTCTTGTTTACGTTCAAGGTCACAAAGAGAATGAGCTCCTGCTCGATCACATCGTCCAGCGAAAGCAGCTCTTCATAGGGCCCCGTGATGACGCTTAGCTCGTCGTCGAGAAAGGTCATGCACTCGTTGAGCAGTCCCTGGATCTTCGGAACCCGCTCCCGATCCCGGAACGACTCGTACAGGTTCTTTACGGACATTTCGAAGTTCAGCCTGCGTTGCGTGCCAATGTTGTCGGCTCGTTCCAATCGACGGCTCGCCTTGGCCACCTGCTCGCGTAGAACCTGCTCGTCGATGGCCATGACCAGCACATCGTAGAAATTGAACTTCAAACCGGTGTACACCAACACGCGGACGATGTCGGCGAGGTAGTTCAACTGGTGTTTGGCGAAAAACTCATCGTGGAGATTGAAGGAACCGAACACCATGTTCACGACGGGCATGTAATCCTCGTCGCCGCAGTGGAACGGGTTATAGCGCATGGAAATGTCCGGTCGGGCGGGGTTGAGCACCCGTAAGTCGCGCAGGCGTCCTGCGCGGTGAATATGAGGAAGAAGGCTGTAGAAGAATTCCATGTCTCCCTTGCCATCAAAGATCACCATGGGTATGCGATGGTGGCTTCCGGGTGGGCCAGTCGTGCGACACAGATCTTGCGTAATGATGTTCCTCAGCAGAGTTGTCTTACCCGTTCCCGTCATTCCCAGGACGATGCCCTGCATCACGCGGACGCGGTCGGGCCAGAGCCATGGGTTCCCGTGCACGTCGTATCCGAGAACAACGGCGCTCTGTTGCCAAGCTTCGCGAGTCGCTCGTTCGTCCCTGTGGGCAACAATCGTCAGGGGCGGATGAGGCCACTCCTTTTCGCGACGCGAGCGGGCCGTAAGCGCCCGGTAGGCGGGCCAGCCAACGGCAAGCAGCACGATTAAGGCATAGGCGGCAAATTCGACAATCTGGCGACCCGTGAACTGATACCGCACGCGTGCGACGTATGACGCGAGCCAGCCCGCCGCTGCCAGTAGCAGTGCGAGAATTGTTTCGTAACTCTCGAAGAGAGGTCGACGTTCGCGGGGCTCTGCGTAGACGGATCTCATCCCGAGGACCTCGAGCCAGCACTCTTGGCGGCGGGGGTTCCTTGTGAATGCGAGGCACGGAACCGCCGCAACACCAGTGGGGCGACGGAGCGGTCTCCTGAACAGCTCCTACGCGGTATCTCAGAGGAAACAGTCGCCGAGGGTGGCGACGCGACAGAGGAGATGAGGGAAGCGACGACGTTGAAAGCAACTGCTGCCACATAGGCAAGGAGCAACGAGAACACGAGAAGACTCGAGTTCCCGACCTGGGTCCTGAACAAGCTTAGTGTCGTCGCACCGCAATACAGACCAAAGAAAACGGAAGTGCCCACTGCCAGCGCCAGAAAATCCGGAACGAGGAGCGCGATTACGTCAGCTATTCCATTCATGATTTTCACGGGCCTAGCCTTACTCATCGCACGAAGTTGAAATACAAAAACCAACCGACGGCGAACGCGCATAGACACACGCTGAAGACGAATCCGGGTCTTGGCAATCGTCGCGCCTTCGAGTCAAACGGGTTTCGCGGACTGAAAACGACGTTCTCGATTGTTTTCCTAAGCCCGATATCCCGCTGCCGCTCGAAGTGAGCTTTGAGCCAGCCATACGTTTCTTCCGGCGGGATGCGCTGTGTCATTTCAGAGCACCAGCGTCGCGCTGACCGATCCTTCCGGACCGGCTAAGAAAATCAACCGAAGGACGGTAGGGGGTGTTTGCGCTAGGGGTAGCCTGATCGCAATGATTCCGGTTGTTTCCTGTCCCGGCTCGATGCGGGGCGAGCGGATCTCACCCTTGGCCGTCTCGACCGGAGTTTCACCACTCGCCTTCAATCGCGACGCGGCTTCTCGGCTGAGTTGTGAGTTTGCGAGAGGATAAAGGGACTCGCGATAGCGCGGCGCGACCAGCGCGACGACTTGCGGGTCTCTGGCGAGATAGGCTCGCTTGGTCCCGTTTCGAATTGTGTAGCGAATGAAGGTTTCGCCGCCGTGGACCAGGAGGTCGGTTACGTAGACAGCTACTCGATTCTTTTCAAACTCCGCTCCATACAGACGGATCGGCGTTGCTCTGAGGAGCAGGTCTGCCGGCGAAGGATCCGTAGAGTTCGCCGGGACTTTCAGAGACGCGGGCGGATCCACCGCGGGCTGGTCGACCGCGAAGTCCATCTGCGGCACGGCGCCGGCGGCGTCGAGCTCGTAGTTCGACCGACCCGATGCCGTCCAAACAAATAGGTTCGTAGCTACATTTGCGTCGGTCGGTTCGACGAAGACTTTGTTTTCGCGCCACTCAACTTTGAACGCAGAACTGCCTACTGCAACCGTGATGACCGGCTCGCTCATCTCCAGGACCGTCAAGTGATTCAGTGCTGTTTCGACATGTACGATCTGGTCTCGATCCGGCTTCTGGACTTCGACCTTCTGTCCCCAAGCACGGCTCGAAAGAGCCACAACTGCCAGAAGAAAAGGGCAAGTCTTGTTCACTTCTGCTTCTCCTTCCCATCCTTAATATGTAGGTACTGCCCGGGAGGTCTCGGGCTCGGACCTCCCAGGCAGCATTCGGTTCAAGATGGAGTTTGGCCTTGCGCGCACGCCTTGTTCGTCTCGCTCGCAGGCGATGCTTCGCTGTGAGTCGCCTCACACGGTTTGCCCAAGGTTGTGGTTGAGCGTTTTACGGTTGGGCGCTGGCGAATGTCGTTGAACACGAGCTTGCCATCACGGATCTCGCCGGAGCCGTACCGCATGGGGAATGGCTGCACGCGCTGGACGATCTTGCCATCCACGAGTACCTCCCCCTGCTTGGATATCTGCAGAAGGAAGATCTTGCGTTCGTGTGTGCCGCCATCACTGTTGGGGAATTGCTCGACGAGAAAGACGCGGCCTTCGTCGTCGAACTCGATCTCACCGTCTACAAGATCGGGAATCGAGACTTGCACGGGGTTGCTGCCAGTCTCCTCGGCGATCTTGTCGATGATCTCCTGCGGAAATGCATGGAAGAGAAGTGAGCCGTTTCCTTTGCCCGCGCAGATGATCGTGTGCAGGCACTGGCACCAGCCACGCCGGTTCTGTTTCTTCCCGTCTCCCCATGCTCGAATTAAGGACCGCAAGGCCTGAAAATCCTCGCGGGACCGATCCTTGTACGCGTGCGCCGCGTTCCGGGCAGCATTTCGCCGGGCGCGGGCTTCGTTTCTCGTGTTTGGGTCGTTGCGCTGTGCCTCGTACTCGGCCGCGGCTTTCGCCAAGGCTTCATCCAAGGCCTGCTTTTCCTCGATGAGCTTTCCGATCTCCCCTGCGTAGATGCGATTCACCAACCTACATTCCTGGGACATTTCGCGCGTGAAATCCTCGCCCGAAATCAACCCATGAAAGTCGGCGATGGGCAGCCTTGCGGAGAAGAAATCCTCGACTTCCTTTCTCGCCAGGTTGTAGAGGTACCCGATCCTGTCGGTGGGCAGAACACCGAGATGCACCGGCAAGTCGCTAACCCGCTCCCTGTCCTTGAGCTGCAGCCAAGGCGCGAGCGGCACCTTCTGGCGGATCTCGGCGATAAGTTCCTGATTTACCTCGGTGCCCCACTTGAGGCTGTCCAAGGCATGCTGTAACTGGTCAACGAGTTGGTACGCTTCGCCTCGGAAACCAGCGGCATAGCAGGAGGTTTTCAGATCGGTGATGGAGCCGATCTGATTTCCCTTGGCCTGATTTGCGACCAGCGCGAGGTTCCACCAGGGGCTCTGTTTCTTCGAGCGTTTCATTTTTGCTTTCTCGTGCCATTCCTGATGAGCGAAACGGCTTTCGACGAAGCGAGGAAAACGATCGCCCTCGACCACAGCTACAAGATCAAAGTCAAAGTCTCCTCCGTTCTTGGCCGCTGTTTCACTGTGCAGGGTGAGTGTTCCGTCGAGCTTGATCTGCTTCTCCACTAAATCCACCGCGGCCGACAGGTCCATCGAGCAACCGTTTTGCTCGTCGATTGCTTGCGTCGCGAGAGTGGCGGCCTCTTCGGTCGAGATTCGCGTGACGGGAAGCAAGTCTTCGAACATGCGGATCGGATAGCGCACGACCAGACTCTTCGCGCACGAAATGGAACCGATGGCTCTGTCCTGCGGCATCCAGTCCGACGCCGCGACGATACGACCTTGGTATAAACACAGAAAGCCGTCATCGACCAGGGCGAATCCAGGGATTTTGAAACCGCCTGCCGTGCAAAGTTTGAAAGCCCACTTTGCAAGCAAACGGTTCAGTGCGTTGTTGATGTATGGGTGTTTGATGAGATAGCCGCTCGAGTCCACCTTGAGCACTGCCTCGACAACGGTGTGTTCGGCGGAGGTGTACTCGGACTCGTTCGCTTCCTCCCCCGGACCCTGCGTATGCGACGCGCCGAGAAGTTCGATGACTTCGTCATACTTTCCGCTCTCGCACGCCGTTCGCAGCTTGCGTGCTTGTTCCATTGCGAGCGGAACGATTTCGAGTTGAATCGACTCCCAGGGAGCGTGCTCGATCAGTGTGTAGCTGCTGTGCAGTTCGAGGGTTCTTGAAACTTCCCGGATACCGAACACGACGGGTCCCCGGAAGGTTCGAACCTCGATCTTTGGTTTCCGCCAATGGAGGAAGTCGAGGAATCGTGCGGCCTGCTTGTACTCGGGCTTAACGCAAGACTCCGGCAAGATGATGTCCGCCCCGAGCTTCTCTGCGACATCGTCGGGCATTACCTTGCACCCTCCTTTGGCTTGCGCGTTCTCAAACGCCAGACGGAACTGATAGAGCCGATGCCCGGGCAGATGAAAGCGCTCGAACACCGACTGTGAAATCCAGCCCCGGCAGTCGTTCGTTCCCAGGGTGCGGTCTTTCACGACCATCACTCTGGCATCGGGCAACTGGACACGCTGTTTGCACGGCGAGACCAGAATTCCGAAATAGGTGATGGCTGCTTCCGGCCATTTCCGGAATCGCTCGGCGATCGCTGGTTCGTAATGCTCGTCCACGGCGTAGAACTTTCCGCTCTTTGCCGAAGCGCTGGCGCCCACGAGCCTGTACCGCACACCATCGAAAACGAAGGCTCTCATCGATTTCTGGACTTCGTTCTCCTGGTGATCTTCGAGCTTGCCCGGCGGGACGTTGAGACGAGCCACGCGAATGCCCGGATAAAGACCCTGCAGGAGCGTGTTCTCGAGCTGCTCCTGTTGGGTCAACCTCGGCAGCCGCTGCTTCATCTGTCCCAACTCATTGATGTCGATCGTGATCACAGGCATTCCATTGCTTCCCTGATCTGACATTTCTCCTCCTTGTTTGCGTCCGGCAAAGGACAGACCAAGGAGGCCGTTGCCGCCGGTCTCTTTCGCTGTCCTGCGCCGAAAACGAGGTAAGGTTTCCGGTCAGGTTCGCGAAGAACCGGACCAGCTCAGTTGTTCATTGGCAGTTCAACGTTTTCACCTCATCGTTGCTGCGTTTCCTGCTCCCTGGTTTGCTCGGCAACACAAACCGGGAGTTTGCCCGACCGCTTTTGTGAATCCGGTTGGACACACTTCGAGCGGACCGAGCACTGATCCACAATCGTTCGAGCTTGTGGAAGGCTCTCGACAGACTTACTTCAGTCTGTAAAGAAACTAATGGCTAGCCGGTTCTTTGCCCCTTGGGCATCGCTTCTCGCCCGAGTTGCGGTTTCTTGCCCGAGAAATCCGCGACCCCTCGCCATTCGGAGACTACGAAATAGTTCAAACCAGTCTTGAGTGACTCGACGATTGCCTCCGGCTCTCCGGAGAATTCCCTGCCCAATTCAGGAGCGCTACCGGAGCTTCCCGGTTTGGCGAGGAAGAATCGCTGAGTTTCCCCTACTCCCGGAGCGTTTACTCGCGCCTTCCGCGTTCCGCGCGCGCCGCTGACCGCCGCTGCACTTCTTCCATCGCTCGGAACCTCTGCTGTGCTTGCTGTCACCGTCGACCTCCTTCCGTCACGTCATTTCGATCGGCTGTTGGCCAAGGAAAATGCGCGTGAGCGGTGTCCTTATTAATGGCTCTCTCCATCGAGATCGCTCCGCTGCTGCAACCCCGTCTCGCGGTCGCCCACCATCTGCTCCTCGCCATATTCAGCCACGAGAAGCCCGCTCGGATTCGTTTCCGACCGACTCGTCTCGACGAGGCGAACGCTGTACTTGGCGACGATTTGATCGGTTGCTTCTGTTTCGTTTTTTACTCTGTGAATCTCTTTTGCGCCGAAAACGGTATACGTCCACGGAGTTCCCTTTACATGCTCAATGGACCGAATTTCAAAATCGGAAATCATATGGTCCGTGCGAATTTTGCCGACCGTATCCTCGTCTCGAAGTTTGTTCATCGTGTAGAGCCGAAGGTTTGCCGTCATCATATTCAGCGCTTCGGCGAGATTCCGATCGACAGAGTCGGGTGTATAGGAGAGGTAGCGTATGAGGAACTGACGCACGACCGCCCTGCCCTCGATGTCACTCGGACCAATCCCCAGGACTGAGTCTGAAGGCGCCGGATCGAACGAAGGATCGAGAGGTGCCGTTTTTCGCATGTGCGGGCCGGTAATTGCGAAGGCGTTGCCATCCCTGTCGACACGAATCACCGTCGGCGGTTGAATCCGGACGTAAATCGCAAATCCGAGAGCGGCCATCGCGAGAGCGCCGAAGATCATGGCGAGCAGCATGCTTCGATTGGCATACGCCCGAAGCATCCCGTCGTGCTCGTAATATTTTGTGTAAGACTGCATCTCTGAACTTCCGTGGGTGCTTCGACTCATTTCCCTACGCGGCTCCTTTCAGGCCTCGATAAGCTGAACCGAGGGAGTAGCCGACGTACCAAGCGACCGCGTGCGGCCCGTTAAATCCACGATACTGGCCTGGCCGTGAGGATGCGCGCCATGGTGATGCGGACGAACCTCGATCTGAGGAATCAGCCGCGGATGTCTGAGCAGGTGCTCCACCATATCCCGACCCGGGCGATGTGGAGGAAGCCGCCAAGGCTGGGGTCGAAGATGACGAAGACGTGCTTGCTGCGTTGTCCCGAAGGGCAGCGACGGGCGATCCGGCGGCTGCGGGTGCCGCGGCGGGTGCGGCGCCACCAGAAGCAGCCGCCATGGCTCCCTCTCCCGCGCCCACGAAAGAAGCCGCAGCCATGCCCGCCACAGCGCTCGCTGTGGACGTCATCGCGCTGACCAAGGTCATCATCGTGCTGCCTACATCGCCTTGGACAATCCGGCTGGCAATGAACGGGATCAGTACTATGGAGAAGGAGAAGATGCTGGCCGTCAAAGCCAGAAGGACCATCTGACTGGATCCCACGAAGCTGTTAAGCACCCCGTTCGAATTGAGGACCGCGTCGATGCTGGAGAGGTTGACCGCGGACATGAGTACCTGAAGGACCGCGTAGATTAGACCCCACGCCTGGAAGGTCATGAGGTTCACAAGATACGTTCGCGATAACTGGCCGAGTCCTCGGCTCGGGAGCAGAGCAAGAACGAATGGCCCGGTCACATACAGCACCGAACCATACATCGCGTAGAAGATGGTGAAGATCAGATAGCAAACGGGGAAGATTACGAAGGCTCCCAGGATGAGCCAGAGACTAATGACTCCCGAGGCCAAGCCAGTAACGAGATTCCAAAGAGAAGTGTTCCCGTTGGATTGCCAGTATTGTGCCAATTGACTCATCCAATTGGAGAAAACGTCCCCTACGCCGGTTGAGTTGTAGATGAAGTTCGCGACCGAGTCGAACATCCCGTTCACGTCCCGAAACACGGTGCCGTAGCTCGCGAATACTAAGCCGAGGATCAGGTATTTAATTCCTGATACCGCCAACAGCCGCACATCTCCTCCCGCGGCGAAGGCTTGATAGGCGCTGTAGAGGAAGCTCAAGAGAAGCACGACACTCGCAATGCTCAGCACGGCTCCGGTTACGTTCGCGCTATCGATGCCATTCAGCGCAGTCTGAAAAAGCTGCTGAAAGTAAAACACGGTCATGGCCTCTTCAGTAGGTTGTAGATCTGCTGTTGGATTGCACTCGAGTTGGCCGCGCCAGCTTTTACGGTTGCGCTCTGGTCGGCAAGGTCGACAGCGCGGACGCGCATCAAATCTGCCGTCGCGGACTGCGTGTAGGCGTTTGCTCGGACCAGCCAGGCATCGGCTTGCGCTTCAATGATCGGCGCGCTTCCTGGCGCTGCCGTGGCAATGCTCTGATTAAGCTGATCGGCCGCCTGCAACTCGAGATCGGCGAGAGCGTCAATCTCTATCGCCCGCTTCATTGCCGCCTGTGCCGCTGCGTCTGTTATGTCGACTACGTTACGTGTCTCGGGCGCTGCCGCCGTAGCGTCCGGAACCCCGCCGTATACCGCCACATACTGAGCGGTTGTCTGCGCGATCTGGTTGGGATCTCGCGAGAGCAGATTTTGTTCAAATTGTTGCGTCGCCGGCAACGTCGCACTCTTGACGGGCAGACGCATGAGCGCTTCCATTTGCGTGAAGAGCCCTTGCATGCTCGCGACGAGTGAACGCGCCTGATTGATCAGTTGCTGAGGCCAGACGATCGTTTGCTCGAATTTCGAAATGTCCTGCTCGATCGACAGAATGTCGTTTAAGCCGCCTCCCACCACACTACTCAGAGTGCTTCCAATCGTGTTGAGCCCAGCCGCCATAATGGCGCAGCACGGGTCGAGAAATTGGCTTCTCACAGGCTTCGGCGCCAGCAGGAAACACATCGTGATCACCGCAACCGTGCGCACTTTGTGCCGCCACAGCCACGCAACTCCACGCTTTGTAGCTTCGATGAACCTCTTCACCAACTTTCTCCTTTCGTAAGCGCTATCGTTTCTCGAGAAGATTCAAGATCTCGCCGCTTACATCACCGGTCAGCGAGGCGCCTCGCTTGCGGAGAGTATTTTCATGGGCCAAGCGTGCGGCCTCCTGGCGCAGTTCGGCAGCGAGCATCTTCTGCGTGAGAGCCTGACTCTGAATACTCGCGACGACGGCGGTCGCGGTCAAAAACGGCGCAGAGCCCGGCGCGGCCTGGGCCGCCTGATCCTCGATGTTGTTGGCCGCATCGAGAACCAAATCATCTGCGGAGTCGCTCTCCTTAAGAGTCTTCAGGTTGTCCATCGCCAGTGCATCATCCATGTCCATCATGGCGCGATCGGATGGACTTGCCGCCGGAACGGTTGGAATCGTTCCAAATGCATTCCCGAAAGATGTCGTGAGCGCGGCCAAGTCACTCGTCTGGTGATTCCGCATGATGCTTTCCAGCGCGGCAGGGGTCGGAAGCGTGGCGCTGTTGAGGCGAATGTTGAGAATGCTCTGCATCAGATTTCGGTACTGGCCGATCATCTGAGTCACGAGCGCCCTCGTCTGATTTAGCAGCGCAACCGGCCAAACCGCTTCTTGGTAATACTTGTCGATCGCACTGCGAACTTTGTTGATCGCTGCTAGCGCGGTCTGGATCTTGCCGTTAATCACGTTCAATACGGACTGAATCGCGGTGACTAAACTCGCTTGTGCCTGCACCGGTGCAGGGCTCGCGACTGCTACCGCCAAGATGCCCGCCAGCGCCAGTGCAAGAAGCTGCCGCCGCGTTCTTGCGATTACGATTCCGTAGGAAAATAGGGCGAAAACAAGTCCGAACAAAATATCCATCAGGACAACCATGGCGACTCCTTCCAGAAGGGATTCAGGTGAGGCATCAAATTCGCAAGCCAATCCACTAGACGGCCCAGCAGGTCACACAGAGATGGCAAAAAGGCGACCGCAAGAACCACGAACATGGTGCATAGCGCGACACAGAGCCATAGGCGCCACGACGTTAGGCGTTGAACGGCAAAGGTTGTCATGACGGTTCTCCCGTGACTGCCCCTGAAATCTCTTCGGGCAGCGGAGGAACGTCGGACAACCCGGCAGGAAATTTCCGCGCCAAATCGAGATACACCTCGAAGAAGGGACGATCCGACAATTTCCTGAGGAGCCAAGCTCGATACCTCCGCTCCCGGGGGAACGTGGTACAGATCCAGTAGTCAACCGCCGTCGGAACGATGCGGACCGTCTGCGTCGTCTCGGCTTTCTCGCCGAGAACCAACAAAGCGTCCGCGCTTTCGCCTTTGCGGGGAGCGCTGAACCGCTTCACCTCGTTGAGGGCAACCGGGTTCAAAAAAAGGTGATTGGCGAGCGGCGCCATATCTCCTGGCTGCTGCCCCACGATTTTCGTGCTCACGTTCTTGAGGATTCCCGGCCCGTGTTCTTTGGGCTGGTGCTCGGTTCCGACAAAATCTTCCACCGTCTGGCTGATGCCCCACACGCTTGCATTTCTTTTTCGAGCTGTCCGAAAGAGCTGAACAACCTCGGGAGCCAGCGTCGAAGAATCCAAAAGAAACCAGCATTCGTCGAGAACTGTGATGCTCGGACGTCCTGTGTTTCCACCGGCGCGTGAGGCGACTGCATTCGCGATTAACATGCTCATTGCCGTTTCGAGTCTCGGATCGGAACTCAAGCCTTCGACGTTGAAGAAGAGCCAGTTGCTGTCGAGACGCATCGTCGTGTGAGCGTCAAACAGCTTCGCGTAAATGCCTTTCTCTCCCGTCCAAGAGCGCAGCTTGATCGCCGCCAGCCTTGCCTCGTCGATGGTGCGCTGCATCTTCTCTTCGTCGCGCCACTGGGCCAGCTCCTCGCGGAGATCGTTGAAGGTAGGTATAGGGTTGGAGTAGCGAATCGCGCAGCGCTTGTAGGTCCGGGCGATGGCGTCACTCAGCAGGTTATCGACCAGCGACGTATCCGATCCGGGGCTGTCGCCGATCATGTGGCGCGTCAGGTTCTTGAGGAAGGCGATCTTCTCTTTGCTTGGGATCGCTTCTCCCGCCGGCAGATCCCACGGATTCAGTGTCTCCGCCCCGTCGAGCCTTACGTCGACGACGCGTCCCCCCATCAGCTGCACAAGGGGCTGGTAGGAATCGCCACGCTCGATGATTGAGATTTGGGGATTGGCACGGGCCATCATCAGGAGAAAGAGCTGCGCCATGAAGGTTTTTCCGCCGCCGCTCTTGGCCATAATCAGCATGTTTGCGTCGCCCAAACTCGAGTCAAATGGCGAGAACGGCAAGAGCTGGCGATACGGTGTTTCGAGAACCATGACCGGGGAGTGGGGCGTTCCCCGCCACGGCATCTCGACCGGCAAAAGGTCGGCGGCGTTGAGGGTGAGCAGATCCAGTTCACGGCGGTTCTCGCCTCCCATGGCCGGAAGTCCGGTGAAGAACAAACGCTTCTGCGCCAGCGTTTCCGGAATCCCGCGTCCGCCGTTCATGCGCGCGATCGCATGCAGCAAGCGCTGACGACGGTCTGACAAGGTGCGCTCGGATTGTTCCCGCTCCGCTCGGTTTCGGGACGGCCAGGAGGTCCTTGTAGTTACGATCAAGCTCATCTGGCAGGCTTTGAGCGAACTGGAAATCAGGTCCTGCAGCACTTTCACGAGCTGGTGCTCGGCTACCTGGGCATCCACGTTGATGCGGAAACCTCCGTGAAAATCTTTCTGGGCCGCGAGCATCTTGCGCAGCCTGCTCTTGTACTGCTTGATCGATTTACTCTGGTCGGGAAGGGTCACCTCCGCATTGATGACGAGTGGAAAATCGGTCACGACGAGTTCACGGAGAACTCCAGGGAAGGTAGCATCGGGAAGGTCTTTCAGGCTGATCCAGGAATACAGCAGGCCGCCGATCTTGAGGTAGTCATCCTGTTCGTCCTCGATATTCACGTTGGCCATTTGACTACGGGCGCTTTCCGGCCAAAGCGACTCGGTGCCGGGACGATACGGCAACGTGTCATTTCCGAGCGGGTGTAGGGCCCGTTTGATTTCGAGGAAGATATCCTGGTGGCTCATGCGCCGCATGCTCATGCCCGTCGAGCCGAGCGTCGCTTCCACACCCGCCAGAAGGCTGTTGAACTCCGCGACGAGTTCCTCATGCTCCTGGCGGGAGCGCTCGATGCATTTCTTTGCCGAAAGAGTGGAGCTTCCGCTCGCTTTCATTTTGCGTTTCCACTCAAAATCAGGCGACTCGTGGTGGATCCGGGGATTCCAGATGAAGTAGAGGTGCAAGAAGTGTTGCAGGTAGAAACCCCCGGCCTCGCGGCCTTGCCATAGCTCGACACGGAGCCGATCCAGTTCACGAAGGACGGGACTCTCGCTCCGCCGTTCGCGGAGATAACGCGATATCAAGTCCCCCGTCCCTTCTGAGATTTCAAAGCGCACCTGCATGCGCATCGAGCGCTCGGGCAACGATCGCACGAGAGCTTCGAGCAGCCCCTTGATGCGGTTTCGTCCTTCATCGCTCGCGTAATACGACTGGATGCCGCCTACTTCGTAGCCCGCGACCAGAGATCCGTCGATCTGGACCGCCACGTTTTCAAGCAGGTCGCGGATGCGCAACTGCTCAGAGAGAGGTGGGGCACTGAGCGATTGCGTGTAACGCTCGGCCGTCATCGGCATCACAAACCTCCCGCCCGCAGGTAATCCTTCTTGAGTTCCCGGTCCCGTTCGAGTGCCGAATAGACATGAGGTCTTGCGTGGAACATGACCCAATCCTGGATGTAGCCGCGCTGCTTGCCGTATTTGAAGAGCATGAGCGCGGGGATGCTGAGCACCGGGACGACGTATTCGAGGATCATGTTCATTGGCAGACCGAACATCTCGCGGTGCAGAAACCGGCCAAGAATATTGGCCACGACCGCGAGTGCCAAAATGGCGAAGAGGTCTTCCGCTTCGAGACCGAAGAACGTGACGCGCGTGCGGAGGTTGCGGTACACCGGTGTCACTTCAAGAGCCATTTCTTTCTCCTACCGAATTCCAGCTGTTCCTTGTGCGACGAAGAACTCAGCCAAGCGCACCAGTCCCGAGAGAAGCAAACAGAGGCCGGCCACGACGAAATGCCTTAGCCATCCTTCTGTAGGATGGACTCGCGTCACGATGCCCATGCGCAACGCGCCCGCCGCGACCTGAATACCCGCATACACGGGCATGAGCACGTTGCAGATCCAATCGATGAGAGTGACTAAGGACATCCAATACACGTCGGGATCGCTCCAGGCTCGCTGCGAAGCAAACGTCTCCATGGCTCGCAACAGTCCTGAAGCCATCAAGCACAGAAATCCTCCGTACATGGATGAGGCGTAGGATTCGGATCGGGCAAACCTCAGAATGGCGATTGCGAAAAACAAACCGGTGAGCGTCGGGAGGATCACGTTCGCGGTCCAGTTTGTTAGGTTCAGAATCCCGTTCGTGAAAGACATCGGCTTTCCTTATGCTTCCATCGACAGAACCAGTTTCCAGATTCCCGAGACGCACAGCATTGCGAGGGCTACAGCCACGAGGCGCATCGCGGGCCGTTTTGTCGCAAAATTGAGAATGGCCCCGGCGATTGCCAGACCTGCCGCGATCGGCATGATCGTTCCCGCCAGGTAGTTCCAAAGTCCGTCGAGAATGTCGGCCAGGGCGTACTGGGTTCCGCTGTTGTATCCGGACATCAAGGTGTGCGTTGCTTCGATGCCGAGCAAGAACATCGCCGCCAACACGGATGGGAGAGGATGACCTCCCGAAGCCGTATCCAGAACAGCCCGCAAAATGAAATAGGCCGCGAGGGTGGTAGCGACACGCCCCACGATGAAACTCGTCACAAAGCTTGAAACATCCATCTCGAACGAGGCCAACCAAGATGTGGTGACGCCTCCGGATGGCACCTGAGCGCTAACCCCGAAGGAAGAAAACCATCCAAGCAAGGGAACGAGCGCGACGAACAGGACCGCCCAGAACATCCACTTGCTGAAGGAGCCACCGATGAGGAAGGTCGTTCCGCCTTCGCGCCTCAGGCTGATCCCTGCAAGAACCAGAGCGACCAGAGATGCCGCCGGCGCGAGATTGAGAAGAACCTGAATGATATCGTTCAGAAGTTGCGGAACGGCCATTTTTCCCCTTGTAAAATTCCTTGAAATCATTTCTGACATGGTTAGCGCGGCAGAGTTGGCGGGCGCTTCCGTGGTGCTCACTCCTTTCCGCAAGCGCCCGTCTTCCCCACTGAGGCCGTGGACCTCTAGTTCACGCCCCCGGTTCCGTTGGTGATCCAGAACTCGATCAAGCGAGTGATTCCGGAAACGGCGAGAAGCCCCGCAGCCGCCGCCAGCCACCGGCCCACTCCGCGCCCGTGCAGCCATGAGACGACCGCGCCCACAACTGCGCCCCCAGCTCCCACCGGGGCGATCACGTTGCCTATCCAATTGATGAAGTTGAGGAAGGCCCCTTCGGGCTGAGCCGCAGTCTGCCCTTGAACAGCCACATTCGTTGCCGGCTGAGTGCCGAGATTCTGCGCCCAGAGGAATTGACCGCCCAGGATGAAACAGATCGCGCACATCGCCAGCGCTCTTCTCCATCCCTCGTCTACCCTTACTTTCATTGGGTTCCGTCTCCTTTCTCGATCGCCACTTCCGCCCGTACACGCGCTGTCGAAGAGCGAAGCTGAGAGCGCGAACCCTAGAGCGAGTTCGAGAGATTGTCAAAAAAGTGGGAGCTCAAAAGAGCCGGACGTGCTGCGAAAAACTGCGGCTTGCGCACGCGACCGCTGTCTTTTTCTCGGTAGTTCGAACTGCTGGTAGACATTTCTGACGGAAGATCTCTTCAGAGGAAAGGCAGTGGATTAATGGATGGTCCAATCTTCGGGTTCGATTTCGATGCGTTCTTCTAAAATGCCGGCCCTTGTGAGAGCTTTTCTCTTCTCTTCGATGTAGGAATCATCGTAAGCGCTCTCAAAGGTCTCTCCCAGTTCAGCAAGAGCGGCTTCGATTCTGGCAAGTTCGACGGCGAAGCTAGTCTCTTCAAAACGACCCTTTTCTCGGCACAGATAACAGCGACCCTGGTCATCCAGATTCAAATAGATGCGCACGATTCCGTGTTTGTAGAGGTTGATGCTATTCATCCTCCCCATAAACATGAACCCCGCACAGCGCTTTTCGCCGAGCTTGGCAATCAACGGTTTCCAGTTCGGTTCCATTCTTCAATCCGTCTCACTGTGCCACCGAAGCTGCGGCGTTCTGCGCGGCTCCGTTCTGCTGATACATCGCATTCAGCTCCTGTCGGAGCTGTAACAGTTGACGTAGGTCGTCCACTGACATTGCAGGAGCAGCATTCGACTGTTGCCTGGCAGTCGGCGCTTCTTCCGGCCGAGCAGTGTCGCTTTCCACGACGATATAGAAGCGGGTGTTGCCGGAGAGCGTAACGACAATGTTCTGATTGAACGTGAGATTGTTCAGTTCCTGATCACTGGCGATCCCGATATTGGTTGCAATCCGATCTCGGAGAAACGCGCTCTCGGAGAGCGGAGCGCTTAGGCCGCCTGAACCGACCAGATAGGTCGCGGCTTGACCGAGCCCTGTGAAAGTGCGGACGAGGAAGTTCGTTCCCGTCTTCTTTCCGCTGACATTACCCTTGAGAGGGCCGTACGTAAGGCTCATTGCGGACGCTTCCATCTTTTCCGTGGCCCCATCTGGCATCTGGAGCGCATTGAAGCGAATTTGCATGTCGCCGGATCTGTCGGCCTGCTGAATAGCGCCGATCGCTTTTGCTCCCGCGGGAACGATAATTTCGCCCGCTTTCTCGTAGTTATACTCAATCGTTGCGACCACGGGATCCTTCACAGCGGTGGTGACCTCAGATTCCAGACGGGCGATTAGTCTCGTACCCACGGGCAAAGCCAGCGCGGGACTCTCGTCCACCGCAGCGGCTGTGGCTCTGGTTTCAGCACCGGCTGGCACACTCTGCGGGCTCCTCACGAACACGAGTGAAGGCTTTCGCATATCGTCCGTCTCCGCTCTTGTCGCCGAGACTGTTTCGGGAGCTGTCCTGCTTGGCACCGGGTTCGGGAAATCGATTTGCCCAAGCGCATAGGGAGCCGCCTGCGCCGGAGCATGAATCTGAGCAGGGCGTTGCTGACCATTCATTGTTGGCGCGACGGGGCGCGCGGTTCGGTCAACATCCTCGGCGGTAACGCCGCTGGAGCCTGCCGTATCAGGGGAGCCAACTTGGGCGCTCAGCAGCGGCGTCGGCGACCCAGCCGATGCGTTGTGCTGCTGCTCCGGGCTGACTTTCTGACCAAGATTAGGAGTTCCAACGGGTCGCGTCCGGGCCGATTTCTGTGTGCGTGTGGGAGACGAAAATACGGCCAAGAACAGCAACAAAACGGCGATGGCGGCTCCAGCGAGCAGAAACAACGATCGGCTGTGATCGCGGCCCAGCCCCGCGCGATTTGCGGGCTTGCTCTCGCTTCGCGCTTTCTCAAAAGCTTGATGAAAGATCTCGCGCCATCCTGGATGTGCGTCGCTCTCCAAAGACTGGGGCTGGTCCGTCGCAGTCTCTTCCAAAGGTTCGCGGGCCTTCGGCTCATTTGCTTCCATGGTTCCGTTCCTCCCACGATGTGCTTACCCCAAATCCGATAGGAGCCAGGGCTGGTCGGTCCACCGCTCCGGATTCCGCCATCTGCAGAAACAACGTTTCGTTCGATTGCTTATACGGCGGACGGACAAACACTACAACGCCATCCGCGCGCTCACCAGGGCCTAGGCGGCGCGGATTGAGCCGAAAATCGTCGATGGGGAGTTGCTCTGCGGTGGACCATCGCTGGTGGTGAACGAGCTTTCCTGAAGTTGTTGTTCCCCCAAGTTGGATCTGCGGAGGCATTAAAAGGATCGCGTGTTTGGTCGGATTAACCACCGAGAACAGGACGACAACCCGTTCGCCGCCATCGATCACTTCGCTGACGCCCGCGCGAACGCGGTCGCCTGCGGCCGGTTCTTGCTTCGTGTGTTCTCCGTATAAGGAAGGCAACGGCGCCCTCTGCTGCTGTTCGAAGAGTCTGTCGAGTTGAGATACGGACGGCGCGCGCGTCGATGGATCGTTGGTCGATGAAGCTGCATTCGTGGTGACGGGCGAAACAGAAGTGGATCCGGAAGGGAGCGCCAACACCGGCTGCAACCCGACAGCGCCTGCCCCAGTTTGCAGGAGCGGGACAGTCTCCCCGACTAGCGCGAACGGAAATCCCGATGGATTCACCAAAAAACCGCGTGGAATCTCATATTTTACGAGGAAATCGACAGGGTGATGATCCGACACTGCATCGCCATGATTCACCAGCAGGAGGCTAATTTCGTGCCCATTCACAGTCGAAATGAGGAGATTCGTTTCACTCGCGGTTACCGAAAGGGCTTTGACGAAAACAAGTTTGGCCTCGTGGTCCGAGTGCTCTACCTGAAATTTTGACGGGTCACCAACCACGACTGAGCTGACTGTCTCGGGCAGGAGGATCGCGGTGACGAAACGCGGGGCTATCTCGATAGTGGCCACTCGGTCGCTCTGGTCTGCCTTTGTCAGCACACGAGGTTCGACCAGAGGAGCCTGTGCGGAGGCAACGCTCGAAACAGCGGAAACTAAGAGCAAGAAAGAACCGAGGCGCAGTTTCATTGCGTACCCCCATCAGGCACCCGTGCGGCTGCGGTCCACGAATCCGTTCGCGCTTCCAAGCGTAACCTCCGATACGCTTCCGCAACGCGAGTCACATATCGAAAAACGTCTTCAGAGGAATATGCCAGTCCCCGCAAAAGGATCGGGGACTCGCCAACGTAATAGGCAGCCACTGCCAGGCGCAGATCTCCGCGAAATAGACGAATCAACCAGGCGAGATAGGCGACGCCACCGCGAACGTTCTCTTCCACATCAAACCGATTCCGCACGCCAAAACGAATGGCCGTAGCCGGCATCAACTGCATCAATCCTTCCGCTCCTTTGCTTGAGATCGCGTAGGGATTCCACCCGGACTCCACCTGGATCACGGCGTCGACAAGGCCGGCGGGCACCCCGTAAACGGAAGCGTAGAAGGCCACGCATTCGCGGCCCACCTCCGGGTCGCTGGCAGCTTTAGCCGCTTTCGTTGGCGGCGCTGCGAGAATCGCGGCCACTAGGATGAGTTTCATAATGGGCTTCACTGTCTACCTCCTCGGTCCGCCAGCGCGAATTGCGGGGCGGCGCGTGTGAGTTTGTCGCGATAGATCTTTGAGTCGGCGACCAAACCCTCGAATCCCTCGCGCAGCAACAACCGACCGCGGTCACCTTCTGTTTTGGCAAGCAATGGCAGCAAAACGTCCCGCTGCTCGGGCCGAATCTCGTTGACTCCGAGAATCTCGAGGGCCTGCGCGAGAACCAGCATTTCGGCGATGGACGGAGGTTTCTCCATATTCCAGCCTCGCAGGGCGTGGGCCAGGCCCGCCATCTGGCCGAGCAGCACATGGTCCTGCCGGGATGCTCTGGCGTGAAGAATCTCGACTTCTCGCTCGACGGTGGGGTAGTCGAACCGCAGGTAGAGACATCGCCGACGCAGCGGATCACCAAGACGCCGCTCCTCGTTCGAACTCAAGAGCACGAAGGGAATCGACTCCGCCTTAATTGTGCCGAGTTTCGGAATTGTGATTTGCCACGCGCTTAGAATCTCCAGCAGTAGTGCTTCAAAGGCATGGTCGACCTTGTCGAGTTCGTCGATGAGCAAAACGCATGGGCCGCGCTTGTAGCGGAGCGCCCTCATGAGGGGCCCCTCCGCGAAAAAGTCGATCGAATGGACGCGGCGCCCAATCCAGTCCCAATCCTGCCCGAGGAGGTCACGTTGCGTATCCAAGTAGAGCTTTTGCAGCGACTCGTCGAATCGGCCAATGGCTTTCTCTTCGGTGATTCCCTCGTAGCATTGCAGACGCTCCACCGGCGCTCCAGCCGCCGCCGCTACGGCATAGGCGAGTTCCGTCTTTCCGCAACCGGGTGGGCCCTCAATCAGCAGGGGTTTTTGCAACTTGGCTGCGAGAAACACGATTTCCAAAGTTACGGGATCAACTACGTATTGGGCATCGCGTAGGCCCTGTGAAAGCTTGTCGATTGAGGCGAACAAGTTTGTTGCTCCGTACGAGGGCGTGACCATAAACGAAAAAACATGCGAGCACACGTCGGCTAGCCCTCACCCGCGGCACAGAAAACCCCGAGAGTGGCCGAAAAACTTTACTGCGTTGTCTGCGGTCGCATTGGCATTCACGTTCAACCGCCGTGTTCCCAGACGATTGGGAGGAACAACTCGACGCCTTCCTGCTACAGACACTTCACCGACGTCACCACGCCCAGCACTCGGACCAGTCACACGATTCGTGGCTAGCTCGCCGAGGCTGATCGAGATATGAGAAAGTTCGGGCAGTCGATTCTTTGCTGGCTAACAGATGGCGACTCTATTGGTGACAGCTGATCGGATTTACCTCGCCAATGCATGTGTTTATGGCTAGCTCAACTGAAACGCGGGCCGTCCAACCGAGGAGCGCCTCTGCGATCACACCGACAAAAACCACGCCAGTGCGAAGTGTTATGACTACGGCTCGCTTGGTGTGGCTTGATTGCATTAGTGATTCTCTGTAGGCTCACCTCGATTGGTCTCAGCTCTAAGTGGATTTTCGGAATGCGCTCATCAATTCCAGCCGCAAACCAGTCCTTCTCGACTCTCGAGCGGAAAGTCCAAGCCTCCGCGAGTCGCCGAGCGAAGAAGCAGCTAATCCAAGTTCCATGGAGCCGGTTTCGTCCGGCGTACGAGGCATACCCCGAATGGCAAGGCCTGTCCCTGTGGATTCGAACCGTTGCTACCGAGGGACAACTTGCGCTTCCCGAAGTGTTAAGAGCACTTCGAAAGCAGTGCCCTGAATTCTTGGCAACGGGAGCATCAATAGTCGACCCTAACTTGCTCGGCTTCCGACTCCTCGAATGGGTTAACAGCACGGTTTTTCACCACGCGAAACGCGAAGGTTGGCTGGACGCGCTTACGTTTTATGGAGTCAGGCATGTCCGTTCTGAGTCTTACTGGGCTCTATGGGATCTGTATGAGACTGAGCCGAGCAAAGCCGCGATACGAGGTGTAACAACCTTTGAGACATGGAAACACCTCGCTCTCGCCGCCAAGGTCGGAAACACCCTCAGCTATTTACAGGCAGAGCGAGCCCTTGAGAAATACATCGATCTAGAAGCAACGGTACAGTGGGTTCAGCCTTTGCTTGCTTCTGGAACGAAGTTGCCAAAGCGAATTGTCCATGATCTCAAAAGCAAACTGAAAAGCTCGAACCACTGGGGACGGCGCGTGCCGGGGGACACGGCCCAGTGGACACCTGAAAACTGGAGGTCCCTCATCAGGGTCGCCAAGCAAGACTCTCTGCGTTTCGGAACAGCAGATACTTGTCGCGATACCCTCTTGAGGTGGGCCCGCTCCCATCCGCGGCACGCCCGCCTGACTATCTACGGGAAACAGTGGTCGTGTGAGCAGCCTCAGAAATGGACAGGACAATACCCATCATTCCGTCATTGGCAGTTCGATGCCGAACACTACGTCGATGAGCGTGCTGACGACGTGTCGTCACATAGACATGAGTAAAGACGAGAACGACAAAAAGGAAAACGACGGGACGGACATTCACCGCCCGGACGGCGTCCTTACCTCCGGTGAAAAAGTGGGACACGCCGATCGCCGCTCTCACGTTCGGAGAAGAGACGGAATCGTCTTCAAAGGCGACGAGATCGGTTACGTCGACGAGCAGAACCAAATACGCAAACCCGATGGAATTGTCTTTAAGGGCGAAGTAGTTGGACGAATCAAGGATGATGCGGCACGCGCTAGAGACGGCATCATCCTCCCCGGCGAGGAATGGGGCTATGTCGATGACGATGGGAACATCAGAGTGCGTGACAGTCTGGTGTTTCGTGGCCGGATCATCGGTAAAATGCGTGGTCGCAACAAGGCCGCAGCGCTCGCATTCTTTGTCTTGAAATTCACCAGGCTTCAAGAAAGATGTGACGAACTCGAACGTGAAGCCCGCTCCACAAAGAATGCCGAGAGCCTTCTCGGGAAGGTCCGTCACATGCTCGGTTACTTGCCGAAAGCGGAGGCTCTGGGAGATTTTGACAGCCTATCTGAAAGACTTCACCGACTTGAAGGCGAACTTCTCAATCAGCAAGGCGAGCGGCGGTCTCTTAAAGAAGCGCTGTGCGAACGTGCTGAAAATCTCTCATACTCCACTGATTGGAAAAGCTCCGCTGATGCGCTAAAGGCGCTGCAGGCGGAATGGAAGGCAATTGGTTCAGCCGGGCCTGACGAAAGCGTGCTCTGGCGTCGGTTCAGGGCTGCCCAGGAGAGGTTCTTCGAGCGCCGGAAGGAGCATTTTGAGAGGCAGGAGAGTCAACGCCAACGTAACCGCGCCAGTAAAGAGAGTCTCTGTTCGCGCGCCGAATCGCTGAGCACATCATCGGACTGGAAGAGCACATCCGAAGCCCTCAAGGATCTGCAGCAGGAGTGGAAGGAAATCGGGTATGCCGGCAGAGATCATGACGACAATCTTTGGAAGCGTTTCCGCCACGCGCAGGACCGCTTCTTTGAGCGCCAGAAAGCGCATTTCGACGAGAAGCGCCGTGAGGAACACGAAAACCTACATCGAAAAGAAGAGCTCTGTTCCGAAGCCGAGTCTCTCGCGCATTCTGATGACTTCCGGAGCGCAACGCAACGCGCGAAGGAATTACAGCAGGAATGGAAAGAACTCGGGCCGGTGCCACGCGATCAGGCCGCCTCCGTGTGGAACAGGTTTCGTCACGCTTGCGATCGCGTCTTCGAGCACGCTCATCGAGAGCACGAACGGCAGCAGCACGAGTGGCACGAGAAGATGCGTGAAGCACTCGGGCGCAAACGAGAGCAGGCCCAACGGCTCCGTGACTCGATAGATCACGACGAAAGTAACATCGAACGCTGGCAAGACACTATCAACAATCTCCATTCCGGAGGCCGCGCCGATGAAATTCAAGACGAGCTAGAAACGAAGATTTCAGACGTCGAAGCCAGAATCGCCTCCAAGCGGGAGAGGTTGGAGGAACTGGAAGAAGCAATCAGCGACATCGAGTCTAAGCTCGAAGCGTGAACCATATGAAAAGGTCCTGAAGCGAAGAGATTTCAACTGTTATTTCTCTTTCAATCGCATGCAGACGTTGCTGTGTCTGAAGAACGCGTTGCCGCGAACTGAGCGTCCGCATTTTGTGCAAGAGCGCACCACTGCCGCGTGCTTGCGAAGATGTGTAAATCGACCAGAAATCTTGTCGCCCGACGTCGGAACCCAATCCATCGAAGTCGTGAGCCACTCCCTGGCCTCCCGACTCAGAAAGGTCCGCTCGATCACAGAACCGTAGCGCCGACACAAGTTTCTCAAAGACTTCTCTGTAATTGTGGCGTCGTAGAATTTTAGGACACCACGCACAAGCAGCGCCTCAAACGCCCTGTCAGACAGCCCGAGTGACGCCGCAACCTCCGCCCAGGCTCGTTTCCCCCGAGAAACTTTTGATGACGCGGAAGAAGCGTTGAGGGTGGAAGAAACGTCCGGGCTATCAGCACTCTGCCAGGGTAACGTTGTCTGGCGATCCGACCTTGCTACAAAGGCCGCGGGTTCGTTTCTGTTCTTCATTTGCAGCTCTGCTAATTGCGGGGATTCATGCAATCGATCCAGCGACTCTCGAGTGATACGGGGATCACGCACCTCTAACAGGCCTTCGACGATCAGTCGCTGGATCGCGCTTGTGGAGAGGTGTAGCTCACGCGCCAGCTCCGATCGCGCGTAGCCCTCCACATGAACGCGACTGCTCTTGCCCAGCGTTGCAAGGTGGTATCGAATGGCCGCTTCCGAGCGGTGCAGAATCTTCGCGATAACACCAGCGTTCTTGTATCCAGCTAGATCGATAAGCACTCGATGGTCTTCTTCTGTCCACCGGGCCCGTGAGCGTTCCCGACCGCGCTTGGCCGTTGTCTGGACGAGCCCGATTTTTCTTGCGTGCTGCCAGACTACATGCGGCCGCCAGTCTGGGTGGCTTCTTAGTAGTTGCCGGACCGCATACCTCTTTCCTTGCCAGCCATCCTGATACCCTCTGCGCAGGATTTGCTCATCCTCTGATGTCCAAGTCGCGGGGGAGCCACGCTGGCGCCCTCCGGGATCTTTTAGCCATCGCAGGCGGCGCCACAGTTCCGATCGTTGCAGGTCGGGTTCATGCTTCAGGATTCTTTCGATCGCCGAGTGCGAACCCTGTCGACCTCGCCGGCTTCCGTCGCGCAGTATTTCATCAACTTGTTCCGGAGAGAAAAATCGGAGCAGGTAGCCATCCGTTGCATGTTCCCAACGGTTCGCCATGATGCAACTGCCTTACTCGGTTCGAACTTTCCTGAAAGCGTCATGCTATGCCGAGCGCGGCGCTTGTTCTCAACGAGACGCCTCTCCTGTTCGGAAAAGCAGCCGGTTTGAGAGGCGTGAATCGTGCATGCAAGCCGCGCGCGGCAGTAAAATTCGTCTTTTGTGGTCGGAAGATCGGCCAGAGCACGACCGATCGCGGGAATGCGCCAGTCAATTGCAGAGATTTCAGGTGTACCGGGGGATGGCGCCTTCTCAAAATAAGCAGATAGCTGGCAGGAGTTGCGACCAACTGGGAGAAGATCGCAGGCGATTATTCTTCTGGAGTCATCATATCGTGCCATTTGCTCGTATCGACGACGTAAGCTGGTTCCGCAGACTCCAGGTCCCATGGATCAGCGAGCGGCAATCGAAACTCACATTCAAATGGGAAGGACTGACCAGCTTCGGCACCGTCACCGCGGCGAAGATCGGAGTTCGATCCCCATTGAAGCGTCACTTCCACCGAGCCAGTGACCAGGTATGTGATCGTCTCAA
>Ga0335072_10002550_pt1 | contig 28142 bp, 26 predicted proteins | sample Lox_Sample_21_FD_206725 | JGI IMG/M metagenome (GOLD analysis project Ga0335072, IMG submission 206725) | Soil microbial communities from Loxahatchee National Wildlife Refuge, Florida, United States - Lox_Sample_2.1 | ecosystem: Environmental > Terrestrial > Soil > Wetlands | place: USA... | reverse complement strand
GTGCGCCGGAACGACGGCTTCATCACCGGGCTGCCACGCGTCGGCCAGACGATCGATGAATGCGGAGTCGACGAACGGAGCATCGCCGGCAACCGCAAAAACGAGCGGCGTGTCGACGACTTCAAGCGTCGTGAGAAGCCCTCCGAGGGGACCCCGCTTGGGCCAGCGATCGACGATCATAGGACAGTCGAGCAGCGCATCGACGTTCGGCGAGAAACTGCCTGCGCACGAAACGAACGTCTTGCGCCCGGGTGAGACGTTGCGATAAACGCGCACCAACATCGGAACGCCGCCGGCCTGGAGCTCGAGCTTGTTGGGAAGCCGCGTCGCACCGCCGCCGGCGAGAATCACGACCCCGATCTCGGGGCGCTCAGGCATGCCTTTGCGCGTAATCCTTTGCGAAGTAGGTGATGATGATGTCGGCTCCGGCGCGCGCAAACGAGAGCAAGATCTCATCGACGATGCGCTCCTCGTCGATCCAGCCGTTTTGCGCTGCAGCCTTGACCATCGCGTATTCGCCGCTCACGTTGTAGACGGCGATCGGCAGGTCGACGCGCTCGCGCACGCTGCGCACCACGTCGAGATATGCGAGCGCCGGTTTCACCATGACGACGTCGGCGCCTTCATCGATATCCAGACAAACCTCGCGCAACGCTTCACGCGCATTGGCGGGATCCATTTGATAGCTGCGCCGGTCTCCGAATGCGGGCGTCGAACCGGCGGCTTCCCGGAACGGTCCGTAAAACGCGGACGCGTACTTGGCCGAATACGCCATGATCGCGACGTTCGTATGACCGTCGTCGTCGAGCGCACGCCGAATCGCCCCGACGCGGCCATCCATCATGTCGGAGGGCGCGATTACGTCGACGCCGGCTTGGGCGTACGTCAAAGCGGTTCGGACCAATATCTCGACCGTGGCGTCGTTCTCGACGTCGCCGCGCGCATCGAGCACGCCGCAGTGACCGTGATCGGTATACTCGCAGTTGCACAGGTCGGCGATGACGAGCATCTCGCCAAGTGCGGCTTTGATCGCGCGCGACGCATTCTGCACCACGCCGTGCGGGTCGTAATTCGAGGTCGCGCGTGCGTCCTTGAAATCCGGGATTCCGAACAGCAGCACGGCTCGGATCCCGGCCGCGGCAAGTTCTTTCGCTTCCTCGACGGCGACGTCGGGCGACATGCGCGCTACGCCCGGCATGCTCGCGATCGGCTCGCGCACGCCGCTCCCTGAAACGATGAACAAGGGCTGCACGAGACCGCCGAGATTGACGCGCGTCTCGCGCACCATATCGCGCATCGCAGCGCTCGAGCGCAGGCGCCGGGGGCGGGTCACCAGTGTTAAGACCCGCTTGTCTTGGAGCTGCATCAGGTCGTCCTTTCGAGGGATGCCCCTGCGAATTCCGCCGCCAGTCCCCTACCCAGCTCTTCGGCCTCGCCTCGCGCCCGAACCGTTCCTCGGCGCTCGGCCCGAACGACGCGTCCATCATCCAATCCGACTGCGGCCCGCAAGATCATCGAGCTTTCCGACTCGAGAACCGCGTTGGCGCCGATCGGCGCCGCGCAGCCGCCCCGGATCGCCCGCATGAACGCCCGCTCGGCAACCACCTCGAGCTCGGCGTTCGCATCGTTGAGGGCCGTTCGCACGATCTCCGCGACCGGATCGCCACGCCGCATCTCGACGGCGAGCGCTCCTTGCGCCGCGGCCGGCACGAGAAGGTCGATTTCGAACGGCACGGTATGGCGCGCTCGCTCGCCGAGCCGATCGATCCCGGCCAACGCTAAGACGATTGCATCGAATTCACCCGCTGCGAGCTTGCGCAAGCGCGTGTCGACGTTACCCCGGATCGTTACATATTCCAGATCGTCTCGCAGCGCGCCGAGCTGTGCGCGGCGCCGCGGGCTGGAGGTGCCGACTCGCGCATCTCTCGGCAGCGCAGCGAAGCTCTCGAAGCGGTCGCTGCAAAAGACGTCGCGTGGATCGGCCCTTTCCACGACTGCAACGATCTGCATGTCGTCCGCAAGCGTGCTCGGCAAATCTTTGCATGAGTGCACGGCGTAGTCGGCGCGATGTTCGCGAAGTGTCAGCTCCAGCTCGCGGACGAAAACGTTGTCGGTGCCGATGGCGGCGATCGCACGATCCTGGACTTGGTCGCCCTTCGTCGTGACGTTGATGACGGTCGATGCGATGCCGCTACGCGCAAGCTTGGCCATGACCAGCCGCGTTTGCGTCATCGCAAGCCGGCTCGCGCGCGACGCGCACACCAGCGTCTCGGAAAGACTGCGCTCGACGAGCTCACCGATCCGCTCGCGCATCAGTTTTGCGACCGCGGGCGACGTCCCACCGGTGTCGACCGCTATCGTCAGCGAGTCGCGTCGATGAACGGCCGGCGTCGAGAAATCGCCGCGTTCCGCGTGACTGGCATCGTTGACGAAGATCCCGCGAGCCTGCGCGGCGTTTACGACGGCGGCATTGACCGCGTCGTCATCGGTGGCTGCGAAAACGAGCGCGGCTCCGTCGATGTCGCCGCTATCGAAGTGTTTTCGCAATGCTACGATGCGACGTTGGTCGGACAACTGCGCAAGCGACGCCGTCAATGACGGCGCGACGACGCGCACCGTTGCGCCCGCATCCAAGAGCATGGCGATCTTTCGCTCGGCGACGGCGCCGCCGCCGATCACGACGGCAACACGGCCGCGCATATTCAGCGCGATAGGGTACACGCGATTCCCGTTCGCGCCGGGAGGCGCTACGCCCCCGAACGAAGCTCGCCGCCCATGTCAGCGGCAATGCGCGCGGCGCTCTTCGGTGCATTTGTTGCCGCGCTGGCCACGCTTCCGGGTCTCGGAACGGGGACGCTGTGGGACAACAGCGAGACCGCCTACGGCGAGGTCGCGCGTGAGATTCTCTTGACGCACGATTGGGTCGTTATGCACCTGAATCTGGCGCCTTGGTTCATCCAGCCGCCGCTGTATTTTTGGATAGCGGCGTTGTTCGCGAAGTTTTTCGGGGTCGGATCCTTTGCGTTGCGCCTTCCTTCGGCACTGGCGACGGTCGCGATGGGCGCAACGATCGGTTATGCGACGACGCGTCTGGCCGGGCCGCGCGTCGGAATGTACGGCGCGGTCGTTCTTTCGACGAGCTTGATGCAAGCCGTGATCGGACGCATGGCGATCATGGATGCGATGCTCGATCTCGCCGTCGCGATCGGCATCCTCGCGATCTTTCGCGCATTTACAGGAGGCCGGCCGGCACGTTCCGTCCTCGGCGCGGCAGTCGCAATCGCGCTCGGAATTCTCGTGAAGGGTCCCGTTGCGTTCGTCATCGTCGTGCTGGTGATCGTGCCGTGGCTCGTTTGGGAGCGCCTGGCCGGGGCGCGCGTCACAAATCCGTCCGCCCGGGTGTGGCTCCTCGCAGTCGCCCTGCTGCTCGCGATCGACGCTCCTTGGTTCGCACTGCTCTACGCGCACGCCGGCCGTGCAGCGCTCGAGCAACTGATCGGCCATTACACGTTCGGCCGCTATCTCGGTACGATCGAGAACCAAGGCGGACCGGTTTGGTACTACGTCCCGGTCGTGATCCTCGGATTCTTTCCGTGGATTGCGTACCTACCGGGTGCGGTCGCGGCCGCCTGGCGCCAGGCGCGCGCGCCGGACGGACTCAGCGTGCACGTTGCGCGCCTGGCACTGGTATGGAGCGTCGTTCCGTTCGTTTTTTTCAGCCTGGCGCGAACGAAGCTTCCCAATTATCTCGCGCTCGAGCTGCCCGCGCTGGCGATGCTCGTCGCGCTTTGGTTCGACCAGCTGGCGCTGGGCGAACGGCGTCGCAGTGCGATGATTGCCACGGCGGTGATTCCGCTGACGATCGGGGTGGTCGCGATCGCTATCGCGATGTACGCGCACGACGCGCACATCATTGCCGGTACCGAAGCGGTCATCGGTGATCTGACGACGATGGGCGCCATCATCTTGGCCGGCTCGATTGCAACGCTCGCGCTCCTCTGGGCGCGCAAGACCGAGTCGGCGCCCTACGCCTTTGCCGCGACGGCGATCGTCATGGTCACATACACGATCCTGGTGGCGGAGCCGCACACCGAACGCTACAAGCCCGTTCCCGTGCTCGCGTCGATCGTGCGCCAGCACGCGCGCGACGACGACGTCATTGCGATCCAAGGCGTCGCCGGCGGATACGGCTTGATATTCTACACGCGCCCGCCCGTCAGCATCGTCGGTGCAGACGAGAATGCCCACGCGATCATCTGCTCGGCCGGCCGCGTATTTCTCATCACGTCGGCGCAGCGCGCTCGTGCCGACGCAATCGACGGCCGCGAAGAGCACGTCGTGGCCACCTCCGGCAACGACGTGCTCCTGCTGTTTACTTCGCCGCGGCCTGAACCTGCGCGGTGCTGACCGCCGAGGCGTGATTTCCCCACGAGCTGCGGATGTACGTCAGCACGGAGGCGATCTCGTCGGGTTTCAACTGGGACTTCCAAGGCGGCATCGTTCCGTTGTAAGTCGTTCCGTTCACGTTGAGCGGGCCCGTCTTACCGTTGAGGACGATACCGATGATCTCTTTCGGATCCGCCGCAGTCACCGCACTGTTGCCTGCGAGCGGTGGAAAGGCGCCGGGCGTACCCTGGCCGGTTGCACCGTGACACGACGAGCAGTTGTTGCTGAAGACCGTCGCGCCCGCCGCCGAAGCGCCGCTGACGCCGGGTTGACCGGCTGCCGAACCCGTTGCCGGAAGCGGCGCGGCGGCCTCTTGCGCGATCTTGGCAGCGTCGGCTCCGCCGGGGACGGTCGGGGCCGTCTGTCCGCGCGCCGCAGCCTTCGCATTGACGGTCGATTGACCGCCGATCGAGAGCCCGGCGGCAATGAGGATGAAGATCGCCGTGACGATCATGGCCGCCGGGCGCCTGCGAATCTCGCGGCTCGGATTGCGGTCGAGCCAGGGCAAGAGTATGAGAAACACCACGCCGAGCGTCGGGATGACGATCGTGCCGATGAACTGGCCCAGCTGTCCGGGAAAGATTTCGAGCAGGAAGTACAGCCCCATGAAATACCAGGCCGGCGACGGAACGAACTGATCGTTGTTCGGATCGGCCTTTGCATCGAGCGGCGCCGGAGAAAGAATCGCAAGGATCACGATCACGAGCAAGACGACGAACGACGCCATCGTGTCCATCCACATCTGGTTCGGCCAGAAGCGCCCGGGCCGCAGCGCTCTGCGATCGTCTTTCGGCGGACCGGCGGAGCCGTTGTGCCGGAAGATGATGAGATGAACGGCGACCAGCAAGATTAACAGCAGCGGCGTCAGCCAAACGTGGATACCGAAGAATTTGTTGAGCGTCAGCGTGTTCATCGTCGGGCCGCCTTGCAGCCAGTTCTGCAAGAAAGGACCGGCGATCGGCGCCGCTCCGGTGATATTCAAGGAGACTTGCGACGCGAAATACGCGTTGAGATCCCACGGCAACAGGTAGCCGGTGAGTCCGAGGACCAGCGTCAGGATGAACAAAACGACGCCGACGACCCACTGCAGCTCGCGCGGACGTTTGTAGGCGCCCCAGACCGCGACTTGCACGAGATGCATCGCGACCAGCGCGATCATCGCGGTTGCGCCCCAATAGTGCAGGCTGATGATGAACTGGCCGAACGGTACCTTCTGATAGATGAAGAGCGTCGATTCCCACGCGCTTGCCGAGGACGGCGCATAGTACATCGTCAGGAAAATGCCCGTGACGATCTGCAGGATCATCGCGAACAGCGTGGCGCTGCCGAAAACGTACCAGTAGGATGGTCCGCCGGGGACGTCCTCGGTTAGGAAGTTCTTCGTCATGCTGACGAAGCCGGTGCGTGATTCGATCCAATTGAACATAGCGCGCTTAACTGTAACTGACGACGACGCGGTCAGGCGTCGAGCTCTTATAACGGATCCACGTGATCTCGGCTTTCCCGCTTTGCTCGCGTAGCGGCAGCGGATCGAGCCCGCGCGGCGCGGGACCGCCGGTTCGCTCACCGTCGCGATTGTACGTCGAATTGTGGCACGGGCAGAAGAAAATGTTCTTGCTGTCGTCCCACGCAAAGCGGCAACCCAGGTGTGGACAGATCGACGAGAAGATCACGTAACCGGCTACGAAGATCTCGTCCATGTAAGGAACCTGTTCCGCTTTGGTGGCATCCGGCGGAAAGAGATCGGTGCGCTCCGCTTTCATCTTCGCGTACTGCGCATCACTCATCTTGACTCCCCAAACGTAGTCTGACGTCGCCTCCGGAAGGAAGTAACCGTCGGTCGTTTTCCGCGTGAACGAGATCTTGAGGGGGGCCGTGCTCGTCGTGAGCTTCGTCCAATCGGCTTCATCTACCGGTGACCATGCCTCGGATGAAAGCTCGTTGATCTTCTTACCGGGTACGCTATACGCGAGCAGCGGAACGCCGATAACGAGACCGATAACGGTTCCGAGAACGATCGTGGCATTCGCCATGAATGCCCGTCGGCTTTGCTCTTCCGGAGTTCCCGGATCGAGGTACGCCTCCGCGTGGACTTGTGACACGAAGTTGTCTCCTAAGACTTAAAGGAGTGCGACCGAGCCGACTTTGCCACGCACGACCCACTCCCTTTGGTTTAAACGGCGCTGCGCCCGGGGCTTTGCGTCCCCGAGAGCGCGAGCCCATCCGTGTTGCGAAAAAAGTCGCATTCCCCGGAGGGCGCGCAATAACGCGCGCTCTTTCGAGAAGTTTCTTTAACTCGAGCAGCTCACGACGAGACGTCGACCCCATTCGGGAGGCGGCTCGGCGTAAGCGATATTCTCGGGCTGCTCGTCGAACGGACGCCGTAGCACCGCGAGCAGGCGCCTGACCTCGGAGAAGTCTTTGCGCTCCGCCTTTTCGATCGCGGTTTGCGCGAGATAGTTCCGCAGGACGTATTTCGGATTGACCGAGTTCATGCGCGCACGGCGCTCGGCGTCGATGCCGGCTTCATGCGCAAGACGTGCACGGTAGCGTGAAAGCCAGGCCGCGATCCGCTCGCGATCCGTGAACCACCCGCTGAATTCGTCGTCCTCGGTTTGTGTGACGGTCGACAGCGACCGCCAGGTGCGGGAGTAGTCGGCGTCTTCGAGATCCATCGCTTCCAGCAGATCGCCGAGCAGCAGGTCGTCCTCGTCGCGCGCGGTCCGCAGCCCGAGCTTGGAGCGCAGCTCGCCGAGATATGCCTCGCGGAAAATCGGCTCGAACCCGGCCAAAATCGCTTTTGCCGGATCCAGCTCGAGCAGCGAGCTCATCGCCTCGGCCAGCGCGTAACAGTTCCACAGCGCAATCGTGGGTTGACGATCGAACGCATAGCGGCCCATCTCATCGGTGTGATTGCAGATGAAACCGGGTTTGTACGTGTCGAGAAATCCGAACGGGCCGTAGTCGATCGACAAGCCGAGAACCGACATGTTGTCGGTGTTCATGACGCCATGCGCAAAACCAACGGCTTGCCACTTGGCCATCAAGCGCGCGGTGCGCGCGACGATTTCGCGCAGCAGCGCGAGGTACGGCTGCGCGGAATCGGATTCCCGCAACTCGGGATAGTAGCGCTCGATCAGATAATCCGCAAGCCGCTTCACCAAGTCGGCGCGCCCGCGGTAATGAAAGACTTCGAAGGTTCCAAAACGTACGTGCGAGCGCGCAAGACGCGTCAGCACCGCAGCCGTTTCGGCGCGCTCGCGATAGACGGGTTCGTCGCTTCCTACCACGCACAGGGCGCGCGTCGTCGGAATGCCGAGCGCATCCATCGCTTCGCTGCACAAGAATTCGCGAATGGTCGAGCGCAGTACGGCGCGCCCGTCAGCCCAGCGTGAAAACGCGGTGAGTCCCGCGCCTTTGAGCTGCCATTCGTAACCGCACTTCTCGCCGAGCGTGATCGCGCGGCCGTCGCCGAGCTGCGGGACCCACGCGCCGAACTGATGTCCCGCGTAGATGGTCGCGAACGGCTGCGCTCCCTCCGGCAGCGCATTTCCGGCCGCAACGGCAAGAAATTCCGGATCGTCCGCGGCGGCGCCGGGATCGACGTCGACCAGCTCAGCCGCATACGGACTGATTGCGACGAGGTACGGATCCGGGAGCGCCGTAGGCTTACGCTCTTCGTAAAACTCGCGCGGCAGCAGCGTGTACCCTGCCCTTGTCATCCCTGCGGCCCCTCGACTTCGCTCGGGGACTCCGTCGATGGACGCGCCGATCATGCAGGCTTCAACCACGGGGACGGACAGTTGCGTTGCAGAAACGCGCGCACGTGAAACCAGTTCTGGAGACGCTGCGCGCACGCCGCGGCGAGATGCTCGAAGATCTTCGCCGCTGCGTCGAGATCGAGACGCCGTCGCGCGACAAAGCGCGCTGCGATACATTCGTTTCGTTTTTCAGCGAGCTCGCGGCCGGCTATGGCGCGAGCTGCGAGCGCATCGCGAATGTCGAAGGCGGCGATCACGTCGTTTTGCGCTGGGGTTCCGAGAAAGCGCCCGTTCTCTTCGTCGGACACTACGACACGGTTTGGCCGGCCGGGACTCTGGCGCGCAAACCTTTCCGCGTTTCGGACGGCGTCGTGCGCGGGCCGGGCGTCTTCGACATGAAAGCCGGTTTGGTGCAGGCGCTCTGGGCGGCAAAGCTTCTGCACGAGGACACGAGCGCTCCGTCGATCGTGTTCCTCGTGAACTCCGACGAAGAGATCGGCAGTCTGACGTCCCGAAGCCGAATCGAACGTGAAGCACGCGCCGCGCGCGCGACGCTGGTCTTCGAGCCGTCCTTTCACGGCAAAGTGAAGACCGCCCGCAAAGGCGTCGGCATGTACACGCTCGAGGTCGAGGGCCGCGCGGCCCACGCGGGCTCCGAGCCCGAAAAGGGGATCAACGCGATCGACGAGCTTGCGCGCGTCACGCTGGCGATCCACGCGCTGAACGATCTCGCGAAAGGCACGACGATCAACGTCGACGTCGTGGCCGGTGGAACGGTCCGTAACACGATTCCGGCTTACGCGCGGGGCGACATCGATCTGCGCGTCGCGACCAACGCCGAGTTCGAGCGTGTCGATGCGGCGATGCAGGCATTGCGTCCGCACAATCCCGAGGCGAAGATCAAAGTAAGCGGCGGGCTGAATCGTCCGCCGATGGAACGCACGCCCAAGATCGCCGCGCTGTACACGCGCGCGCGCGAGGTCGCTTCGCGCTTGGGTTTTTCGCTGGAAGAAGCGTCGGTCGGCGGCGGCAGCGACGGCAACTTCGCCGCTGCGGTCGGCGCCGGCGTCCTGGACGGCATCGGTGCCGTCGGCGAAGGCGCGCACGCCGAGCACGAACACGTCGCGATCGACGGTCTGGCGGAGCGCACCGCGCTCGTCGTCGAGCTGCTGCGTTCCTTACCTTAGACTTTGTAGGAGTGCAGGCCGCTGATCCAGATGTTCACGCCGAGATAGCAAAACATGATCGTCGCAAAACCGAACACGGAAATCCACGCCGAGCGCACGCCCCGCCATGCGTTGCGCGTGTGCAAGTGCATGTACGAAGCGTAGACGATCCAGGAAACGAGCGCGGCGGTCTCTTTCGGATCCCATTGCCAATACGCGCCCCACGATTCTTTCGCCCACATCGCACCGGTAATGATTCCGATCGTGAGCAACGGCAACCCGACGCCGATGACGCGATAGATCATCACGTCGAGCTTGGCGAGACTCGGCAGGGTCGCGAGCCACTGCGCACCGGCGCTCCCGCTTTCCGCTGCGGCTGCGATCCCGGGCGTATCGCCGCGGGGCGTCCCGATCACGATGTCGTCCTCGGCGAGCGCAGCGTAGCTGCTGCGTACCGTTACCGGAATCGAGCCGGCCGGCGTCGCGGCTGCGGCTTTCATGGCCGAACCGCGCGCGAAACGCTGCTCTCCGTAGTATTTGATCAAATACAGCACCGATACGACGAACGAAAGCATGAACGCGGCGTACGACGAGACGACGAGCGGAACGTGAATCTTGATCCAATAGGATTGCAGCGCCGGCACCGGCGGCATGAAGCCTTCGTTCCATGTCGTCGCGTAACCGAGCGCGATCGCGGCGATCAGCAGCACGAATCCGCCTGCGAACCAGAAGCGATAGCGGAATGCGAAGATCAAGAAGATCAGCACGCCCATCGCCGAGAAAAGCGACAGCGAGCCGTACAGGTTGGTAAGCGGCCAAATGCCCGAGGTCGCCCAGCGCGCGCCGAGTTCCGCGAACTGCGCAACGCATCCCACGATCGCCAGCGGTGCGCCGATCCGCAGCATAAGCTCGCTGCGGGAGAGGAAGTACGTAAGCAATACGAGCGTTCCGGTGACGTAGGCCGCGATCGCGATCGCCAGAAGAATCTGATCTAGTTGCATGCGTTCGTATCTCCTCGCTTGGTCGCGCGCCGTAATGCTACCACGAGCTCACGGAACTGGTCTTCGAACACTTCGTAACCTTTGACCGTTGTCGCCGCGACTCCGAGGCTCCAATCGCGTCCTGCGCCGGTCAGCTTGACGTACAAGCGCGCCGGCAGGAAATAGAATGCGATGCACAGTCCCGTCAGGAGCACGAACGCTCCGATGCCGACCAAAGCCATTCCCGGATCGTAGCGGTATTGAATGCCGGTATAGACGCGATAGTGCGGCACCCCGAGCCGGTAACCATCGCCGAGATCGATCGACGCGCCGATCGGAATCAATCCCGACGCGAGCTTCGTATCGCCCGCGATCATGCTCACGACCACGGCCGGGTTGTTCGGGCGCGGATCCGCCGTCGGACGTCCGGTTTTAGGATCGACGGTTCCGACGAACTGATCGTACTCGAGCGCGCGGTCGCCCCCGACCGAGAACGCGTCGCCTTCCTTTAAGAGATCGGTCGGCGAGTTTGCCGTGACGTGTCCGTCCTTCGTGAGCACGAACTGCGCCCCGAATCCGTACGCCGCTTGATAGTAGAGCGTGCCGTCGATATCCAAGGGATGGTTGACGCGGATCGTCGCAGCGCGTGCGACACCGTCCTTTCCGACGTACTCGACATGCGAGACGTAGTCGATCGGCTGATAGACGAGCCCCGCCTTGGTTTGGATCGGATCGAAGCGGTAGCTGAACCGGTCGAGCTTGATCTGCGCGCCGGTTTGCGGAATCGTGGCGGTCGTGCCGGTGAGGATTGCGGTCTCGCCGCTGAAGCCGCGCGCCCAATACCACGTCGTGCCGGCAGCGATGATGACGAAGCCGATGTGCGCGACGAGGACGCCCCGCCGTGCCCAATTGTGACGATCCGCGAACGTCCACTCCTCGCCGCCCAGCTCGCGCTTGCGCACGAACCAGCCGCTGCTCTTGAAAAACTGTTCGATGCGCGTGCGGATCTCGCGTTCGTCCCCTTCGAGCGGAATCGTCGCGTGCAAAGGAATCCGGTCGATCGCCACCGCCCGCAGCGGAGGCAGACGCGCGGGTATGACCCGCTTGAACGTGCACACGGCCAAGGAGGTAAGGATCAGCGCGATGACGCCGACGTACGCCGCGCTGTGATAGATGTTGTCGAGATCCAGACGCAAGATCAGGCGCGCCAGCGGCGGTGCATAGTTCGCCCAATAGAAATCTTGCGTCTTGCCTTGCTCGACGACGACGCCGATCAGCGTGAAGAAGCCCCAAGTCGCAAACAGGCTAACCGCAAAATAAACGCTCGCGAATAAGCGCAGGAAGTCGTCGACCGTCTCTTGCAGGCCGGCCCGCAGATACTCGGCGGCGGTAGCCACGCTCCTACGTTACGTGAGCGCGCTCTCGCGCTGCCACGACCGTTCCAGCAGGATGATGATCCAGATGCTGGCTTCGTACAAAATGTAAAGCGGCGCCGCCATCAACATCATGGTTGTCGGCTGTCCGTCCGGTGCGGCGATGCCCCCCGCGAGCAGCGCCCCCATTATTGCGTAGCGCCGGAAGACGCGCAGCGATCGCGAGCTCACGAGACCGATCCGAGCGAGCATGATGAGGATCATCGGCAATTGGAAGATCAACGCGAACGCCAGGAAGAGCAGCAGCACGAGGTTCAGCGTCGGCCCGATACCGTACGTTTCGGTTGCGATCAGGCTCGTGAGCAGCGTCGTTCCCTTGATGACGACGGGGATCACGATGAAATGCGCAAACAAGAGGCCGATCAGCGCAAGAACCATCGCCGGCGCGATCAGCTTGTACACCATGCGGCGCGTCTTTGGATGAATCGCGGGGACGATGAACATCCAGATCTGGTGCATGATGACCGGCAAGCCGATGAGGATCGCGGCGTACAGAGAGAAGCGGAACATCGTGCCGACCGCATCAACCGGTCCGAACGCGTGCAGCGTGACGTTCGGGAAGTATTCATGTTTCATCCAGTTGATGACGTAGATCGACGGATAGAACATGCAGATTCCGACCACCGTCACGGTGATCGCGCAGACCATAAGACGATTACGGAGCTCCCGAAGGTGCTCCGTGAACGTCATCTCCTTTTGGTCCCACTCGACCTCACCGTCGCCCGCGGGACGGCGGCGTTGAAGCAACAAGTCCTCTTACGGCGTCGTCGGTGTCGTCGTCGTGCCCGCGCTCTTCTCTTCGGTTGCCTTTCGCGCGTCTTCACGCGCGCGCTCGGCGGCGACGTCGGCCTCAGCCTGACCGACCATGAATTCTTTTTTCGCGTTGCCGAGACTACGCGCCAACTTCGGCAGCTTGTCCGCCCCGAAGAGCAGCACCGCCGCGCCGACTACCAGCGCAATCTCCATCGGATTCCCAAACATGTTTCCTCCAGTTTTAGGGCGCTTCGGCCCGGCCTCCGCGCCACCCATGCTTCCGTCTGAAGGCGCTCCGCCCCCGGCTGCGCACCCCCCACGCTTCGCGCGGGGCCCCCAAATCGACCTCGCAATTACCTGGTTGCTAATGCTCGATTCTGCTGCGCTCGGTCCATCACCAATACTCTTGAAAGCCGTCAAGAGTTCCGGGAAAGTTTGTCTGCAAGCGAGGCAAGCTCGTCGCGGGCCTCGTTTTTCCCCGGGCCCAGACCGCCGAGGGCCAGCTTTGCTCGCTCGACGTAGGTGCGGATCGCGTCATGGGTGGCTTCGAATGCACCCAGACGGTCCATGCGCGCGATTAGATCGGCGATCGCCGCGGACTCCGCGCGCTCGTCCAGCTCGGCTTCGAAAAATACCTCGACGCGGTCCCGAAAATCGGGATCGTGCTTTTTCAGCGCGCAGATCAGCGGTATCGTCACCTTACGCTCGCGCAGATCGTTTCCGACCGGCTTGCCGAGCGCCGTTTCATCCGAGGTGACGTCGAGCAGATCGTCCATCATCTGGAACGCGATTCCGTAGTGAATCCCGAACTCGCGCAGTGCGCGCACCCCTGCGCCCTGACCGCCGCAAATCGCACCGCATTCGGCAGACGCGCCGAACAGCGTCGCCGTTTTCTTCTCGACGATCTCGACGTAATCGCCGAACGGTAACTCGAGGTTACCCATGGCCCGCAGCTGCAGCACCTCACCGTCGCAGATCGCAGCCAGCGTCGCGGAGAGCACGTGCGGGATCGGCGCGGGATATGTGGCCGTAACGTTCTTGAAGATCCAGGCGAACAAATAATCGCCGGCCAGCACGCTGATGCGATTACCGAAATCGACGGCCGTCGCGTTGACACCGCGACGCGTTTGCGCGCCGTCGACGACGTCGTCGTGAATCAGCGTCGCGACGTGGATGAGCTCCATGTAGGCGGCGAGCGCGAGATGATCGGCCGCGTTTCCACCCATGGCCTCGGCGGCGAGCAGCGTGATCCGCGGACGCAAGCGCTTTCCGCCCGCGGCCAGCATTCTGCGGACCGCTTCCGTGATGAGCGGGTTATCGGTTTGAAAGCGGTGCCGGAAAAAGTCCTCGACCAACGCGTAGAGATCACGCTCGCTCGCACCTCGCGGTTCGATCACGGTGCGACTCCGACGTGCAGCGCAATCGCTCCGAACCCGAGACGGACGACGCGCACATCCTGAAAACCCACGTCGCGATAGCGCGACGCGAGGCCATCGGCGTTTGGATAATTCGTGAGCGATTGCGGCAGATATCTATAGGCCGCGCGTGAGCCGCCGACGATTCCCCCGATCAGGGGAACGAGCCGGTAAAAGTAGATGTCGAACAGTTTTTTGACGAACGGATTCGCGGCTTTGGACACGTCGAGATTCACGAAGCGCGCGCCCGGACGCAGCACGCGCCGGATCTCACGCAGGGTCGCGGTGATGTCGACGACGTTGCGCATCGAAAAGCCCATCGTCGCGCCGTCAAAGCTTCGATCCGCGAACGGCAGCTCCAAAACGTCGCCGCACACGAACGTCGCGCGATGCTGCTGATCTTCACTGAGCGCGCGCTCGCGTGCGCCTGAAAGCATCGGCTCGCAGAAGTCGATACCGGTTACGTGCATGTGCGGATCGCTGCGAAGCAAATGAAAGGCAAGATCGCCGGTACCGGTGCACAAATCGAGGACGTTTCCCCCGGACGGTGCAGCCAGCTCGCGTACGGCTCGGCGCCGCCACGACTCGTCGACGCCGGCGGTCAGGATGCGGTTCGCAGTGTCGTAGCGGGGTGCAATTGCCGCGAACATCTCGCGGACCGCGCTGCCTTTTTGCAAGGCGACCTGCTTTGTCACAGGGCGAGCAATTCCCGTGCGTTCCTGCTCGTAACCCCGAGCAGCTCGACGCGATCGTAGACGAGCACCTCGCACAAGCGGTCGACCGTGTAAGTCATGAACGACGGTTCGTTGCGCTCGCCACGTTTCGGCTGCGGGGCAAGATACGGACAATCGGTTTCGAGAACGATGTACTCGACGCCGACGGCACGCACCGCTTCGCGCAGCCGGTCCGCATTCTTGAAGGTGACGACGCCGCCTATTCCAAGCAAGAACCCGAACTCTCTCGTGAGCGTGCGCGCTTCGTCCGGAGTGCCGCTGAAGCAGTGCACGATCCCGCGCATGTCGTCGAACTTGTTTTTGCGCAGCGTCTCGACGAAGGTCGGAAATGCTTCGCGTTGGTGAAAGACGAGCGGCATCTCGCGTGCGCGTGCATACGCGAGCTGCGCTTCCATGACCTTGACCTGGACGTCGCGTGGGCTGTGGTCGTAGTGGAAGTCCAGGCCGGTCTCACCGATCGCTCGCGGTTGCACCGGTGCCCGTGCCAGCAACGCATCGAAGGCCTCCGTCAGATTCGCAGGCGCGTCCTTGGCCTCATGCGGATGGACGCCGAGCGTCCATGCCAGGCCGGCGGCGTCGGCGAGCCGCATGGCTCGCTCGCTGTCGTCGAGATCGCAGCCGATCGTAACGATGGTCTCGACTCCTGCGTCGCGCCCGCGTCTGAGCACGTCGTCGCGGTCGTCGTCGAATTGAGGATCGTGGATGTGTGCGTGTGTGTCGATCACGCAGCCCCGTTTCGCAACAATCCGTGCCCATTCCCAGGTTCTTTTAAGGCAAAGGCCGCTTGTTTATCGGAGGCACCCCGGCGCGAGGCTGCCGAAACACGCTATGTCCAGATGATCTCCCGCTCCGACATCAAGAAGCGAAGTTACCGGCTCCTCGAGATCGCAGTTGTGATTTCGGTGCTGTTGCATTTCCTCTTCGGAGGTCTCGCGCTCTTCAAGCAGAGCACGATTGCAAAGCTGCTGCAGCAGGCCGAGAAAAAGGAAGAAAAAGACGTCGCGCTTTCGACCACCATCACGATCGAAAAGCGTACGGCGCCGCAGCCCAAGCCAAAGCCGCAACCGGTCGCGCCGAGGCCCGTTCCGCCGCGGCCGCGCGTGCAACCACACGAGGCCACCGCCGCGCAGCCGGTCACGAAGCCGGTGCCGCGCACCGTTCCGGTTCCTCGCTCGGCGCCGCAAGAGCTCGCCAAGATCGTTCCGCGTGCGAAAGAGCACGTCGCGCTGAACAAGCCGCAAGTCGTTGCCCGGGCCGCAGTCCCCAAGATGAATCCGAATCAGCTGACGCAAGCTCAGCTGAACGAGATGAACCAACGCTTTGCGCAAACGATCGACGCTGCCCGCGCTGCCAACGATCCGACGCACGTCACGTCGACCGCGCCGCCTGCCACGATGAAGCGCGCGCATCTTGACATCTCCGGCGTCGACGAACTGCTCACGCGCGGCGAAGGCATCCTCACGCCGGTATCGGAGACCCGAGTGACCTTTAACGGCGATCGTAACGGGATGTGCTACTACGTCAATTTCCTGATGAATTTCGCGGACGGCACCCTCGACCAAGGTCCGGTCTATTGGCCGATCTGCTACACGCGCCGCCAAGATCCGTTCCGCAACAATTTCCAGCACTTCCCGTTGCCGCCGCCGCCGCCCGGGTGGACGCCGTCGGCATCCGAGTGGCCGGTCATCGCGCAGCACCGCGTCTTGCGCGCGTACTTTCCGGATCGATTCCCCGATCCGGATAACGGAAACTAGACCCCGGCTTCGACCGGTGTCTCGATGCGGGGAAAGAGCGGATCGCCCGGCAGGGTGACGGTTCCGGCGGCGAGACGCCCCCAGGTGAGCTCATCGCTCCACGTCCCGTCCGGCTTACCTTCGAGCCCGAGCTGCGTCCACATCGCTTGGGCTTTTTCCGGGATGAACGGGTGGAGCAAGAGCGCGAGCCAGCGCAAACCCTCGCACAGCTCGTAGAGCAAGAGGTCGAGATCGGCGTCGCGGCCTTCCTTAAATAGGACCCACGGCTTGCGCTCGTCGATAGCGCGGTTGAGCTCGGCGACCAGTTCCCAAATGCGATCCAGCGCTCCGCGAAAGTCGAGCTCGAAGATGCGGCTCTGCACGTCGTCACCCAGCGCGGCAAAGCGCTCGGCAAGCGGCGACTCCGAGGCGGCAGGTACGATGCTCTCGCGGTAGCGCGCGAGCATCGCGAGCGAACGCCGCAAGAGATTTCCGAGATCGTTGCCGAGGTCACCGTTGTGGCGATGCCGGAATTTGTCGCGCGAGATCGAGAAGTCGTTTCCGAACGGGGCTTCCCGCATCAAAAAATACCGAATCGAATCGGGTCCGAGCTCGGCGGCAACCTCGAACGGATCGATGACGTTCCCCTTGCTCTTGCTCATCTTCTCGCCTTCGACCGTGATCCAGCCGTGCGCGTAGACGAGACGCGGCTCATCGAGGCCGAGTGCCCATACCGTCGCGGGCCAAATGATCGTGTGAAAGCGCGCGATCTCACGGCCGATCAGCTGGACGTTCGCGGGCCAGAACGTTTTGAAGCGTGGACCGTCGTGTTCCCAATCCAGCGCCGTGATGTAATTCAAGAGCGCATCGAACCACACGTACATCACGCCGCCGGCCGGTAGCGGTATCCCCCAGGCCAGGTTCGCACGCGAAATCGAGAGATCGTGCAGACCTTCTTCGAGCAGCGAGACCATCTCGTTGTAAACGCGTTGCGGACGAACCCAGGTTGGATTTGCCCGAAAATGCTCGAGCAAGCGATCGCGATAGTGCGAGAGACGGAAGAACCAATTTTCCTCGGCGACCCATTGCACTTCGCGGCGGCACTCGGGATTCGGACAACGTCCGTCGATCAGCTCGGACTCGAGCCAAAACGTCTCGTCGTTGGTGCAGTACCAACCCTCGTAGGTGCCGAGATAGACGTCTCCGGTTTCCTTGAGCTTCTCAAAGACTTTGATGCAGGCGGAGATGTGCCGCGGCTCGGTCGTGCGGATGAAATCGTCGTACGAGATCTCGTAAGTCGACGCCAACCCTTGCCAGCGCTCGATCAACTGGTCGGTCCAGGCTTTCGGAGTCAAGCCCGCCTGCGCGGCCGCGTTTGCGACCTTTCCACCGTGCTCGTCCGTCCCCGTGAGAAAAAACGTCGGCCGGCACGTGCGCGCCGTGCGCGCGAGTACATCGGCAGCGATTTCGGTATAGGCGTGACCGATGTGCGGATTTCCGCTGATGTAGTAGATCGGGGTCGTCACGTAAAACGGCTGTCGCGCGTTGGCTTGGGTCATCGCAAGGTCACTTCGCTCGCTTTCGTCGCGAGGCCCGCGCATAGAGCGCGCGGCGCTCGCCGAGCCCCTTTGCGGCCAGCTCCTTTGCAATGCGCGCGACCGCGCGTCCAGCCGCTAGCGCAGCATCGATTGCACGGTCGATTTCAGCCTCGGATGGCGCAGGCCCGTCCGCGTCGATGCTGCCGGGCGCGAGGACGAGGACGATCTCGCCGCGCACCGGCTTTTGGAGCGCGGCGAGAACTTCGTTTGCGGTCCCATACAGGTGCTGCTCGTGCATCTTCGTCAGCTCGCGCGCAACGAAGATCGGCGCGCGCGGCGCCAACTCGGCGAGTGTTTCAAGGGTGGCTGCGATGCGAGGGGGCGCATCGTACCAGACGGTCGTCATTCCGGACGCGAGAGCGCGCGTGAAAGCGTCGCGCCGCCCGCGTACCGTGCGCGGGACGAAACCTTCGAATGAAAAGCGGGCGAGATCGAAGCCGGCGAGGACTGCCGCGACCACGAATGCGCTCGGTCCCGGCAAGACCTCGACGTCCACACCGCTCGAGCGGGCGTGCCGCACGAGCTCGATTCCCGGATCCGAGACGCCGGGCATCCCGGCGTCGCTGACGACGGCGATCCGTTCGGAGCGGGCTCGCGCGAGGATCGCCTCAAGCGTGCCGCGGGACGCGTGTTCGTCATAGTGCACGAGCTTCGGCGCCGGAATACCGAGCGCGCTGAGCAAGCGCCGCGCGACGCGCGTGTCTTCCGCGACGATTGCATCGGCCTCACGCAACACGTCGAGCGCCCGCAGCGTAATGTCGCGCAAGTTACCGAGTGGGGTCGGAACCAGAATCAAGCTCAGGTGCGCAACACCGTCCAGATTTGTGCCAGCTTCGGCGTGCGTCCGTACAGCAGCAACCCGACCCGGTATAGCTTCCCGGCGAACGGAACGATGGCTGCAAGCGCAGCGACATTGAGCAATATTGCGAGGCCGACTTGCCAGAGCGGCACTATTTCGACCATGAAGCGCGTGAACATGACGAACGGCGAGAGCAACGGAATGAAGCTCGTCACGAGAACCATTTGCGACTCGGGTGCATCGAGCGCGAACTGAGCGATGAAGAACGCAACGATTACGGGCAAGATGAGCGGGAACGTAAACGAGCCGAGATCCTCCGTGCGGCTTATCAGCGAAGCCGCCGCCGCGAACAGCAGCGAATATTCCAGGAAGCCGATCGCGAAAAAGATCAGGAACACGATTACGAGCTCGGGCGTGATCGCGCTGAACAGCACCTCCGCGTTTTGGATGACGCCGGATTTGTCGGCAACGATCAGCTCGGTCACGCACCAGAGGACGAGCTGCAAGATCCCTGCGAGGCCCGTTGCAAGCACCTTGCCGCCCAAAAGCGTTGCCGGCGAGATCGCGGCCACGAGCAGCTCGGCGATGCGGCTGGTCTTTTCCTCGGCGACCGATGCCATCAACATCTGACTGTTGAGCAGCGTAATGAGATAGAGGATGAAGACGAGGAACATCGTGACGCCACGCGTAGCGTCGGCGCGCGTGGCGCTATCGAAGCGTCCGCCCACGCCGCGAACGTCCGTGCGAACCGCTCTGAGCCGAGCCACGAGTTGGGTGGGGATGCCGGTTCCGAGCGCGATATTCAGCGCTGCCAGATCGCGCGTGACGCGCTCGGCGGGAAACGTCCCCGGGTCCTTGGCGTAGACGACGGCTTGCAGGCTGCCACCGGATTGCTCGACGTCGACGACGGCGCTGAGGTTCCCGTGTTCGCGAAGAAACGCGCGCGTCACGTTCGGCGGCAGCGCGTCGACGTCGCTGACGACGAAATCCGCGCGCAAGAGTTGCTCCGCTTTCTCGCGCACGGACTGCGCTCCGGTTACGCCGACGTCGCCGACTGCGTTCGAGCCGCCATGCGTCAGGATTTCCGGCAGAATCGAAAAGAGGGCGATCATCAGGACGCCGATTGCCGTCCCGAGCAAAAACGGACGCGAGCGAATGCGCCGCAGAAACTCGGCGGCAAACACGACACGGAAATCTGCCAGCATCTTACGCCGGATCCACGATCGCGCGGCGATAGATTTCCTCGAGCGATGGCTCGAGCGGCTCGAAGCGCGTCACCGGGGCGGCGGCGACGAGGGTGCGAAGCAGTTCGGCAAAGTCGGTCGCGCTGGGAACGCTTACGCGCAGCTCGGCGTTCACCGGCGCGAGCAGACGGGCAACCTGCATTGCCGTGAAAACGTCTCGCAGCCTTGCATCGTCGGGCTCGACCACGATCGTGCGCGTCGGCCAAGCGGCGCGCAGCGATGCGAGCGTTCCGTTCGCGCGCGCGGTGCCGTTCGCAATGATGCAAAACCCGTCGCACAGCGTTTCGAGCTGCCACATTTGGTGACTCGACAGCACCAGCGTCGTTCCGGCCTTGCGCAGGGCTTCGAGCTTCTCGTATACGGTCTGTGCGTTGACGGGATCGAGCCCGGAAAACGGCTCGTCCAAAATAAGCAGCTCCGGGTCGTGGGCGGCCGCGCACGCGACCTGCACTTTCTGCTGATTGCCTTTGGAAAGCTCGCCGCAGGCGCGGTCGGTGTACTCCGTGAGGTCCAGATCGGCGATCCAGCGCGCAGCTCGTTCCGCGGCGTCCGCCGCGCGCAAGCCGTGCAGCCGCGCGAAATAGATGATCTGTTCCTTAACCTTCATCTTGCCGTAAAGGCCGCGTTCCTCGGGCAAGTATCCGAAACGCCGCCGGCTTCGACCGTCGATGGGTTTACCGCGCCAGCGCACGGCGCCGGAATCAGGGACGAGGATGCCGAGGATCATCCGCATCGTCGTCGTTTTGCCGGCGCCGTTCGGCCCGAGGAGGCCGAATGTCGTCCCGGACTGGACCGAAAAGTCGACGTCTCTTACCGCCGGGACCGAGCCGAAGGAACGCCCGACGTGGTCGACCTCAAGCGCCATAAGGAGCCATACCTTCATTAGCGAAGGGGCGCCTCATGAGGCTGGTAACGCGAGCCGATCTAGACGGCTTGACTTGTGCGATTTTGCTCTCCGAAGTCGAACAGATCGACGAGGTCGATTTCGCGCATCCGAAAGACGTTCAAGACGGCAAAACTACGCTCAGTAAAAACGACATCCTGGCGAACCTGCCGTTCGATGAACGTGCGGGATTGTGGTTCGACCACCACATCAGTCAAGCCGATGCGTCATGGAACGATTTTGCGGGTGCCTACGACGTAGCCCCGAGCGCCGCGCGTGTGATCGCAAATCACTACAAGTCGCCGAAGTTTGCGCGCTACGAGAATTTGCTCGAGGCGACCGACCGTATGGACGCTGCGGAGTTGACGCGCGACGACATCGTCTCGCCGAAGGGCTGGATTTTGGTCGGATACACGCTCGATCCGCGGACCGGGCTCTCGGATTTCCGTCCGTACTTCCGGCACGTGATGGAGCTTGCCAAGCAAAAGAATGCGGACGACGTGCTGAAAGATCCGCAAGTGCAAGAGCGCGTTTCGAAGCTTCGAGCCGAAGAAGACGCGTTTATGAAGTCGCTAAAAGAGAATTCGAAAGCCGACGGTAACGTCGTCATCACCGACTTTCGCGGTAAAGGCGACCTTCCACACGGAAACCGTTTTTTGATCTACACGCTCTTTCCCGAACAGAACGTTTCGGTTCGCGTTGCCGACGGCTTCAACAAACAGTTTACGAGCATTCAAGTTGGCCATAGCATCTTGAATCGCACGTGCAAGACGAACATCGGCGAGCTGCTGCTCGAGCATGGCGGCGGCGGCCATTTCGGCGCGGGGACTTGCCAACCCGCATCCGAAGAGGCCAGCGATGTCCTCGCCTCAATCGTCAAAGTCCTCAAAGAGAACGGCTGATAGCTTCATAGCGCTCGACGGCCGCGTCAGCGTCGTAACCGGCGCAAGTCGCGGCATCGGAGCGGCTGCGTCGCTCGAGCTGGCGAAAGCCGGCTCTGCGATTGCATTGCTCGACATCGACGAGAAGCTCGCAACCGAAACGGCGCGTTCGGTCGCCGAGCAGACCGGCGTCGCGACGCGCGCTTACGCGCTCGACGTAACGGATCGCGCCGCAATTGCGCGCGCAGTTACGAAGATCGCCGCGGATTTCGGCGCGATCGATCATCTCGTCAACAATGCGGGCATTCAGTTCATCAGTCCGCTCGAAGCATTCCCGGATGAGAAATGGGATCTGGTGCGCGCGATCGATTTGGACGGCGTGTTCAATATGACGAAGGCGGTCTGGCCGCATCTCAAGGCGCGCGGCCGCGGCCGCATCGTCAATCTGGCCAGCGTTCAGGGCATTATCGCGACCGAATACAAGCCTGCCTACGTCGCATCGAAACACGGCGTCATCGGACTCACGCAAGCAACCGCGCTCGAAGGCGCGCCGATCGGAACGACGGCGAATGCGGTATGTCCGGGCGCCGTTCTCACGGATCTCGTGAAGAGCCAAGCCCCCGACCTTGCGCGCTCGTACGGCAACATAGGTGAAGAGGAAGCGCTCAAGCGCGCGTTTCTCGTCAACATGCCGACGCAGCGTTTCATCATGCCCGAAGAGATCGCGCAACTGATCACCTATTTGTGTACGGACGCGGCGAAATCGATCACCGGCGCAGCAATCGCAATCGACGGCGGCTGGACGGCACATTGACGGCGGACGAAGGTTGACTTTAGGCCACCGCTCTGATAGCCTGATACGCACACCAGGAAAGGAGGTACAAACGATGTCGATGGTTTTCAATTGCACCGTTCCGGTCGGCACGAATCTTCTTTCGCGGGTGCTTTCCGCAGTCTACTAAGCAAGAATAGACTGACGATGAGCCTCCGCGAAACGCTGGAGGCTTTTTTGCTGGGCGAATAGCGCTCACGGCTCTGGCCTTCAGCCGCTAATTCTTACTGCGTTTTCATTGAAAGGCACGGAGATGTTTTCGCATTCCCTCTCCGCACTCGGCGAAGAGCGTCGCGAAGCGTTGCTCGACGAAGCACGTCGCGCGCGACTCGCCCGTGCGGATAATTCAAATGCACGAAAACGAAGACGGCGCTTAGCAGGCGTTGCATTCGCAATCGCGCGCGCAATCATCGCGATCGGCGCACGGTTGGAAGCCGAGGACGAGGTCGCTATATAGCTTGCGGTTCCCCTGGCTTTGTGGTACAAAGCTAGGGTGAATCGCCAGCAGGCAGCCGCGGATTTGGCCGAAGTTCGGCTGCGCCTCGCGAGCGTACAACGTTTTCCCGGATTTTCGGGAGTTGCAGCCATCGCCAGCGGAATCGTCGGCCTGATCGCGGGCGTTCTTCAGGGCCTGGCCGCCCCGCATCCCTCGACGGACCCGGAATTGCGCTTGTACGTGAGCATTTGGCTCTCGACGCTGGCGGTGGCTCTGGCATTCAACTACGGCGCGGTCGGCATCTGGCTGCTGCGGCATCATGGCCGCCACGCAGTCGAGCAAAGCCGCATCGCCGCCGTCGCGATCTTGCCCTCGCTTGTGTTCGGCGGGACGTTGACGCTGGCGCTCGCATCGGCCAACGTCTGGAACCTTCTGCCGGGCATTTGGTACGGCGCTTACGCCGTCGGCCTGTTTGCGAGCCGGACGCTCGTGCCCGCCAGCGTGATGACCGTCGGGGGGGCGTTCGGCGTTATTTCGATTGCGCTGTTGCTGCCGTTTTCCGGCTTCTCGCTTGCGTGGTGGGTGATGCCGCTCGGATTCGGTCTGGGGCAAATCATCATCGGACTCTGCTTGGCTCGCGAGCGTGCGGAGTTCCGGCGATGAGAGAAGCGCCGTTCGCGTACGCAGGCCTCGAGCGCATTTTTCACGAGCGCGGGCGCCTCGCAGTGTGCACGTGCCTTGTTGCAAATGCCGAAGGCCTTTCTTTTGCCGACTTGCAGGCCGCTTGCGGCCTCACCGACGGAAACCTGAATCGCCATCTCTTCGCGCTTCGTGAGCTGGGTGTCATCGACGCGCGCCGCGTGCGTGGTGAACGTTCGCGCCCCCAAACGATCTATCGCATTACTCGCACCGGTCGCGCGCGGTTTCTCGCGTACGTCGACGAGCTGGAATCGCTCGTCAACGACGTCCACGAGCAGGCCGCAGCAACTCTTCGGAAGGCTTCAGCTACATGACATCGACCGTACCGCGGCACGTCGCAATCATCATGGACGGCAACCGGCGTTGGGCGCTCGCCAAAGGCCTTCCGGTCAACGAGGGTTACCGGTTGGGCGTCGACGCGTTGCGTCGCACGGTCGAAGCCGCGGCTCGCGCCGGCATCGAAGTGCTGACCGTTTTCGCGTTCTCCGAAGAGAATTGGTCGCGCCCCGCGGATCAGACCCGCAGCATCATGGAGCTGTGCCGGCTTGCCGCGATCGGACAGGTTCACGATCTCGTTCGCGACGGCGTGCGCGTGCGGCTGTGCGGACGGCTTGCAGCCCTTCCCGTCGCGACGCGTGAAGCGCTCGACCGATTGTGCGCATCGACTTCTACGAATTCGCGCATTACGTTGAACATCGCAATCGACTACGGCGGCCGGCGCGAAATCGCCGATGCGGTGCGGGCGCTGGCGCGCGAGGTCGAGCGCGGCGTGCGGACCGCGGCCTCGATCGACGACGAGACGATCGCGACGCGGCTCTACACGGCCGGTCTTCCCGATCCGGATCTCGTCATTCGTACCGGAGGCGAACGCCGGATCTCGAATTTTCTGCTGTACCAGTCGGCGTACGCGGAGTTTTCTTGGACTGAGACGCTGTGGCCCGATTTCGGTGAAGCCGACCTCGCAGGTGCGCTCGCGGACTTCGAACGGCGTCAACGCCGCTACGGGACCTAAGAAAACCTAACCTCGGCCGGGAAGGGCTGGGGCAATGGCAGACGTCCTCATCGTCGGCGCGGGGCCTACCGGACTGACGCTGGCGATTCAACTCGCGCGTTATGGCGTGCCGCTTCGGATCGTGGATTGGGTTCCGGAGCCGATGCGTGAATCGCGCGCAGTCGCTCTGCAGCGGCGCAGCATGCAGCTGTTCGAGCGCATCGAACTCGGCGCAGCGCTTCTCGAGCGCGGCTTGCACTATCGCGAAGTGTTCGTACACACGCCGCAAAAAGCCATCGTGCAGCAAGATATCGACCTCGTCGCCGTTCCGCAAAGCGAGACCGAACGAATTCTCGGCGACTGGCTGACGATTCGCACCGGAAAACAAGTCGAGCGCGGGGTGCGTCTCGTCCATCTCGAGCAGGAGCCAGGCAAGGTTCGCGCTTACTTTCGCGGACCCGGCGGCGAGACCTCAGGCGAATATTCCTACGTCGTTGGTTGCGACGGCGCAAACAGCACGGTGCGCAGTCTGCTCGACGTGCAATTCTCCGGCGAGCAAGTCTCGGAAAGCTTCGCGCTCGGCGACCTGCAAATCGAGGCCGATTTTCCGCGCGATGCCGTATCGATTCACCAGACGAGCGCAAATCTCGTCGCGCTGTTTCCGCTACCCGACGATCTCGTGCGCGTGATTATCGAACGTCCCGGAGGATTCGAGGCTCTCCCGACGCTCGATGATTTCAGATCCGCGCTCTATCTTGCCGGGATACAAGTCCGCAATTACGGAGATCCGCTTTGGATTTCGCAGCTCGTGACCAATCAGCGGCGCACCTCGACGATGGCGAAAGGCCGCGTCTTTCTGGCAGGCGATGCAGCGCACACGCATTCGCCGCTCGGAGCCCAGGGGATGAACGCCGGGATTCAAGACGCGGAAAACCTTGCGTGGAAGATTGCGCTCACCTATCGGCATGGTGCATTTGCGCCCGTACTGACGTCGTACGCGTCCGAGCGTGAGGCCGTTGCGGCCAAGCTCGTGCGGAGAGTGCGTTCTCCGCGAGACCGGATCGCGGCGCTGACCGAGCAGCCCGTCACGTACGAACGCAGCCCCGTCGTCATGCGCGCCTCGACGCCCAAGCCCGGGCCCGGTGCGCATGCGCCGGACGGCGAGCTCGTTCGCGCGCTCGACGGCAGCGCCACGACCGTCTCGGCGATGTTCTCGACATTGCGCCATCTCATGCTCGTGTTCACGTATCGTCGCGATCAATTCATCCACGAGATGCTGCTTGCAATGCAGACGCACGCCGATCTGGTCGACGTTCAGATCGTGGCCCGCGACGACTCGGTTGCCGGCGCGCAGCTTTTCGACCGGCCCGGCAGCGTTTTCCGCGCTTACGGTGCCGAGGGTGAGCCGCAATACGTGTTAATCCGTCCCGACGGGTTTGTCGCGGCACGCGGGGCCCTGCGCGATTACGTGCGAGTTGCGGCGTATCTCTCGGATACTTTCGGCGTAAAGACCGACAAGCTATTGAGCTAGTTGCGCCGAAAGCGCTCCCATGCCGTTTTACGTTCGAGAAGGCGAACTGCCCGCGCAGCGCCATACACAGTTTCGCAAGCCCGATGGCGGATTGTATGCCGAGGAACTGATCTCGACCAAAGGCTTCGAGAGCATCTATTCACTTGCATACCATTTGCGCCCGCCGACGGCGACGCTCGACGTGCGGCCCTGGGAGCGGCCCTTCGTCCGTTTCATGCCGAACGATCCGCTCAAGAACCGCCACTGGTTCACAGCACGCGTGAAAAGTCTCGGCGACGCGGTCGAAGGCCGTGTTCCGCTCGCCGGCAACGACGACATCGTCATCTCGACGGCGACGGTAGCGAAGCCGATGGAGTATTTCTTTCGTAACGCCGGCGGTGACGAGCTGCTCTTCGTTCAAGCCGGGGACGGCGTTCTGGAATCATCGCTTGGCGAAATCGCGTACCGCACGCACGACTATCTCATCATCCCGTGCGGTGTCGCCTACCGTCTACAGCCGCGCAGCAAGACCGAGCTGTTCGTCGCCGAGTGTACGGGCTCGATCGAGATTCCCGCCAAGTTCCGCAATCCGTTCGGACAACTCAAAGAACACGCGCCGTACTACGAGCGCGATTTTCGCCCGCCGGTCTTGCGCGACCCGCACGACGAGCAAGGCGAATTCGAAGTGCGGATTAGTGCGCGCGGGCGCACGGCGGTTCATGTCATGCAGAACCATCCTTTCGACGTCGTCGGATGGGACGGCTATTGTTATCCGTTTGCCTTCAACGCCGACGATTACGCACCGGTGACCGGCAAGCTGCATCAGCCGCCTTCGACCCACGTCATCTTCGAAACGCCCGGCGCGGCGTTCATTCTGTTCGCGCCGCGCCTGTTCGACTTTCATCCGAATGCGGTACCCGCGCCTTACAATCACGCCAGCGTCGATTGTGACGAGATCATATATTACGCGAGCGGTAATTTCATGAGCCGCCGGGGCATCGAAGAGCGTTCTATCACCCTGCACGCGGCCGGTGCAGTTCACGGGCCGCAACCGGGTGCGGTTGAAGCATCGCTCGGCAAACCGTCCACCGACGAACTCGCCGTAGCGGTTGACTGTTTCGCGCCCCTGCGGATCGCGGAACCGGCATTTTCGATCGAGGACTCCGGCTACTTCCGCTCGTGGGTCGCGGTTTCGAAAACCTAACCGACCTTAGCGGAACGTCTGCGAGTTCGTCGGCGGAGGCGCGGCCGGCACGTTCGGAGGCGGAGCGTTGGGAGCGGCAGGCGGCGCATATTGCGGTTGCGGCTCGGCGGGCGGATAACCGTTCGTGCGGTCTTGTTCTTGCGGGTGTGGCGGCACCAGGCGCACGTTCACATCCGAGTTGGCTGGAATGCTAACGTCTTCGCGATTGTTCTTCGCGACGAGATAACCGCCGGCCGCACCGAAAAGACCGCCATAGTTCGTCCCGATCCATTTGCCCAGAATGTTGCCGACGATCATTCCGCCGAGCGCGCCGAGCGCTTCCTTCGCGCCGTTGTTGGCGGTCTTCACGTGAACTTGCGTCACCTCACCCGCGATCGGATAGATTGCGCCGTTGGCAAGCTGCAGCGTATCGAACTCGAGGTAGACCTGACCGCTCTGTCCTTGTCCAGCCCGCTGCGTTGCGGCCACGCGTCCGAACATCCGTGCGCCCGTGATCGAACCGTCGCGCGAATTGACGTTCACGAGCACGACCTGGTCACCGACACGTGCCGTTTTCGAGCTCACGCTTTGAAGCAGCGTTCCGCTGAATTGCGTCCCCGGTTCGGGCGCGTAGATCGGTCGCTGCGGCACGCCTTCGGGAGGCG
>Ga0335072_10002549_pt1 | contig 28150 bp, 25 predicted proteins | sample Lox_Sample_21_FD_206725 | JGI IMG/M metagenome (GOLD analysis project Ga0335072, IMG submission 206725) | Soil microbial communities from Loxahatchee National Wildlife Refuge, Florida, United States - Lox_Sample_2.1 | ecosystem: Environmental > Terrestrial > Soil > Wetlands | place: USA... | reverse complement strand
TTCAAGCGCCTGCATCGCGATGAATATCCCGGAACGGGAGTGGGCCTGGCCATCTGCAAACGCATCGTGGAACGGCACGGGGGAGAGATCTGGGCGGAAAGCCGTCCCGGTATGGGGGCGACTTTCTATTTCGCGGTGCCGGCCATGGGGCAGATGCTGGTGAAAGCGTCGTAAGGCGGAGTTCACGGGGCCGGTCAAGAGACACGGCGCAGCGCCGCAACCGGAATGTTCCCCGCGGAGACAGCCGGAAAAAGCGTCCCGAACCGGGTTGCGGCCGTCATGGTTCTCAGCTACCAATTGTGGACGGCTCGATTGGGAGCCGACCTGGGGATTCCGGGACGAACCATCCATTTTCGACGGAGTTGAGAGTCGGCTTGGGAGAGACTTGAAAGGTATCGTGCGCGAAGATGGCGCGCCTACCGTGGCGGGAGTCATGCGTGCAAACTTCCGCCATCCTCCCAGGACCGAATCCTGGCTTCGGGGTGGCGGCAGTGAGGTCGACCGCGCCGAGAGTGTGCTGCTGAATCTGGTTATGCTGTGATTGCTCGCAGGGTTGGCGCCGGTGCTCTCGGCGGCGGGCATTTAGGGGATGGTTGCCTTCGCCTGGCATTGGAAATCCCCGCCGCCATCGACGGATCCAGGTTGCGGTCGAGCCTTGTGTTCGGGGTGAGAGCGTGATCCATCCGTGCTGGCAATCGCCGCGTTATTGGTAACTGCCGTCGCCTCGGGTCGCACCCACGGAAGCGTTGCGCTGCGGGCCGGGTTGCGTTTCCCACCCGGAATTTCAGGAAAGCAGCAGCTCCAGGTCTTCCTTCTTCAGATCGCGGATCAGGCTGTTATCTTCGCTCAGGATGGCGTCGGCCAAGTCGCGCTTGGTCTTTTGCAACTGGAGCACTTTCTCTTCGACGGTGTCGCGGGCGATGAGCCGGTAGGCGAATACCGGGCGCGTCTGGCCGATGCGGTGGGCGCGGTCGACAGCCTGCGCTTCCACCGCCGGATTCCACCAGGGATCGAGCAGGAAGACGTACTCGGCGGCAGTGAGATTAAGGCCGAGGCCCCCGGCTTTCAAGCTGATCAGAAAGAGACCGCAACCGGCGTCGTTCTGAAAGGTTTCGACGTGCGCCTGCCGGTTGGTGGTGGCGCCATCGAGGTATTCGTAGCGGACCTTGTCCTGGTCGAGGCGGCGGCGCACGATGGAGAGCAGGCTGGTGAATTGTGAAAAGACCAGCGCTTTATGGCCTTCTTCGCGGATTTCGGCGAGTTGCGCCATGAGAACGTCGAGCTTGGCGCTGGATTCGTCCACGCGTTTAGGATCGAGCAGGCCGGGATGGCAAGCGGCCTGGCGGAGACGCAGGAGCGCCTCCAGAACGTGCATTTTCCACCGGCCGAGACCTTCGGCGCGGGCGCCGTCGAGAAGCGACGCACGGTAGTGGCGGCGCAATTCCTCGTAGTGCTTGCGCTGGGGGCCTTCGAGCTCGCAGAAGATGGTCTGCTCGGTTTTTTCGGGGAGTTCGCGGGCCACCTGCTGCTTGGTGCGGCGCAGAATGAAGGGGCGCAGCGCGTGGGCGAGCAACTGACGGGCTTCCGGGCTGGGATTGTGTGCCATGCCGCCGGCCATTTCGAGGGCGCGAGCTTCGCCCAGCATACCCGGATTCAGAAACTCGAACAGGCTCCAGAGCTCGCCGAGGTGATTTTCGACGGGCGTACCACTGAGAGCGAGGCGATGGGCTCCGCGCAGCAGGCGAACGGCTTTGGCGGAGGCGGTGGAAGCGTTCTTTACGGCTTGCGCTTCGTCGAGGACGACGTAATCGAAGACGATTTTGGAAAGTTTGGCGGCGTCGCGGAGCATGGTGCCGTAGGTGGTGAGTACCAGGTCGTGCCGCGGGATCTCCTGGGTATCGCGCGCAATGCCATGGTATTCGAGCACGCGGAGGCCTGGCGTAAAGCGCGCCGATTCTTCCCGCCAGTTGAACATCACGGACTTGGGAACTACCACCAGCGAAGGGCCTTTGCCTTCCGCCCGGCGCTTTTCGAGCGTGGCTAACACCTGGGCGGTTTTGCCGACGCCCATATCGTCGGCCAGGCAGCCGCCGAATCCGAATTCGCGCAGGAAGTGCATCCAGCCGAGCCCATCGAGCTGATACTGGCGGAGCTGCCCGCTGAATCCTTCCGGCTGCGGAGCGTTTTCGACGCCGTGAAAACTTCGGACGCGCTCGCGAATGCGCGCGAAGGTTTGGTCGAAATTTACGTCGGGCTGGGCGGCAAGCAGCGCATCCAGCAGCGCGGCCTGGTTCTGGCGGAATTTCAGGTGGTCGTCATGCTTTTCGCCCATTCCGGCCAGCGGCGCGAAGCGCTGGAGCCATTGCTCAGGGAGAAGTCCGAAAGTGCCGTCGCCGAGCACGACCATCGAGTCGCCGCGGCGGACGGCGGCGAGTAATTCAGGTAGCGATGCCGTGGTGTCGCCGTATTGCACTTCGCCGTGGAGTTCGAACCAATCGATGCCGGATTTGACGGAGACGCGGGTGGCGCCGGGGCTGCGGAAGAGCTTGCCTTCGGCCTCGACGTGCCAGCCGGAAGCGATCAGTTCGCGGGCGACGCGGGGCAGCAGCTTGGGAGCAATCAGCCAAAAACCGGGGCGGTAAGGGTCGGTGCGGAGTCCGAGGCCGGCCAGCTTGTCGCGGGCGGCACTTTCCGCCGCATGGTCGCGCAAAAGGTAGACGCGCTCGTCGGGGCGCCAGATGCCGTGACCCTGCGACATGCCATCCATCCATCCCGTCCCGTAATCGAGCATGAACTGGGCGGCGTAGCGAGGGCCGTAGGCGGCGTTGTCCTTACGGATGCGGAAGCCGAACCGGGGTGGCGCCTGGCGCTGCTCGAAACGCAAGGGCTCGTCGATTTCCATGGGTGGGAGAGCGGGAAATTGCAGCAGCTTCGCGAGGACGGCGTCACGATCGCGATCGGGGAACGGAATCTGCTTCACCTCGCGTAACTGCGACACCCAGCCGAAACTTTCGCCGGGTTCGAAGCGGGCAACCACTCCGCGGGCGAGGAGCAATCCGTCGGCGAGGAGCAGGAGCGGCTCGTCGAGCTTCATGCGTTCGTCGCCGCGGCGCAGGAAGCCGGAGATAGTCCACTGGTCGCGCTCGTCCTGGCGGAGTGCGAGGGACGGAATCCAAGGGTCGCCGGCATCCCAGTCCGCCGGGAGGAACTGGCTGGTGACGAGTTCGCGGTAGAACAGGCGGCCGGACGAGGCCATGAGGGGAATGAGCTTGAGGGACAGCGGAAGATTGAGGACTTTGCGATGAGCGGAGAAGTATGAGGAGTTCGAATAAGCATAGTAATCCTCTCCGCCAAGCAAGCTGGCGGCAATCTCTACGTCAGCGGGATCGGATAGCTGAGGCACCTGCGCGGCCGAAAGGTGAATTTCTTTCGGATCGGCCCACTTACCGTCTTTCTTGCGGGTACGATAAAAAAGTTCGATGGCCAGCTTGCACCTGGCGATCGACGAATTCACGTCGATGACGTACATCATCTGGGACGGCTTAGGACGGTTCCGGGTGCGCTCGGCCGCTTCCGCTTTGAGGCGGCGCTCGACATCGCCGAGATGTTCCTGCCACGCCGGCATGGGCGGCGGGGCGGGCTGATAACGCGCCTGGGAGGGAGGCGTGCCCACGCCGTAATCGGTGTCCTCTTTTTGCAGGTACAGGACCTGTTTGACGGCGGCCAGGGACCCGCGCCGGTCGGCTTCGAGGATGGCCGTCCACACGTGCTTGCAAGGACCGTAATCCTCGAAGGCGATGCAATCGCACCATACCTCGAGGCCGAGCTCGGTCTTCTTGATGCGGACGTCGTACAGGTCGCCACCCTGTACCTGCCCGTAGAAGTGGTCGGGGCCGGTACTGGTGGCGTAGACCCGGCGGCTGGCGTAAATTTTTTCGCCTCGGGACCGCACCTGACTGTGAAAGAATTGGGCGGTCATCTGAATCAGGGACATGGGTAGGGGAAAGTCTATTGTAGCGGGCTGCGGGGAGGAGTACCCGGAGGCCGCCGGCACCTGGCAAATACCATTTGGATTGAATATGTTGGGCGGGGCATGTGAACTTCACGCGGTGCATTTGCGTACGCTTTGCTGAACGTTTAGTCTGGTTCTAGGGGAGATGTCCAACAAAGCCCAAGGAGTGTCCGGCTGGACCACAGCGCGGGAAGCCTTCTGGCTAGCCATGGAAGCGTTGCGAACGCACAAGCTGCGTTCGTTCCTGACGTTATTGGGGGTGGTGATCGCCACGACCACGCTGATCGTGGTGATGGCTGTCGTGAACGGCATGAATCTATACATCGCCGACCACATTGCCAACCTGGGAACGAACACTTTTGTGCTGCACCAGTTTCAATGGGCGCAGGGATTCGATGAATTTCTGAAAGCGCGCCGGCGGAATCAGCCGATCCGCGTGGAAGATTACGATTATCTGCAAGACACGTTGACGGGTTACCAGCAGATCGGAGCGATGACAAACCTGACGCCGGCTCCCTCGGTACACCGCGCGAACCACGTGATCGACGAGGTCAATATCAACGCCGTGACGCCGAGCTACGCGGATATCGGGCGGGAAAAGATCCAATCCGGACGGTACCTCAACGAGACCGATTACCGGCACGGCTCGCGCGTTGCCGTGATCGGGCAGGACCTGGTGGAGAAGCTCTTTCCCAACGTGGATCCGCTGGATAAAGAGCTGACCATCGGCGGGATTCCGTTCCGCGTGATCGGCACGACGGAGAAACTGGGAAGCGCTTTCGGACAGAGCGAAGACAATTTCGCGATTATTCCGCTCTCGACCTATCGCGACATCTGGGCGCCCCGCCCCGAACTGGCGGTCTATATCAAGGCACCGGATGCCCAGCATATGCCAGAGCTGGAGGACGAAGTTCGGGCGCTGATGCGGGCGCGGCGGCACGTGCCTTACCATGAGGCCGACACTTTCGGCATCAATGCCTCGGATTCGCTGATGAGCGTGTGGAGAAATCTTACGGGATCGATTTTCGCGGTGACGATCGGGCTGGTGGCGGTGTTCATGGTGGTTGGCGGGGTAGTGATCATGAACATCATGCTGGCCAGCGTGACGGAGCGGACGCACGAAATCGGCATTCGCAAATCGGTGGGGGCGCGGCAGCGCGACATTTTGTGGCAATTCGTGATTGAATCGGGCGTGATGTCGGGGGTTGGCGGGCTGGCGGGGGTACTGATCGCGACGGCGATTGCGAGCATCGTAAATCAGTTTTTCACGGCCTCGGTTTCGGCCGGAGCGATGACGGTGGGAATCGCGCTCTCGGTCTCGGTGGGTCTTTTCTTCGGGATCTATCCGGCGCGGAAAGCCGCCGGACTGGATCCGATCGAAGCGTTGCGGATGGAGAACTGACATGGTGGCGCGGCACCAGTTTCGCGAGAACTTACTGCTGGCATTCGATACCTTACGGACGCACAAATTCCGTTCGTTCCTGACGGTGTTGGGGGTGGTGATCGGGACGACAACGGTGATCGCGGTCACCTCGCTGGTTACGGGGCTGGACAACCAACTGGTGCAGGTGGCAGAACAGTTCGGCACGCGCACGCTCTGGGTCTACAAACTGCAGATGGGCGCGCCTCACGCCATGACGAACGAAGAGCGGCTGCGCAAACCGCTGAGCTTTGACGACGCCATGGCTATCAAGGAGCAAGTTCCGGACGCCGAAAAAGTATCGGTGGAACTGTTCTCGCAGATGACCGAGATGGGGCTGCCGCCGGTGACGGCGCGATATAAGGGCCAGGACATGGACAACGCGCTGTTTGTCGGCGTGACGGCGGACCACCTCGGACTGATGAACGCCACGCTTCGCGAAGGCCGTTTCTTCACCGACCCGGAAGACCAGCACCGGCGCGACGTGGCGGTAATCGGCGACGGTGTGCGGGAACGCTTTTTTCCCCACAGCGACCCGATCGGAAAGAGCATCCTGGTAGACGGCCACACGCTGGAAGTGCTGGGCACGCTTACCAAGTTCAAGTCGTTTCTGGGCAACGACCAGAACGACAATGCGATTATGACGCCGTACTACACATTTAAGAAGATTTATCCCGAGGCTAAGGACAACTTCATCTGCGTACTGGCGGCGCCGGGCAGGATGGACCAGGCCAAGGACGAACTTACCGAACTGCTGAGGCGGCGGCGGCACGTCAAGCCTAAGGACCCGGACAACTTCGGCATTTCCAGCGCGGAATCGATCATCAGCGAGTTTCGTTCGGTGATCAGCACGGTGGCGCTGGTGATGGTGGTAGTGTCGTCGATCGGGCTGCTGGTGGGCGGCATCGGGGTGATGAACATCATGCTGATGTCGGTGACGGAGCGGACGCGGGAGATCGGAGTGCGCAAGGCGTTGGGCGCGCGGCGCAGCGACATCACGTGGCAATTCCTGCTGGAAGCGATGACGGTGACGGCTTCGGGAGGGTTGATCGGTATCGCCGGAGGGTGGCTGATCAGCGTGACCATCCGGTCGCTGGTGCCGAATTTCCCGTCGACGGTGCCGCTGTGGGCGGTGGTGGCGGGGTTCGCGGTGGCTACCAGCGTCGGGCTGTTCTTCGGGCTTTGGCCGGCGCTGAAGGCGGCGCGGCTGGATCCGATCGCGGCTCTGCGGTACGAGTAAAACCAGGTTCTTCGGACCCGGCATCCATCGCAGGGCGTGGAGCGCCTGACGGCCCTGGAGCTGTTGAAAGTGCGAGCGACTTGCGGCAAGACGCGTAAGGCTGCGCCGCGGCAGCCCGGCGCGGAACCAGGCGAGCCATCATTGCGCCGGCACACCGATGGCTGGTCATGGCGCAAGGTCTTGCGAAATTCAGAAAAACGACCGAACGCCGCTCAACTTAAGCGGTCGACGATCAGGTTTCTCCTTTCGAATCAGCAAAACGTACCTTCGTGACCGCTTATATAAGCGCCGCGGTTCAGACTTTCGGCTTGGGCGGAGGCAATTCGCGTGCGACTACCGTGTCGGCGAAGCCCATGCGGTTGTGAGCGCCGTCGCAAAAGGGCTTATTGGCCGAATGGCCGCAGCGGCAGAGAGAAATCACGGTGCGGCCGGCGAGCCCGAAAGAGGCCCCGGTGGGATCGAAGATCTCGAACTCGCCTTCGATGCGGATGGGGCCGTTATTCTGCGGAGAAATCCTGGTTGGCATTTCTGGATCGTACCACGCTACTGCTTTTTCTTGACCGGCGGCGTGGTCTCGACGGGGTTTCCGTAAGTGATGGTCGAGCGGCCGACGAAGCGCTTATAGTCCTGATACTTCACGGTCATGCGGATGTGCACATTCTCGCCATCGGGAAAGTGCAGGGTGTCATCGGCGTGGGTGTAAGTGGGGAACCAGTATTTGCCGTCGATTTGTTCGCGGTAGGTCTCAAACTTGGGGAATTCGTTGCCCTTTTTCACGATACCGACGCCTTTGCCGTAGGTTTTGACAATCTGCAAGTCGCGGTCGTCCACCCAGATTTCACCTTCGAAATAACGCTTGCCCTTCTCCATCTTCCGGGGCTTCACGGAGAACGTATAGCAGCCGATCTCGTCGAGCTTCTCGCGTCCGAGATAATCGATGTTGTACTGGCCGATATCGGCGGTAGTGAGGACGAATGGCTGGACGTCGCGCAGGTCCTGGGTATCTTCCGGCGTCATAATGATGTGCTGGAGGTTGGGCACGGGTGCTCTGACGACGTGCTCGGTGCGCTTGCCGCTGGGATCGAAAATGATGTCGTCGACCTCGTACCACATGCCCGTGGGCGGGGGATCCACTTCCTCCAGTTTGACGGTTTGGGTGTAGGTGTAATCGTCGCGCGCCTGTTTGAATTCGGCCTCCTTGGCGGCAAATCTCTGAATGATATCCGCTACGTTGACGTTGTCCTTACCCGCGGCGTTCTGAGCATTCGCGGGGTTGTTCTGAGCATTCGCCGGACAGATGGGCAGGCACAAAACGGTCATCGCGGCTGCATACATTACTTTACGCATCATTCCCTCATCATTCTCAGACGGACTCACCTGGCGACGAGTTTCTTGGCGATGGTGAGCAATTGCATGTTGCTGGTGCCCTCGTAAATCCGCCCAATCTTCGCATCCCGGTACAACTTTTCGACCGGATAATCCTTGGTAACGCCGACTCCGCCGTGAACTTCGATGGCTTTCGACGCGGTTTTTTCGGCAATCTCCGAACTGTAATACTTGGCCATGGCGGCTTCGGTGAGAAACGGCAGGCCGGCATCGCGCAAACGTGCCGCGTTGTACACGAGCAGCCGCGCCGCCTCGACATGAACGGCCATTTTGGCGAGTTCAAACTGCACACCCTGGAAGTCCGCGATCGGCTTGCCGAACTGCTTGCGCTCGCGCGCGTACGCTATGGCATGTTCCAGCGCGCCGCGCGCCAGTCCGATCATTTGCGCGCCGATGGCAATGCGGCCCTCGTTCAACGTTTCGATGGCGATTTTATACCCCTTGCCGACCTCACCCATGACGTTCTCGCGCGGCACGCGGCAGTTGTCGAGGATCAGCTCGCAGGTGGAAGACGAGCGGAGGCCGAGTTTGTCCTCTTTCTTACCCACCTGAAAGCCGGGGAACTCGCGCTCCACCAGGAAAGCGGTTACGCCTTTGTATCCGGCAGCGGGGTCGGCATTGGCGAACAAGAGAAAGAGTCCGGCTTCGGCGGCGTTGGTGATCCAGAGCTTGCGGCCGTTGAGCAGAAAGTGGCCGCCGCGATCTTCGGCGCGGGTGCCCATGGAGAAAGCATCGGAGCCCGACCCGGCTTCGGAGAGCGCGTAAGACGCCACGGTATTTTCGGCGAGGCGCGGCAGGTATTTGGCCTTTTGCTCGGCGCTTGCCCAGCGCAGAAGGGCATTGTTGCAGATGGTGTTTTGGACATCCACGATGACCCCGGCGGAGGGATCGACGGCGGAGAGTTCCTCCACCGCGAGAATGGCTTGAAAAAAGCTGCCGCCCTGTCCGCCGTACTCCTCGGGGATTTCGATGCCCATCAGTCCCATTTCGAAGAATTGCCGGATGAGATCCTTGCGGAAGATGCCGGCTTCGTCCATTTCGCGGACGTAGGGGCGGATTTGCTCGCGGGCGAACTTGCGGACGGTGGATTGGAAGAATTTTTCGTCCTCGGTGAGCGACGTCAACGGGAGGGGAGCAGTCTCAACGGCATCGGGCAACGCGGACATGCTACCAGTTTACTCCCGGCATAAAAAAGGATGACCCGGTCCGGTTTAGGCGTAAAATCGGGCTGTGAAGGAGGTTGCGAGCCATGACCGGCGATTTCCAACATCGCAATCACCCCCGGGGCGCTCTGTTTAACGCGATCGAGAGGACGTTTCTGACCACCGGCGCGCTGACGGCGGCACTAGTATTTCTTTTGATTTTATTTTTCGGAATCTATTTAAAGCTAGGATAGACCGAGGCTCAAAAGCCCGCGGCAGGCCAGATTGCGTTACCTAACGACGGGCGTAATAGCCGGTCTTGGCTTGCACGGTGATGCCCGGGTTCTTGGGGCGGATCGAGATTTTATGAAAGGTATCGTCGTCGGAGGTGTTGCTGGAGTGGTATCCCAGTTCGTAGGCCGACCGTAATTGCTCGCCAATCGCCTTGAAGTCTTCCGCCAGGCCCTCGTCGCCGGCGTCGAAATCGGCGCCCCCGGTCTCCTTCGCTATGCGTGCCATTACGCTCGTCCCGTACTTATTGCGGGAGGTGAGACGCTGATTGCGCACCTTGGTGTAGCGCACGCAGAACAAAAGGACATTGTGGGTCTGAGCGGCTTCTATGACGTCGAGCATGTGGTGGGCACTGGAATTGTCTTCGCCATCGCTGAAAACGACGAGCGCTCTGCGGCGGGCATCGGTGTTCGCAAGCATCTGAACAGTGGCGTAGTAGATGGCGTCGTAGAAAGCGGTGCCGCCGGAGCGGATTTCCTTCGGGCCCAGTTCGGGGTACTCGGAAACGTCGCGGAGGCGATCGTAACCCATGAGCGCGGCGGCCAGGTCGCGATCGGGCGTGGAATAATCGGCCACCAGGCGAAGGTGATCGCCGAAGGAGACGAGGAATGCGCGGTCCTTGGGCGCGAGCGCGGCATGGAGGAATGTGCGGAGGTCCTTTTCGTGCGTCTTGAGAAACGAGGATTGGCTGGGGCTGGCGTCGACCACCATCCCAAGAGTCAACGGGACGTCTTCGCTGCGCGCGAAGAAGGCGATATTCTGCGGCACACCGTCCTCGACGACGTCGAAGTCATCCCTGGTGAGGCCGGTGACAAACCGGCCACGGCTATCGCGAACCGAAAAGCTGACGTTGACCAGATGGACAGTGGCGCGGAAATCGGGCTGAGCGAGGCAGAGCGGCGAAGCGAGGCACACGGCCATCCACAGCTTCATATTTGTATTACGGCACACTTTGGTGCGGGGAGGCAGAAAGGTTTGGCGAGTCAACTGCATCTGGCGAGGTGTGCGAATGGCGCGGCGGGCAGGACTGGTGCTGGTGGTAGTTGGTTTGGCACTGGCGTTATACGCAATCTACGACGGGTATGCCGGCAGAATTTACCAGGCGTGGCGCGGGCCGGAGGTGGATCGCGAACTGGAGAGCGTGCCCGAAGCGCCGTCAACCTCGATTGCACCACGTCCGCACCTGCCGACATATAAAAAGGGCAGCGCCATCGGCCGCCTGGAAATTCCGCGGCTGGGACTTTCGACCGTAGTGCTCGAGGGGAGCGATGCCGGGACGTTGCGGCTGGGAGTCGGACGGGTAGCGAATTCGGGAGTGCCCGGATACCCCGGGAATGTCGTGCTGGCGGGCCATCGCGACACGTTTTTCCGGCCGCTGCGGGAGATCCGGGCGGGCGACAGGATTTCGCTGCGCACGAAGGAAGGGACCTTTTCGTACACAGTGGACTGGACGAGGGTGGTGAAGCCGACGGACGTCGGGGTTATTATGCCGACTGCTTCGCCCTCCCTGACGCTGGTTACATGCTACCCGTTCTACTATATCGGAGCGGCGCCAGAGCGCTTCATTGTGCGGGCGGTGCCACCCTTGGCGGTGAGTTCGATCCAGACGCCGTCTTCGGGAAAGCCGAGCCCGTTCGACCCACCTCGGAAGCCGGTCATGCAACCGACACGGGTGGCCGCGTCCCGGTCGGCGGCCGCCGAGCCGGCGGCAAACCGCGCACCGGCTGAGGTGGCCGAACCCGGGCCGCCGGACCAGCCGGGCTTGCTGAAGCGCGCGTGGCACAAGATCGGCAGCGTTTTCTCATCGCATCGCGATACACTCGAATAATGGGCCAATTCGAGCAGGTCTTTGAGCAATTCAAGGTAGCTGGAAAGGACCTCGGGGACAAGATTCGCGAGCTTATCCATGAGGGCAATGTGCGGCGGATCATCATCAAGGATGAGCACGGGCACACATTCCTGGAGATCCCCCTGACCGTGGCGACGATCGGGGTGGTGGCGGCGCCGGTACTGGCGGCGGTGGGTGCCATCGCGGCTCTGGTTTCCAAGTGTGAAGTAGTGGTGGAGCGGACGAAAGCGGAATAGGGCGCGAGGCAGAGCGGATTACTCGCGCGGCATGCTTAGGTCCGTCTCTTCCTGTGCGCGATGGCGGACGTCGATGCCTTTGACGAGGAAGACGACGTCTTCGGCGATGTTGGTGGCGTGGTCGCCGATGCGTTCCAGATTGCGCGCTACAAAGATAAGGTCTACGGCCGCGGGCACTACGCCGGGATCGCGTTGCATGGTAGACAAAAGCTCGGCATAGACCTGATCGCGGAGCCTGTCCACTTCGTCGTCCGACAGCAGGACGTTGCGGGCCATTTCGACATCGCCGTTGACGAAGGCGTCGAGGCAGCGGAGCAGCATGGACTGCACGAGAGACGCCATTTTGGGGATGTCGATCATGGGTTTGACGAGGGGATGGTGCATGAGCGAAAGCGACCGCTCGGCAATGTGCTGGGCAAGATCGCCGATGCGCTCGAGATCGGTATTGATTTTGAGCGCGGAGGTCAGAAAGCGAAGATCGCGCGCCACCGGCTGGTTGAGAGCCAGCAGGCGAGTGGCGAGCCCGTCGATCTCCATTTCCATTTTGTTGATCTGCGGCTCGTCGCGGATGACCTGTTCGGCCAGTTCCTTGTTCTGCTCTACCAGAGAGCGGACGCTGCGATGAATGGCGGACTCCACCAGCCCGCCCATTTCCAGCAGTTTGTGATTCAGCTCTTCAAGCTCGATGGTGAAGTGACGCACCGAAACTCCCTCTCATTCCGGACCGTTGATTTGAGTCTACCCGAATCTTCCCGTAATGTAATCTTCCGTCTCTTTTTTGGCCGGATTGCGGAAGATGACATCGGTCTTGCTATATTCGACCAGCCGCCCCATCAGGAAGAATCCGGTGAAATCGGCGACGCGTGCGGCTTGCTGCATATTGTGAGTGACGATCACCATGGTGCACTGATCTTTGAGAGTGAACATGAGCTCTTCGATCTTGGCGGTGGCGATGGGGTCGAGCGCCGAGCAAGGTTCGTCGAGCAGGAGCACCTCGGGATCGACGGCGAGAGCGCGCGCGATGCACAAGCGCTGCTGCTGGCCGCCGGAAAGCGCATAGGCCGATTCGTGGAGCTTATCCTTCACCTCGCTCCACAGGGCGGCGCGCTGGAGACTGCGCTCCACGCGGTCGCGCATCTCGCTGCGCCGGGCCATGCCGTTAATTTTCAGGCCGTAGGCAATGTTGTCGTAGATGGATTTGGGGAACGGATTGGGGCGTTGGAATACCATGCCGACGCGGCGGCGCAGGCTGGTTACATCGACGCCGCGGATATCCTCGTTATCGAGGAGGATCTGCCCTTCCATGCGGGAGTTCTTGATGGTGTCGTTGATGCGGTTGAGATTGCGGAGGAAGGTGGATTTGCCGCAGCCGGAGGGCCCGATCAGCGCGGTGACCCTATGCTCGTGCATATCGAGCGAAATGTCGTGGAGGGCGTGGAAGGCGCCGTAGTAGAAATTGACGTTGCTCGCCCGGAGTTTAGGGGTGGCAGCAGGTGTCGGCGTAGGCACAGGAGGCCCCTTTCGATCCGGAGCGGTCTTCGGTTGCGAAGCAAAATCGGGTACGGTGCTCATAGGATTCTCGGTATCACCCACGGGGGACGGAAACTCCCCTGGCCAGGATCATGCGGGCCAGAACATTGGCGGTCAGGACCATGACAATCAGCACCAGGCCGGCAGCCCAGGCCAACTGATGCCATTCGTCGTAAGGGCCGGTGGCGAGCTTATAGATCATCACCGGCAAAGATGCGGTCGGATCCTTCAAACCGCCCCAATATTGGTTGAGGCCGGCGGTAAACAGCAGCGGAGCGGTTTCGCCCGCGACGCGCGCGACGCCGAGGATCATGCCAGTCATAATACCCTTGCTGCCGGCGGGAACGGCGACGGTGGCGATCATTTTCCATTTGCTGGCGCCGAGAGCCAGGGCACCCTCGCGAAGCGACAACGGCACCTCACGGAGGAACTGCTCGGTTTGCCGGGTGACGATGGGGATGAGCATGACGCTCAGGGCGATGGAGCCGGCGAGCGCGGAATTTCCGTGCATGGGAACCACGAGCAGAGCCCAAGCCAGGATGCCGACGATGATGGAGGGCACGCCATTCAACAAATCGGCGATGTAACGGACTAAGGATGCAAACTTCTTATCCTCATATTCGGAAAGATAGACCCCGGCGAGAAAACCGATGGGAATTCCGATGAGGGCGGAGACTCCGACGATTTGGGCGCTGCCCACGATGGCATTGGCCATACCACCACCGGTTTCCCCGATGGGCGCGGGCAACCTGGTGAAGAAATTCCAACTCAGGGAACTGGCTCCGTGGACAATCAGCGCGCCCAGAATCACGAACAGGACCGCCACGGTGGTGACGGTGCAGACGCCGGTCAGCGTGAGCATGACCACATTGACGAACTTGCGGCGGGCCAACATCAGCGTTTGGATCCCTTCTTGGTGGTGGCGACGATCATCAGGCGGGCAAAGCCATTGATGACGATGGTGAGCCCAAACAGCACCAGGCCGAGTTCAATCAAAGCTGCCGGATAGACGGTTCCGCCGGCCTCGCTGAATTCGTTGGCAATGGCCGCGGCAATCGAAGATCCGGGCCAGAACAGTCCGGCATGCACGGCGGGCAAGTTGCCGACCACCATGGTCACCGCCATGGTTTCTCCCAGAGCGCGCGCCAAGCCGAGGAAGATGGAACCCAGGATTCCTAATTTGGCATAAGGGACTACGATTTGCCAGGTGGTTTCCCAGCGCGTGGCGCCCAAGGCGAGGGCCGCTTCGCGCTGTTCCCGCGGTACCGCGAGAAGCGCCTCGCGGGAGACGGAGATGATGAATGGAACGGTCATGATGGCCAGCACCAGACCGGCCGTCAGATATCCGACACCCATGACGGGGCCCTGGAAGAACGGAAGGAAGCCCAGAACGGCTTTCAGGGCGGGTTCGACATATTCGCGCATCAGCGGCACGAGGGTGAAAATAGCGAGCAAGCCATAAATCACGCTGGGAATCGCAGCGAGCAGTTCGATTACGAAGGTGAGCGAGTTGGAGAGTTTGACGGGCGCCAATTCCGCCAGGAAGATGGCCGCGCCCATGCCCAGCGGAATGGACAACACCATGGCGACGAGGCTGGTGATCACGGTGCCGTAAAGAAACGGAAGCGCGCCAAACTCTTCGGTAACCGGATTCCATTCGGACGAGGCGAGGAAATGCCAACCGAACTTGGCGCGCGCGGCGGCAGAACGCGAGAACAACTCGTAGACCAGCAGCACTACGATCGCGATCAGGACGCAGGCAAAAAACAACGCAGTCAGACGGGCGATCTGGTCGCCCATCTGACTGCTGGTTTTGCGAACCGGCTTGACTACAACAGCCGTTTGGGTTGCCATCTGAGGCAGGTCACAGCGGACCTAGTGGGCTCCCTTCTCCAGCATGGCCAACTGCTTCTGCTCTTTATCCACCACCGGTTTGGGCAGCGGCGCGAAATCAAGCGTCGGCGCGATTTTCTGTCCTTCGGTCAACATCCATCCGAGAAACGCATGGATGGCCTTGGCCTTATTGGCATCGGGAATGTCGGCAGGAATGAGCATCCAGGTGAAGCTGGAAATCGGATAGGCATTCTTGCCGGCAGCGTTGGTGATGGAAACACGGAAGTCATCGGGCATTTTCACACCGGCAGCCGCATCGGAAACCGACTCCATGGAAGCTTTGATGTAGGCACCGGATGCATTTTTCACCCAGCCGTAGGGAATCTTATTCTGAATGGCGTAGATGAGTTCCACGTAACCGATGGACCCGGGCGTCTGCTTCACCAGTTCGGTGACACCGGCGTTCTGGTTGCTCCCGAGGCCGGTTGGCCAGCTCACCGCCTTGTTGGCACCGACTTTGCTCTTCCACTCGGGGCTCACCTTGGAGAGAAAATCGGTAAAGATGAAGGTGGTGCCGCTGCTATCGGTGCGGTGGACGACGATGATGTCATCTCCAGGCAGTTTTACGCCGGGATTCTCCGACGTCAGAGCCTTGTCGTTCCACTTCTTGATGGTCCCCATGTAGATCCCGGCGAGCACCGGTCCGCTGAACTTCAGCTCCTGCGTCACACCGGGAATGTTGTACGTCGGGACCACGGCGCCCAGAACGGTCGGGAAATGGTAGATTTTGCGTTTGGCATCAGCCAGTTCCTTGTCGGTCATCGGCATATCCGAGGCGCCGAAATCCACGGTTCGTTCGGTAATGCTTTTCACGCCGGCACCCGAGCCGCTGGGGGTGTAGTTGATCTGGACATCGGGATGCGCTTTGTTATAATCGGCGAACCATCGTTCATAGATAGCGTCCGGGAAACTCGCTCCGCAGGCATTGATTTTGACTTCGGCAATGGCTAGCGACACAGCCGCCGCCGCCAGTACCCCGCACGTTAGCAGTTCTTTTTTCATTTGTTTACCTCATTTTCCCATCGCAATGTTACAAACCCGTTAACGATCCGCTAAATTCCGTGTGTTGTGCTACTTCAAACCCGTCATGGTGGGTGCCGAGCCGGGCAAAGTGTAGCGAATATCGACGTACACGGTATTGTCGTGAGCGTTCTTGGGGGCGCCGGAAGCTACGTTGACATACCACGGATCGCGGTTCAGCCATTCGTACTGCGTGATCATGCTGAGCGCGCCATACTTGGCGTCTTTCCAGAGAACATGCTGGTAGCCGATCGTGAATTCCTGGATCAGGCGGTTCTGGCTGCCGCCACGGAAGCCGTACCCAACGAGGCTGCCGTTGGTATCCAAGGCAACGTCGCGGCCGGCATAGATGGCTCCGTAGTAGGTAAACAGCAGGAAATTCTTGCTCAACTGGGCTTCGAAGCCATCGACTGTACCGCCGGCGTGAATGGGACTGAGGCTGCCGTCGGAGCGGATCACTACGTCGGGGACCTGGCCGAAGATGTAGCGGCCACCGCCGTCACTCCAGTAGGCATTCTCGATCACGCGGAAATTCTTGACGACTTCCAGGTTGCTATTGATCGAGCCACCGCCGCCGGCCTTGGTAAAGTGCATGTTGGTAGTGGGGACCCAATCTTTAAAGTTGCGTTCGATGCCAACGACTTCGACATGCGCGCGCGAGCTGGGATCGAAAGCGATCTTGGCGATGAAATCCGGTGTCAGGTTGGGGGTACTGAGATAACCGCCGGAAGTGTTATCCAATTGAGTGCCGATCAAACCGGCCAAGGCGGAGGGCGCAGTGATGGTGGAAGCGCCGGCATTGCCACCGGCATATTGGTTGGGATTCTCGGCCGCGAATCCGATGGCGACCTTATCGCTGGGATGATAAATGAAGCGGACACCGGTCTGACGGGTCCAGGTCAAGCCCGCGACGTAATTCACGTCCATGACCTGGCTGTAGAAGATGTCACCCGGCAAAGGCGAAATGCCCTTGCGGTTGGGGGTCAACATGCTCCAACTCTGGCCGGCCAGAAACTCGAACTGGTCTTTGCGAACATCCACCCAGTACAGGCGGATGCGGGGAACGAAGGCGCCGTTGGTGACTCCGATACCGTTGTCAGCGCTTTTACCGAGGAAGTCAAACTCGTTGTAGCCGATGACGTGGGCTCCCTTGATGTTGGCATCGATGCGGAAGCCGATGCGACTGTTCTGAATGCTGAAGCGATATTCCGAAAGGTGCCCGCCGGGGTTGGCATTGTTGAACGGGATGCTACCGAAGTTGCTGCCGATGCCGGAGCCGGCATCCACATTGCGCCAAACCGCCGTGGCGTCCATGAAGCCTACAGGCATGATGGTGACGTCGCCGAGGTGGAGTTGCAGCGGCGAACTCGGCTCACCGGCGGGGACCTGGGGATCGAGCACTCTGGGCGCCGGAGGAGGCGGAGGCGGTGGGACCATGGGCGTAGAAGACGCCACCTCACCGTTGTTCGGGAGCATGTGAACGCCATTGGAGGGAGCGGGTGCGGGCTGCGCCGGCGCCGCCGCGGCAGCATTGGCGTCCGCAGCGGGCGCGGAGCCGGTCGAAGAGGCGATCTTATCGAGAACCTTTTTCTGGTCGGCCAAAGTTTTGCTCAACTGTTCGATCTGCTTCTGCTGCTCCGCGAGCTGCGCCTTAAGCCTGGCGACATCGTCGCTCTGGCTGGATTGGTTGTCCTGGGCGTAGCCGACCGTAAGAAAGCTCATTGCCAGCATGGACAACATGAATGCTACTCTTCGTGTACGCGTCATTTCCTTCCTTCCTGGTTGTGGTAAGTCGTAAGAATGTGAGCGCTGAGACACACTTGTCTCAGGCAACTGGTGAAGTGTGAATGTCGGGCCAAGGGTTGAGCTTAACGGAGGGTTGTTACGGTACGATGAACGGACCGTTAAGACTCGCTTTACCTGGGAGTATATTCCGATAGTGCAATGGTGAAGCGCGAACCTTGTCCCAAGGTGCTTTCCACCGTAATGGTACCGTTCATCTGCTCGATGGCGTGTTTCACTATGGAAAGCCCCAGGCCCGTGCCGCCGACCTGACGGGAGCGCGCTTTGTCGACGCGGTAGAAGCGTTCGAAAATGCGGGTGAGGTCGAGGGCGGGAATGCCGACACCGGTATCCCAAATGGAGACTTCCACACGGCCATCCGGGCGCCGCGCGACATCCACGCCGACCTCACCGTTCTCGCGATTGAACTTCACCGCATTATCGAGCAGGTTCAGGACTGCCTGTTCGAAGCGGATGCCGTATCCGAGAATGACGACGTCGGGAATCTGGCCCACATGGAGCACCAGACCGCGGAGGCGAGCCGCCGGTTCCACGGCCCGTACGGCGCTGGCGATGGCGTCGGCCACCGGAATGGGGCCGGGCTCGGGTTCGGGGCGTCCGGCTTCCAGGTCGGAAAGCGTCAACAGGTCGGCGGCGATATTGTTCAGGCGGATGCCATTGGCTTGAATGATCTCAACGAATTTCCGGCGGTTCTTCTTATCGTCCAGGCCGCCGTCGAGCAAAGTTTCCGCGTATCCGCGAATGGTAGCCAGCGGAGTGCGGAATTCATGCGAGACGTTGGCGATGAAATCGCGCTTGATGCGTTCGAGATGTTCTTCGGGCGAAACATCGTGAAGAATGGCGATGGCGCCTCGGGAGGTGCTGTTGGCCAGGACCGCGGCATTCACGTCGAACGACCGGCCGTGGAGTTGAATGCGCTGACGAATGGGCTCTCCGCTATCGACGACCTGCTTGAGAACCCGGAAGAGGTCGGGCTCGCGGACCATGCGGATCAGGGGGACCGCCTGCACGGCGCCGTGGTCACCGACGGCTTTCTGGAAGGAGTGATTGCAGAAGGTGACATTTAGTTGCGCGTCTACGGCGAGGACGGCCTCGGTCATACTGGCGAGAACGGCTTCGCGGCGGGTTAGTTCCATACTGAGGCGGTTGACCAATTCGCCGATTTTGGGGGTCATGCGCGCGACGGAACGAGTGAGCTCGCCGAGTTCGTCGTCGTCGTGAATGAGAGGAGGGCGCGTGCCCTCCTGGTCGAGCATGGTATCGACGAAGGCGGTAAGGGCGTTCATGCGGCGCGCGAGAGATTCGGCCAAGACCCACGCGACGGCGGCGGCCGCGAAAGCGAGGGCGACGGAGAGAAGGCGGATGCGCACGTCCGCGACGAAAACGAAAATGAGGATGACGAGAGGAGCCGCCAGCAACGTGGCAGCGGTAACGGCCCGGCGCGCGATCGAATCCCTCATCGCCAGTCCGCGCCGCAAATCAGGCTGAGGCCGCCTTTCGACCGAGCACTGCCTCGGCCTCAGCGACGGCCGGATAGAGAGCCAGAATGGAAGCAACACCGGTAACGCGCAGGACCGTTTGCAAGCGGTCCGATACACCGACCAAGGCATAGCGGCGGCCGTGCTGTTGGCAGGAGACATGGAGGCCCATCAGAGCGCCCATGGCGGCGGAGTCCATATAAGGCACATCGGTGAGGTCGACAATGATGACGGGCGGATGAATGGTCCGCATGGCGTTCTGAAACTCGAACATTGTGGAGATGGTGAAAGGGCCGGAGAGTTTGAGAACGCGTTCTCCTTCGAGAGCCCCGTCGCTCCACGCCATGGTCAGATCAGGCATATTCAGGCAGTCTACTACGTTCCCGCGGCAGGCGGGTGACAGCCGTGTTACAGGAGAAAGGCACGCCCCCCGGCGGGCGCCGGCCCTGCGTGGGCCTCCGCGCTATACTAAAATTTCCCGTGCAAGATTTCATCCGGATTCGTGGTGCGCGAGTCCATAACCTGAAGAACATTTCGCTTTCCCTTCCCCATAATCAGCTCACGGTTGTGACGGGCGTTTCGGGTTCGGGGAAGTCGTCGCTGGCGTTCGACACGGTTTACGCGGAGGGCCAGCGGCGGTATGTGGAGTCGCTTTCGGCATATGCCCGGCAATTTCTGGAGCGCATGGAAAAGCCGGAGGTGGACGAGATCGACGGCATCGCGCCGGCGGTGGCGATCCGGCAGAAGAACACGACGCGGAATCCGCGGTCCACGGTGGCTACGTCGACGGAATGCTACGACTTCCTGCGGCTGTTGTTCGCGCGAGTGGGGCAGACGTTTTGCCCCAACTGCGGAACGCGAGTCCGCAAGGATACGGTGGACGAAGTGGCGGCGCGATTGCTGGAATTGCCGGCGGGATCGCGGTGGTATGCGCTGTTTCCGTGCGGCGAGCACGCCACTCCGCAGGCATTGCGCGATCACCTTTTCGAACTCCGCAAGAAGGGCTTCAATCGCCTGTTTCAGGGCGGCAAAGTCTTCGAGTTCTCGACGCCGGAGTCGCTGCTCGAGATCGATTTTTCGAAGCCGGTCTTCCTGCTGGCGGACCGGCTGACGATCGGTCCAGACCTGCACCAGCGATTGGTCGATACGATTGAAACCTGCTACCGGGAAGCCGGCGAAGCGATATTCGAAAGCCCAGCGGGCGACCGGCAGCTGCGCTTCAACGAGAAATTCCAATGCAAGACGTGCGGCCGCGAGTTCGCGGCGCCGGAACCGATTCTGTTCAGCTTCAATTCGCCGTTCGGGGCCTGCCCCCGGTGCCAGGGATTCGGAAATACAATCGACTTCGACATGGATCGCGTGATTCCGGACCGGACGCTGTCGCTGGCGGAGGGAGCGGTGGATCCCTGGACGAAGCCGAAATACCGGTCGTGGCTGGCGAATTTTCAGAAGCACGCCAAAGGCTCCGTGCGGATGAAGACGCCGTTCTGCGAGCTGACAGAAGAGGAGCGAGAGACGGTGGAGGGTTTCATCCGGCGCTTCTTCGATTACCTGGAAAGCAAGAAATACAAGCTGCACGTGCGGGTATTCATGAGCCGGTATCGCGGCTATGCGCTGTGCCCGGAATGCAAGGGCGCGCGCCTGCGCAAGGAAGCGCTCTACGTGCGCGTGGGCGGCAAGAATCTGGCCGAGATCGTGCGCATGAACATCGCGGAAGCGCACGAATTCTTCGGCGCGTTGACACTCACGCCGGAAGAGACCGCGATCGCAGACAAGATCCTGGTGGAGATCCGGCAGCGGCTGAAGTTTCTCAACGACGTAGGGCTCGATTACCTGACGCTCGACCGGCTATCGGCGACTTTATCGGGCGGCGAGGCGCAGCGGATTCAACTGGCGACGAGTCTGGGCTCGCGGCTGGTGGGCGCGTGTTACGTGCTCGACGAGCCATCGATCGGGCTACACACGCGCGACACGGGACGGTTGATCCGGATTCTCGAGGAGTTGCGGGGGCTGGGGAACACGATCGTGGTCGTGGAGCACGACGCCGACGTGATGCGTGCCGCCGACTACATTGTCGACCTGGGGCCGGGGGCGGGCGAACACGGAGGGCACATTGTTTTCGAGGGGTCGATGCAGGCGCTGATGGCGCAGAACGGCGGCTCGCTGACGGCGCGGTATCTCTCGGGGGAACTGCGGGTGGCCGCGGCACGTGAGCGGCGGGCGGTGGACCGACGGCGCATGCTGCGCATCATCGGGGCGCACTCCCACAACCTAAAGAACATCGACGTAGAGATTCCGCTCGGGATGATGGTGGCGATTACGGGAGTTTCCGGATCGGGCAAATCTACGCTGGTACACGATGTGCTGTACCGGTCTTTGGAGGCCTTACACAAGGCGCGCGACGGCCAACCGGAGGCGCCCGCGGACACCGGGGACGCCGAATCGATTGCGGCACCGCGAATGACATGCCGAAAGATCGAAGGCGCGGAGCGGATCTCGAGCACAGTGATGATCGACCAATCGCCGATCGGGCGGACGCCGCGATCGAACCCGGTGACATACATCAAGGCATTCGACCTGGTGCGGAGCCTGTTCGCATCGACACGAGAGGCGGAAAAACGCGGATACACCGCAGGGCACTTTTCGTTCAATGTGCCGGGCGGGCGGTGCGAGACGTGCCAGGGGGATGGCACGGTGACGGTGGAGATGCAGTTTCTGGCCGATGTGGAGCTCATCTGCGAGGAATGCAAGGGCACAAGATACAAGAGCGGCGTGCTCGAGATCCGCTACAACGGGCTGAACATTCACCAAGTGCTGCAGCTTACGGTACGGGAGGCGATGGCTTTTTTCCATGCGGCGCCGCGGCTGGTCCAGAAGTTAAAGGTGCTGGACGACGTCGGGCTGGGGTATTTGCGACTCGGCCAATCGGCGACGACGCTTTCGGGCGGTGAGGCACAGCGGGTGAAGCTGGCGGCGCACCTGGCGCTTTCGAGTTGCGCGGGCACGCTCTTTATCTTCGACGAACCGACCACCGGACTGCACTTCGACGACATCGCCAAACTGCTGGCGGCGTTTCAGCGGCTGATCGAGAATGGCGGGAGCCTTTTGATCATCGAGCACAATCTGGACGTGATCCGAGCAGCGGACTGGGTGATCGACCTGGGTCCGGAGGGCGGCTGGCGGGGAGGCAGGGTGGTGGCGGCGGGCACGCCCGAGATGGTGGCCCAAGTGCGGGAATCATACACCGGCCATTACCTGAAAGGCATGCTGGAGAGTAACCTGGCTGGCAGCACACGCCGAGGATCGGTTACTATCGAAGGACCTCAATGACTGGCCTGAAGTTTTACCTGAAACCCAATTGAACGAGTTGCCGCAACGCGAAGAGTTGGCTTCGCGCACAAGGAGCGGACTTCGAAGAAGTGGACCTCAATCGGGGATTGACCGAGGAGCAACTGGACCGGCTGATCGGCAAGCGCGATTACCGCGAATTTCTCAATTCGCGGAATGAGCTGTACCGCGAGCGCGGGATGAAGGACAACCCACCGAGCCGAGCGGAAGCACTGAAACTGATGGCCGAGCACCCGAACCTGATAAAGAGGCCGATCCTGGTGAAAGGCGGCGGGATCGTGCTGGGGTTTCAGGAAGATCAGATGCGCGAACTGTTATAGGAAATTGCTTTCCTCGATCGCCCCCCTTAACGATCACAGATCGTCCAAAACTATTTTTAGCTTACTTTCAAATACTTAGAAAACGAAGGCCAGGTGGGACGAACTGGCCGGCTGCTATTCTCAGGCCGTCAAAAGATTCACGGCCCGGCGGAGACGCGGGGCCGTTTTTCATTTATGGGGAACCGGGGATGGCGCAGAAGGGTGGTTCGCGAAAGACAACTCCCAGGACTTGCAGGGACTGCGAGAACTGGCCGACGGTCAGCAAGAAAGTCCGTGTCACGGAACTGGTGGAGGACGCGATCGCGCAGTTCGACGCCAAGATCAAAAAGGCTGGTTTTGAGCCAACAGTAGCGGAATACCTGAAGCTGCTGCAGCTCGGGCAGGAACTCGGCCAGGAAGACGAGACGAGGGAGATCAAAGTGACATGGGTGGGTCCGAACGAGACGTCAGAATCCGGCAAATAGTCTACGATCCGCTCGAATCACAGAAGAATTTTCACGATTGCAAGGCAAGATACAAAGGGTACTCGGGACCCATCGGGAGCGGCAAGAGTCAAGCGCTGTGCCAGGAAGCGATCCGGCTGACCTACCTGAACCCTCACCGTACGGGGTTGTTGGGGGCACCAACATACCCGATGCTTCGGGACGCAACCCAAGCTACGTTGTTCGAGATTCTGGGCGCAAACGACATTCCGTACGAGCACAACAAGGCGGAGAACACCCTGGTGATGAAGGACACCGGGTCACGGATTCTGTTTCGGCCGGTGGACGATTTCGAGCGACTGCGCGGTACAAACCTAGCCTGGTTCGGCTTAGACGAGCTGACTTACACGCAGGAAGAGGCCTGGCTGCGGCTGGAGGGCAGGCTACGAGATCCGCAAGCGGAACGACAGTGCGGATTCGCGGCTTGGACGCCGAAGGGGTACGACTGGGTATACCGGAAGTTCATCGCCAGACCGGCGCCAGACTACCAAGCGATTTTGGCAACGGCCGGGGAAAACCGGTACCTATTGAGCCGCGACCCCGATTTTTATGCACGGCTGCGGCACAGTTACGACGAGAACTTTTACCAGCAGGAGGTCCTGGGCGAGTATCTCAACCAGAACGGAAGCCTTGTCTACCACGCTTTCGAACGGAAGGCGAACATCGCCGATGTCAAGCTGGACCCCCGGCTGCCGCTCCTATGGGCACTGGATTTCAACGTCGATCCGATGAGCTCGGTGGTTGCACAGATCCACGATGGGCGGATCGAGGTATTGGACGAAATTATTCTCCGCCACGCGACCACACGACAGGCGTGCCAGGCATTTATGGAGCGGTTTCCTAAGCACCACGCGGGGGTCAGAATCTACGGAGACGCGTCGGGGTTTGCGCAGCAAACGTCGGGGCTATCGGACTACGACATGTTGGAGGAGGAATTCGCAAGCGCATCACAAGTTGAGTTGAAGATATCAGTTCCACGGTGTAACCCGAGCGTGCGCGAGCGGATCAACTTAGTGAACTCAAAGCTACGGTCCGCCAGCGGAGAGATATCACTTGTGATCGACCCAAAGTGCAGGGAACTGACCATGGACTTTGAGCAGGTCTGTTATAAGGGCGACACAGGGCAGATTGACAAGGACCGGGACCGGATGAGGACTCACGCGTCGGACGCGCTGGGCTACCTAGCATGGCAAGAATGCCGGCCCTTGCCACAGATCGGCGAGCAGATGCGGAGACTTCCGGGAATCTAGGCAACTGACCGCGTGAAAATCTTTCGTAGTGGCCATCCGCTGCAAGGCCTGCAAGGACCGAGCTCCGAGATGCCAGGAGAACGATCATGCGGCCGCAGCACCGGGCGCCTGACAGAGTGAGACTTTTCGTACTGGTTTTAGTGGAGTAAGCCCCAGCCGGGCAATTCTTCGAGACGAGTGGAAGCCGCTCTTGCGGCCGCGGCACTAGGAAATGGATTCTAACATGGACACAATTAATCGGGAGCACCCCGAATATGTCGCGCGGAAGGGAATCTGGCGGCAGTATAAGGACCTATACGCGGGCGGCGAGCAACTCCGGTCGAACGCGTCTCTCTACCTGGTGAGGCGACACAAAGAGCCGGGCGATATCTACCTGGAGCGACTGGCGCGAGTATTTTACGAAAACTATGTCGGCTCGATTATCGACTGGTATGCGGCGACGCTGATGCGATGCGAGCCGGGGTTGTTGCTCGGCGGTAGCAACCCGGCGGCACAGACGTTCTACGGCGCGTTTTCAGACGATTGCGATCTGAGAGGGACGAACCTGAACGAGTTCTTCCGGCAAAGGCTGGTGGAAACGCTGGTTTGCGGCAGCAGTTACGTGGTGGTGGATTTTCCGAAGGTGGACGGCGAAGCGCGAACGCGTGCCGAGGAAGATGCCCGCGGGCACTCACGCGCGTACCTGACGGATTACAGTCCGGACGAGGTGATCAATTGGAATCACGACCGGCTGGGCGGGCTGGACTGGATCGTACTGCGGACCTGCTGTCTGCAGCAGCCAACCGTGACGGATGCCAAGTGGGAGAAGGAGACGCGATGGATTTACTACGACCGCCAAGATTACCGCATTTACCGGAGGGCCGGGGAATCGAGCCCAATCGAACTAGTGGATGAGGGCCGGCACGGGTTGGCGCCGCTGGGACGTGTTCCGGTGTTCGAGATGAAGGTTTCGGACGGTCTCTGGCTGATGAATAAGTCGGCCTCGCTCCAACTGGAGCATTTCAATAAGTCGAACGCACTTTCATGGGCGCTTACGATGGGGCTCTTTGCGTCGCCGGTGGTGTACTCGGACCGGGAATGGAAGCAGGTAGTGGGGGAATCCTATTACATCCAACTCGGGAAAGACGACCGATTCGGGTGGACGGAGCCAGAGGGCAAAGTTTACCAGATTGCGGCGGACAACCTACAGAGGCTGCGAGACGAGATCTATCGTGTCTGCTACCTGATGATTCAGGCCGGGGAGGCGGGTACAGGGGTGCGGCAATCGGCGGTGAGCAAACAGCTGGACTTCGCCACAACGGAGGAAGTGCTGCGGGCTTATGGAGCCATGGTTAAGAACGCGATGAAACAGACGCTATGGGCAATCGCGGCAGCGCGCCAGGACGGGATCCAGATCGACGTCACGGGGATGGATGAGTTCGACATTAACGACCTCGGGACGGAGTTGGACGATGCCCAGAAGCTGCTCGGACTTGGGATCGAGTCCAAGACGCTGAAGAAGGAGGTGTTCAAGAGGCTGGCGCTGAAGTATTTGAGCGATGCGCGGCAGGATATCAAGAGTCGGGTCACGCAAGAGATCGGCATCGGGGAGTAAGCGCTCCCCAAGGAGAGATATGGAAGGAATCGACATACAAGCGATTGTGCGCCAGGCGGTTCAGGAGTTCACAAACACCGAGAAAGTCCGCAACGAGCCGGCGTATAAAGCGGAGTTACTAGAAGAGCGCAAGCGCCGGGAGCAACTGGAGCGCCGGATGAACGAACTGGCCGCGGAGAACCAGCGGAACCGAAAGGCGGCGGAAGAGGCGGAGCGGAGTGCGGCGGTGCGGGCAGAACTTCAACGGCTGGGAGTGGCAAAGATCGACCTGGCATTTAAGGCGGTGCAGGACGTCATTCAGCGCGCCGATGACGGGCGGCTGGTGGCACGAGGCGAGAGCGGCGAGGTTCCGGTGCGGGAGTACCTGACGAGCTTCGTCAACGAGAATCCGGAGTTTCTGCCGGCGCGGATTTCCGGAGGGACGGGTATGGCGGTCACGCACAAGGCTCCGAATGGCGGGCGCGAGGCCGTGAGCTTGGAGCAGATCCGACCAGGAATGAGCGCGGAAGAGATGCAGCGAGTACGAGAGGAAATCGTGCGCGTGGCATCGCAGACCCTTCGAGGACTGTAGCAGTTGAAGAGGAGCCGTAAGCTGGCAACCCAGCCCGGCAAGAAGAGAACAAAGGAGACAAGATGGCAGCAATTACTTCAGCAAATGTCGCCAATGCGATTGTAAAACTGGTGGCGGCGGACGCATTGCCGGTGCTCGTGGGCAACCTCATTATGGGGAACCTCGTGAATCGCGATTACGAGCCGGCGCTAGCGCATGCGGGCGATACGATTAACGTGCCGATTCCGCCTGTAATGCAGGCGAACAACATTCTCGAAGGCGGGACGGTACAAACGCAAAATCCGAACCTGGGGAATGCGCAGATCGTGCTGAACACGCACGCCGAGGCGACATTTCAGATTCCAGACGTGACGAAGGTGCTGGCGGTACCGGACCTGCTCAAGATCTACATGCAGCCCGCGGTGGCGGCGATCGCGCAGAAGGTGGAGAGCGATCTGCTGAATCTTTACGCGGGATTCAGCGCCAACGCGCCGGTCGGCTCGCCGGGCACTCCCATCACGGAGACCGTGATCGACGCGGCAGAAACGGCACTGTTCCTGGCAAAAGTTCCCCCGGCCGCCGAGAAATACATGGTAGTGGACGCGGCTACTTACTCGGCGTGGCGGCAGATTCCGCGGTTCAGCGAGTTCCAGACGGCGGGCGACGCCGGGCTGAAGGCGCTGATCGACGGCACGGTTGGAAAGATCAAGGACTTCTTCGTATTTCGCTCGCAGTTCGTGCAGTACACGGGGAGCAGTCCGGTGACGACCCACAACCTGGCGTTCACACGGGACGCGATGGGGCTGGTGATACGGCGGCTACCGCAACCGTTGCCCGGCACGGGCGCAATCGCGGAGTATGCCGAACTGGGGAACTTCGGGATGCGGGTGGTGATGAGTTATCAACCCGACACGCTGGCGCAGCAATTCACAGTCGACATTCTGTACGGATGCGGGATCCTGCGGAACACATCGGGCGTGCAGGTGAACACGTAAGGCGCTTTAGGGAGCTGCGGGGCCGGACTCCGCAGCTTCCGCGGTTCCGGGAAAAGATGCACCGCTTGCTTGCGGTCGTGACTCAGCAAAGGGACAAAAGGAGATTGGAATGGATGTGAAGACGTACTACCAAAAGGTTCGGGAAACGGAAGGAACCATTACGACGCCTTACGCGGTGATCATCAGCCTGCCAACGGACGATGGGGGCAAGAAAGGAGTGCTAATCGAAGTCTCGCGACACCTGGCGGCAAAAATGATAGTCGAGGGATCGGCAGAGATCGCCCCCGAACAACAGGCGACGGCGTTTCGAC
>Ga0335072_10002548_pt1 | contig 28161 bp, 25 predicted proteins | sample Lox_Sample_21_FD_206725 | JGI IMG/M metagenome (GOLD analysis project Ga0335072, IMG submission 206725) | Soil microbial communities from Loxahatchee National Wildlife Refuge, Florida, United States - Lox_Sample_2.1 | ecosystem: Environmental > Terrestrial > Soil > Wetlands | place: USA... | reverse complement strand
GGCTGCCGCGTCCGGTCTCGCGCGCGCTGTGGGTTCAGGCCGAAGTGGTGGCAATGGCCACTGACATGGCCGAGTTCGTCGGCGCGGCCATCGGGCTGAACCTGCTGTTCGGCGTGCCGCTGCTGGTAGCCGGCCTGATCACGGCGGTCGTCGCGTTCGGCATCCTGGCGCTGGATCAGCGGGGCTACCGGCGGTTCGAGCTGGCCATCATCGGGCTGCTCGGCATTGTCCTGCTCGGGTTCGCCTACGACCTGATTGCCGTTCACCCGAGCGCGGCGGGCGTGGCCGGCGGGCTTGTCCCCCAGCTCGGCGGGTCTGCTTACTTGCTGCTCACAGTGGGCATCGTCGGGGCCACTGTGATGCCGCACGCGGTCTACCTGCACTCGGCGCTGACCAAGTCGCGGGTGTCGTGTGCCGACGACGGAGAGCGGCGTCAGCTACTTCGCTATCAGCGGCTCGACGTGCTCGTCGCCCTTGGCGCGGCCGGACTGATCAACCTGGCGATGCTGGTCGTCGCGGCGGCGCTGTTTGGCCATTCCGGGCGGTCCGGCGCGGATGCCGCGGTTGCCAGCGGATCGATCGAGGCTGCGCACGCCGACCTTGGCCGGCTGGTCGGCGGCGGCGCTGCGCTGGCGTTTGCCGTGGCACTGCTCGCTTCCGGGCTGTCCTCGTCAAGCGTGGGCACCTATGCCGGACAGGTCGTGATGCAGGGCTTTGTCGGGCGCAGCGTGCCGCTGTTCGCCCGCCGCGCGATCACCATGCTGCCGGCCCTGATCGTGCTGGCGGCCGGCCTGCCGCCGACCGCCAGCCTGGTGCTGTCCCAGGTAGTGCTGTCCTTCGGCATCCCGTTCGCCCTGGTGCCGCTGGTCGCCCTGACGCGGCGGCGCGACATCATGGGCGCGCTGGTGAACCGGCGGATAACCACGTGCGCTGCGGCTGGCACGGCCGGCCTGATCATCGCGATGAACGTATACCTGCTCGCGGTGACATTCGCGCGCTGAGCGACGGGTCCGGCCACTATTCCTGCCGCGCGGTAATTCCTCTATTGTCGTCAGTCGTGATGGCGGGAATCGGTGCCATTCCCGTGCGAAGGAGCACGCCATGAAGCGCCCTGGCCTGTTCGTGCTTGTCCTGGCAGCTGCGCTGCTGACGTACCTGCCGCAGCAGGCCGTCCACGCGGCGACGTGCCGTCCAACGCTCACCAAGGTCAGCGTGTCGCCGCCGTCGGTTCCCGGCGGTGCGAGCTCGAAGGTCGCAGTGACACTTTCATGCGCCACGACGATTGCGCTGACCGTTCACCTGGCCGGATTCAAAGGAATCACGGTCCCGTCAGCCATTCACGTGGCGCGGGGCAAGAAGGGTGCCGTGACGAAAGTCCGCACCTCGGTCAGGAGCACGACCAGGCGCGCCGACATCGAGGCCACGCTCAGCCGGACGCATCGCAAGGCCGAGCTGACAGTCACCAAGACTCCGCGCTCTTGCCGGACGCCGCGGCTCACCGGTCTCGTGGCGCCGCGCCTGTTGTATGTCGGCAGTCCCGCGGTCGCCACGATCAAGCTGTCCTGCGCGCCAACCGCCCCGATCCGGCTCCGCCTGCATAGTTCCAACTCTGACCTCCCGGTGCCAGCCAGGATCACGGTTGGCCGTTACTACGACTACGCGGCTGTTCGGCTCGATCCGAAAGCTGACGAGGAGGGCCAGTACTCAGCCACCGTGACGGTCAGCTACGGCGCGGAAGCCGTTGCCAAGCCGATCACCGTCGACCCTGGTCTGTCGGTGTTCGCCATCCCGCCCTCGTCCGAGCCGAACTTCGTGCAGCCGGATGCGCTCTTCACCGGCATCGTGCCTGCGGGCGGACTGACTGTTCGGCTCGCCTCAAACAATCCCGCTATCACGGTGCCTGCTACCTTCACCGCCGCTGCCGGGAGCCTCGGCGGCGGCTTTAACGTCACCGTGCAACCCGTGACGAAGAATACGAAGGTCACCCTGTCCGCGACCTTCGGCGGCCGGACGCTTCACGCCAGCACCGTGCTGCTCCCGCCGTTCGGCCCCGGGGACACCGTGACGCTATCCGCCGAGAACGGACCCGGCCCGATCTACGGCCAGGAATTCGATCTGGAGTACATCGCGCAGCTAAGCAATCCGGCGCCTGCCAGCGGCGAGACCGTGACGTTCTCGGCCTCAGATCCGAGCATCGAGCTGCAGGCCACCAGCGACGACGTCACTCCTGGTTTCGAGGACGCCTACGTCGACATCAACACGGCTAACATCACCAGCCCGGTCCATGCCACGCTCGAGGCCACCACAGACGGGATCACCGCGACGCTGCCGATCACCATCGAGCCCGGCCTGGCATCGGTCACGGTGCCAGCGACGGTCACCGGCGGCGACAGCTTCACCGGCACGGTAAGCCTCGCAGGTCCGGTCGACGCGGCCACCACTGTCGAGCTTCAGTCCACCTGGGGCATCGTGACCGTGCCCGGGCTGCTGACGATCCCAGCCGGACAGAGTTCGGCCAGTTTCACCGCCACGACGGTGCCCGTCACGTCGGACTCCGACGTGGCGATCAACGCGATGCTCGGCACGACGCTGCTGACCTCCAACACCGTAACGCTCACCCCGTGAGCGCGGCGGTCGCCTCACACTTCATGGATTTCAAGCAACTCGTGGGGTACTTTGTCCTGCTTCGCCCTACAGGGATCCATGAAAAGACGGTGAGCGAGCGTTAGGTTACGGTCCGCTAGCAGCACCAGCCGCGGACCGCTCGTCGTATCCTTCGAGTAATGCCGTTCGCCAGCCTGCCTGCCGCTGAGCAGGTAACCAGCCGGGACAAGCGCAGGATTGCCGCCGTGGTGGCCGCCATCCTGCTACTGCTTGCTGCGGTCGCCGTCTGGGCCGCCGTCCGGCCCGGAAGTTACGGCAGCTCGAAAGACGGCTGCGTCACCGTGACGATGCCCAGCAGCACCGGCGGCGCTCTCATCCACCAGTGCGGCGCGAACGCCCGCTCACTGTGCAAGCGGGCCTACGCCGGGACCGGCAAAGAGGCGATGCTGACTCGCCCGCAGTGCCGCCGGGCCGGCATCACGCCAGCCGAGGCCGCTGCCGCGTCGTAAGCTCAGCCGTCGCCGAGCAGCACGTCCGCGTCGAAGCAGGTCCGGTCACCGGTGTGGCAGGCGCCACCAGTCTGGTCAACCCGGACCAGCACGGCGTCGCCATCGCAGTCGAGCGCTACCGAGACCACCCGCTGCACGTGGCCGGAGGTCTCCCCCTTGACCCAGTACTCCTGCCTGCTACGGGACCAGTAGGTGCACCGCCCGGTCGTCAGCGTGCGATGCAGCGCCTCGTCGTCCATCCAGCCCAGCATCAGCACCTCGCCAGTGTCGTGCTGCTGCGCGATCGCCGCGACGAGGCCGTCGTCGTTCCGCTTCAGCCGGGCAGCGATCTTGGGGTCGAGCCCGGACGCCGCGACGTCAATCCGCATCTCTAACCTCCTGTGCCGCCACCGGCCGGACCACGTGCCCGGCCGCCGCCAGCGCGTCCTTCACCGCGCCGATCGTCAGCTCGCCGAAATGAAACAGGCTCGCCGCCAGGACCGCATCCGCCCCCGCCTCGATCGCCGGCCCGAAATGACTCAGCGCTCCGGCCCCGCCACTGGCAATCACGGGAACGCGCACCGCCTCGCGAACTGCCTTGATCAGGTCGAGGTCGAAGCCGGCTCTGGTGCCGTCGGCGTCGACTGAATTGAGCAAGATCTCGCCTGCGCCGAGATCAGCGGCCTGCCGGGCCCAGCCGATCGCGTCGATCCCGGTACCCCGCCGGCCGCCGTGAGTGGTGACCTCATAGCCCGACCCGGTATCCGGCGACCGCCTGGCGTCCACTGACAGCACCACGCACTGCGCCCCGAACTGGCGCGCTGCCTCGCCCAGCAGATCCGGCCGGGCGACTGCCGCGGTGTTCAGCGCGACCTTGTCGGCCCCGGCCCGCAGCAGCCGGTCGACGTCCTCCGTGCTGCGCACCCCGCCGCCGACCGTCAGCGGGATGAAGACCTGCTCGGCGGTGCGCCTGACAACGTCGTACATCGTCTCCCGGTCGTCGCTGGACGCAGTGATGTCCAGGAACGTCAGCTCATCGGCACCGGCATGGTCATAGCGAGCGGCCAGCTCGACCGGATCGCCGGCTTCGCGCAAGTTAGCGAAGCTGACTCCCTTGACGACACGCCCGGCATCGACGTCCAGGCAGGGAATGACCCGCACCGCGACGGTCATGGCGCGCCGGCCCCCGGATTGCCGGCGCCGCTTCCCGGCCGGTAGGCGACTGCCTCCACCTCGACCAGCATCCGCGCGTCGATGAGGCTGCTGACCTGAATCATCGAGGTCGCGGGCAAGACGTCCGCGAACGCCTCGCCATGCGCCCGGCCGTACTCCTGCCAGCGGGAGATATCCGTGACGAACAGCCTGGTCCGCACCACGTCGGCGAGGCTGGCACCGAGCTCGCCGAGCGCTGCCGCGACATTCGCGATCGCCTGGACGGTCTGCGCGTGAGCGTCGCCAGGATGGACGAACTCGGCGCCCGCCACCGAGGTGCAGCCGGACACGAAGATGTAATCACCGGCCGCGACCGCGCGGCTGTAACCGACGATCGGTTCCCAGCGCGTTCCGCTGGATACCCTGCGGATTCCGGTCACCGGGTCACCGCCGCTAGCGCCTCCGGCAGAGTGAACGCGCCGGCGTACAGCGCCTTGCCGACGATCGCGCCTTCCACGCCGATGGATACCAGGCCGGCAATCGCTCGCAAGTCAGCCAGGCTCGACACGCCGCCGCTGGCGACCACCGGCTGCGCTGTCCTGGCGCAAACCCGGCGCAGCAGCTCGAGGTTGGGACCGCGGAGCATGCCGTCCTTCTCGATATCGGTAACCACGTAGCGCCGGCAGCCGGCCGCCTCCAGCCGGTCTAGCGCGTCGTCAAGCTCTCCACCGTCAGTAGTCCAGCCACGCGCGGCCAGCCGGCTACCGCGCACGTCGAGGCCGACCGCGATCCGGTCGCCATGCTCAGCGATCACGCCGGCGACCCAGTCCGGATCCTCCAGCGCTGCGGTGCCGATCACGACCCTGGTGCACCCGGTCGCCAGCGCGGTGGCCAGTGACTTGTCGTCGCGGATGCCACCCGACAGCTCGACCCGAACCTTGAGCTGGCCGATCAGGTCGGCAAGCTGAGGGCCGTTCGAGCCGCGCCCGAATGCGGCGTCAAGGTCGACCAGGTGGATCCAGCCGGCACCGGCCTCCTGCCAGGCCAGGGCAGCGTCCACTGGGTCGCCGTAACTCGTCTCGGTTCCCGCTGCGCCCTGGACCAGGCGGACCGCCTGGCCGCCCGCGACGTCGACGGCGGGCAGTAGCTCGAGACTCACCGCAGCACCTCCAGCCAGTTGGCCAGCAGCACCGCGCCGGCGTCAGACGACTTCTCCGGGTGGAACTGAGTTGCCATCAGCGATCCGTCCTCGACCAGGGCGACGAACGGTTCCCCGTGCGTGGTCCAGCCGGTCACCGGCGGGTCAGCTACACCGGGCCTGGCCGGGGGCGCCTGCCGGGCGGCGTAGGAATGCACGAAGTAGAACATCGCGTTCGCGTCGATGCCGGCCAGCAGGCAAGAGTCCGGGGGCCGGGACACCACGTTCCACCCCATGTGCGGGAGCACGGGAGCGGTCAGCTTCTGCACCACGCCCGGCCAGCAGCCCACCCCTTCGGTTTTGACACCGTGCTCGTCACCCGCCGCGAACAGGACCTGCATGCCCACGCAGATGCCAAGCACCGGCCGGGACGCCGCCAGTCGCGTCATGATGACCTGGTCGCCGCCGGCTGCCCTCAGGCCGGCCATGCACGCCGCGAACGCCCCGACGCCGGGGACGACGAGCCCGTCCGCCCGCAGCGCCGCGCCGGCCTCGGCGCTGATCTCGGCGTCTGCGCCAGCACGCTGCAGCGCTCGCTGGGCCGACCGCAGGTTGCCCGAACCATAGTCGAGCACCACGACGCTCGGCCGACGGCTGCCCACCCGCGCTCCCCTCCCTGATCGCGAGCCCTCCGCTGGCGCTCGCCGCGCTGGTACCAGGCTACCGAGGCGGCTGGCCGGCCGGGTCGGCGCACGGGGCAGCCTGGCTCATGCGAGAGTGAGAACCTCGTGACACCGCGGTCAGCTCGCCGAGGGGAGACAACCCGTGGACATCACCCAGCTGATCCTCGACGATCATCACGAGCAGCGACGGCAGTTCGCGATGCTGGAGCAGATCGACTCGTCCGACACCGCCGCCCTCGGCGACATCTGGGGCCGCCTGTCGGTCTTCCTCGAACTCCATGCCGAGGCGGAAGAAGAGATCTTCTACCCCGAGCTGCTCGCTCTGGCGATCAGCTCAAGGCCGCTGGCCAGCGCCGAGCCCGAGACCATTGATGCCATCGGAGACCACAACGAGATCCGGGACGCCATCACTGCAGTCGCCGCTCACCAGGTCGGCAGTCAGGGCTGGCGGGACGCGATCGCGGCGGTCAGCGTGGCGAACGGGGACCACATGGCCGAGGAGGAACGCGAGGGCCTGACCGACTTCCGGCGCCGGGTCAGCGTGCAGAAGCGGCATGAGCTCGCGGTGGCGTTCGCTGCATTCGAGGCGCGCAACTTCGCCGGCGTCCGGCCAGTGGACAAGGACCCGCAGACCTACGTCGTCCAGACCGAGGCGGCCGAGCGCGCCCTGCACGCGCCGGGTTCCCTCGGGATCGGCAAGCTGCGGAGCTAAACCACGCACCCCAGCTGACGGCGGGTCACTTGCCAGGCAATCTTCGCAGAGTAAGCGCTAGCGACCGAGGACAACTCGGGCCCTGCGCAGGTCCCGCGGCACGGGGCCGATTAGTTTCGCAACGCTGGCCAGTCTCAGTTGGTGAAGGCGACTGTGCTGTCGCGGTCTCAACGCAGGCTGGTGCGGCCGTCACCTTGACGCGCCTGATACCACGGACTTAGCATTGTGATATCAGTTTAATTCCGCGACGACGGCCGCGCGGGCGCGTCCGGCAGGGCCGCCGGGGGTCATGGAGGCTGTGATGGGTACATCGGGAGGCGCGCTCGCGGAGCGGGCCAGGGTGAGGCAGTTAGTTACGCGAACCGGAGTTGCCGGGGTGGCTCTACTGGCCGCCGGGAGCCTGGCTGTCGGAGGCTGCGCAAGCAGCACGCGGAACGCAGGCGGGCCAAGCTGTTCCGCTAAGCCGGCTGCGGGAAACAGCGCGCCGGCCAGTTCGACCGGTCCCGGAGTCGCAGCGTCCTGGACCCTGCCGGGTGGCAACCTGCAGAACACGCGGGATGTGGCGAGCCCGATCACAAGCGCCAACGTCGCCAAGCTGGGGGTGGCGTGGTGCGTGCCGATCGAGTCGACAGGTCTAGCGGGATCCGCCGGATACACCGACGGCTACTCGACTACGCCGGTCGTGGTGAATGGCGTGGTCTATACCCAGGACATCGAGTCGAACGTGATGGCGATCAAGCTCAGCAGCGGCAAAATCCTGTGGACGCACAACTACAACTCGCCGAACGGCGGGCCGGACGGCGTGAATGTGGCCGGCGGAGTTGTCTACGCGGCCACCAATCATGCCGCGGTCGCGCTGTCGGCGGCCACCGGCAAGCAGCTGTGGAGCCGGACGCTGATCGGCAACGACCACGAGGGAATCGACATGGCTCCGGGCTATCGCGACGGCACGGTGTACGTGTCGACCGTGCCGGTCAACCCTAAGGTGGGCGAGTACCTCGGTGGCGCCAAGGGGATCTTGTGGGCTCTGAACGCCAGGACCGGCGCACCGGAATGGTCCTTCGATCAGGTACAGAACCTGTGGGGCGACCCTGCCGTTAACTCCGGCGGCGGCTTGTGGGATCCGCCGTCATTCGACGCCCGGGGAAACCTCTACCTCGGCATCGCCAACCCGGGCCCGATCGGCGAGAACGGTTGGCCGGCTGGTCACCCGCTTGGCAGTAGCAGGCCGGGCCCGGACCTGTACACCGACTCGGTCGTCAAGCTAAGCCCGCAGGGGAAGCTGTTGTGGTACTACCAGCTCACCCCGCACGACCTGTACGACTGGGACCTGCAGAACTCACCTGTGCTCACCACCGCCAACGGGCAGCCTGTGGTCATCGACGGCGGCAAGGCCGGCATCCTTATCGAGCTGAACGCGCAGACCGGCAAGCTGATCTGGAAGCTTCCGGTCGGCGTCCACAGCGGGCATGACAATGACGGGCTGCTCACCGAGAACGCCACGGCGACCTCGCACGTCCCGCTGCCGGCCAGGTACGTCCTCGAGCCCGGCGCGTTCGGCGGGATCGAGACGCAGCTGGCGACCAACGGATCCGCGGTATTTGCCGCCGTCAACAATGTCCCGTTGTCCATGACGCCCAGGGGTCCGGCGGAAAGCTCCAAGGCCTTCTCAGCGTCGATAGCCAAAGGCACCGGCGAGATGGTTGCGGTCAGCGTGGATACCGGGAAGGTCATCTGGGACGACAAGCTCCCGTCTTCGCCGTACGGTGCCGCCACGGTCACCAACAACGTCGTGTTCACCACGACCTACAGCGGATACCTCTACGCGTTCAATGCAGCCACGGGAGCGATCTTGCTGAAGACGCCACTGTCCGCCCTGTCGAATGCTCCAGTCGCTGTCGACGGCGACTACGTCCTCGTCGGGGCCGGCGTGCCGGTCCCCAAGACCGACAAGCAGCTGATCATCGCCTACCAGCTCGGTGCCAAGGGCAAGCTCCCCGACACCGTGGCCAAGTAGCCGATCGCGGAAATGTTACGGGCCAGCTGAACGCCGGCCGAGGAGGCGAAGATGGGTAAGCCAGCCATTGAAGTGCGCGACCTGCGCAAGAGTTTCGGCACAAAGGAAGCGGTAGCCGGGATTGACCTGGAGATCGCGGCCGGCTCGCTCGCCGGACTCGTCGGGCCGAACGGCGCGGGCAAGACCACGTCCCTGTCGATGATGACCGGGTTGCTGCGACCGGATGGCGGCCGGGTCCTGATCAACGGGCTGGACGTCTGGGCAGACCCGGTGGCGGCCAAAGCGATCATCGGCGTCGTGCCGGCCGAGGCCAGGCTGTTCGAGCGGCTGAGCGGCGAGGAAATGCTTGAGTATGCCGGGCGGTTGCGCGGCCTGGCTGCCGGCGAGGCCCGATCCCGGGTGGCGCAGCTGCTGGGCGTGCTTGACCTGGCCGCTGACGCGAAGCGGCTGGTCGCCGACTATTCCACCGGCATGCGCAAGAAGGCCGCGCTAGGCTGCGCGCTCATCCACAATCCGCCGGTGCTGTTCCTTGATGAGCCGCTGGAAGGTGTCGACCCGATCTCGGCCGACGTGATCAGGCGCCTGCTGAAGCGCCTCGCCGACTCCGGCTCGACCGTGCTGTTCTCCAGTCACGTCATGGAACTGGTCGAGCAAGTCTGCGATCACGTATCCATCATCGACAAAGGCGCGATCGTGGCGACCGGTCCTACGGACGAGGTTCGGGGCGGCAAGACCCTGCAGCAGGCGTTCGTCGACCTGGTCGGCCCGCGGACGACCGGAGAGGAGGGATTGTCATGGCTCGGCTCCTCGTCCAGCTGAAGCTCCGCCTGCTGCTGAACGCGCTGCGCTCGTCCACCGCAGCCCGGACTAGCTTCATTGTCAGCACATTCTTTGCCCTCGTGGTCGCCGCAGGCGGCTTCTACGCGCTGGCGCTACTGCGCAACCTGAGCGCGTCGGTGGATCTGACGACAGTGGTCTTCACCGTGTTCGCGGTCGGCTGGCTCGTCCTGCCGGTCATGTCCTTCGGCCTCGACGGCACGCTTGATCCGGCCACGCTTGCCCTGTACCCGCTGCGAACCCGGCCACTCGCCGTCGGGCTGCTTGCCGCGTCCGCGACCGGCGCCTGGCCGCTGGCGAACCTGGTCGGCCTGCTCGGGGTGACGGTCGGCCTGGCGGTCGGCGCGCTAGGCGTGCTCGTCGCCATAGTCGCGGTGGTCCTGCAGGTACTGTTTTGCATCACGCTGGCCCGGCTGGTGACCACCGGCATGGCCGGGCTCCTGCGCTCTCGGCGGGGCAAGGACCTCGCCGCGTTCCTGGTCATCCCGATCTTCGCGGTGTACGAGTTCGCCGTCCAGGTCATACCAAGGGTGGCGGCCCAGGGCGGGATCACGGCAGCGAGCTTCCACGGCGTCGATTCGTGGTTGCGCTGGCTCCCGCCCGGCCTGGCCGCGCACGCGATCCAGGATGCCTCGACCGGGCGGACAGGCACCGCCGTCGCGCGTCTGGTGCTGCTGGCCGCCATCATCGTGACGCTCGGCTGGCTGTGGATACGCTCGCTAAACCGCGCCCTCGTCACCGCCGACACCTCGACCCAGTCCTCGCAGGTCCGGGCTGCAGCCCTGCCGCTAGCCCGGTACGGCCTCCGCGGCGCGGTAGCGGCCCGGTTCTGGCTCTACCAGCGGCGCGAGCCGACAACGCTCGTTTACTGGGTCATAACCGCGGTCATTATGGTTGTCGTATCTATCAGCTCCATCATCGGCCACCCGGTACATCCCGGCGTGGTTATCGCCAGCGCCGTCTTCGGCGCCGGGTTCGTCGGGTTCTTCCATGCCAACTCGGTCGGCCTCACCGGCCAGCCGTTCGTCATCGAAGCGCTCGCGCTGACCAGCCGCCGCTCGTTGCGGGCCTACTTCTCCGGCCAGAACATCGCGCTCGCGCTGATCGCGGCACCATTGCTCACCGCAGTCTGCTTCGGCCTCGCGGCCGCCGTCAGGCATCCGATGGAGGGCGTGACGGCTACCGCGGTGGCCCTGGCAGGCCTCGGCGCGGCCCTTGGCCTGAGCAACATCTTCACCGTCACGCTTCCCTACCCGCTAGCCAGGCGGGCCGGCAGCCCCATGCCCCAGGCCGCCCCCGGGTACACCTCATCCGCGCTCGGGAGCGTCGTTTGCAGCCTTCTCGGAATTGCGGTGCTGGTCACGCCGGTCATCGTCGCTGGCGTGCTGACCAGCGGGGATCAGCCGGCGGTCCGGATACCGGTGCTGCTGGTCTGCTCAGCCGCCTACGGCCTCCTGCTGGCCTGGGCGGGAGTCCACCTCGCGGCTCGCGAGGCAGCGGACAGGCTGCCGGAACTCTGCCAGGTCGCCGTCCGCAGCACGTTCTAGCTAGCTGGAACAAGACGCTGAAGGCGCATAGTGGCTTGACCCTCACGCAACGTGAGGCCGCAGAGTGGGCGTCATGACCGAGAACGCGCCCGGCCAGTACACCGTCGGCGAGGCTGCCCGCCTGGCGATGCTCGCGGCTCGGGGCGCCGGTACCGACGAGCACTTGCGCCGTCAGCACCACCTCCTGCGGGCCCGCCGGGACCGGGCAGCCAGGCTGCTGACCGCCATCGAGTCACGATCAAGGCTGAGGCCGACGCGAACATCGCCGGGTTCGCCGATGCCATCCGCGCAGGCGCGCCGGCCGACGGAACGGTCGCGATGGACCTCGCCGAGGAGCACCGGCAGCACCTCAGCCGCTGGTTCTACGAGTGCGGCTACGACATGCACCGCGGCCTGGCTGAGCTGTACATTTCGGACCCGCGCTACCTGGCCAGCTACGACGAGATCGAGCCGGGCTTCTCGCGGTACGTGCACGACGCGATCACGGCCAACGCCAACCGGAACAGTTGAAGAACACGCCTTAAACCATGATCGCGTGTTTACAGAACACCTTTGGTGCTCGGGACCGAGCCGCCCGAACGCGGATCCGGCGCCGCCGCGGCCCGCAGCGCCCGGGCGAACGCCTTAAACTGCGCCTCCACGATGTGATGGGGGTTGCGCCCGCGCAGCACGTCCAGGTGGATGCAGATGGCGGCCGAATGCGCGAGCGACTCGAAGAAGTGGCGCGTCAGCGTCGTGTCATAGGTACCGATCAGCGGCGACATGCCGTCCGGCTCGGTGTGCACGACGTACGGCCGCCCAGACAGGTCGACAGCCGCCCGGACCAGCGTCTCGTCCAGTGGCACGAGCGCGTCGCCGAACCGGCAGATGCCGAGTTTCTCGCCGAGCGCCTCGCGCAGCGCCTGGCCGAGGGCGATCGCGGTGTCTTCGACGGTGTGGTGCGTGTCGACCTCAAGGTCGCCGCGCGCCTGCACGGTCAGGTCGAGCAGCCCGTGCCGGCCCAGCTGCGCCAGCATGTGGTCGAAGAACGGCACACCGGTCTCGGCGCGGCCGACTCCGGCGCCGTCGAGTGCGAGCTCCACTAGGACCTGGGTCTCACCGGTGACCCGGCCGATACGCGCTGACCTGCTCACGGCAGCACCGCCGCCGGAGCGCCTTGCACGATGCAGGAAAGCTCTGTCAGGAACGTCGCATTCTCGGCGGCCGTCCCGATGGTCACGCGCAGCCACTGCGGCGGGCCGGTTTCCCTCACTAGGACGCCGCGGTCGAGTAGTGCTGACCAGATCGCGTGACGGTCGGCAAACTTGCCGAAGAGTACAAAGTTCGCATCAGAGTCCCCGGCCGACAGTCCCGTTCCGCGTAGCTTCTGCACCAGAGCGTCTCGCTCGGCACGGATCGCGGCTACCGACGACAAGAGCTCAGCCGAATGCTGGAGGGCAGCAAGTGCCACCGCCTGAGTGACAGCGGACAAGTGGTAAGGCAGCCGGACCAGCAGCAGGGCCCTGACAACGTCGGGGTCGGCCGCAAGGTAGCCGACCCGTGCGCCTGCCAGCGCGAATGCCTTCGACATCGTCCGCACCACGACCAGGCGCGGATAGCGGGTCAGGAGCGCGAGTGCCGTCCCCGACTGATCCCTGGAAAACTCTGCGTACGCCTCGTCGACGATCACCATGCCGGGCGCAGCCGCGCAGACCGCCTCGATCACCGCCAGCGGGGTCGCCGAACCGGTCGGGTTGTTCGGCGAGGTCAGGAAGACCAGGTCCGGCTGATAGCGGCGCACCGCCCCGGCAGCCTCCGCAGGCTCCAGGCTGAAATCGCTGCGCCGCTCCGCCGCGATCCACCGGGTCGCGGTCGTCTGGCTGATCAACGGGTGCATAGAATACGACGGCTCGAAGCCCAGCGCGCTGCGGCCGGGTCCGCCGAATGCCTGCAGGAGCTGCTGGATGATCTCGTTCGACCCGTTGGCTGCCCAGGTGCGGTCGGCGGTGAGCCCGTGCCCCAGGTAGGCAGCCAGTGCCGCCCGCAGCGCGACCGCGTCCCGGTCCGGGTACCGGTTCAGCCCGGCCGCAACCGCGGCGACCGCTGCCGTGATGTCGGCAACCAGCGCGGCCGACGGCGGGAACGGATTCTCGTTGGTATTCAGCCGCACCGGCACGTCCAGCTGCGGCGCACCGTAAGGATGCCGGCCGGCCAGGTCAGCGCGCACTGGCGGGGCCGTCACCGGTGATCCTTGTCAGCCGGCACCCGGACGCGTACCGCCTGCACGTGCGCGACCAGGTCTTCCGCGCCGCCCAGCGCGTCGATGTGCGGTGCCACTGCCGCCAGAGCTGCCTGGTCGCACTCCACCACGTGCACGCAGCGCAGGAAGGACAGCACCGACAAGCCGCCGCAGTACCTCGCCGTCCCGCCGGTCGGCAGGACATGGTTGGACCCGGCCAGGTAGTCACCCAGCGATACTGGCGCCCACGGGCCTACGAAGATCGCACCGGCGTTACGGACCCGACGGGCAAGGATGGCGGCATCCCTCGCCTGGATCTCCAGGTGCTCAGGCGCCCACGCATCACAGACGGCGAGCGCGGCGTCCGCGTCGTCGACGATCACGCAGGCGGACTGGCCGGCTAGCGCCGCCTGGACCCGCTCGGCGTGCTTAGCCTGCGATGCCGCCTTCGCCAGCTCGATGTCCACCCGGTCGGCCAGGGCGGCACTGGTGCTGATCAGCAGGCACGCTGCCAGCGGGTCATGCTCGGCCTGTGCGACCAGATCGGCGGCGATGAAGCTCGCGTCCGCGCCATCGTCGGCGATGATCGCGATCTCGGTTGGCCCGGCCTCGGCGTCGATGGCCACCCGTTCGCGTAGCAGTCGCTTCGCCGCGGCGACGTAGACGTTGCCGGGACCAGTAATGACGTCGACCGGCGCGCAGTCGGACGTCCCGTAGCCGAGCATCGCGATCGCCTGCGCGCCGCCGGCCGCGTGCACTTCAGTGACGCCGAGCAGGGTGCACGCCGCCAGGATGGCCGGGTGCGGCAGGCCGCCGTGCTCGGCCTGCGGCGGCGACGCCACGGCGATCTCGCTCACGCCGGCAACCTGGGCCGGTATGACGTTCATCAGCACCGATGAGGGGTAGGCGACCAGGCCGCCGGGAACATAGACGCCCGCCCGGCGCACCGGCAGGTACCGCTCGGTGACGGTAGAGCCCGCAGCGACAGCCGTCCAGGTCTCGGCGGGGCGCTGAGCCTGATGGACGAGCCTGGCGCGCCTGGCGGCTTCGGTGAGCGCAGCGCGAACGGCCGGGTCGAGGCCGGCGAGCGCGGTGGCTAGTGCCTCCTGCGGAACGACGGAGCTGGTCAGGTCGACGCCGTCGAACCGGGCCGAGTACTCCCGGACAGCTGCCGCACCGCGCTTGCGCACGTCGTCGCACACTGGCCGCACCTGATCGATGGCCGCGCCGACGTCCAGCGTGGCGCGCGGCAGCAGCGCCGCCAGGTCGCCGGCCGGCATCCGGCCCGGTACCTGGCCGCGCAGGTCTACTCGCCTGAGCACTGTGTTGCCCGACATGGGCCTACTCGACAATCTTGCTGATCGGGATCTCCAGGATGTCCCGAGCGCCCGCGGCCTTCAGCGCCGGGATCAGCCGGTTCACGCCGCGCTTTGGCACGACCGCCTCGACCGCGTGCATGTCGCCGCGCGCCAGTGAGGTGACGGTCGGCGACGACATGGCCGGCAGGATGGCCGACACGGCACCGAGCTCGGAGGCGCTCACGTTCAGCTTGAGCAGGACGTTCCCGCGCGCGCTGATGGCACCGCGCAGCAGCAGCGCGACATCCTCCATCGCCTCCCGCTTGGCCGGATCCGTGAAGGCAGCCGGGTTGGCGATCAACTCGGTGTAGCTGGTCAGCAGCGTGTCCAGGATGCGCAGGCCGTTGCGGGCCAGCGAGGCTCCGGTCTCGGTCAGGTCGACGATCGCGTCGACAATGTCGGGCACCTTGGCCTCAGTGGCACCGTAGGACGGGATCACCACGGCCTTGACCCCGCGCGCTTCCAGGTACCGCCGGGTCAGCGCGGGGAACTCGGTAGAGATCCGGAGGCCTTCAGGCAGGTCGGCTGCCGACCGCCAGGACGCCGACGCCGGCACCGCGAGTACGACCCGGACGGGCTCGGAGGTGACCTTGGAGTACTGGAGCTCGCCTAGCGAGGCGACATCGGCGCCGGTCTCGGCAATCCAGTCGCGGCCGGTGATACCGAAGTCGAACAGCCCCTCCTCCACATAGGACGGGATCTCCTGCGGCCGGAGGAACCGCACCCGCTCGATCCGCGGATCGTCAATGCCCGCGTGGTAGTCACGGTCCGACGAGCGGCGCACCGTCAGATCGGCGGCATCGAATAGTTCGAGGGTGGCGCGCTCAAGCGAGCCCTTCGGTAGTACCAGCGACAGCAACTATGACAGCCCTTCAAGCGCGAGTCCCCGTAGCTTGCCCTGCGCAAGACTACCGTGGGCCCGGTGACGAGCAGATCCGGCGGGCCGCGGCCGGCCGTCAGGCAGCCGCCTGCCGGCCTCGGCCTCCGGCTGGAACTGAATCTGGCAGAGCACGCCTGCCACCTGCATCGCCAGACGCCAGGCATGACTGTGGACCAGGCACCGGACCTGCTGATCGCCGACAGCGGGCTGGACGACGACACCTTCAACTTTGTCGGCGCGGCGCGGTTCACTGCGGCTTCCGCGCCTGCCCGGCTGGCGGAGACCGTGGCGGAAGTGTCCGCGATCGGCCGCCAGTTCGCCTGGCGGGTCGGCCCGGCATCGACCCCCGGCGACCTGACAGAACTGCTGACTAGTACCGGGCTGCCGCCGGCTAATGCCGAGCCGGCGATGTGGCGCTACCTGGCTGACCTGCCGCCGGCTGCCGCTAGCCCAGTGGCAGCAAACACGGTGCCAGCCGGGCCAGTGCCAGCTAGCCCGATGCCGGCCAGCCCGATGCCAGCCAGCCCGGTGCCAGCCAGCCCGGTGCCAGCCGGGCCGGCGACCGGCAGTACGGCTCCGGGCAACCTATCCGCCTTGCCGGGCCTCGAGATCAGGCTGGTGGCCGAACCTGGCGGGTTGCGCGACTGGTCCTGGGTACTCGCCGCGAACTGGGACCCGCCCGCGCCGACCGTAGTCGAGTTCTTCGCGCGGACGGCCACGTATGCGCTGTCGCCGGCCGGTCAGGCCCGTTACCTGGCCGGCTATTACGAGGGCCGGCCGGTGTGCACGGCGGAGGTCTTCAGCCACGGGGGCGTCGCCGGCCTGTACAACATCTCTACTCTGGCGAGTCACCAGCGGCGCGGCTTCGGCACCGCGATCACGCTGGCCTGCCTGGACGCCGCGCGCGAGATGGGCGCGGCGATCGCCGTGCTGGCGGCATCGGACCAAGGCGAGCCGCTTTACCGCCGGCTCGGCTTCCAGCCGTTCGCAGCGGTGACCGAGCACGTGCTCTAGCGAGCCGGCGCCGTCGCCAGGTCACGTTTCGCGGGTCGGTCGCGGCGTTCGACGCGACTCACCCATCCCTGTTCGCCCTGGGGCTGCTAGCTCGCCGGAGTATCGGCTCTCGGGACGAGGTCGGGCGCGGCAGCGGCCGTGCTCCGCCGCGGAGCCGGGCGGCGGCGCAGCAGGATCGCCGCAAACGCCGCGGCGACGGCGGCTCCCGCGGTCGCGTACCAGCCGTGCCTGAAGGCAGTCAGCTCGGCCGCCACGCTGTGCGGGCTGCCGAGCACGGCCACCAGCATGGCGACGCCCACGGCGAAGCCGACCTGGCGCAGCATGTTGACGACACCCGAACCGGTGGCGAACGAAGGCGGCGGCAACGACGAGGCTGCCGTCGACATCAAGGACGGCAAGGTGAGCCCGACACCGATACCGGTGACGATCATGCCGGGCAGGATCACTAGGTAGTCCGGGCGGAGTTGAACAGCTACTCCCCACCACGCGATGCCGGCCCCGAACAATACGGCGCCAGCTCCGACCACCGCGGCGGGCCCGTACCTGGCGAGCAGCCGTCCGGTGACGACGAACGAGAACAGCGGCACCATGAGCGGCCCCGGCGCGAGGCCGAGACCGGTCTTGAGCGCGGACCATCCCCAGGCGTCCTGCATCCACAGGACAATCGACAGCAGCATCGCGCCGAACGATACGGAGAACAACAGCATCGCCAGCGATGCACCGGAGAAGGTGCGGACGCGGAACAACTCGGGCTCGATCAGCGGGTTGTGATGCCGCGCGCAGCGAAGTGCGAATAGCAGGAGCACAAGCACTGACGCGGCCAGCACCCCGACGGTGGCTGCTGAGTCCCAGCCCCAGGTGCCGCCGCGCACCAGTCCGAGAGTCAGGCCGCCGACCCCGGCCGTGACCAGAAGGGCGGACAGCTCGTCGGGGCGGGGGCCGGGGTGCCCTGGTACATCCGGGAGCTTGCGCCAGCCGATGACTAGCGCGGCCAGGCCGACCGGCACGTTGACCAGGAATACCCAGCGCCAGCTGGCGGCGACCAGCAACCCGCCGATTACCGGCCCGAGCGCCGCGGCCATGCCGCCGGTGGCGGTCCAGGCGCGAACTGCGGCGCCGCGGCGCTCGGACGAGTAGCTGGCCAGTACCAGACCAAGCGAAGTCGGCGTCAGCAGAGCCGCGCCGGCGGCCTGGACCAGCCGGAAGGCGATCAGCATCGGCACGTTAGCGGCTGCGCCGCAGGCCGCCGACGCGGCGGTGAACACGGCGACGCCAAGCAGGAAGCCTGCCTTGCGGTTGCGCTGGTCGGCCAGCCGGCCCGCCAGTACCAGCAGCGCCGCGTAGATGATCGCGTAGCCGTTCAGCACCCAGGAGAGCGTGCCCAGGCTCGGCTCATGCAGATCTACGGCGATCCGCGGCAGCGCCACGTTCACGATGAACAGGTCCAGGCTGGCCATGACGACGCCTGCGCACACGATCACGAGGGTTCGGGTTGGCTGGCTTAGCAATCGCACAGTCAGACCCTACGTGCTGGCTTAGACTTGCACAAGTCAGCTACAGTCGGTGCCATGGATCCGTCACCGCAAGCCGCGCATACTGTCCGGCTGTCCGGACCCCTGTCGCCGCGTGCCCGGTGGCAGGCGACCGGGTGCTCGATGGCCAGGGCACTGGACGTGGTCAGCAGCCGGTCGGCGCTGCTGATCCTGCGTGAGGCCTTCTACGGAACGACGAGGTTCGACGACTTCGCGCAGCGCAGCGGCATCAGCGAGCCGGTCGCGGCGGCCAGGCTCGCCGAACTCGTCGAGGATGGCTTGCTGGCGAAGGAGCCCTACCGCGAGCCCGGTCAGCGCACTCGCCTGGCATACCGGCTGACCGACAAGGGCGCCGAGCTCTTCCCGGTGCTGGTCGCGCTGATGGAGTGGGGCGACCGGTGGCTGGCCCCGGACGGAGCCCCGGTTGTCCTGACACACCAGGACTGCGGTGAGGCGGTGCACATCGAGCTCCGGTGCGCGGCCGGTCACCCGGCGAGCCTGGACGAGCTCGATCTGGAGGCCGGGCCCGGCAGGCATGCGGCTGGCGCCTAGCGCCTGCCGGCTTGCGCTGAGCTGTCGCGCCGTCGCCGGCGACTAACCCCGGCATGCCGGGTACATATTGCGACGTCATGGGCGTGCACCAGCAAGCCGGCAATGGCCCGGCAGCCAAAGCCAGCCGCTTCATCAGGTCCGTGGACCGGGCGCAGCGCGACCGGCCCTGGATAGCTGTCGTGGTCGCGACGGTGAAGAAATTCAGCGACGATCGGGCCGGCAACCTTGCCGCTCTGGTCGCCTACTATGCATTCGCCTCGATTTTCCCGTTGCTGCTGGTCGGCATCACGGTACTCGGCATCATCGCGAGCAAGAACCCGAAGGTGGGCAACCACCTGCTGCATGCATTGCATCAGTACCCGGTCATCGGGACCGAGCTGAGCGGCACCATGAAGCACGGGCTCGACGGGACTGGCCTCGCCCTGCTGGTCGGTATCTTGTTCGCTCTGTATGGCGCCCGCGGCATTGCCAACGCCATTCAGAACGCGCTGAACAGCGTGTGGGAAGTACCGCTTTTCCGCCGCCCCCGGTTCGGCAAGAAACTGCTGCGCAGCCTCGGTCTGATCGGCGTGATCGGGCCCGGTCAGATCATTACGATCGCCCTGTCCACGGTGGCCGGCAGCGCAGCCCTTGGCGGACTGGGCGGCCAGATCGCAGCCATCCTGGTGTCGCTGATCCTGAACATCGGCCTGTACTGGCTCGGCTTCCGGATCGCGACGGCTGCCGAGGTCGCCACCCGAGACCTGCGGCTCGGCGCGATTCTGGCCGCCATCGCATGGCAGATTCTTCAACTGGCCGGCGGCATCGTCGTCAAGCACGCCAGCAACTCCGCCTACGGAACCTTCGGCCTCGTGCTCGGCCTGCTCGCCTGGCTGTATTTGCAGGCGAATATCACGCTATGCGCGGCCGAGCTGAACGTCGTGAGAGTCAGGAAACTGTGGCCGCGCGCGGTCGCACCGCCGCCGCTGACCGGAGCCGACTTGCGGGCGTACCAGCTTTACGCCGAATCCAGCCTGCTCAGGCCCGACCTGGATGTCGAGGTACGGCCGACTCCGGAGCCGGGCGGCGCGACGGCCATCTCGCAGTGACGGCCGCCTGACTCCCGAATAGCCTGCACCGCAGATTGGGAGACATGCAACGGTTCTGGCTCGCACGGCCGGGCGTCCCGTGTAGTTTGCCGGTCATGGCCAGCACGGAGCCGGACACGAGGCGCACGGCCTTAGATGTGTTCGAGAGCGTGAGCAAGCTCTTGCTCCTGCTATCTCTGCAAGCCTTTCCGGTGTTCCTGACTATCGGAGCCGCGCAGATTATCGGCCGTCATTTCTAGTGCAGTGTCTGCTGATAGCGCGACGGTCGCACTAGCATTTTTAGGTGGCTGAGAAGCACGGCATCATGACGGGCATCATGCAGACCAGCCAGCGTGTCACGCGTCGGCTCGGCCGCGACACCGGGCAGACGATCGAGCTGCAGGAGCAGAATCTCGCCCGGCTCGAGCGCAGGCACGGGCCCGATCACCTGGTGACCGATTCGGTCCGCCGGGACCTGGCTGAAGTGCTGAACTCCGCGCGACGCTTCCAGCGGGCCGCCGAGCTCTACGAGCAGTCCGTCTCCTACCAGGTCCGGACGGCAGGCCAGGAAGACCCGGTGACCATAAGCATGCAGATGAAGCTGGCCAGCGCCTACGCGAACGCGGACCAGTTCGATCGCGCCATCGCGGTGGCCGAGCCGAATCTGGCTCGCTGGCGCCACTGGCAGGACGCGGACGTCCGGGCCGGCCGGGAGTGGACGCAGGCGCAGGATACGTTGGCTGCCTGCTACGCCCGCGTCGGCCGTCAGGATGAGATGACTGCCATGCTGACGCAGAACCTTGCTGACTGCGAGCGCATTTTCGGCCCCGGCACCGATCGCAGCCTGCGTGCGGCCGAGCGGCTAGCGGAGGGGCTTGCGTACGCGGGCTGTCTCGGCGAGGCGATTGACGCGTATCGGCGCTTGCTTCCCGGCCGTGTCGCGATGAACGGGCCTGACGACAGCCAGACGCTGTCCTGCCGGGGCAAGCTCATCCGGGCGTACTCAGACGCGGGCCGACTGGCGGAGGCCTGCGCCGAGGTCGAGCACCTGCTCGCGAGCCGCCTGCGCGTCCTGGGGCCAGATGACCGGGAAACCATGAAGGCGCGGCACAAACTCGGCCGCGCCTGCGAAGAAGCCGGCCGGCTGGACGACGCGATCGCGCTGCACGAGCAGAACCTGTCCGACGCACTCCGGGTTCTCGGACCTGAGCACTCCGATATCTCGCTGCGTCGCGCGGATCTCGGCTGGTCCTACCGGCTGGCGGGCCGGCTAGCTGACGCCGTCCCCCAGCTCGAGCAGGCCATCACCGCAGCGCTGCAGCAACCACAGCCAGACAACCGGCGGATCTGCAGCTGTCGCGAAAAGCTCGCCGTCAGCTATTTCGAGACGGCTAAGTCCGCAGAGGCCATCTCGCTGCTGCAGGACGCCGCCGACTTCTGGGAGCAAGAGGTCGGCCCGGATAACCTGTCGACTATCACGGCACGCCTGAACCTCGGAGTCGCCTACCGCGAAGCAGGCCGGCTGTCCGAAGCCATTGCGTTGTGCGTGCAAGTAGTGGCCAGCCACCAGCACCTGCTAGGCCCAGAGCACCCGGCCACCCTGGTTGCGCGCTCCCACCTGGCTGCCTGCCACTTGGCGGCAGCCGACCTGGCGGCGACGACGGCCGAGGCCGGAGGAACGCTCGCCGACATGCTCCGCGTGCTCGGTCCGGACAATCCCCGCACACTGACCGCGCGGCGCATCCAGGCAGTTGGCTGGCTGGACTCCGGGCGGCTGACGGAGGCTACCGAGCTGCTCGAGCACAACGTTGCTGAGTCACGACGCATCCTTGGCCCTGACCGCCCGGAAACCTTGCGGAGCCAAAGCCAGCTCGCACGCGCCTACCAGGGTGCCTGCCGGCCGGCCGAGGCCGTCGCGCTTGCCGAGCAGGTGGTGACGGCCTGGGCGCGGGTCGGCGGTACAGAGCTACCCGACACCCTCGAGTCTCGCGACACTCTGGCGCTGGCCTACCAGGCAGCCGGGCGGCTTGCCGAGGCGATCGGCCTGCTTGAGCGGAACCTGGCCGACAGCATCCGGCTACTCGGAGCCAGTCACCCGAAGATCGCCGCCCGGCGCCACCATCTGCAGCGCGCTCAGCAGGGGTGATCACGACGCCAGGAGGATCGCAGTAGGCTGCCTGTGGCCATAGCCGCAAGCCCTGGGAGGGGCCATGCCACTGTTTTCCAGTCAGTCCAGCCAGAGCGCAGAGACCTGGGAGCCGCAGGCCGCCGACAGCCGGCTCGCGCAGACAGCGGGTGCCAGTCCGAGCGGCGTGTTCACCTCCGACTTGTCGGTCTCCGAGTACGTGCTGCTTGGCGAGGCTGGATTCGAGCCGCTCGGCTTCGTTATCGGCTCGTCGATATACCACGTCGGCCTGCAGGTCGGCCGTTGGAGCCAGAACCAGGAACTGCAAGTCCTCACTCAGGCCATGTACAACGCGCGCGAACTCGCCATGTCCCGGATGCGGTCTGAAGCCGACCACCTGGGTGCCGATGGCATCGTCGGCGTGCAGCTGCGGATGCAGATGTACGCCTGGGGCCAGGGCTGCCTGGAGTTCATCGCGACTGGCACGGCGGTCCGTCACCTGGGCGGCACTGGCGCGCACCGGGCGCCCGACGGGCGCGCGTTCACCTCCGACCTGTCCGCGCAGGACTTCTTCCGCTTGCTCGCGGCCGGCGCAGTCCCGGTGGCCTTCGTGCTCGGCACGTGCGTTTACCACATCGCGCATCAGAGCGTGATGCAGTCGCTGCGCCAGACCGGCCAGAACCAGGAGATGATCCAGTTCACCCAGGGCGTCTATGAGGCGCGGGAACTCGCGCTCGAGCGGATGCAGGCCGAAGCGACACAGGCACAGTCGTCCGGCATTGTCGGCGTGACTGTCGAGGTGAAGAACCACGTCTGGGGCGAGCACGCGACCGAGTTCCTGGCCACCGGCACCGCGGTCCGCCGTCTCCGGGACGAGCACCGGCTGCCTGAGACCTCGCCCAAGCCCACCTTCACTCTCGGCCTGGACGCCTGACTAGTCCCACCGGCGCTACCGGTGCGGCGCTATCGGGGCGGGGTCGGCTGGAGCTGCGGTGCCGCGACAGTGCAGGTCACCCGCGCCTCCGGCGCCGCGGGCGCCTTGCCCTCTGGCCGTAGTACATCATTGTCGACAAGCAACGCCGACAGGATCGCGGCGATGAGCAGCACTGCTGCGCACCCGATGGTCGCTAGATCAAATCCGTGATTGAAACGTGGTGGCTGGTGGTAACTCGCTGCACCTAGGCCGACGGCCACCGGGAGCGCGGCAACGGCCACCAGGCTGGCAGCCCGTGCCACCGCGTTGTTTACGCCGCTGGCAACTCCCGCGTGCCGTACATCCGCGCTCGCCAGCACGGTCGCGGTCAGCGGCGCGACGGTAAGGCAGAGGCCAAGGCCGTAGACAACCGCCGCCGGCAGCACGTCTGCGAGGTAGCTGGCATGCAGCCCGATCCGCGTCATCAGCAGCATGCCGATCGCCAGGCCGGTGATGCCGATGGTCATCGGCCAGCGCGGTCCGAACCGCTGCGCGAGACTCCCCGACCGGGCTGACAGCGCCAGCATCAGCACCGTCACCGGCAGCAATGCGGACCCCGCCTGGAGGGGCGAGAACCCGGACACCACCTGCAGCTGCAAGACCAGCAGGAACAGCAAGCCGCCGAACGCGCCATAGACGAGGAACGTGACGATGTTGATCACCGTGAACTGCCGGGAGGCGAAAACGTCAAGCGGCAGCATCGGCGCGACTCGCTCCGGCGACCGGGTGCGGCGGCGCTCGATCAGGATGAAGCCCGCGGCAGCGGCGACGCCGAGCAGTGCGGCTGCCACGATTCCGGCCCGGCTCAACCGCGCTGGTGCCTCGATCAGCGCATAGGTAATGCCGGCCAGCGCCAGTACCGCGAGCACCGCGCCCGCCACGTCGAATCCGCCCCGCACTGAGGAGTCGCGGGTTTCGGGAACATGCCGCGCCGTAACCGCGACCACTGCGGCTGCGAGCGGAAGGTTCAGCAAGAACACCCATCGCCACCCGGCTGCTTGCACCAGCCAGCCGCCGAGTACCGGCCCGACAGCTGCGGCAACCCCGCCCAGCCCCGACCAGGCGCCGACGGCGCGGGGCCGGTCGTCGGCGGCGAAGGTCGCCTGGATGATCGCGAGCGACCCCGGCGTCAGCAGCGCCCCGCCGATGCCCTGCAGCACCCGGGCACCAATGAGCACGGCGATATCGGGGGCGAGTCCGCACAGCGCTGAGGCCAGCGCGAACCAGACGACACCGGTAAGGAAGATCTTGCGCCGGCCGAGCCGGTCCCCCAGCGAGCCGCCCAGCAGGATGAGGGCGGCCAGCGTCAGGATGTAAGCAGTGACTGTCCACTGAAGGCCGCCCAGTGAGGCACCCAGATCGCGGCCGATCCTCGGCAGCGCCACGTTGACGACCGTCGAATCCAGCAACACCATGCTGGAGCCCAGCACAGTGGCCATCAGTACCCAGCGACCGCGTGCACTGTCCAGCCGCAACTGCGGGGCCTGCGCGGTGGTATCGACCTGACTCACTACACGATCGTCTCACCACCCCCGCCAGTTGCGACCGTTGTTTTAACCTGCTCCCTTCGGGAGGCGTCGTACCGGGCACGTCTGGCGGCGGCTGGCCCGGAGGCGGTGCCTGGCCCGTTGCCCGGGCACCCCGCGCTGTACCCGCGCCGCCGCCCACGACTCGTTGCGTTCCCGGTGGCATCTCCGGCGTCGTGGTCGTACCGACACGGCCTGCTGCTGTCGCGGGCACGCCCTCCTCGGCTCCCGCCATCGTCATCGCCGGCTGTGCCCGGACACCCGGGGCCTCGCCGACCTGGCTGAACAGAAGGAAGACAGCAGCGGCGAGCACGCCGCCCACCAGCGGAGCGACCAGGAACAGCCAGAGCTGACTCAGCGCCAGCCCGCCGACCACGATGGCCGGACCGAAGCTTCGGGCGGGGTTGACCGACGCACCGTCAACCGGAATACCCACGATGTTGACCAGGGCCAGCGCGACGCCCATGGCGGCGCCAGCCGCCGGAGCGGCTGCATTAATGCGGGTGGCACCCAGTATCACGAGCACCAGCACTGCGGTCAGCACTACCTCGATCAGGAACGCGCCACCTCCTGAGGTGTGCAGCAGTGACAGGCTGTTGTAGCCGGTCGCGCCAAGGCCGATCCTCGACCTCGAGTAGAACGGCGAGTTGACCAGGACCCCCCACAGCAGCAGCGCGCCAAGCAGGCCGCCGATCATCTGGGCGATCCAGTACCCCACCATTTCGATGAGTGTGATCCGCCTGGCCAGCCAGGCGCCGAACGACACCGCCGGGTTGATGTGGCAACCGGATATCGGACCGATCACCGCGAACAGGCCGGCGAGCACGAGGCCGAAGGCGACGCCGGTGACCAGGAGCCCGGCCGCGACGCTGCTGCCGAACGCGCGGAAACCGAAGGTGATGGTCGCCATTCCCGCGCCGAAGAAAACGAGCAGCCCGGTGCCGATGAGCTCCGCGGCGAATCTGCGCGCCATCGATGTGTCGACCATGGAACCGCCGCCGCGTCCCGGTGCCCCGATTTGCGGCCAAGCGTGCCGGCGCCCGGGCTGCGACTGTCCGGTGCCGGGCTCGGCCTCCATTGCCGTCGGCTTGACCGACATGTCCCACCCCCCACTAGCGTTCGGGACCTTTGCCAGTCTGGTATGCCCACTCACACCAGGCGCAAAGCTACTGAGAGTCAGAGGCCAGGCCAGGTGTGCGCGGGGCGATTGGTGACCATTCGCTCGATATATCCCTGGGTCATGCGGCGCAAGGCCTCGCGCCGGTCGGCCTGGCCGCGTTCAAGCCGGTGCACGGTCTCGACCTGCCATGTCGCACCGGTCCGGCCGGTGAGACACCGCTGCTCGATGATCCCGAGCATCCGGTCGGCATCCGCCGAGTCGACGCCCCACTGTCTCAGGCCCTCCCATGCTTGTGGCAGCAGCCGGCGCAGCGTGAGCTCAGTGACCGGCGCCTCGCCTATCCCTGGCCAGTAGACCCTGGCGTCGATGCCGTGCCGGGACGCCTCGACCAGGTTTTCGGAGGCAGCCGCGAACGACATCTGCGTCCACACCGGCCGCTCGGTTTCTGCCAGCGCCCGCACCAGGCCGTAGTAGAACGCGGCGTTGGCGATGACGTCGGCGACCGTGGGCCCGGCTGGCAGCACCCTGTTCTCCACCCGCAGGTGAGGCCGGCCATCGTGGACCGCGTAAACCGGCCGGTTCCACCGGTACACCGTGCCGTTATGCAGGGTCAGTTCGGCGAGATGGGGCGCTTCCCCGCTGTCCAGGGCGGCCTCCGGGTCCTCGTCCTCGCGCAGTGGCAGCAGCGCCGGAAAGTACCTGATGTTCTCTTCGAACAGGTCAAAGACTGAAGTAATCCACCGCTCGCCGAACCAGACTCTGGGCCGGACACCCTGCTGCTGAAGTTCCTCCGGCCGGGTGTCGGTGACTTGCTCGAACAGCGGGATCCTGGTCTCCCGCCAGAGCTCGCGGCCGAACAGGTACGGCGAGTTCGCCGCGAGCGCGACCTGGATGCCAGCCACCGCCTGGGCCGCGTTCCAGTAGCTACCGAATGCCTCCGGGCTCACCTGCAGATGGAACTGGACGCTCGTGCAGGCGGCCTCGGGCATGATCGTGTCGACGTGGGTCAGCAACCGCTCAGGGCCGTCGATACTGATCCGCATGTCTTCGCCACGGGCAGCGATCATCTGCTCGTTCAGCAACCGATACCGCGGGTTCGCCGACATCGCGTCGTCGGTAACGTCGCCAGGGCGCAGCGTGGGCAAGATGCCGACCATGACCAGCCGACTGCCGGTGCGCAGGGTGCGGGCTGCGGCATGCGCGAGCTTGCCGCTCACGTCACGCTCAAGTGCGCTCAGCGCGCCGCCGGCCAGTTGCCTGGGCGGCACATTGATCTCCAGGTTGAACCGGCCAAGCTCGGTGGCAAAGCTGGGATCGGCGATAGCTGCCAGCGCCGCGGTGTTGGTCATGGTCGGCTTGCCGTCGGTGTCGACCAGGTTCAGCTCGATCTCCAGGCCGACCTGCCTCGGCTCAGTTTCAAACCTGGACTCGCGCAGCATCCGGGCAAAAACGTCAAGGCATTGGCGAACCTTCTCCCGGTACGCGCGGCGATCTTGCTGGCTAACAGTGATGGACGGGACATCCCGGCCCATAAATGACCCCTCCAACTGCTTCCTGGGCGAGGGACTCGGTTCAACATTCGCACGTAACAAGGCGCCTGACCAGGTGTGTCCCGTCTCGTCGTGAAGGGTGTTGTCCGCCACGGCTCGTCCGAAACCGGCGCGTCAGCGGGAGTCGCGAAGTTCCGGCCGCTGCCAGCGACCGACGAGTGGACCTCGCGCCGTGTGGTACCGCCCTAGCCAGTGCGGCTGGTTGCTGGCGCCGGACGGGCGGCGACGGCCATGATGAAGCGTGCCCCCCGCGCTTGGTGATGGCTCTGGCCAAGACAAGAACCGATCTGGCGACGGCAGGTACGACGAGCTAGTGCAGTTCGGCACCAGTCGGTCATCCGGCGCTCGCTGGGTGGCCCGTACCGCGCTGGGGTGCCTGGTACTTGCCGCCATCGTCGCGGTTGCTGTGCGCGGAACTGGTCAGCACCCGCGGCATGCCGCGAAGGCTCCGCCGCCCATGGTCGTAGTGGTGACTGGCCATCCGCTGCTCGGCGTGACCGCCCGCTGGGAGTTGTTCGCCAGAGGGCCTGACGACCTGCTGCGGTTCGAACTGGCTCAGGGAAGGATCAAGGAGACGTATGTGCCGGCGCTGGCGTCCGCGAACGCCAACGTGGCCTTCGTGATCGGCGCACATGAGGCGGTGATCCGATCTGCCGATCTCGTCCCCGGATACGTCGTGCCAGACACCGGCGAGGCGCGCGAGTTGACCGGGCCGCTGGCGGGTGACGGCCCGCTCATTCCGGGCCCGGCAGGCTCACAGGCTGTGTGGGTTACTTCGGGTTCGCCTGCCTCGCCGGCGCTGTCTCTGGTCACGCTGACCGGCCGGCGGGCCGGGCCGGCGATCCGGTTCCAGCCGGGCGGCCCGCTGCTACCCGCAACCGCGGCAGCCGACGGCCGCGGGTACGTACTGGCCACCATCGGACTCCAGGGCACCGTCTACGACACCGGACCAGGCTGGGACCGGCCAGTACCTGGCGCAGTCCTCGCTGTCGGCCGCGCAAGCTGGCTCGTTCTTGCCTGCAGCCGGCGGTCCAGCCACTGCCATAACGAGGTCGTGGACATTGCGGA
>Ga0335072_10002547_pt1 | contig 28167 bp, 25 predicted proteins | sample Lox_Sample_21_FD_206725 | JGI IMG/M metagenome (GOLD analysis project Ga0335072, IMG submission 206725) | Soil microbial communities from Loxahatchee National Wildlife Refuge, Florida, United States - Lox_Sample_2.1 | ecosystem: Environmental > Terrestrial > Soil > Wetlands | place: USA... | reverse complement strand
AATCTGGACTTCACACTGGAGATGGTGGTTGAGAGTGCGGGACTTGGGTTCGAGCTGAAGGTTGACGGCATTCGCTATGGTAGGGTTGAAGCTGAGTTCCACTAAAATGGAGTGATTTATGACAGGCTAGAGAGTCTTGAGAGGATGAGGACGCGTAGCATCTTCAGGCAACTGGTAATACAGCTCATATCGAATCGTTTAAAAAGATACCCAAGAGTGAAAGGAGTCTATTCGCAACTGAGAGGACCCAACTTACGGATGCTGCCCAATACATCAGGTCTAAACTTCGAATGGTCGATGACTACCACAGGCATACACTTAGATAGATGATCATCCACCAGAGGACCTCCACGTCGTATCGATACCTAAAACGACCTCAGTTCAAGGCTCCACCCCTGGATCGAGAAATCCCTAGCGTATCATGTTGCCTGAGAATGAGGCGAGCGCACCAGTAGAAACGAGGCTAGATGAGAACTCCAATAAAAATGTAACATCATTATCTGCCCATTCGTTACTCGAAGAGTGGCAATTTCAAATTTATATAAAACCTAAATACTCGCCACCTTAGGACTCAAGACTTGGTACACTTCATTGACTCACCGTATTTTTGGTGCTCCGGTCCTGACCAATACTCGTCGCCCGTAAGGCTGCGCCTCTGCGATTACGCTTCACGCTTAGGGTCGGGACCCCCCACACCCTGACCACGTCCTCAGACTTGCTTTTTACATGAATGAAGAGTATCTATAAGAATTAGGAAGGCCATTATGTACCAAGAGGATTTTAAGCTGGATCACATTATCCTCGGACCCTGCGGGGCTACGGCTCTCGGTTGGGTCGGCTAGACTTTGCCTTACGAGGAGGCTATATTAGGTACTTCCCTCATCTATTCTTAAATCTTATTTATTTCTTGTACTTCCTGTACTACTTATTTCATTGGAACAGATGGCTTTTCTGATAGCTTGGAGCGGGTAGACATAGGGTTATGTGGGTTTGATGCTGTAATCCGAATATATAAAATTTGATTAGAGAGCCACAGTACTGTGAGCAAAGACAAGGTATAAACGACGAATCATTCAAGAGGAGAGATTATAAAATTCCTGGGCTAACTGCTAGCAGTGAATAGAAGTAAAAAGCGACCCAAAATTCACAATACTTCAAATCACATTACCATCAAGAATCCAATGTGGAAGCGAGGAAGAAGATCTTGAAGATCATGATCATTTCCGACTTGGGCAACATCTACCCAAAGCCGCAAGGCAGAGCCAGTGACTCAGAAGAAGGGAACACAAAATGAAAGAGAGAAACAGTTCGATTCCAACATTTTTCAAACAATTTTTCCATCACGGAAACGCACAATAAGATCCAGCCTCGGTCACTTCACTGTCCAGTGTCGTACCAGCCTTATGAGTACCATTCGAACAAAAACACCAGTCCGAACAAATCCAAACCATCATACTTCCCACAGAGAAACACCAAAAATCAGAAAACGCCATAAACAATGCAACGACGGTATTAACGCCCAAGGCTGAAAGGCATGCACATGCTCTCTGCCCAATCTGCCGAGAGTTTGAGGACACGATAATTTCCCAGCCGCTACACAAATTCTGTCGATCATATGAAGGCAATGCCGTCGCCATGGTGAAAGAATGGTAACAAGACTTCCTTGATGCAGGCCAAAGCGTTCGCTGAGCAGCGACCGAAATGGGACGTGGCGCAAGCCACCGCTAAAGCGAGTACCCGTCCCGTAGCACCGATGAACAAGGTAAACAAGACCCCTTCTTTTTTTCTATTATTTTTTTTATTTGGCAAATGCAGTTAACTATTAAGCGATGACTTGGTGTACGTACTGCATATTGCAATTGTGCATTGAATTCGTGTCTTAGTCACTTCGGTATGGGATTCAACCTCAACTTCTTCGACCCGACAACTGGTTGTCTTATACCACGCTGCCTGTCACGGATCTCTTGTCGCGATTCGCGAACGGGAACGCGATTTGCCTGGTCATAGGCAGCTCTCTGCTTCTTCTCGATTTCCTTGGGTATATAATTGTAGGGGCGCAGGCCGTCGCATGCTGGCCTTTCAGTGTGCTTAGAAGCGTGCTTATAATCTTCTTCTGAGATCCAGCCCTTATTCCGCATGTCTTTGATCACACCGAAGTCCGGCCTACTCATCTCAATGGTCCAATTGTCTTCGAAGTGGTTTGCGATATGGTTCATACGTTTGGACCAGCATATGGCGGGGTTACTTGAGTCGAAGACGGCATCGCAGAAGATGCACATGGCGTGGGTTGGTGGACCGGCGTCTCCATAGTGAGAGAGGCTGTGCAAGTACCAGTCACCCCGTTCGGACAGCTCATAGGTGATGGGACAATTGATTATGTAGCAAAGGAGGCAAGGAAGAAGACGATTATGTCCTCCTATCGACATTCTTTCGACGTTTCCGACAAGACTCTCTGCGGCGTCGCTGGGGGCGGTTGATGTGTTACTTGACCCAGACTCTCGTCTCGACAAGATGCTGGAACCAGGAGAAATTGAGGGACTGGTGGAACGCTCGGAGGATCGTGACTTGGAGACGAGTGTCTGCTCCTTCAGAGACAGACTGGGTTCGGAGGTGATCGTGGTGATCGGAGGCAGCTGAGGTTTCGGACCTTGTAGCGATTGACCAAGTATTCCTGGACCGTTTGGATCATTTATGAACCTCTTCAAAGTCTCCGACGGAGCCATAAATCGAGGGTTGAGGAGTTCCATAAAATGTACGGAAGCTACAACGTGGGCGGGCGGGGAGCGGAGGACGATCTCGGGCGATCAGGTGGGGTAAATTCCCACCCCTAAAGACACAAAGCTTATCGACGTTTCTATGCCGCCTGCGGCCTCGAAATCAGTTTGTATATGTGGGGATTATTGAGAAGTCTCGAACTGTGGATGGAGGTATCTTCGCCAAATCGAGCTACCAGGGTTTAATTCGCTTGGTTGCCACTTGTTATCTATCGAAGTCAGGTACAAGAAGATGCATCAAAAACAATGTGGAAATCTACTGCTAACGTCCGAAGGACTTCTAGGGTTCTTTAAATGTGTGGGCATTCATCTACCCTTACCCACAAGAGCCGCATGAAATATATGAACTGGCTGGTCTTGGGGCTCTCAACCCAGATTCTTCGGTCGCACCTGATGAGCGCGCATTCCCATGCATCATGATTTAACTCTCGTGCCATCCATGGATGGACCCTGTCGTGGCGATCCACGTTGATGTGGGAAAGCACCATACAGCGCATGCCCGCCAGTAGGGTTGGTTTAATATGCATGGCTTGTCTTCATTGCTCGAACCTTGAATGGCACCACGAGTTACTGCATTGCTTATGGAAATGCATTGTCTCGTACAGCACTTCCGAGATATCATCATATCTATTAGCGCGCATCTTGAATACATGCGCAACGATGCACGACATCGTTCCAGAACGATAATGCAAGGCAAGGAGGTACGGTGAGATCCCAGCTACACGAACAAACCTGTTCGCAGAATCCTTCTGGTGGCATTACATGCCTGAAAATAGCTGCGACAGAAGCTGTTTCTATGCATCTATCCACTTCAAGTAGTGATAAAGCTCCACCGCCTTTTCCACAATAACGTATCCCCCGCGCTGCTTATGTCACTGCAGGTCTCGTCATGGGGAAAAAGTGGAATGGAAGCTCACTATTGGCCTTGCAGATCATCCTGGATTTGCCAGTAAATTCGTCATCCATCGTGCAGAGCCGCAAGTGTTCCCACTTTGCAGATTAATGCACAACATCATCCTTTAGTCCTGTGATGTGATGATGCGTTGTGATGTAGAAAGCAGCATTGAGCACTTGACATCTCCTACTGTTGGTAAGTGAACTTTCGTACCCGAGAACAATGGTGGCGTTCCGTCTAAAAAAAATTAAAGAATATTACGTGCATGAATCATAGCTGCACGGTTAGCTCGGTGCTGTATGTGCTACCGAATCACTTAGCTTTTCGATGGGCGTAGGAGCAAACAGATACATAATATAGTGATGATGATTGGCTACTTAAGTTTCCAAAGTCTATTCAGTGACTGGCATCCAATGCCCTACTACCTAGTGCTAGGTGTTTCAAGATAGAGCTGTAACTCAATCACACATTCCTATCAGGGATTTTTCTTCCCTATTCCAGAATGGGCAACCCGCCCCGCCCATTTGTCATCGTCGAGGATGATCTCCGGCGGCTTTGCTGACTTGCTCTCGAGGTGACAATGTGTCCAGCCCAATGGCCGCATCACCTCAGTCTGGCGTACACAACACTCGAGCTTTCGCGATCACATTCCGCAGTTGGGTCTGCTCTCCACTCTCATTCCCCTCCTTAATCATCCCCGGAAACGTGACACAGCGGATCTCCCTACCCTCCAGCGAGTCCTCATCCTCGCCACCGATATCCTCCATGATCTCGGCGTCGAATCTGTTGATCTGATGTCCCTCGATAACTGGCATGATGGTCTTGAAAACGGCTTTCTGGACCCGTAATAGGCGGGATAGGTCAATGGCGCTGTTGATTAGCGCTCTGAGGGTTTGATCCCGTACTTCGGAGCTATCGGCGTCGCTGATGCTGTCCATGATGCTGTTGATTTTGCGTACGATAGACTCGACAATAGCGTCTGTGGAAGGCCGGAGCTGTTCCACGAACCCTCGTAGCAATACCAAGGTTGTAGAGCGCCATTGGTTTACTTTACCGTCGTCCTTAGTGATGGAATACAGATACTGCTCATAGTTCCGTAGCTCTGTTGCGCGATCTTGGGGTAGTCCGACGAAGTAGCTGTCGAAGATTGCTATTACTAGCAAGCGTGATACGAGTGATTGGATGAGGTGAACCTTCGCTGTGGCGACTTGACTCTCGTACGTGGGGACGAGCAGCAGCATCTGCTCTCGAGTTTCTTCCTTGGCGCTTGATATATCTGGTTTATGCAGTTAGTGAATAGTTCTAAGGAGGCCAACAGAAGTACGTACCAATTTTGGCTTTGCGGAAATTCTGGATCACCCAGTTCTGTATTCCGTTGCCCAGCCGCTGCATCATTTCACCGAAAACTTCGTCCGTGACCTGGCCGTCAGTCCTGGAATTGGTACTGACAAAGTCCTTTAAGCCCTTGACTTGAGTCCTCAACCTTAATATCTCTTCATCTTTATGTTTCAAGTCCGACTTAAGCAAGTGATAACCTTCTCGTAAAGTATCTCTATCCAGCATCAGTGAAGAGATCCTCGTCTTAACATCCTTATCCCTCTCCTCGCGTTGCTTATCCCAGCCAGCCACCTCATGTCGTAAGATTCGTAAATCCGTGTCAGTTTTGAGAAACTGCTGGTTTAACGCTGAGTGTTTCTGCTGCCAGTATTTCGAGGTGTCAGATTCATTGGTGAGCTTCTCGCCCAGCTGCTCCAGCTCCCGCGAAAACTCCTCTTCCATTATCGCCACCTCTTTCTCAAGGTATGCAATGCGAGCGGCCTTATCATCAGCATCGTGGCTGCCATGATCAGCCTGCTCGCGGCCAGGCGCTGTCTTTGCTTCGGATGAGGTCGGGTCTGGACTGGACTCAGACGATTGAGCGTCAGTTTGCGTGTCCGGCCTGGACGACCTGGCTGGCAAGGCGGCGCGAGGTGGCGTTGCGATGGGCGACTTGTTTGGTATCCGAATACCTGCCATGGTATGTTAGATCTAGCAGTGTTTGTCTCAGCCTGATCAACTAACTCCGTTGCCTTTTGTCCTGCGCGCTCATAGTGCATATAGAGGTCTCACGACCTTCTCCAACTGATAACGGGATAGTCGGACATTGAAGAGAACTTGAGATGAGAGCTCATTTCAAAAAGACAATCCGCCATTGAAAGGCGACCTTTATGCTGTTGCCTTGGCTGAGGCGTTCAAGTGGCCCATGTCTTTCTAGGCTAAGGGTGGGACAGTCGCTGATAGGCTAATGTAGAACAAGGCTGAAACGCAACCACGTCAGCCTCGGCAAGTATTGCAAATTATTTTCCATGTTTATCATAAAGTAATATAATCTCTCAGGTTTCCTAACAGCTCAACAGTATACGGCACGAATGGTACTACTATATTATATGTATGTCAACAAACTTGCGAGGGGTTTTCGGGGAGGTAATCGCCATACAAGAGCAGAAAACCTCTGCCAAACAGCTGCAAGAGGCTAATGGCTTATAGCAAGAGGTTGACTTGCTGACGGCCACCCGTAGAAATTAGAACAAGACGCTCATGGTTTCAAGGCTCCAGACAGCTTTAGATCTTTGCACACAGACTAGTTGACACGCCATGGAGGCAGAGACTTCGTGGCAACTTAAGAGTGAGCAATAAGGCATCATTGCGGCCGTCATAGCTTGAACCAGCAGAGAGCCGGGGCCATAATTCTGGCATTATGTATGCTATAGAGGAGCAGCTCTCATTAATTGTCCAGACTTGCGCCGTCCTGGTCTTTTTATAATCCAACTCCATGCTTATGCGAGGTCCATACTACGTTATTTCAAAACCTATTTTGTCTCTCTCTTTTTCGAATTTCCCTATTGCAAGGGATTGATTGTTGGCTCATCTTCAACCTCGTCACCGTCATCATCTCCTTGCACATCAACAACTCGTTCACCAACTTTGGCAAGCGCATTTCGACTCCAAGCTCGAACAGCTTTCCAGACTGCCTAGGGGGCTTGGTCAGTAATTGTTTTGAGACTCTTATATACTCTGTAGCTTACCAATAAAAAGGTGATAACACCAACTGTAACAAGCCACCAACTGATTGATTGTAGGCGGTCTCGTCCAGTACCGGTTCTTCCATTTCTGCCGCCGCCACCGCCCAGAATACCAGTGTTCCGAAGGTTATACCACTGCCATGGCGACATGGCGAATATTACTTTGATAAAGCCTAAGACACCTAAGGATGCCAATCCTTTGAGTATGTGCTCCGTCCATGTCAGTTCTTCCTCCACATGTGGCATCACAACGTCCTCTTTGGTAGAAAACGGATTGGTTGTCAGAGTTCCAACTGGGTCAACGTATAGATTGATGATCGGATCTGCCACAAACCCAAGGAAGAATATTGTAATAAAGAGTATCGTGATTGTAAGTACAACTTGGGCAAGGGTACTTGTGATCCAGCTACTCCATCTCATCCTCTCAAGTCTGTACCGAAATTTGCATGTTGGGCATTCCCAAAAGTTCCGGCGTCCATATGCAGGATCCGCATGTCTCCATGCCTGAAGGCAGCCTTCATGAACGTATTTTTGCGATCCTTTGCACTTGCACGGTCGTATGAGACGACCCGACTCCGGATCTTGAGAGATATATGTGACTTGCGGGGCTGGACTGAGCATACCAGACAACCCCCCAGGAGGCGTCTCGTAGGTTGGCGGCACAACCTCTAAGCATATTCGACAGGTTCGAGGTGGATAATGCCTTCGATTTCTAGGCGGAGATTGGGGCTGACTTGTCTCCTGGTGAGGTTGACTTGGCTTCTGTGGTGGAAGTTCCTCCTCATCATCAGTTATCCATTCGCCAGATATATGAGAAACAGAAGGCTGCTCTGCAAGTGTTACCGGAATTTGCTCTTCCTTGGGCCATGACCAAGACGTGCCAGAGGTGAATGATTTAGACATCTTGGGAAGCGGTGCAAGGACTTATTTCTCGAGTACTAGGTAGCTTAATATCCTATGTCAAGACGTAATAGGCATCTCAAGCTTCGGTGATTTTATATTAGTCTGATCAATCTTTAGCGACGGATATTAGTGAATGCTTGTGACATGATGAAGAAACAATGCGAATCCGCGGATGTTATAATATATCCGCAATATATGCTCGAGTGGTGTGAGTGGTACACCTGTCTTCACCAGAATATCAGGCTGTTTTCACGCCTTGCCTCGCCTAATTTAGCGCGTTCAGGCGCGGAATTCGTAGGCAGAGCTGCCTGTAGCTTTGACCAGCGTCGTGAGATTTGATATTCTGCGACTGAATATCTGCGAAGCCCTCCAATATCCTCCTCTACTTTCCAAGACCAGATTCGCACTTAGGATTTTCAATTCGAAGCTATGGCGGACAGATACTCTTTCTCATTGACGACCTTCTCACCCAGGTAAGAAGTTGCTCCCAAAACCGTGTGAATGATATTTATTGAACTGAAGATCTATTGAACTCGACTGACTCCATACAGTGGAAAGCTCGTACAAATAGGTCAGTGAGCGGCCCAGATGCTGAAACTGCACGCGATCAGCTATCTTCCAGTATGGCCAAATACTGACCTTAGTATACTTCAGAATATGCTTTGAACGCAGTCAATCAAGGTGTAACGGCTTTAGGTATCAAAGGTAAACTTCACTCAGCCTTTTCTTGTGAGTCTCAATGCTAAAGAGATGCAGCAACAAATGGCATCGTTCTTGCCACAGAAAAGAAGTCCTCCTCACCACTCATCGACCCACCGTCCCTCTCCAAAGTCAGCCTCATAACCCCCAACATCGGCATGGTCTACTCAGGCATGGGACCCGATTACCGCGTCTTAGTAGACAAAGCTCGCAAAGTTTCACACACTGGCTACAAGCGCATCTATAACGAATACCCACCGACACGGATATTAGTCCAAGATGTCGCAAGAGTGATGCAGGAGGCGACACAGTCTGGCGGTGTACGACCCTACGGTGTGAGCTTATTGATCGCCGGATGGGACGATGGGATTGAGCCGGAGTCAGAGGATGCTGTGACCGCAGACACACATCCGGACGACAAGAAGCCATCGGGAAAGACAGGAGGTATATTGAAGGGCGGCCCTATGCTGTATCAGGTTGACCCCAGCGGTAGCTATTTCCCATGGAAGGCCACGGCTATCGGCAAAAGTGCTGCTTCGGCAAAGACATTCCTGGAGAAGCGGTATACTGAAGGCTTAGAGCTGGAAGACGCTGTCCACATTGCTCTTCTAACGCTAAAGGAGACAATCGAAGGAGAAATGAATGGAGAGACGGTAGAAATTGGTACGTGCAGAATTTAGGTATTGCTCGCCACCAATGACTCACTATTTCCTCTAGGCATTGTAGGACCACCGGCGGACCATCTTCTTGGCATTCAAGGTGTGGAGGGCGCTCAAGGACCACGATTCCGGAAACTCAGTCCTCAAGAAATCGAAGACTATCTTACGAATCTGTGATGGCTAATCTTTCCTTTTAAACGTCAAGATCATGTTGAGGAGCACAGTGTAAAATAGACTAGCATCAGACAGCAATGTGACCCATCACACAAAAGACAGGCATACCGACTATGTATCATTGCTGACGAGCACAAGGGAGCATCTTGGACCCGCCGCCACTCGTAGAGGCCTCCATCCTGCTTCTAGTTTTAAATCAACCTCTTCCCATTCCCGCTGCTCACTCACTCTCTCTCCCATCCCCAGCTGTCCATTCTCCCCCTTTCCCATGGACAGTACTTTCCTATCCGTTGTCAGGATAATCACATGACTATTCCCTACCCCTACATCGAGGACGTCTAGGTCCCCAAGATCCAATGGTGTCGGTTGTCCATCGAGATGCAAGAACTCATCGACGCCCCAGAGGTAGAGATCATGTTCTGCGGTCAGCGCAGCTGTGACGTAGCCTCCTGATGCGATCTTAGTGATGGGACCTGTAGGGAGAGACTGCAGGTCTGTTACTAGACCAGGCTGCGATGCGCTGTGAGGGGTTATTAGTAAAGTTTCTTGAGGTAGAGAAGAGTTGCTGTGCTTGATTGCAGCCTGATGAAACTGATAATAATAAGCGGCTTAATGAAAAGGGCGTTACCTGCTGCTTGATCCACTGGTTCCGATGTCTCGGCCTAAGCATACTTGGTAGCGTTCGTCACCCCAGGTCCATACTTCACCTGCTACGGAGAGGGCGGTGAAGGTCATGCGTCCTGCTACGATCTGCTTGACCTTACCTCTGTCCCATTCGCCAGCTGGACAATCTGGATAATCAGTCCAGGATTTAAACTCGCGGATTTTGCAGCCTGGATTCATGTTAGTAGGATCGTTTCCGTGATTGAGGAATCAGTGGTGATGAACCCCTACCATCTGGGGCATGGCTCGTTGCTATCTTCCCGTTGCCTGCCTCTGCAATTACCTTGTAATCCGAATTGGCCCGAATGTTCTCCGTGATCTCATCTGGCATCCCAGCAAGCTTTAGCCCGGAAGTGGTTCTGACTGTGAACTATTAGTGGCTATTCGTTTTAGAGTTCCGCGTTTTATCGTCACGAGAAAATGTATAGTAAATCTGAATCTGGAATGGGAAAGTACAGAATTCGTTTGATACCGGAGGGTTTCTCCGTGATACGTAACATACCAAGCGTGTTTGAGAAACCAACTCTCCAAATTTCTATAACTTCATCTTCAACCACCTTCTCAAAGTGCCACAAATCATATGGCTCTTCAACCAAGTTGCTATCAAACCGGAGCTGATTCCACGCATTGAAGCCGGACGCGTAGAGCTCAATCATTATGCCTGATATTAATGCTGGTTGTGCAATAAGCAGACGAGTATAGGTTTGGCAAAAATGGGGTTGGCAAAGAAGTAGGCATTAGTTAGTGGCTGAAATGAGCGACATTTGTAATTTTAATCTAAATCCATGGCTCGTTCCGAATATTCCTATATAGCCGTTGGCGTTAATCGTGAGTTTATTTGATTCTAATATAGACAGTTGGCGTTCGTAATTGAACCGTGCTCGAGGTGGCACTGCATATTTCTGCCTTAGGCACTTAAATGCGAGAAGCTTATGGAGATATTCTGACATCATCGTCAATGTAAATAGAAAAGCTGTCTGTGTATGGTAAAGGGCAATTATAGTCGTAAGATCCAAATGTATCACAGGGAGCATGCTTCAGGAAAGGTATACGTTGAGGATAGCAGGTGTCGTATATGTTGGAGGGCTGTATCGAAGGAAAAGTAGCATCACACGAGAACAAAATAACTATAAGCATCGTAGCCTTCGGATTCATTCGCATTCATTATGCCAGACAGTAATCTCATGATGCTGTTGTGATGCCGTCCTTTCTTAATCCAATCAACGCAGCGGTTGGCGCCTCTGAAGATGAAGATCCAAGGCTCATGCATGCGAAATGCGAAACGCGAAAAGGGCCAATGCTTTTACCATGCAAAGGAAGCGACCGTTAAAACCATCATAAGGAAGAAGTGACCTATATGACATAGGTAATGGAAAGGAGCATGAGGGTAAGAGAGGCCTCCTGCTCGTGCGCGAACCTCAATATCATCGCCAGAGTCTCGGCCAAGTATTCTTGCTCGATGCAACCGACACTCAAGCACGAGAACGTCATCCACGATCTAATCAGTGAGGTAGGCTCATTAGCTACTGTAGAACTTCTTCAGAACCTTTTCGACCTCGGCGTATTCTTCCTTGGCGTCCTTTAGGGTCTCCTTGATCCGCTCTAAGCAGGCTTCCTCGTTAGGTTCGTCCGCAGTGCCAGTCTCGTCCTTCATTTGTCCAAAGTGCTGGATTTTTGCGCAGCTGTCTTTCACTTTAGTGAGACCAAGAGTGGCCGATGAACCTTTGAGAAAGTGGCCCAGTGAAGAAAGGGTTGCAAGGTCCTTCTCTTTCCTGTAGAATACAGAGTCGAGATCAGCGCGTTCCTTTTAAGCAAGCGCATTCTAGCGCGTCACTTACAATGCTTCATCCATTTTGACGAAAGTCTCTTCAGCCTGAGTGAAGAATCCGAACACAATAGAACGGCTGAACTCGCGCTCATCTTCATCATCATCCATTTCCAGGATTTGCTCAAAGGTGACGGCGTCGATACTGTCGCCGAGATCAGGTAGTCCCACAGAACCCTCTTCACTCTGCATATAAGTCAACCAAAATGTACTTTAGAAGTGGGACGCATATATGTCCTTACCCGTTCTTCAGCATCATTATGGTTGGCTGCTGCCATGGCTATCACTCCTCTACGAAAGGGATGGCTAGGAAGGGTCTTTTGAAGGGAGAGGTTGCGAGGTCACGGAGTGAACCTCTAGAGTCAATGCAGGTGTGTGAAAGAAGATATGAAATGAACCGGCAGTTGGGCAGTATGTTCTGTTTCGAAGCGACCCCGCGTTATCGATAACCCGTATATCCTATTCCAATTTGAAACCCCAAGATGGTCCCAGACTCCTCCAATGAAAATGAAAAAGAAAAAAAAAAGAATTCTTGATCCTTTGTTTGCTTGCGGCTGCAGTGAGGATTAATTTGTGCAAGTACTTGAAAGCCTCTTTAATTCGGGGTGTGGTGTGGCCCGTCAATGTTTTATCACGAGGTAGAATAGTTTATCAAAGTATTGCAGGTCAAAGAGGTCAGCTTCATGTCCTCTAGAGCTTTGAGGAAGGAAGAGGAGAAATGCTCGGGCCTTCATATCTCGGACTATTTTCCACATGCAGATTAAAATGGGGTCCGGCACAAAACAGCAAATTCTCATTCGAGGGATCCACAGCTTTCTTTCGATGTTTTAGTGGGTTGAGTCTCGGGCAATCCTATCCGGATATGACTATGGGGGTTAGTGGGACAGATGATGAAATGGGATGTCATTCATGTCGGTCAGGGTCAGAGGTAGGGATGTGCTGGCGTTTTTCCGTCACACTCGCTGCGGGCTAGGGATAGATTATATCACATCGACATATCACATCACATCTCCTGCCTCAATGCCAAGCACTGAGCTAGTTAGTATTTGTTGAGGGAAGAGAGGAGCCGGGACGGCTTGCCATGTCTGCCAGATATGGGGCTGAAGGTGTCCTACTAATTATAAGCGATGTTTCCGCACAAGCACGACACCCAGTACCTTGGGTTCTCCACAACGTGCCAGCTATGCCCTCCCCTCCCTTCCCGCCCTCTAGCAGCTTCCAAGCATCCTCCGCCGCACTTCCTTTGTCCACTCTTCTCGCCCTCCGATTCAAATGACCATAGATCAGCAAGGGGAGCTGTCAACGATCGGCCTCGTCCTGTCATACATACTGTATTAGGCAACCACTATTGTCACATCACTGGCGCCTTCAAGCTGCAAACCGGAAGGGAAAGAGGACCCAGAGGGTAAGAGTTCAGCAGTAGTAAGGGACTTATTTATTCTGATCTATAAAAGATGCTTTCTGAGAAATCTGAACCCACAGCCGTGTCTGTCGAACACAGCTCTCTTTTAATGAAAAGGTGTGAGCAAGCTGCAAGCCACTTGAGGAGTTGCACTAGAGTCCCTTCGATGCAAGGTCACTAGAAGGGCAAAGCTACAACGTGCAGGATAGACTAGTTCGTGCTCTCGCGGATAAGAAGTACTCGGTATCAGTCCAGCAAACCCTTGTCGCCCGGTCTGGCGCGTGTTGGGACAAGGGCATGGCATGGTACGATGTGCGTTTGTCGTCCACAAACTTACGCCATCGGGTCGCAAAGACCCCAAAAATGACGGTGGTGGCTTACTGACATCACAGGGGATTAGCCGAATTACAGAATCCCTGCCGCTCACTAGTGCCTCGACTTCCTGCCTTTACGAACTTCATCTCAAACCCTGATTTCTGCCTTCTACGCCCCCTCTACTATTTTCTGACTTAAAACTTCCCATCCCTCTTCTCACCTTGAAGGTCTAGAACCGTTCCATCGGCAATTTCCATCTCCTACCAGCATCTCTGCACGACCACACGAGGAAAAAGTTCAATAGAGGCCCTTGCAAATGTCTTACAGTTGTGTGTATGGCCAATTTAACGATATATCCTGCGCGGGAAACAGAGTGTGGGCTTGGAACATTGGATTGCGCTATTAAAGAAGGGAAACTCCTGCGATTCGTCCTCCGGCAATCACCGAGTTGAGAAATGTGAGGTTCCTTTTCATATATCGTCGGCAAGTCGACAACCATCATCCAATGCAAATGGGTGTATAGTTTTCAGCTTTCCTCGTACCGACGCTAATCCTTGGAGACAATGGCCTTCCATTTCGACCAGGTTGCCTGAGCGAGTGGGGAGTCTAATTATTTTCCTTGGAAGCGCTTCATGTCTTACACACAAAATTTATGACGGTGAGCGAGGCTGGTCTAGGTCGTGCTCCACTCGCCAATTTGGCAACGTTACAAATTCCCCGGTCTCAGCTTCGCTAGAAGCACGCATGATGCAGACGCCGTCCGCCTCAGGAATGATGTTTAGGATAGAAGATGGTATCTTCTATCAATTTCAAAGAACATCCCCGATTTAAATGACGGTGAAAATAGGACATTAATCAACCATGAAGAATCTCAAACTCGGAATTGACTGGCCGAACAATGATGATAATGAGTATTTATGTGGGGTTACCCGTATTTTGCGCCCGCTCGTTGGTGTAGTGGGCAGGGTCGCGCTTCCATATCACCGGACACTGCTTAATACCAAGATCTCCAGAATCTAAAGGTCCTCTAGATAGGCAGAGCGGCCTCCATTAAAAATTGCTAGCGGGCAATGAGACATCTATCATGTCGTGCCCATCACATCATCAACAGCGTCTATGTACCCTCCTTACATGATCCCATCCATGCCAGATGCGCCATGTTCATTGAGGATCTTTACAGCCGCTTCCGCAGCTTTTGTCTTGACTTCTTCTCTACCAGTTCCGTCATTCACTGAAACAATGCTTTTTTCGCCCACAAAAATCTCACAAGTATAAGCGCGCTTCTCCACATTTTCGACTATTTTCTTCTCAAGCCCAATCACGTACTTCACTGTCGCCATATCAGCGAGAATGCCTAGCTCCTCCTTAGGATGCAGGTTGTGAACGCCATCTCGAATCATCCTACGAAGATGTGGCAGAATACCCATCCTCTCTATAATTCTTTCACATGCGTCCAAGGATCCAGAGTCTATGTACACGGCACCAAGAAGACTTTCGACAATGTCGGAATAGAATTTTGGAGCTTGAAGACGACACAGCAACGCCCAAGGATAATGCGATCCGCTCGCTAAAGCTGCATTGATGTCATCGCGGAGCGCAAGGTGGCGATCAGAAGTCTCAAGCTGTAGTGCAGTGAGGACTTGAGAGGAGTGACGCATGAATCTCCATAGGGCCAACGATATAGATGTTTTCGAAGTTTCAAAAACGTGAGTTCGCTCATCTTCTACAACGTTCCCGGCCATTTGCTCAATGGTCCACTCCATGCTCATGAATGCTAAGAAGTCTGCGTTGACAAATGCAGTTCGCAGATGATGCATTTCAATGTGAGAGAGTTCTACTTGCTGGTTGTAGATCGCGTTCACTATGAGACTATCGAGGACCGCGTCACCAAGAAATTCAAGGCGCTCAAGGCTCGCTGTCCCGCTGTTACACGACGCATGTGTTATTGCTTCGACAAGGAGGACCTTCTTCTTGAAGGAGTAGCCAATCAACTCCTCAAGCGGTTCAAGGAGCGGCGGTAAAAGAATATCAGCAGGTGCTCGGTCAAACACGGTTGCCCTCCTATCGTCGAGCGATTGCCAGTCTATCTCCGGAAGAAAGATGCGCATGCAGGCCAAGGCCTTGGGCATGCCACCATCGAGCTTCGCTGCTCCAAACAAAGCCTCAACAACGTCTGCGAGAATTTTAGTGGACATATCACGCTTCGATGCCCCGTTGGCCTTGTCCAACATGTCTTGTACGTACAGTGGTCTCCACTTGCGACCAGTGAAGGTTTCGGTGATAATGAACTTATCCAACCCAACCTGTAATGCTGCTCTGGCTAAGCGTGAGTTGGAAATGACCTGATCTCTTTTTGCTGACAGGTACCCTTCGTGCCATAATGGATATTCTGCCAGCAGCTGCATCGACGTGCAGATCTTGAGAAGAGAATCTCCGAGAAACTCAAGGCGCTGATAGTTTGTTTCTTCCACAGCAGACGAAGCACTGATGGCCATCACCACCAGCTTTAGGTTTCTGAATTGGACATCCGCCAGGACTGTCTTAGAGAGCATGTTTCCTAACATATATACTTGCAGTCGGTGCAAGATTGACGGCATCAGCATGGCAAACTGCGTCAGTCTGAATGGTAATTTGTCTACCGTACATCTCGTATACGGCAAAACATGTGAGAAACGCCTTCGCACTGGCTTCTGATTTTCATTTGGAATCCTATGAAGAAAATCTGCTCGTCGAGGCAATCTTGATACAGAAAGGTGAGCCACGTCTTCAGGAACTTCTTCATAATCCTTGTACGGATGCTTCACGAGACTAACTGATGGTTTCTCACTGAGCCATGCGTCAAAAATATATGGTTGTTTACTCTCCATTTTATTCCTTATTAGGCCAACATCAAGACCGGGTTCCAGGATCTGGTTGGTAGATAATATGGGATCATTGCCCTCCTGCAGGGTTGCTAAAATTGACCTGAATACGGCAACGAAATCCTTTCTCTCTATTGGAAAACGTGAGCCGAATGCAGCATTCAGTATAGTCCAAGTATCATTTTGCGCCTTTCGGACATCTTCCTCCGCATCTGAGGTTGAAGATTCTGAGGCCGTAATATCAACTGTCATCTCCGTAGTGGCATCCCAGTATACGCAAATCCTAGGTACGGAAGGTATGTCCATTGGAAGTATCATTTCCATCCTGGAAATTATCTCATTGTCAGCATCGTTGATAGTCACAACCCAGCGCTTCATTTGTTTTGGTCCAACTTGACACGACCATGCTCTTGCGACTTCAATCCAAGGGTTCATTTGGGTGCTGGCCCGGGCTATTGATGGCCTTTTTTCAATGCCCATAGCGAGTTCTTCAGTAGATTTATGCTTCAAGAGAGGCATGAGGTTATCATTCACCAGGCCGGCCTTATGAAGGGCAACGTAAGCCTCGAATGCCACATCTTTCTTTGCGTATCGTTCCGACAGCCATATTCTCCGGCCGTACGCTACTCTAACCGCTGCATCAACACACAAGGGTAGGATGACCTTCGCGGGTTCGTATTCTGGAAATATGAATTCTGGACGTAAATCAACTTGCTGACTTGCGGGGAGTAAAGCACAAAAATGGTACAGATGTGGTACCGCATTGTCAAGGTTCAGAAGTGCACTGCGGCATGTATGTGTTAGCTTGCCTACATCTCATAGTCCAACAATGACGTGCCAGTGGCAATGGTTACGGTCTCCATCTGTAAAGAAAGAATTGCTTCAGGCACATTTTTCACCACATTGCGTTAATCGAAGCAAGTATATTTCCGAGGCATTATAGGACCTCAAAATGATGAGCAAAATAACCAGACATCAATTTCAGGTAGCGAAGTTGTCCGGGGAGGGAATAGGCTAGAAGTTTGGTCATTTAGAATCGAAATATGAACTTACCCAGTACTCTCCACTCTAAATTCACGCCCGTCATCTTCTTCCAATTGTTCTATGTCTATCACAGCCTGAAGCTCCCTCATGTCATCTGCATATATCCGCTTCATATCAAGCTCAAGCTCTTGCCATTGGCTCAACTTGTCGGACTTTGAAGACTGCATCAGCATTAGCTGTGACTCCTTCTTCCTAGCACGACCCCTCCTTTGTACAAATGATTTCAAATTCGCAGGCGCATCAAAACACAATACAAGGTTGCAAGCAGGAACGTCAATGCCCTCCTCGAGCACGGTAGTGGCAATGACTAAATCCAATTGTCCAGAACGAAACTTGAGTAGGGTTTGGCCTTGTTCTTTGCGATCTACCAAATCACAGATATTTGATGACTTTAGGATGTTATTTGATGACCCGACCATGGTCCCAACCCGAAATTGGGATTTTGTCTGCGGATGGGCGGAGAGGACGTGTGCCAGGGCCACAACTGTTGCTCTCCGCTGTACAAAGACGATTCCCGCTAAAGCTCTGTCTCTAGGGAGGGCATCGATAAATCGCTGTACTTTATCTGATACTGTAGAAGCGTCCATAGGAGTTTCATGAGTATAATTGACTGAGCCAAGCGGCCTGAGGATGCCGCAGAGATGTCGTTGCTGTGCACCTGTCAAATTTTCAAGGTAGCTACTTCCTAGACTGACCAACCGCGTGGCTTTCTTTACTACTTGGGAGATATAGTAGTCCGCGGCCCAAACTCCAAGCTCCCGAAATATAGCTCGGCTGGTGGTATATAAAGTCTTCAATTGGCTGAAACACCAAGTCTTCTGTTTCTCCAGTACTTTCTCCAGCGTCCGCTGACTTCTTTCACTCTCATCTGCTCGGAGGTGGATTATGTAAGGGTCCATCTCCATGTCGTACTCTCTACAGATCTTATCCAAACTATGAAGAGCAAGAGACCATCCTTCAGGCTCAAAATTTGGCAGTGTCTCTACATAAATTATTTGATGGAATTCGGGCATATTTACATGCTCCATCAGCTCGGCTCGATGTCTTTTAGGTGTTCGGCAAATGGAATCAAGAGCCACCTCGAGTTTTTCCGGTGACTGATCCTTTGATTTCATGACGGGACTAGCGGAGAGGCCTAGTATATGTGGAACCGGCAGTCCTTGAGCTTTGTCTCGCTGGTAGAAGTCTTGCATGATCTTAACTCCAGGGGACTTCCCCACGCAGTTGTGTGCTATAACACATCGTCAGTCAAATTTTTATTCAGATAGTTGACTTTTGTACATGAATTATAGTCATTGCTTAAAAACGGACATTCGTTATGGAGCAACTGTCCCAATGGAGTTCGAAGGCCCAATTATGGAATCTTCATTGAAATAGAGCTAAAAAGAGGAAAGGAACTATTACCTTCGTCGAAGACGAGTAAAGATAACCTAGCCAGAGGAACAAAACCATGATGCAAGGCTTCCAGGAGGATTTGAGGCGTTGAAACGACAATGCGGACGTTCTCCAAGACATGGTCCCAAAGCCTTTTATCCTTCCATCTCTCAATACCATCATTTCCCAGAAGAAGTTTGATATGTGGGTCTACTGCGGGAATCTCAGTCTTCAGAAGATTCCACTGTTGAGCACATAATTCGACCGTTGGAGCTAGGAACCAGACGAGCTGCAAGCATTAGTAGATGCCCTCTATCTGGTCGAGGCAACCAACCTTCTCCGGCGCAGGGTTATTGAGCTCTTCAATTATACGGAATACAGCCTGTATGAACGTAAAGATGTTAGACTGCCATCATTAAGGCAAAATGTAATAGAAACGGAGCAATGAAGCAAGAATTCAAACAGAAATGATAATTAATCGAAGACTGCTGCTGCCTAGAAGTCAACGAAAGTATAGTGAACATGAGGCAATTTAGAAAGAATGATCCAGATCAGTAACGAGCTAGGGGATAAGAAACGATTCAGCTGACAATATGCGTCTTGCCGCTGCCTGTGTCCATCTACTACAAGTCAGACTCAAGGCAACACGAGTATCCGCCTCGTGAGGGACAACACACAGCAACAATGATATTGCGTCGTAGGCTCTCTTCCAGCATCTCCAGCTGATAAGCCCTGGACGTAGAAGACGCAACTAGAGCCTTTACTCCTTCGCCATTAAGCCCTGCATTCTCTCTAGAAAGATCAATCGTTGTCTCCTCCGTCGTCCGTACGTCGTCATCTAGCTGCTGCGGGACCAATTCCGCGCCGCTGCTCTCTGAGTCACAATCATCATTGTCACTCATAGCGTCTGTTATCGTGACCTCGAACTCGGACACGGTGATATAATCGATCTTGGCTTTTCTCACCCAGGAAGAAGATTTTACGAAGGCTTAGCGTTGAGCTTCATTCCTGTGGCTTGCGTGTTGGGAGACGCGTTGCGGCGTTGCGGTGTGGCGGTTACAGCAGCACGCGATTTCATGGGCCACGTACATAGAAGTGTGACATTTCGTATGTTCATTCGCAACTTGCTCTGACCTTCACCGCCATTTGCCGAAACATTCTTGGTAGCAAAGTTGAAGAAAGAAAGATTTGGAAGTCAAAACGATTTCAAGGCACAGAGAAAGTTGGAGTCTGCTTGAAGACCTTCAGAAGCTTCTCCCGCTGTCTTTGCTCAAGTACTGCTCTTGGATGATTTTACCGTGTCATTTGTAACAATCAATAGTTCATGCAACAATATTAAACGTGGCTGCCAATTAAGAGCCAGCTATAAGTAACCTCTAGAATGCCACCCAAAGGCGGTCCAAAGCGTCTAACGCACTTCCTCTGCATCCCCCTCGTCACACCCACCTCCCGCCTACAGCTACAAAAATCCCTCCAAGCCTTCTGCTCCGACGTCAAAGATGACCGGACTCCCAAGAACCCAAACGGCATTCCAGAGAAAGCCATCCGTCCCCTAGGAACGCTCCACCTCACCCTCGGCGTCATGAGCCTCCTCACTTCAGAGCGCGTAGAAGGCGCTCTAGCACTCCTCCGCAGCCTCGATATTCCCTCCCTATTATCAGTTCCATCTACAGCATCTGCGTTGGCTACAAGCGCCAAGGAGCCCGGACCCGCAGCAGCCGCAACTCCTCAGCCATTGAAGATCACTCTCCGCGGCCTGAAATCCATGCACCCGCCCTCCGAAACCTCTGTCCTATACAGCTCCCCCGTCGACCCTGACGGCCGCCTCTACACCTTCTGTAACTCTCTCCGGGCCGCCTTCTCGGACTTCCTAGTCCCAGACGACAGGCCATTGCTGCTGCATGCTACAATTGTGAATACAGTCTATGTCCCGGGCGTCAGGGAAAGGAGTGGTGGGCAGGCCGGGGCTGGTCATGGGAAGCAGAAGGCGAAGATGACGATTGATGCGAGGGAGGTGTTGGAGAGGTATGAGGAGACTGTGTGGATGGAGGAGTGTAAGGTGGAGAAGGTGGCAATTTTTAGGATGGGGGCGAGGAAAGTTAGGGATAAGGAGGGGAGAGAGACGGGGGAGGAGGTGTATGTGGTTGAGGGAGAGGTGGAGTTTCCTGTGGTGGAGTAGGCACGAACTGTAATTTGAAATGTATTATAATGGTGATGTTTTTTGTCGTGGTTAAGAGAGTTTGGGATATTGAAGGGTACTATGTGGAGTCTGATTTCACGCAACTCGTCCGGAACCAGCGGGCAAGGTACCAATCACACCGCGTACTTTCCTCTTCCAGGTAATGCGTAGAAGCGTACGGCTAAGGCGAGCTTATGAGACGTAAAGCAGGAAGATGGCGGCAGCTGGGACGTGGGGAGAGAGCTCTCAAAGCTTTATTTGCGCTAAATCTATGACACAAGAGTCACATAATACCGTTTTCTATGTCTAGCAAACTCAGACCTCACAATAGGCAATGTGAGTTTCCAGATTATCCATAGCTGCAAGCTCAGGCTCGGTATTATATCCAATAAAGAAGACATAACCTCCCTTGAGCGCATATTCCTCACCATCAGCCTTCAAGTCCCCAGCACTGGACATTACGACCATAATGCTAGGTCCCTGCAATGCTTTAATGGTCTCCCTCTGACAGCCTCAAGTTCCTTAATTAGCATGTTAAACTCGGACATTGCTGGAGCGAGTACTTTTGTATTGCCTTTAAGCCCCTTGTCCGATATTTTGGGTGTTAGAATGGCGCCTTCAGGGCAGTGAGGGCTGACAGTCAATGCAAAGGCAAAACTTTCAACAGAGTCTCGATCGGCTCAGGGGCAGAAGCCGGTATTGAGGGCTTTGTCAGATCGAACCATATATTCTACTATGTCTCCGGGAAAATAGGTATGGATGCCGCCTGCAGAGATATAAATTGCATCTCCTCTCTGGAGGGCCATATAGTTCATTGTCATTAGGCTCACAAGATTGCCCAGATCTGACATCGAATACTGTTGAGCTAGATGAGGAAGCAATACCGGGATACAGGAATGCTTACCAAACTTGGCTATTGACGTTTTTCTCAAGACCGTATACACTTCTGTGATCTCCTCTTCAGAAGATGAGAGGATACGGCGCACCACGTCCCTTAGGGTCTCGTTGTCGAACTTGTTACCTGCCCATTGATAAATCGCGCTAGTGTAAGAATTGAAGAGAAAAGCTCCTCAAGATTAGAAAGTGGCAAGAAGCCAATGAAGGATTTAAATTCGCCAAGAGTAACAGCAATCTCTGGTTTGTGATTTGGATCACCGAACTTCTCAGGGTCCTTCTCTTGGAGCCGGATAGCCAGTTCTTTACTGGGACAAATCTGGAGTGGGAGAGCTTTGGCAATGGACAAAAGTTTCACCTTATTTGCATTGATATACTTTTGAAGATCCTCGCCAGATGAGAGGATTTACGAGGGTGTTGTTGGGTAGGTACTCATTCACGTCTCAGCATACTCCTTACTCTTATTTATCTGGAACTTCGTTCCCGGAGTAGCCGCTGCATATTGAGCAGCCAAGGAGTCTTTGCCGATCTTTCCCAAGAGCAATTGTTGCAGTGGCATTCTAATTATATCACCAATGCCATAATGATTGTTGACAAGAAGAAATATACCTAGTTATACATAGAAGCCTTTTGACCATGAAACATAAAAATAACCTTCCATGACGGAGAACTGACGCTCTTCTAATGCCGAAAGGAGGGTGGAAATTTAATGTCAATTGACCATGACTTCATCAGTCGTGCCTACGTACTTGCAAAATCCAATTGCGACTTTAAGAGGAATGTGTTGTATGACGGAGAGCCTCAACGGTTAGACCTAGATTAATCGGACCTTGCTCCGTAGTCGAGAAAGATGCATGCCCCCTGAATATAGTTAAATTTCCGGAATATGAGATCCCTTTTCGACTATGGAGATGTATGTAATTTGCTTTTCAAAATATTTTTTTTTTTATCAGCGCGAGATGCAAAAGTGCTTGGCAAGGGCATTTTTAAGGGGCCTAAAGATAAGTACGGTAGCCGAAGTAAGCAAAGTCAAGGCTTAGTTGGCCTGCGATATGATCTGTTTAATTCGAAAGTAATAATAATAATTTCCCTTCGAGATACCCAAGCACCACCTCCACCCGGCCTTTCTTGCATTTTGGGGCGCCGGCGAGCTTCTCCCTGTGCACTCACGACGTTGCCGACATCTGTTCCCATCCTTTGCAGCTGTGAGCAGCGCATGCTTGGAGTCTTGAACCTGAATACGAAAACGGAGTCTTCACAGTCAATACGGATCTATTCCGATCGGCCACATACATTCGTTCCACAAATAACGCGACTACCGCTCTTTTCAGCTGTGCTTTACCGTTCTCTGGAGTGCCGTGAGGCCTCCTCTTCTTCACAATCATGCACCTGGCGCTGCCTCCTAGGAAGAATTCGCATCCATCACTTTATACACCTCGATCCTCGCGAATATTTTCATTACGAAGGAGCCGCTTAAAATATGTTGCATTAGGTATTCTGGTGATTGGGGCGATATTCTTCTTCTTGCGATCAAAAGATCCGCAGGGATTGGCTGCAGGAGCGCCGCCGGTAGTCATTGTCACGGTGCTGGACTCGGCCACCTTCAGCAAGTGGTATATTGATGATATCAAAGAGAATCGAATTGTATATGCGAAGAGACATGGTGAGATTACCTCGAAGTCCACATTCCCCTTTGACTCTCATTATAATATGATAAGATTATTAACTTTTCCAGGATATGAAACTTTCTTTCCAGAGGCCAGCAGCTACGAACTGAATGGAGCGCCAAAGTCATGGGCCAAGGTACCAGCAATGCGCCATGCGTTGACACTATGGCCATACAGTACATACTTTTGGCACCTCGATCAGACTGCGCTGATCATGAACCCCGACTTAACCATCGATTCAATCATGGCTCCCAAACGAATGGAGAAGTTGATGATTAAAGATCAGCCAATTGTGCCACCAGACAGTGTGATCAAGACTTTCACCCATCTGCACGGCGATCAAATAGATTTTGCTCTGACGCAGGATGCCGCAGGTCTTGCGCCTGGCAGTTTTATATTACGGCGCGGGGACTGGGCGATATTCTTCTTGGACACGTGGTTCGATCCATTATATCGAAGCTACAATTTTCAAAAGGCTGATACACACGCTCTTGTACGTGCCTCTTATAGGTCATCAGAAAAATCGAGCTAATGTTTTACAGGAGCATATTGTACAGTGGCATCCAACAATACTCTCGAAACTGGCCTTAATACCACAACGGATAATCAATTCCTATAGCGAGGCCGTGAACTCGACGTCCACATATACGAAGGGCGACTTCGTCATCCGATTCGACGGTTGCGAACAAGCAGGAGAGCGAAGTTGTCAGAAGGAATCGGAGGTTTACATGAAGCAATGGCGGAAAAACTTCGCCCCCGCATGATAACCTCGGCGACGAACATCTCCAAATCTCCCTATTAGACATGCGACCTACGCACATATTAAGAGCCCAAGTGGCTCTGATGATCTACGACCAGAGTGGTGGACGGTGTTCCCAGGCGTTATAGACGGGCACGGCATCTGCTACGCATTTTGTGTACAATCTTGCATTTGGCATTGGCTCCAAGCATGGTATGAAATAAGCATCGGCGTCTTCCCCATCACCTCGAAATTTGAACTTTTCAAAGTGATACCCTACGCTTTTTGTATATTACTTACCTTTGTCTCCAACATACCCCTTCGCCGTCCTGGTACTGGCGTTTTCACTTCATACTATTGAATGTTATCGGAAGCACATCTTCAGACGTTGGCCATAATAATGGGAGGAGTACATCATATCATCAGATAGCGTCTCTTAGATGACTGAAATGCGGATGCTAGGCTGTCATTGGTGCATGCCACAATCATGGACCACTAGGACTTGGCTCACCCATTGCGTGACTTATCGTAAAGGAGATCGTGATATATAATGCAAAGATCGATATATGCACACCAGTACCCCATGGCATGCATCTTCTAGGGTATGCTACAGTCTAAGCTTTATACAGCGTATCGAGAAACCCACCAGCAAGCTGTTCCACCACACTCTTGTTTGGCAAGCTGCCTGCGACACCGTACAGCGCCGCGCTATCGCCCAGACTCTTCCCCTTGGCGCCCTTCCCCTCCACCACTCTAACTCTCTCCTTCTCCTTCTCGCCCTCGACCACAGCCTCCAGATCAGCAACCAACTTCTCCCAGACCTTCGAAATAGGTAGCGTGACGGCGACGTGGATGGCTGGCGGGGTCTGGAGAGAGTTCAGATGCCACCCCTTGGCGGTCATGGCGTCGGCGATGTCGTAGATGTCGAGCGTCTTGGACGAGAATGCCACGACGGAAACGAGCGGGCGGCCGATGATTTCGAGATCGTTGGACAGTGCAGGATTCTCCCGTATAGCGTTGACGATCTTCTTAGTTACGCCGACGATGGAATGGCATGCTTTGATATAGCCGTCTTCTCCCACATTCATCATGCTGACCCAGCATCCGGCAATCAAGGCGCCAGGCCTTGAGCCTGCGATGCTGGGCGAAGCGTAGACGCCGCCAGACCAGTCGGGGCTTATGAAATATTGATATGTGCGTAATTGCGAATTGCGGTAGAGAACGGTTGAGCTGCCTTTGGGCGCGAAGCCATACTTATGAGTGTCACAGCTTATGCTGGTGACGCCCTTGAGTCTAAAATCGAACGGCTCGGTCTCAAAGCCGGCTTTCTCAAGGAATGGGACGAGGAAAGAACCGAGACAGCAGTCTACGTGTAAGGGTAGCTTGCGCTTTAATGCCAGTTTAGATAGGGAGGCGATGTCGTCGATAATGCCATGAGGGAAGTTAGGTGCGGAACCGACAAGGAGGATTGTGTTGCTATTAATGAGACGGGCGATGCTTGGGATATGTACTTGGTATATGGGAGCTGGGCAAGCGACAAGGTGGATCTTGATGCCGAAATAGAACCCTGCTTTGCGGAAAGCAGTGTGTGCAGTCTCTGGGAGGATCCTGAAGAGCCTGGTTAGTTATTGGTAGGTAGTAATTGCTCCAGGATACGTACATTTCGGGCTCTGTCACTCCTCTCTCGGCATAAGCCTTCTGTCTTGCACTCAAACAAGCCATTAAAATTGATTCTGTTCCTCCACTCGTCGTAACACCAGCCCCTCCGGCCGGTGCATTATACATAGCCAATACCATGGCTACAATCTCCGCTTCCATCTTCCTCACGCCCGGAAACACGTCGGGATGTATCGGGTTTGCCACAGTGAACTTGCCATACGCTTCCGTCTGTAACTTTATCAAAGATTCACCACCATGGTAGACAGCTCCGGATACAAATCCGTCTTCCCACCTCGTATGATCCATGGTCGCCAACTTTTCAATTTCATTCCGGATCGTCTCTTCTGACCATCCTTCCTTTGGCAAATTCAAATAACGGACTACGCCTGGGCCAGACGGGACCAGCTTCGCCTGTAATTTGCTTATAGCCTCAGAAACCTGCTTCTCGACTTGTGATCGGACGCCGGGAGCGCGGAGAAACCAGCCATAAAGCGTCCGTCGAATCGAAGTATAAGTATCTAAAAAGGTGCCTACAATACCGCGCCCCTTGAGTTTCAACAGGGCTTTGCGCGTCCATCTGAGCAGAAAGAGGAAGAAAATGACATTTCGGAGTCTAGCTCATGTCAGTTACTGCTGCATGGGGACTAAAGGCGTTAACAATCCGTTACTTACAGGTCGATATTCAGAGCTAGTAATTGGCTATTTGACCCTCTTGTCTTGACAGTAAAGCCGGTGCGCAAGCTCACGGGCATCCTCGAGCTGCCGGGCATTTTAGTGATGTTAGGGGACAATGGTCGTTGCCTGGGTTTTGACGTCGTCAACTTGGAATAATAAAGACGGCGACATCACATGTTGAACCGAACACCCCTGTCGCGCCTTATCTCCTCTTGTAGAGCTTCCCCATGTGGCTTTGATCCACAACATCGATATGTTATGTTGTCGTAGGTACACGATAGTGTGTTCTTTTGTTGCAAGGTGCATGGGAAAAATTATTGGTCTGAAAAGAAAAATCAATTATTACCACAGTGACATCGTTGACTCTAAGTATATTGCGTTCCCTACTTAGAAACCTCGTCGTGGCAGCTTCCAAAAGTATATCATATGTATTTCTTTAAGATGGCCGCCAATATTGCCCTCCTATATACATGCTATTGTTCCCTTTATACCACAATTTTTATACCTGCCTCTCTTCCCCAAAGAATCCACTGATGCCTGACGAACTAGAGCCTTCATTGATCATGCTCTCCGCGTCTCCAACTTGCTTCCGTTCCGAGATCTCTCTCTTTTTAAAATCCATCTGCTTATATCTCAACCGCATTGTCAATCCTTGGGTTCTTGGCGTTACAGACAATCCTGCCACATCCCTCATGACTGTTGGTTGTTATTGCAGAGGTTCGGACGAGCTAGAGAGCCTATTGAGATGCAAGTAAACATCTGTGCCATATCTGTTCAATACTAGTTAGCGAAGCCCTAGCAAGTTAAAACGGTAATCTTACCCCTCCATACTAATCAGCTTCAGGTCTCCTCCGAAATATCTCGCATAGAGTCGCGAAATAGGCAATCCATAACCAAACCCTGCCATAGGAGCTTTGAAGTCACTTTTATCGAAATCCGGGTCCAAACTCGGTGTCCTGTCGACCGTAGTGTACATGTATGTCCAAACAAGTGGTATTGCGCTCCGCGGAATCCCGCCCCCTTCGTCTGATATCTTGATAGTAATATCTTCTTTTCCCTCCGCAACAACAACTTTCGTGACAGGAAATTCATCCTTATCCTGGCCATGAGTTTCCACTACGGCTCGTAGGGAGTTCTTGAGCGTCTCAAAAAGCATATGTGACAAATGTCCTGGTACATACATAAAATGTAAATTTGGCGGGCAGACGAGTTGTACCTTCGGAGCATCAAAGAGCCCGTAATGGTCCTCACATACGAATCGCGCATTCTCAATTGCTTCTTGAGCCAAGTCTCGAACGTTGGTCTTCGTACAGATAATTCCAACATAACTGGGATCCTTATTATGGCTTTGGTCAGTCAAGGCGATATGTTGTCCGATCAACATCCGGATCCCGATACGAGACATGTAGAAACGATCAAGAAAAGACTGAATATTCTGGTCAATTTGCATTCGTTGTCGTTTTCGCTTGTATTCCAGAATTCCTTGTGCAACAGTCGTTACTACACCATCATGCCGCCGCTTGATGTGATTCAAGGTGCGTGCAAATTGTTGATTGTAAGCTTGCAGTTCGGGTGGCCAGTCCATACTATCCTCGACAATAGCAAAATAACGCCTCGTGTTCTGCCTCTTGCTATCCCCATTCCCGTTACCACTTCCATTTTGCTGCCAAGGCGAAGACGCGTACTGTCCCTCCTTAACAGTTG
>Ga0335072_10002546_pt1 | contig 28183 bp, 29 predicted proteins | sample Lox_Sample_21_FD_206725 | JGI IMG/M metagenome (GOLD analysis project Ga0335072, IMG submission 206725) | Soil microbial communities from Loxahatchee National Wildlife Refuge, Florida, United States - Lox_Sample_2.1 | ecosystem: Environmental > Terrestrial > Soil > Wetlands | place: USA... | reverse complement strand
GTTTTCCGCTTGATCGACGGGAGAGTTCGACGCCGCCAGTGCCTTCATTCTAGGGGAAAACCTGTCGGCGTCGCCGCTAAATTCGTACGCCGAGAATGCGCATGGCCTCGCCGACCAGGTAAATCGATCCGGTAATGACGGCGACTGCTTCTTGGCGGGCCAAGCTGCGGGCACGGTCGAGAGCGGGAGCCACATCAGCTATCTTCTCGATCGCAGTTCCCGTCCGGGCGCCGGCTTCGTGAATTTCCTCGGGCGAAGCGGATCGCGGATTTTCTGGCCGAGTTGCAATGACTCGCTCAGCCAGCGGGAACAAAATTTCTGCCATCTCGGCGATGGCTTTGTCGCGCATGGCCCCGAAAACGAAAATGAACGGACCTTCGCCGTATTGCTCCGAGAGAGCTGAACGCAGTGCCCACGCTCCCGCAGGATTGTGTGCGACATCGAAGACGATCTCAGGCCAGCCGTCATGTGGCGGCAGAACCTGGAACCTTCCCGGCCAGTGAACGTCACGAATGCCGCGCTCGATTGACTCGGCGGCGATCCCCGGCTCTGCAGCTTTGGCGATGCCTTGCTTCGATAATTCTTCGGCCGTGGCGACCGCCAGCGCAATGTTACGCAGCTGATGCCGCCCCACCAGTGGTGTCTCGACCAGAATTTGCCTGCCCATCCCAAGGAGCGGATACCGATAAAGAGGTTGATCGCACAGTTTATTATTTTCGTTACTCGCCGGTGACGCGGAGCTCCGGACTCGCGTCCGGGTACTGGGCACCAGGTACTGGGTACTAGCAGGCGAGACCGGTGGCACATACTGCGCCGCGCTCACTCCGCGCGCATCGAGGTCAAGAATCGCGTTGCCAATCACATCGTTGGCTTCGGGCTGCTGCGGCAGCGTGACCACGATGCCGCCGGGGCGGATGATTCCGATTTTTTCGCGCGCAATTTCGGCCACGGTATTTCCCAAGAATTTCTGATGGTCCAGCGAAATGTCGGTGATCACGCTGACCAGCGGCCCGACCACATTGGTCGCATCCAGCCGGCCGCCCATGCCGACTTCGAGCACAGCGATGTCGACGTGTTCGCGGCTGAAATCGAGAAACGCGATGGCGGTCATCATCTCGAAAAAGCTCGGATGCCAGGGAAGTGCGCCCCGCTCAATCAGCGCTTCGGAAACGTTGTCGATTTCACCGTGCAGGCCGGCGAACGCGTCGTCGTCGATTTGATCGCCATTGATGCGAATGCGTTCGTTGATGCGCACCAGATGCGGAGAGGTATAGAGAGCGGTTTTCAGGCCTGAAGCCTGCAGAATCGATGCCAGCGTGGCCGCGGTGGATCCCTTGCCGTTCGTGCCGGCAATCAGAACGCTCGGGAACGTCTGCTCCGGATGCCCGAGCGCCGCCAGCAGCACGCGCATGTGCGCCAGATCGAACTTCTGCGAGGGCGTATGAGCCAGTTCGTGGCCCAGAGCAAACATACTCGCAACCGCGGTTTCGTAGGACATAAACCCAACCATCAGCACCCGGCAATCAGCATTCAGCCTGCATGGAGCTATCAGAGTACCAGCGAATTAGAGCGATACGGAACGGGTGCCGACCAGGCGAATTCCTCTGCCCATACCTTGAGTTTTGGCTGAGTGCTGAACGCTGAGTGCTGGTTGCTGGGCCTCACGCTGCCATAAAATCCAACGCGCGCGCGATGTAAGGCTTGAGCTGCTTGCGCGGCACTACGGCATCCAGCATGCCATGTTGCAGCAGGAATTCACTGCGTTGAAATCCCGGTGGGAGCTTTTGCCGAATTGTCTGCTCGATCACGCGCGGTCCGGCGAATCCAATCAGAGCTCCCGGCTCGGCGATGTTCAGGTCGCCGAGCATCGCGAAGGACGCAGTCACGCCGCCTGTGGTGGGATCGGTGAGCAGAGAAATATATGGCACTCGCGCCTCGTCGAGCCGGGCCAGAGCGGCAGAAATTTTTGCCAGCTGCATTAGGCTGATGACGCCTTCCATCATGCGGGCACCACCCGAAGCGGAAACGATAATCAAAGGCGTGCGGCTATCGGCCGCGCGCTCGATCGCGCGTGCGATCGCTTCGCCGACAACCGCTCCCATGCTGCCACCAATGAAGGCGTACTCCATGACGCTGGCGATCACAGGCTTGCCTTGCAGCTTGCCCTGTGCGTTGATCACGGCGTCTTTCAGCCCGGTATCTTTCTGCGCTTGCTTCAGCCGCGAGGAATACGGCTTCAAGTCGACGAACTTCAAAGGATCGGTGGAAGCGAGATTGGCATCGACCACTTCGTATTTGTTGTCATCGATCAATTGAGCCAGGCGGGTGCGGGCATCGATCCGAAAGTGTTTTTCGCATTTCGGGCACACGTTCAGGTTCTCTTCCAGATCCTTCTTCCAGATGATCTGCCGGCAGCTGTCACACTTCACCCACAATCCTTCGGTACGGACTTTCTTCTCGCCCGAAGTATCGAGTTCGCCGGATTCGCGCTTAAACCAAGCCATAAGGCAGTTGCCAGTTGCCACTTCCCAGTTCTCAGTTAACCTTCAAGAGCCCGCTCGGTTTGCTGAGAACTGACAAGCGCGAACTAGTATTCAATTCCCCTCTGCGCCATCACACCCTTCTCATACGCGTGTTTGATCTGGCGCATCTCGGTAACGGTATCGGCAATGTCGACAATTGTGGGGTGCGCGTTGCGTCCCGTCAAGATGACATGCACCATCTCCGGCTTGCTTTTGAGGCTCTCGACGACTTTCGCCGGATCGAGCATGCCATAGCTGATCGCGTAATTAATTTCGTCGAGAATGACAAGATCCCATTCGCTCGAGTGAATTGCTTTGTCGGCTTCATTCCAGGCTTCCTCGACCATGCGCACGTCTTCAGGATCGGGCTTCTCGGCGCCGACTTTCACGAAACCGCGTCCCATCTGCTTCATGACAAACTCGTTGCCGAAAGCTTTGACCGCGTCGAGTTCGCCATAATGCCACGATCCCTTGAGGAATTGCAGCATAAGCACGCGCATGCCCTGGCCCACCGCGCGCAGAGCGGTTCCCATAGCCGCGGTTGTCTTGCCCTTGCCGGGGCCGGTGTTCACGATGATCAGACCGCGGCGAATGTCAGCCATCCCAATCCCGGGGATCGGACGCTTGATTCTACTAGATGCTCTTATATTTTGTAGGTTGCGAGCAGAAAAGGCAGAGCAGTTCGTCCAGTTTAAAGCCCAGCCCAAAAAAAGCGGTCGCCGCGGTGCAACGAATGTCGGCCCCATTCGACATCGCTGAATGGAAACGACTGATTCTCAGAACCGGAACAGGTAGCTGGCCTTCAGGAAGAACTGGCGACTGTCGTTCATCAGCCCCTTGGCTGTATTGGAAACGTAACCGGGCGCGGATGCGGTCGACGGCGCGACATTCAGATTCTGCAGATCGCTGTTATAGCCGAGATAGACCGCCGTTCCAGGGTGCACAAGATAGGTCAGCAGGAAATCGGCATTAAACTCCTTCGCAGTAAGTTCGTAGGTATAAGGAGAATTGCTTTCGACCTCGGTAAACGCCGGTGTCGCAACCGTCACCGGCGTTCCCGCAAGCAGACCGTTGTATTGCAGGATGATGCGCGCCGAAAGCTGCGGTGTGAACTGCCAGTTGATTTTGCTGCGCAGGATGTGATCGTTGAAAATGCCACGGCCCGTGCCCGGGAATTCCGCTTCCACGAGCGAATATGTGTTGTTGGTCGCGCGCAGCCGCGAGAACAGATACGTATTGTCGATTTTCAGCCGCTTCACCGGCCGAAATGTTAAGGAAGCATTCGCGTTATCCTGGCGGGCGAGAAACGGCAAATTGTAGGGCATGGGAGCGGACGGCAGATCGTCTGGCTGCGCCACGAAATTGACACCGTTTCCCCAGCTATAGTTGGCAGAAACTGTCGCCAGCTTCAGATATCCGCTTTGAATGCTCGCACCGCTGAGGTGCTCGTGGTAATCGCGGTTGCCCAGATTTGATGACGAGCAATACAGGCTGAAGCCGAGAAAACAGAAATCCTGCGGGCGCAATCTCTCGCGAAATTCCCGATACGGCGTGACGAAAATTGTAGTTTGTCCGCGGCCGCGAAGCGCGAAGTACGGAGCGTAGAACGTATCCAGGCGCAAGCCGGTATGGTCAAAATCGTAGCGAAGGTTAAGCGATGGCCCCCAGGACTGAATCCATCCATTCTTTGGCCGAAAGCGATAATAGAACTCCTGCTGCGTTTCGCGAATGTCCACGCGATTGATGAACCCGGGAATCGTCACGAATCCGGGCGTGATGTCGTTATAGATTCCGTCATAGTTGAAGTGCAGCCCCTCGCGGCGCACCTCCAGCCGCTCCGCAGGTCCGGCATAGTAGTTTCCGTTCCCGCGATTGCCCGAGCTGAACGGATACACGTTGGCCTCGCAATTGTTCGCCGAGTAAGTCGGGCTGAACAGATTGCCGAGAATCTTGCTGGAGCTGGCGACCGCCTGGCCATCGAGGGTCCAATTGGAATTGAATTTCAGCCTTGTGTCGGCGCCGCCACTACGGTTGAACTCGCCGGTCGTGGGGCATTCCCAGTCAGTGTAAAGCAGGCCGACGTTCGATTGCCGAAGGATATCCCGGCTTATGCGGGCGATGGTGAAATAGGAACGCACCCCCGACAGCGGGCTGGACTCTGGCACGGCGAGTCCGGGACTGCGATCATCGCTGCTCATGACGCCGAGAGAGACTGGCCCGTCTTTTCCGGTGAGGCGCAGCCCGGCCGAGGGATCTCCGATGCTGCGCGTGAACATCAAATCCATGGGCGTGCGGAAAAAATCTTCATTCTCCAGAAAAAAAGGCCGCATCTCGGGAAAATACACTGCGTATCGTTGATTGACGGTGATCTGCGGCTCTTCCGACTCGATCTGGCTGAAATCTGGATTTGCCGTGATATCGAGCGTGAAGCGATCCTGAAACACGAATTTGCCGTCCATGCCGGGCTGGCCCTGGACGGTCGCGTTCTGGAAATAGGGATTGCTCGGATCGATCGTGTTAAGCGCGCGGAATCCGCGCAGCAAGCTGTAGGGTATGAGCTGGATGTCTCGGCTGGGAGAGATTCCTTCCAACCCATAAAGCGTAGCTTCTTGGGCGAGACGGCCCTCCAGGCGGCGAGAAACCTCAGGCCAGAACGCATCCTCGAAATTGCGAGAGATCCCGCGGTAAAGAATGAGGCCCCACTCCTGCGTGGTTGTGTGCGGAAAGCGCAAGCTCCTAAATGGAATCGCGATCCACACGACAAATCCGCGGTCCGTTACTTTGCCGCGCGAGTCCCAAACCGTGTCGAAGGAAGTATCGAAATGGCCGTAGCTGCTCTGCTCGCCGCGGGGCGCTTCGGTCCAGATGGCGTCCCATTGCACGCCGAGCGGCGTAGTTTGAAAAGCGTAGGCGCGGCGGCGATCGTGAAAGGTGTCAAGGATGATCTCGACCTGGTCGTCGTCATAAATGTCTTCTCGATTCGACATGCGCGCGCGAATTTTTGAAGGATCGTCAAAACACACGAACACCGCATACAGATTTTTCTGGTCGTAGCCCAGATAGGCTTCTGTGCGCTTGGAAATGGCTTCTCCGTCGTGAGGAGTGCGCTGTTTGAAGCCGGATACTTTGGCCATCTGCAACGCAGTATCGCCCTGCGGCTCCATACTGAGGAAGTCTTCAAGGAGGGGAGCATGAGCCAGCCGCGGGATGGTTAACGAAGGCGGCTCGGGCTGCGGTTCCCGGCGTGATTCTACGGCCTTCGCAATCGACTGTTGCGCTGGCGCGCTGGCATTAGCTGCGGCAGCGAATAAAAATGCGAGAAAAAATTTCCACAACAAATGAGACCCACCCTGACTTAGGAGACTGCCCCTGACGGTCCTGCCCCGGGTAACCGCATGCTGAAGCGGAATACGATACACCACGATCGGGCAGGTTGGAAGGTCTCGCTAGCGTTTGTTCGGATTCTGGAACAGGGAAAAGTACACTCTTCGTCAATGGGGCCTAGAACAGCGAGGCTTGCCGCCGATTGGGCGCAATCCCGAAGTGATCGTAGGCGAGTTGCGTGGCGACTCGGCCGCGTGGCGTGCGATTCAGAAATCCGATCTGCATCAGGAAGGGCTCGTAGATTTCCTCGATGGCGTCGGGTTCCTCAGCCAACACGGCGGCCAGTGTATTTACGCCGACGGGTCCGCCTTGGTATTTCTCGATGATGGTCAGCAGGAGCCGTCGGTCGACCTCATCGAATCCATATTGATCGACTTCCAGCATTTCGAGCGCGGCTTTGGCGGTGGGCGCGTCAATTTTCCCGGCGCCGCGCACCTGCGCATAGTCACGCACACGGCGCAGCAACCGATTCGCAATGCGCGGCGTTCCACGGCAGCGGCTGGCAATCTCGACGGCGCCGGCATCATCGATTTGAACGCCTAGGATTTCCGCTGACCGCTCTACGATGATGCGCAAATCCTCGGGCTCATAAAACTCGAGCCGAAGCACGATGCCGAAGCGCGCGCGAAGCGGCGAGGAAATCAGTCCGGCACGAGTTGTCGCGCCAATGAACGTAAATGGCTTGACCTGCAGCGTGTGCGTACGAGCCGAAGGTCCCTGGCCGATGATGATGTCGAGCTTGTAATCTTCGAGCGCGGAGTAGAGCAACTCTTCCAGAACCGGCTGCAGACGATGGATCTCGTCGATGAACAAAACTTGCTTGTCCTGCAAGTTCGTGATGATCGCAGTCAGATCGCCTTTGATCTGTAGCAGCGGCGCCGCGGTCGGCTGAAAATGGACTGCGAGTTCGTTCGCGATGATATTGGCGAGCGTGGTCTTGCCCAGGCCGGGAGGGCCGTAGAGCAAGACGTGATCCATGGCCTCGCCCCGCGAGCGAGCCGCTTCGATCGCGACTTGCAGATTTTCTTTGACCTTTTTTTGCCCGATGAACTCGGCGAGCCGCTGCGGGCGCAGCTTCAGCTCGAATGAGGAATCGTCGTCCATCGGAGCGGCCGAGACCAGACGGTCTTTTTTGTCTTCGGGATTAGGATTGCGGAATGCGGTAGCCATTGCTCCGGATGGTAGAACGAAATGCGAAACAGCGCAATTGCGGATTGCTCCGAGTTAACCACAGAGGGCAGGAGGTACACGAAGGGAAGCGCGGATCAAGTCGCCCGTGCCCCCTTGTCCTGTGTAGTCAAGCGACTGCCTGTTTCTCCCGCTGCGCCTTGACCTCCGCGGCGATTGCGTATTTCAGCTCTTCCACGCCTTTGCCGGTTACGGCCGAAATCTCGTACAACCTCTTTTTCTTTTTTCGGCAATATTTCTTCAGCGCCGCCAGCTTGTCTTTGTTCGCGACATCGACCTTCGACGCCACCATGATCATGGGCTTATCTTCGAGGTGCGCGCCGAAGCTGCCAAGTTCGCCAAGTATCACCTCGATATCTTTGACCACATCGTCGCGCCCGCTGCCGTCGGAAACATCGACCAGATGCACGAGCAGCCGCGTGCGCTCGATGTGCCGCAAAAATTGAGTTCCCAAGCCTGCGCCGGTGTGTGCGCCTTCGATTAGCCCAGGGATGTCGGCGACGACAAAGCTGATCGCGTCTTTTGCGTCTCCGACTACGACGACTCCGAGGTTCGGCTCGAGCGTGGTGAACGGATAATCGGCAATCTTTGGCCGCGCGGCGGAAATTCGCGAGATCAGTGTGGACTTGCCGACATTCGGAAATCCGACGAGCCCGACGTCGGCGAGCAGCTTAAGTTCCAGACGATAGGTGCGTTCCTCGCCGGGCCTGCCGGGCTCGTGCTCACGCGGAGCCTGATGCGTGGACGTCGCAAACTGCGCGTTCCCGCGGCCGCCCCGGCCTCCGCGAGCAATCACAATGCGCTCGTCGGGACCGGAAAAGTCGAAAACCTTTTCCCCAGTCTCATCGTCGTAGAGAATCGTTCCCACTGGAACCTTCAGCAGGACATCGCTGCCCTCGCGGCCGGTCTTGTTCGAGCCTTCGCCGTGGCGTCCGCGCTCTGCCTTGTATTCAGGATTGAAGCGGAAGTGCACGAGCGTATTGTGGCGCTCGCTCGATTCCATGACGACATCGCCGCCCTTGCCGCCATCGCCGCCGGAAGGCCCTCCGCGCGGAACGAACTTCTCCCGCCGAAAAGCCATGCAGCCGTTCCCGCCGTCTCCGGCCTTCACGCGAATTTTGGCTTCATCGATGAACATGAAAGAGCGTCGGCCGTTAGAATCTCACCTATTGCCGCTGACCGCCGACTGACGACCAAAAGAAAAGCCTCGTCCTAAGGGGCGAGGCCTATAGTCACAATTCAGCTCGGTGCACTCGCGGGCAAAAGTGCCCGCGCCGCATTACTCCGCTTCAACCGGCTCAACCAGAACGAACTTGCCCATTGAGCCCTTGTCCTGAAACTTGATGCGACCGGTGATCTTGGCGAAGAGCGTGTCATCTTTGCCACGGCCGACGTTCAAGCCCGCCTTCACGCGGGTGCCACGCTGGCGCACGATGATTGTGCCTCCGGAGACAACCTGCCCGCCGAATGCTTTGAAGCCAAGCCGCTGCGAATTTGAGTCGCGGCCGTTTCGTGAAGTGCCTTGTCCTTTTTTATGTGCCATAAAGTCCAGTCAGTGGCCAGTAGCCCGTAAATCGGTACTGAAGGTGCGAGGAACGGGTACCGAGCGAAATCGATGTCACGCAGGTTACTCGCGAGTCGGGGCTCAGGACCCCCGACTCGCTACCTTTTCTTCTTCGCTGCTTTCTTCGCAGCCTTCTTCGGAGCCGACCGCTTCTTCGTCGCAGCCGACGCCGTCGCTTCTTCGACTTCGCTCCCGGCGGCTTTTATCTTCTTTGGCTTGGCTTCCTTCGCCGGCAGGTCGGGAGCCTTGAAGCTCTGCCCGTTCGACGCGATTTCTGTAATGCGCACCGCCGTGAAAGCCTGCCGATGTCCGCGTAGCTTCTTGTACTGCTTTTTGCGCTTGTAATGAAAAACGATGATCTTGGCGCCGCGGCCTTCTTCGATGACTTCGCCGACGACGCGGGCATCTGCCTGACGGCCGACTTGTCCATCCTCAGTCGAAAGTGCGACGACCGGAAACTCGATCTCGCCGTTGGTGCCCAGTTTTTCGACTCGAATCACGTCGCCTGGCGCTACCCGGTATTGCTTTCCGCCTGCGCGGATGACCGCGTACATGCTGCCTCCAAAATGTCGATGAATCAGCCTGAGAGTTCGAACCCAAGGCGCACAAGGGGCGACGCGGGAACGGCTGATCTTCTGTCTGTGCTTGCTGTGTTTTTCGCCTAGGCGCTTCAGCTCAAGGCGCGCATCCGCAGAACGGGAGCGAGTACAGGCAAACCTAAGTATTCTAGCGTGGGGGCTGGAAAACGGTCAAACGCGCACGCGGAAGTGGCCAACGGCGCGGAGGCCAGCCCCCATGTCAGCCCTGCCACCGGACAGATCACAGATATCTGTAAGCGAGGTATGTGCCGACTCGAGAAGTTCTGCGGAGCCGGCCAGGTCAAATACCCACCCTCGCGACGTCTTCGGGAACGTTACCTTCAGTACACTCCCTTCTGGTAACCCTTGGTAACCATGCCATCCACCATGTCCGGACGTACAATTGGCCTTGTCCGGCCGGTCCTCTGCCGATAGAGAAAGAGGACCCCGGCAAGCTGTATTCGGGCGCAGCCCCGGCGTTCGGCAAAATTCGCATTCAGACCAGGGTCTGGAGTTCGCACTCTTATGGCGTTGTTTGGCTTCAATAAACAGAAAGTCCTCGCCAGCGCGGAGAAGTACGTCCAGCAGGGCAAGCTGGAGAATGCCATTGTCGAGTACGAAAAGATTCTCAAAAATGATCCCAAGGACCTGACCGTCACCAATACGGTGGGTGATCTTTACTCGCGCAATGGGGAGAGCGACAAAGCCACCGAGTGTTTCAAATCCGTCGGCGACGCCTATGCCACGCAAGGTTTCACGGTCAAGGCGATCGCGATGTACAAGAAGATCAGCAAGCTCAAGCCTTCGCTCGATAGCTTGCTGAAACTTGCGGAACTGTACACCCAGCAAGGTCTGCTCAACGACGCTCGCGCTCAATACCAGCAGATCGCCGACGAATTCCAGAAAGCCGGTGAATGGGAAAACGCAGCCCGCATCTATCAGAAGATTCTGGAGATGGACCCGGAAAACGGCAAGATGCGGGTCCAGCTCGCCGAAGTTTACGTGCGTCTGGGGAAGAAAGCGGAAGCCTGGCAGATCTTCACGGCCGCGGCCGAAAGTATGCGCGCCAAGGGATCGCTAAGCGGGGCGGAAGAAATCCTGCAGCGCATGCTCACGCTCGACCCCGGCAACAATTACGCATTGCTCATGCAAGGCAAGAATCTGCTGGAATCGGGTGATGCAGCCGGAGCAGCCGCCGCGCTGCAGAAAATTCCGGACATTGATTCCAACCCCGATGCATTGCGCGATCTGCTGAAGGCGTATCTGCAGACCGGGCAATTATCCGAAGCTGGAACCGCCGCCAGCAAGTTGCTGACGATCCATAACGACCTGACCGCGATCTCCAGCTTCGCTGACGCCCTGATGCAGGCCGGGCAATATGAGAATGCGCTGCAGCTTTTCGATCAGCATGCCGAGCGATTGCTGGCGGAAAATTCCGATAAGGTTCTGAATCATCTGCACGCGATCATCGGCCACGTACGCGACAATCCCGATTCGCTTGAAAAATTACTGGAGTTATTCAACAAGGCCGGAGAAACAACCCACGTCAGCGAAGTGCTGGAATTGCTGGCGCATGCCAGTGTGCAGTCGGGCGATCTGGCGCGGGCGCGCGACCTTTATCAGAAGCTGGCGCAGGTCGAACCGCAGAATCCGCTGCACATGCAGAACTATCAGCAGGTGGTCAGCCGGTTGGGCGGCACATCCGGCACCAAGCTGATCACTCCGGAAGAAGCGGTGGTTCTGATTGACGATTTGGAAGCGACCGCGCCTGCGATCCACCAACATTACTCCGACGAAGTCTCTCTCTCCGTTCGCTCGGCTCTGACTGACGCCGAATTATTCATCTCGTACAACATGCCGGCGAAGGCGCTGGGTCCGCTGCTCACGGCGTTGCCGTTGGCTCCCAAGGATCTGCGCATCAATCAGCGTCTGGCGGCCCTGCACACGCGAGCCGGCCGCTTTGCGGAAGCCGCGGTCTGCTGTCGAACCCTGCAGGCGCTGTACTCCGAAGCCGAGTATCCGGACGAGGCGACGCGCTACGGCGAGTTGGCCGAGCGGTATGAAGAACGGTCGGCTACTCCAGGGATGGCTCCGGAGGAAGAAGCTCATATTTTCCTCGAGGCACAAGCGCCGGAGGCGGCGGAAGCCGAAGTCGAGATCGCCGAACCGGAATTCTCGGTTGATTCAGTCTCAGGCGGAGAGCCGGTCACCGAACTGCCGGAAGAAACCGCGCAAGCAGCCGGAGGGGATGAATCCGCATGGCCCGCGGCTTCGTCTCATGTGCCAGAAGAGATGGCGGTGACACCGGTTGAAACTGAGCTGTCTGAGTTGCCGGTTGATGCGCGTGGGGCTTCGACCTCGGCTGGGGAAATCGACCTTTCTTCGGAATGGGACGACGCGGTGACCGTCGAGGCCGAGACCGCCGAGCAAGCCGAGAGCGTTCCTGTCCCAGCCGGACAAGATTCGGACAGCGGCATTCATGCCAGTGCCGCTCCTCGGGGCTCCGAAGCCGATACCAAGGCTGATGAAGCTATTGAAGAGATCCGATTCTATATAGGCCACGGGATGCCAGAGCAGGCGATGGCCACTCTGGCGCGGCTCCAGACGCTGACGAGCGACCCTGTCAAGCTGGAGATTCGCGCCGAAGTTGAGGCGGCTGTGGAAGCGGCACAGCAGGCCAGAGCCCAGCAAAACGCTGCCCACGAGCCTGCCGAAAGTCCCGAAGAAATTGCCGTCGAGGAAGTCACCGTAGATGACATCCCCTCTACCGAGTCGATTGAACCGGTTGTCGAAGAAAGTCCCGTAGTTGAGGAGCCGGTCGCGACTGCGGAGTCGCCCGGGGTCGAACTCGCGGTATCTGAGGCTGCCGCGATCCAGGCCAGCGCCGAGCCCGAACCTGAGCCGGCTACGCCGCAGAAACCGCACGGCGTCTTGAGCGATTTCGTTTCTGATCTCGAGTCTTCTCTGGGCGACCATTTCCTTCGCGGAAAGCCCCCCGCGCATCGAAAACCGGAGCCCGCACCAACCGCTGCCAGCAAACCGGCGGCGATTCCCGGCAAAGTCGCTCCAGCGCCCGCCGCTCCGGTAATGGGCAAATTTGTGGCGGACCTCGAAGCCGGCGTCGGCGAAGACTTCCCGAAGGCCACTCTTCCGGAGACGCCCGCCCCAGCCGTTCACGCCGCAAAGCCCGCAGCGCAGGTTCCAGTCGCGAGCCCCCGGCCAGCGGCGCCCGTTCCGCCCGCGGCTCCAAAAGTGGAAGCGCCGCTGGTGGCAAGTGCCGCGGCTTCGGCCAGTTCGTCCGCTCATGTTGCGGCGCCGCAACCGAGCGCCTCGGTCGCGTGGGGATCATCGGCCATCGCAACTCCCGCTCCGGCACCACCAACGCCGATTGTTCATGCTCCCGCGACTCCTTCTGCTCCCAAAGAGTCGCCTTTCGGAGAAGAAGCCGGCGTCGATCTCGCCGAAATGTTTGGCGAGCTCAAGCAGGATTTGGAGTCCGGTGTCGCTGCGTCCGAAGAGGATCCCGAAACGCACTACAATCTCGGCATCGCCTTCCGCGAGATGGGACTGCTCGACGAAGCCATCGGCGAACTGCAGAAAGCCTGCCAGTCGTTCGACCGTGGACATCCCTTCCCGCAGATCATGCAGACCTACACGTGGCTCGCGCAATGCTTCCTCGAAAAAGGCGTGCCGGAAGCTGCCGTCCGCTGGTATCAGAAGGCTCTCGGCGTTCCGACCATTGATGGCGAGACGCGCGTGGCGCTCAATTACGAACTCGCCTCCGCCCACGAAACCGCCGGCGACAAAACCCTGGCCCTGAAGCACTTTATGGAGGTTTACGGCAGCAACATCGATTACCGCGATGTGGCTGAGCGCATCAAGGCTCTGAAGTCGTAGAATAGGCGGATGGGTGTTGTTCCGAACGTGTTCTTCCCGAACCCTGTGTCGTGCCTTTGCATCCCCTGCTCCCGGGCGGCAGCGTTGTTCAGATCGTCTTGCGAAGGGGATCGCCGCAGATGAGCGATCCGACACCGATCAGCCCTCTGCAAAAGCCGCAGAACGAACCCCAGGCTGCCGATATCCGCACGGCTGTGCTCAACGCCTCGCAGGAATCAGAGCCGAACGAACCGCGGCGCATGCAGCTGTGGATGCATCGCCTCTCCGTTTTTCTTTTCGTGCTGATCAGTGCCGTCGCTGGAGTCTTGCTGATCATACTGCCCTGGACCCCGGAATGGACGGATAATACGCTCTTGCTGTCCTACCCAGGACTGAGAGTCGTAATCTCCAGCGGCTTTTTTCGCGGAGTTTGCAGTGGTCTCGGCGTACTTGATATCTGGATTGGTTTCTGGGAGGCGCTGCACTACCACGAACAAGAGTAAAGCGGTTTTCTAGAGAAGCTCCTCAGACGCGCTGGGAGCTGCCCATAAAAGTAAAATGGGAACTCAGCCGCATGTTGCGGCCGATAACAATGTGAGCAGGAATGACTGAGAATATTAAAGCCGCCCCTGTCGCCTATCAGAACGAGCCGTTTCTCGACAGCCCCGATGGCCGTATTCTGCGTATTCTGGCCGAATATCAGGAACCGCTCGCCCGTTTCCGCCGCGAGCAGATTCAGGACACCGTCGTCTTCTTCGGCTCAGCCCGGTTTCATGGACGCAACACGGCCGCCCAGGCTCTTACCGAGATCGAGAATAATCATGCCGGTCTGACCGAAGCTCAGCTCGAAGAAGACATGAAGCGCGCGCAAGCGGGAATCGATATGGCGCGCTACTACGAAGACGCGCGCCGCCTCGCTTATCTGCTTACGAAATGGTCGATCACCATTCCGGCGCGACGGCATCGGTTTGTGGTCACGACTGGCGGAGGCCCGGGCATTATGGAAGCCGCCAATCTGGGCGCGCACGAAGCCGGGGGCAAGACCATCGGGCTCAATATTCAGCTTCCCTTCGAGCAGCATCCCAATCCGTATGTCACGCCGTCGCTGAATTTCCAGTTTCACTATTTCTTCATGCGCAAGTTCTGGTTCGCCTATCTGGCCAAGGCGCTGGTGATTTTCCCCGGCGGCTTCGGCACCATGGACGAACTGTTCGAAATTCTCACCCTGGCGCAAACGGATAAGCTCGCGAAAAAAATCTTGGTGATCATCTACGGCAGCGAGTACTGGAATCGCATCATCAATTTTCAGGCGTTTGTGGACGCGGGTGCGGTCTCGCAGGAAGACCTGAGTTTTTTTAAGGTCGTCAATTCCGTCGACGAAGCGTTCGAACATCTGCGCGAAGGCCTGACGAAATATCATCTCGGCGGCACGCCGAAAAAAGAACGCGAAGTCCTGCCGGAGATCGCCAAGACCAGGCCTTAAGTGGAGGACGGCCCTTCAGCGCCGCGCCGGTGGCATGAGATTCTGAACCGGGCTTCAACCCCGGATTTGGATCCGCGTGTCAGGAATTGAAGTCGATGCCCCCTCGCTGCCTTCTCTACTACATCACTGATCGCACCGCCTTTGTGGCCGACGAACCCACTCGGCGCAAACGCGTTCTCGACAAAATCGCGGAAGCGGCAAGAGCGGGCGTCGATTATATCCAGCTTCGCGAAAAAGACCTGCCTGCGCGCGAACTGGAATTGCTGGCATGCGAAGCCGTACGGATAATTCGTGACTTGAAACCTCTGTCCCCTAGTCCGTGGCCCCTGGCCCCTGCCTTGCTGATCAATTCGCGAACCGACATCGCCCTCGCGGTCGGAGCCGACGGCGTTCATCTGCGCTCTGACGACATTTCTCCGCAAACAGTGAGAAAGATCTGGCTGTGTGGCGGGAGGCTATGTGGCGCGGGCACTCCTGCCCGCGACCCCCTGATCGCCGTCTCCTGTCACTCGCCGAAAGAGGTTGAAAACGCCGCTGCAGCTGATGCAGCCTTCGCCGTCTTCGCTCCGGTGTTTGAAAAAAAAGATTCGCCCGCAACGAAACCCGGCAGTCTGGCGGGGCTCGAAGAAGCTTGCCGCGCCACGATTCCCGTGCTCGCGATGGGCGGAATCACTCTCGCGAATGCCGAGGCGTGCTTACATGCTGGAGCTGCAGGCATTGCCGCAATCCGCCTGTTTCAGGAAAACGATGTCGCTCGAATCGTGCGACACTTGCGCGGTTAGCCTGTCCACCTCGCACCGGTTTTCAGAACCTGCATCACCTTGGCCAGGCGCCTTTTTTTCGTCCCGTCTTGTTTTGCATCGCGAACACAATTCGCCATTTCTTTTTTATCAGTAAACGCCAACGTTCCCCAACGCTCCATGGCTTTCTTGTTCTTGGTGAGTTCCTTGGCGAGCTCGGGAGGCGCCTCAACGGTCCGCGGTTCTTCATCGCGTTCCATGAGGACATCGACTTCATCTCCAGCTTTGGCGCCGGAGCCCTTGCGCATCTCTTTGTTGACGGCCATGAGATAGCATCCGCCCATGGGCATCAGCGATGAACGGAACGGAAAGCCGTTGATGGTTCCCCGCACGGGGACCCGGGCTCGCGTGCCAAACGTTTTAGGCACGTCAAACGGAGGAATGAGGCCGGTCGCGGAACTGGCATCGTGCGCAACGAGTTTGACCCTGAAGCGCAGTTTTTTGCTTGCCATAAAACGCTCCGCGCATGGGCGCGCTGATAGACTTTAATGGCGCCGAGCGTTCCCCGCAACCATTATGCTGATTTCATCCCATTCGCAAGAAGGAACTGGCCTCACTGCGATTGAGCCCACTCTCGCGCGCATTCCGGAAGGCTGGTTCCTGATGGGCTCGGATGAAGGCCAGGATTGCGAGCGGCCGGTTCATCGGGTCTGGGTGGATTCGTTTCTTCTCGCGGCGACCCAAGTCACCAACGCCGAATATGATCTCTTTCTGCGCGCAACCGCTTCGCGAGCTGCGCCGTTCCGTAATGACCCGCACTTCGATCATCCTCAGCAGCCCGTAACCGGGACGTCATGGTTTGAAGCGGTGCGCTACTGCGGATGGCTGTCGTCCGAGACTGGACGCCATTACCGCTTGCCCACCGAGGCCGAGTGGGAGCGCGCCGCCCGCGGCGGACTCGAACAGAAGCAATTCCCGTGGGGCGATGAGCCGCCACAATTCTTGCCAGACTACGCGACGCGCTGGCAGTGTGGGCCTGAGACGGTCGCCCGCTATGCTCCGAATAGTTTCGGGATTTACGACATCGGCGACAACGTCCACGAATGGTGCAGCGACTGGTACGATCCCACCTATTACGCAGTTTCGTCGGAGCGCAATCCGCGCGGCCCGGAGCAGAGCCCTATGAAGCCGCCCCGCAAGTCTTCTCGCGGAGGCTCGTGGCGCCATCACATCAAAGTGGCGCGCTGCTCGGCCCGCTCGAGCATCCCACCGGATTTCGAGTACGCCGACTATGGCTTCCGCGTGGCGTGCGACTAAATAACCCGCGCGGCACTCCGTGAGTAACGGCGATATCGCGACAGGTAAGATCGACCCCCCCGACACAATCTTAGCGTCAAAGTTGGTCGGTTGCTGAAATCCGCAATTGCGCTCAAAACGTCTCGCCCACGGCCGACCCGGTTTCGCGATCATGGAAACGTTCATATATCCTTGTCATGCTGGCTCGCTGCGAGGAAGGCATAACGAACCTTCCATTACGGCCGCACGAAATGTTCCGCACGGACTTACTCAAATCCAAGCGCATCCTGATCACCGGCGGTGGTACCGGCCTGGGCAAAGGCATGGCCACGCGCTTCCTCGAACTCGGAGCGACGGTTTACATTTGCGGCCGGCGCGAAGGAGTAGTTAAAGAAACGGCAAAGGAACTTACGTCCAAAGGCGCGATTCACAGCCTTCCGTGCGACGTGCGCGATCTCGACACGGTCGAGGGCATGATCGACAAGATTTGGAGCAGCGGTCCGCTTGACATCCTCGTCAACAACGCCGCCGGAAATTTCATTGGCCGCAGCGAAGATCTTTCCGCGCGTGCGTTCGAAGCGGTAATCGGCATTGTCCTTATGGGAACTTTGCACTGCACGATGGCGTGCGGCCGACGCTGGCTGAAGTCCGGTCATCGCGGCACGGTGCTCAGCATTTCCGCTACGTATGCTCCAGTTGGATCCGCCTACGTAGTGCCGTCGGCCGTTTCCAAGGCCGGAGTTGAAGCACTCACTCGCAGTCTTGCCGTGGAGTGGGGCAATCGCGGCATACGCATGAACGCCATCGCCCCCGGCCCAATTCCTACCCAGGGAGCATTTTCACGGGTGGTGCCCCTTCCAAAACTCGAGACCGCGGCCCTCGATCGCAATCCTCTGCATCGCTTTGGAACCGTTGAAGAATTAGCGAACCTGGCGGCATTTCTGGTGAGTGATGGTTCCGGCTATATCAACGGCGAAGTCATCCGAATGGATGGCGGCGAGTTCCTGCAGGGAGCCGGCGAGTTCAGCAACCTGGGACGAATTCTGAAGGAAGAAGACTGGCAGGCGCTGAAACCGCGGAAGCGGTCAGATTAGAACATTCGCGAGGAACCGTTTGCGATTCTCGGTCCTGAACTTAGGGTTTTACAGAGCTTGCCCCAGGACCCTTGTGTTCCAATCGCAGTTCCTAGTCGATAACTTGCATCCAACCCCTGAAATTTGAGAAGGTTATGAGTGCCACGCAGCCTTAGCCGTGCGCGATGACCTATTTTGAGGCATTTTTTACTTCAGTCCTGATGAACGATAGGGGGCGTATATGACCAAAGCCGATCTGATTGATGAAGTCTCGCGTTTGGCGGAACTTACGCGCAAAGACAGCGAAGTAATTGTGGAGACCATCTTCGACAGCGTGGTGCGTTCGCTGCGCGCCGGCGACAAAATTGAAATTCGCGGCTTTGGCAGCTTCCGTACCCGTCAGCGTCGTCCCCGGGTCGGTCGCAATCCCAAGACGGGCGAGCGCGTCGAAGTGCCGGCCAAGAAGATACCTTTCTTCAAGCCCAGCAAAGAATTGAAGGACCTCGTCAACGAAACTACGCCCGATGCGGCGGCAGCGCCAGCTCCAGCTCCCGCACCGCCAGCTAGTTCTACGCCTCCGGCAAACAAGGCCTTGTGATTCGGCGGTGACACTTCGAATCGTACACCGTTGCGTCTGCGAATCCTCAAGCGAAAGCCGGAGCGCTCCGCGCGTGTCCGCCCCAAAACTCTAATGTCTTTCCCGTTTACCACGATCGATCATGTTCAACTCGCCATGCCCGCCGGAGAGGAAGAGAAAGCCCGCCGTTTCTATGGAGACCTGCTTGGCATGTCGGAAATTCCTAAGCCGGCAGAACTAGCCAGGCGCGGAGGATGTTGGTTCGCCAGCGGTGATGTACTGATTCACCTGGGAATCGATTCCGAATTCCACGCGGCGCGGAAGGCTCATCCTGCGCTGGCCTGCTGCGACTATGACGCACTTGTAGCCAGGCTGAGCGCCGCGAACGTTGAACTTAAGGAGGACAACAGCATCCCGGGCGTTCGCCGCTGCCATATCTTCGATCCATTCGGAAATCGCATCGAGCTGATCGGTTCCTGATCCGAGCCGCACTTTCGATAGAATCGACGGGCATGCTCGTACTCGCGTCCGCGTCTCCCCGCCGCCAGGAACTACTGCGCAATGCTGGAATTGCCTTCGAGGTTCAGCCCGCAGATATTGATGAAGCACCGCTTCCCGGCGAGAATCCACGCGAATGCGCCGAACGCCTGGCGCGTGAGAAAGCGCTTGCAGTCTGGAAGACGCGTCCACACGAAGTGGTGCTCGGCGCCGACACAGTCGTCGTCATTGACGGGTCGATCCTGAACAAGCCAGCCGACCTCAGTGACGCAGCACGCATGCTGCATCTGCTTTCCGGTCGCACCCACGAAGTGATTACCGGCGTCTGCGTGGTAAGACCGGCCGCCCCGAAGCCGGCGACCAGAGAATCGAGAGAAACCGCGCGGTCGAAGATCCGCTATGAGTTGCTGGAAACTGAGAACGGAGAATTGAGAACTACCTCCGAATCGACTCTTGTCACGATGAGCGCAATTCCGGAGAAAGAGATCGAGGAGTACGTCGCGACTGGCGAACCAATGGACAAAGCTGGCGCCTACGCAATTCAGGGGCGAGCGTCACGATGGATTCCGCGTATCGAGGGCGACTACACGAACGTAGTCGGGTTGCCAGTCGCACTGGTGTACCGGCTGCTCTCGTCATAGCCCCAAAGAGCTCCCAACAAGACCACGCCGCTAGAGACAAAGACAATGGCTGATGGGTCTGAAATCAGAAATCTGAGCTTCGGGTGCGGCTCTCCATCCATCCCTGCAAGATGAGAACAGCAGCCATGCGATCGACGGCTTTGCCGCGCTTCTCGATCGAGAGATCGGTTTCGCGCAACAGACGATTGGCCTCGGCGGAAGTCAGACGCTCGTCCCACAAATGTACGGGCAACTGGAACCGCTTGCTCAGTTCTTCAGCGAACTCGTGCATTTTGCCGGCCTGTGTGCCTTCGGCTCCGCTCATGCGCAGCGGCAGCCCGACCACGATTTCTCGCACGTCGTATTCGCGGACAATCCGGCCGATATGCTCGAAGTCCTGCCGCTTGTTTTTACGCTGAAGAGTATCGAGGCCCTGCGCGGTAATTCCAAGCGGATCGGATACCGCTACGCCGATGCGCCGCGACCCGACATCCAGTCCGAGCACGCGGCCCGTTTGCATTGCAGTATTGTGCGGGATTTCGTCTGTCATGTGGATTACGGCTGGACGGCTATTCCAGGATCATTCCGCCGGTCAGGTCGGCGATACGGTCGACGTGGTGGTCGGCGCACCATTGCTGCAATTCGTCAACTATCTTTTCCGTCGCGCACGGGTCCCAATAACTCGCGGTGCCGATCTCCACCGCGCTGGCGCCGGCCAGCATGAATTCAATGACGTCCTCGGGAGTTGAGATCCCTCCCATGCCAATCACTGGAATCTTTACGGCATGGGCCGCGTCGTAGACCATGCGAACGGCGATCGGCTTTATGGCTGGACCGGATAATCCAGCCGTTACATTGGCGATACGCGGCTTGCGCGTTTCCGGATCAATCGCCATGGCCACGAATGTGTTGATGAGCGAGAGCGCGTCGGCGCCGGATTCCTGCGCCACATAGGCCATCTGCGCAATGCTGGTCACATTGGGAGAAAGTTTTACGATCAGCGGCCGCTGCGCCACCCGCTTCGCTGTCGTCACCAGTTCATCGAGCGTGCGCGGATCGCTGCCGAATTGCAGGCCGCCGTGCTCCGTGTTCGGGCAGGAAACATTCAGTTCGTAGGCCGCGATCCCCTCACCGTCATTCAGAATCTCAATCGTTCGCTCGTAATCTTCTCGCGTGTATCCAAAGACATTCGCAATTACGACTACATTCTTGATCTGGCGCAGGCGCGGCAGCTTCTCCCCCAGAAACGCAGGAGCTCCGATATTCTGTAGCCCGATCGCATTGAGCATGCCCGCTGCGGTTTCCCACAAGCGTGGCGGAGGATTGCCGATCATCGGCTCCTTCGACAGCCCTTTGAGGACGATGCCGCCGAGCCGGCTGAGATGCACGACGTCTTCGAATTCGATGCCGTAGCCGAAGGTCCCGCTGGCGGCGATGATGGGATTTTTCAGCGGAATTCCGGCGACGCTGACGCTGAGATCGGGAGAATGGGCATGGTCCGCAGTCATGGCCGGTGCTCTCCAGATTCCGCATTGAAGTTCGAACGCTGCGCGGGGGCGAGCGCCTCGGTCAGCACGCGGCCGGTGGCATGCGTAGGAGCGTTGATCCCAAGCAACGATGCCAGCGTCGCAACCATGTCGATTGGTTCGACGCTGGTGCGATACGTTCCCGGCTGAAACGGCAATCCGTAGAACGCCAGCGGCACATGCGTATCGTAGTTGTAAGGAGAAACGTGATCGGTGCCTCCGCCGAATCCTACCGTGTAGATGTCCGGAACACCCATCACGTACCAGCTTCCCTCCGGAGAATAGCTGTTCAGATACTTGCGGCCCAATGCCGTGTTCGGCGCGTCGCCAGCAGCCAGTTGCCACTTGGTGTAGAAGCCGCGCAGATCGGCGGCGTGCTCGGCGGCTTCGCCAACCGCCTGCTCCGCCTCGCGCTCCGGAATATGCAGCGCCGTGAACGCCTCCTCGTCGAGCCAGAACAGCGGATAATCGGATTTCACATATGAGCCGGCGCGTCCGTGCGCGAACCTGGCTGCGAGTGCGCCATTGATTTCCTCTTCGATCCTGCTGCGATCGAGATTCCCCGAGGGAATGTGCAGTTTCTTCACTTGCTCTGGAAGCGAGGACACTCCATGGTCGGCTGATAGGGCGATCCAGGTATCGGCGAGTCCGATCTGATGGCCGAGAAAATCAAAGAAGTCCGCGAGATCGCGGTCGAGATCGAGCGCCATCTGGTGCATTTCGGGAGAATCCGGACCGACCTGGTGCCCGAGGATATCATTGGCCGAGAGGCTGATCGAAAGCAGATCGGTTGCCGGCCCGCGCCCCACGTTTTCGTAGAGGATGAGATTTCGCGCGAATTCCAGCTCGTACTCGTTGGCAAACGAAGTTGGTCCGACAACTTCGTAAAATCCGGCTTCGGAGCCGTCTTTTTTCTTGCGATGCGCGGTTGAGCGCAGCAGCACACCCCGCGCATCTTTCCATTCCCGGTTCCAATATTTGTCGATCTGCCGCGCATTGAAATCGAGCACCCACTGCGGAAGGTCGTTGCGATAGTACGTCGACGTGATCCACTCGCCGCGCTGCGGCTCGATCCAATAAGCGCCATCGGCGGCAAAACCGCCGGGCAAGACCGCGGCACGGTCTTTGAGCGAGATCGCGAACACGCGGGACTTCCCTTGTGTAGCCAGCTTAAGTTCGTCACCCAGTGTGTCGGCCATGAGGTTGTGAGGGGAAGCGCCAGCCTTGTTGCCATTGACGCCGACCAGTTTGGTCGAATCATCCTCGACGGAAGTGACCATGGCATTCTTCACCGGATCCCACCACTCGTTCGAAACGATCCCATGTCCGATGGTGTACGCGCCGGTGAACAGCGTCGAATGCCCGGGAGCGGTGCGGGTATTGGCGTAGTTGTAATTGCAGTTTGGGAAATATGCTCCGCGGTCGAGAAGCATGCGGAAACCGGCATCGCCGAACTGGTCGCGGTAGCGCTCCAGATAATCGCCGCGGAACTGATCGATAACGATAACGACGACCAGCTTGGGACGAGCGTTGTAGGCCGACGCGAAGCAAGAAACCGCCATCGCGAGGAAGACGAACAGAAACGCGAACTGCCTCGCAGCCGGTCGGGGGGATGATCTCATTGCGAAGGTAGTTTACACAGCAAGGGCGAATCCGCCAAAAGGAGGAGTGCTCAGCCGCCGCGCAAAGCTATGCCGGATCGAGTATCGGCGTGGAGCGCATTATGTCGGGTCTTTGCTGGGCATGAGTTTCCTCGGTGGGTATTTTCTCTACCGTCGAAAGAATCGAGAGTGGTTTGCCCGCCTTCGATCGGCGGCTGTTCACAACCTGGAGCAGAAGAGCGATGCCGAGACCGAGTGCGGCGCTGAACGCAACGAAGTACCACAGCGTGGGAAATCCGAGCACGAAAATGAGCGCGCTTCCGGCGGCAAACAACAGGCCAATGAATCCTCCGCCAACAGGAAGTTTGTGCATGCTTATTCCGGGATGCTGCTTCTCGGTCATAGACACCTCGCTGCTCTTATGATCCCACCGTAGCGGCTCATACTCAAGCCTCGAGAAAGACGCGAAGCCCGGGCACACGATTGCGTTCATTGAAAACTCGGAAAGAGCTATCGGGCATTCCGCCCGGCAGATCTTAAGATGTGCCTTTGCGCGGACAGGAGTGTCCGCGCCAGACTTGGCCCTGTCCGCGTGCATTCCAGGCGCTTTTTCCGATAAAGTATGGGAGCACCTGTAGACACGCGCCAACTCGCCCAATGCTCGATCTGAACTTCGTCCGCGAAAACCTGGGAACAGTCGAAGAAATGCTGCGCCATCGCGGCATGGATCCGGCTGCGGTCCTGAAAGATTTTCGCGAACTTGATACCCAGCGGCGCCAGGCCATCACCGAAGCCGAGACCCGCAAAGCGCAGCGCAACAGGGCTTCGGAAGAAATCGCGAAGCTGAAGAAATCCGGGCAGGACGCCAGTCAGACCATGGCGCAGACGAAAGAACTGCGCGAGCAGATTCAGACGCTGGAAAAAACGGCCAACGATCTGGATTCGCGCCTGCGCGAGATTCTCGTGGGCATTCCCAACATGCCGCACGCCAGCGTTCCGGTGGGCCGAAGCGCCGACGATAATGTGGAAGTCCGGCGCTGGGGCACGCCACCGAAATTCGATTTCACGCCCAAACCGCATTGGGATCTCGGCCCGGAACTCGGCATTCTCGATCTGGAACGCGCGGTCAAGCTCAGCGGCGCGCGCTTCGCCGTCTACTGGGATCTCGGCGCGAAATTGGAGCGCGCCCTCGCCAATTTCATGCTCGACCTGCACACCCGCGAGCATGGATATACCGAAGTCCTTCCGCCCTATCTGGTCAATTCCGATTCGATGTATGGGACCGGGCAATTGCCCAAGTTTGCTGCTGATCTGTTTCGCGTACCGTACGGCGACAAGGATCTTTGGCTGATTCCCACGGCGGAAGTCCCGGTAACGAATCTTTACCGCGATGAAGTGATCGAGCCGTCGCGTCTGCCGATCTCCCTGACGGCTTACACGCCTTGCTTTCGCAGCGAGGCCGGGTCGTACGGAAAAGATGTGCGCGGCATCATCCGCCAGCATCAATTTCAGAAGGTGGAACTGGTCAAATTCGCGCGGCCCGACAACTCATACGAGGAACATGAGAAACTCACGCACGATGCCGAAGAAGTCTTGCAGAAACTCGGGTTGCATTACCGTGTTATGGCGCTCTCGACCGGCGACATGAGTGCTGCTTCGGCCAAGACGTATGATATTGAAGTCTGGTTACCAGGCCAGCAGTTATACCGGGAAATCTCATCGTGCTCGAATTTCGAGTCGTACCAGGCGCGGCGCGCCAACATCCGGTATCGTCCGGAAGGTAAAAATAAGGCGGAACTTGTACATACTCTCAACGGCAGCGGGCTAGCCGTTGGCCGCACCTGGGTCGCGATCATTGAGAATTTTCAGCAGCCCGATGGAAGCGTGGTGATTCCGGAAGCATTGCGGCCTTATATTGGAGCGGAGAGAATCACGAAAAAGAGCTTCTAGTGAAGTTACGTCGGACGCGCTCTTTCGCTTCACTCAGGTAACGGCATCAAATTCAGAGCAGTTCCGAGGAGTGGATTTGCAAAGAGCAGATTCAGCAACTGCGGATGCCAGCGCCGGCCTTCCCGTGAATGCCGTGTGGCGCACGATCCGGAGTTATATCCTCTGGCAACACGAGCGTGGCACGTTGCATTACGACATCATGGTCACGCTGATTCTTCTTTTCATCTTCTTCTCTCCGCGCGTGATCGACTACAATGACAAACCCATCGCGCGCTATCCGCATCCCACAGAAGTGGTGGTGTCAACCGATGCCGATGGCCACGTTTTTTATCAAGTGTCGGCAAGCGATATCACTTTGGGGGACGATCGCTCTGTGCGCGAACAGCTTTTGCGGATCATCGAACCAATTTCGGGGGCGGTTTCCATCGTGAGCTACGAAACTGTGACCGACCGCAAAGGACGCATTCAAAGCTACAAAGTGCTGGTGGAGCGGGAATAAGGACAAAAGATGCGGGCATGAGAAATCCGCAACGAAAGGAAATTGATGATCCTCCCGATCGCTTTGGCTTGGGCTGTCCTTGGCTTCGGCGCCGCCGCCCGTCAAGTTCCCGCTGCTCCAACCTTGGATTCGGTGCTCAAGAAAATGGACGTAGTCGCGGCGCGGTTTACCACTGCGCAAGCCGACTTCGAGTGGGACCACTACCAGAGAGTCATCGAAGAGGTCGTCGACATTCAGACGGGCGTCATCTCCTACCGACGCACTGGGAACAATGTGGAAATGATGGCCGAAATCCGCAGAGACGGGACGAGTCTGAAGGAAATGAAGTGGCAGCCGAAATACGTGCTCTTCCATGACGACAAATTTCAAATCTACGAGCCCGCGACAAACCATCTCACGGTCTACAATCTGGGCAAAGATAACTCGGAGTTCGAGACGTATCTTGTGCTTGGATTCGGCGCCAGCGGCCAGGATCTGGTCAAGCAATTCGATGTCACGTTTCTAGGGCCGCAGACGGTTCAAGGTGTTTCCACCGCGGAATTGCAGTTGGTTCCAAAATCAGAGAAAGTCCGGAATAACTTCAAACAGATTATTTTGTGGATTGATTTGGAACGCGGCATCTCGGTGCAACAAAAACTCATCACTCCTGAGGATGATTATCGCCTGGCGACTTATTCGGCTATCAAGTTGAATGTGCCGATTAAGAATGAAGTTTTCCAGTTGAAGACCAACAAGAAAACGCAAACCACAGCACCGAAGGGCTAAGTCTCTGATTGCAAAGGCGTAGAAAAAGCGTGACGGTAGATACACCCGGAACGATATACTGACTGATAGTTAGGATTGATGCATGGCCAAAGTTTTCACGATTCCAGTCGCTCCCAAGTTGGGCAACAAACGCCGGGAACGCACCTCCGATCCGCGCTATGTGGAGGGACAGCGTTTGCTCGTCGAAGCGATGAGATATCTGGTTCAGGTGGACCCTATCATCAACCGTCCTGCCATTGAGCTTATTTCCGAGCACGTCCGAACTCGATTCCGCATGAGCGACACTCCCCTGGGGGAGTAAAGGTATCTCTCAGGTCCTTTTAGCGGTCTTCGCGGTCACCAGAAGAATTGATGTGGCGCACGCTCACGATTCCTGAAATCGGAGGGTATGGCCGTAGTTCTGAGAAGATAAAAGTTACCGAGGCAGACCAGGAACTTCACCAGCCGCGGTGGCCTCTCGCAATGTCGCCATTCAGATAGGCGCTTCCTTGGCGTGGTTAGGACCTGAAGATCGATCGCGACCGGTGTCCGAGGTCCCCGTGGATCCTTGATTTTACTCCCATTTTGGGAGTAGACTAAGTACAGTCGTCATAGACGCTTTCTCCCCGCTAACCCTTACTACCTCCACGGTGCCTTATGAGTAGTGCGGATGTGAGTTTCCACATAGGCGATAAGGTCGTGTATCCCAATCATGGGGTCGGTATTATAGAGCAGATCGGCAGCCGGTCGATCGGTGCCAACATCGAGCGTTATTATCTGCTTAATATCAAGGCCAGCAGCCTGAAAGTGATGGTTCCCTGTCACAATGCTGCCAGCGTTGGTTTGCGGCGGGTCATCCGCAATGGGGAAGTACAGAAAGTCCTTGATTTGCTATCGATTGGCGAGAATGGATCGAATGGCGACTGGAAAGACCGCTTCAAAGAAAACTCTGAGCGCATGCGCACGGGATCACTGTTGGAAGTCGCTGGAGTGCTGAAAAGCCTGATCGCCCTGCACCAAAGCAAGCCACTTTCCTTCCGCGAAAAAAAGATGCTGGAGCGGGCCCGGTATCTTCTGGTCAGCGAACTCGCCTTGGCCCGTAACTGCGACGAAACCAAGATCGAGGAGCTTCTCACCCTGACCCTGGCCAAGTGCAACCTGCGTTTCCCGGAAGCCTCGGAATTTCAGGCCTGACCTGCGTCCTCGCACTTAGGCAATGGGCGCTTTGCTGAGGCACCCTTCCGGGCCGTGCACCAGGCATGTGTCGGATTGATCGTGCGCGTCACGGCGGAAGGACTTCATCTGCATAACCGCTCCAGTTGTGAGGCTCGCCTTCGGCTGCGGTTCCCGCGTTAACCAGTATGCCGTCACACAGTCCCGGGGTCAAATTCTGCACCATCCCCCGCTTGTACCGTCGCATTCGGGTAACCGGACAGATTTTCTTTCGCCCGATTCGCCAGCTTGAGATTCACTTCACTGCCAATAACGCTGCCCTGCGAGCCGACCGTCTCCGCTATGACGGCGGTGTAATAGCCCACCCCGCAGCCGAGGTGATACACACGAGCGGCTGGCTTGATGTCGAGCGCATTGATCCAGCAAGCCAGTGCACTCGGCTGCCCATTGTTGATGTCATTCTCTTTGTCGAGTGCCACGACCACGTTGTGATAGACATGCCGCGGCTCGTCGACGGGAGTGTACGACATCTTGCCCAAGCCCATATTCGACATTGCCCTAATGTCGGGAGATCCAATCTCCCAAGGGGCTGACCCAGGAATCTTTCCCGCGGCACCCGCGCAAAAGCTTCGATTAAAGCCGGGGAACTGATGTTGGCGGCGAATCGAATTTCGTCAGCATAGAAGCGGCGGCATTCGTCGAGGGTCATACGTCGGCAGTATGCCATCAATGCGTATCGTCGGCGGTAAGATGAATGGCGCGGGGGCTGAAATGGACAGAACGAATATCTCGAGCGGCACGCCATGGGAGCCACTGGTCGGCTACTCGCGTGCCGTGAAAATCGGCCAATCTATACATATTTCCGGCACAACGGCGACCGGCCCAGACGGGAAAATTGTTGGGGTCGGCGACCCGTACGCGCAGACGGTGCAGACGCTGAAGAACATTGAAAGCGCGTTGAACAAGGCTGGAGCCAGCATGAAGGACGTGGTGCGGACGCGGATGTATGTCATCAACATCGCCGACTGGGAGAAGATCGGGAAAGCGCACGGGGAGTTCTTTCGGGAGATCCGTCCGGCGACTTCCATGATCCAGGTCAGCGCGCTGATTTCGCCAGAGATGCTGGTCGAGATCGAGGCGGACGCCGTCGTACGATCCTAGAGGCATGTTTTTCTCCTAAATTCTCTTGACAAGCGCTCTGGCTTGCGCATAATGCGTCAATCCACTTCGCGAAATTCACGCGCCCGGATGTTTTGCGGGGCGGAGGAGGGCATATGAGCGTGCTGGGGCT
>Ga0335072_10002545_pt1 | contig 28201 bp, 23 predicted proteins | sample Lox_Sample_21_FD_206725 | JGI IMG/M metagenome (GOLD analysis project Ga0335072, IMG submission 206725) | Soil microbial communities from Loxahatchee National Wildlife Refuge, Florida, United States - Lox_Sample_2.1 | ecosystem: Environmental > Terrestrial > Soil > Wetlands | place: USA... | reverse complement strand
CACGCTGCCCACCACGGGACTTGACCTTGAGGCCGTGGCCACGGTCGCGATGGGCCTGCTGATGGCCGGGGGCGGCAGCCTGCTTGCCTCCCGCCGCCTGCGCAGGCGGCAGCGCAACGGCTAGCGGGGCGGCAGTGAAAGCCGTAGGGCGCGGGCTGGTTCCCGCGTCCTGCGGCTTTTCTCGTCAGTATGTCCGCACGGCGCGTATTATGCGACGGCGGAGCGTTACCTTCCTGCTGCCGTCGGCGTAGAGCCGCAGCCTGGCTAGTTCCCACTCGCCGTACTCGGCGTGGTCAGTCAGGATGCGCCGCGCGGCCTCGCGGGTCGTTCCGCGTGGCAGGCGCACGTCCATGTAGGCGTACTCGGTCATTAGCTCCTATTGTGCGTGATGCAAGCCGGGTTGCAAACGTGGTGGTACCAGGAGAGCGACACGGGGAACACAGTGGGTTGCCTGCATGGTTGACCAGATGACGGGTAGGGACGGGCGTTTTGTGGCCGCGCCGCGTATGGTACATGCGGCGAGCGTTTAGCCAGGATGGCTAGCAGCGCAGGGGTCGCAGTGTGCATCATGGGCGACACAGCATCGCCTGGCGGCGATGTGCCGCGAGACGAATCGCCAGGCGCGAGGACGGGCCAGGGCGCGGATGTAAGGGTTGGGAAGAGCGTGCCAGCAAGGAGTAAGGCCGCCGGCAAGGGCGCGGCCTCGGACGATACGACTGCCGAGAACGGCAGCCGCAGCGGTGGCGTTATCGCCACGAATGGTGCTGACGGCAGCGGTAACGGTCACGGCACCCGACTCGTGATCGTGGAGTCGCCGAACAAGGCGCGGACGATCGCGGGGTACCTCGGCAAGGGGTACGTGGTGGAGTCGAGCATCGGCCACATCCGGGACATGCCCGACAAAGCGGCAGAAATCCCGCAAAAGTACCGGGGTGAGGCCTGGGCTCGCCTCGGGGTTGACGTGGACCGCGACTTCCAGGCCCTGTACGTGGTGCCTAACGACAAGAAGCAGCAGGTCTCGAAGCTGAAGGCATTGCTTAAGGATGCCGACGAGCTCTACCTCGCCACTGATGAGGACCGCGAGGGCGAGGCGATCGCCTGGCACCTGCTGGAAGAGCTCAAGCCCAAGGTCCCCTACCGGCGCATGGTCTTCCACGAGATCACCCCTGAGGCGATCGCCCGCGCTGTGGCCAACCCCACTCAGCTCAACACGGGCAAGGTCGACGCCTATCAGGCGCGGCGGGTGCTTGACCGGCTGTACGGGTACGAGGTCTCGCCGGTGCTGTGGAAGAAGGTCATGCCGAGGCTGTCGGCGGGCCGGGTGCAGTCTGTCGCCACCCGGCTGATCGTTGACCGGGAGCGTGACCGGATCGCGTTCCGCAGCGCCAGCTACTGGGACCTTGAGGCGGAGTTCGCCACCGCCGAGCACGGCAAGCAGAAGCTGCCTGACGACCCCACGAGCTTCCTGGCGACGCTGCTGTCGGTCGATGGCCGTCGCGTCGCTCAGGGTCGCGACTTCACCTCCACGGGCGAGCTGAGGCCGAACGCGGCCAAGGCGGGCGAGGCTCCGGTCCTGCACCTTGACGGCGAGGCGGCCGCGGCCCTGGCGACGCGCCTGCAGGATGCGCCGTTCTCGGTCTCAGGCATCGAGACCAAGCCGTACCGGCGTTCGCCCTACGAGCCGTTCCGTACCACCACCCTGCAGCAGGAGGCGAGCCGCAAGCTCGGGTTCTCGTCCAAGTACACGATGAGCGTGGCGCAGCGGCTGTACGAGAACGGCTACATCACCTACATGCGGACGGACTCGATCACGCTGTCGCAGACCGCCATCGACGCGGCCCGGCAGCAGGCCCGCGACCTGTACGGGGCCCAGTACGTTCCCGACGCGCCGCGCACCTACGTCAGCAAGGTGAAGAACGCGCAGGAGGCGCACGAGGCGATCCGCCCGGCCGGCGACCGGTTCCGCACCCCGCAGCAGGCGGCGGCTGGCGGCCTGAAGGGCGACGAGCTGCGGCTTTACGACCTGGTGTGGAAGCGCACGGTCGCCAGCCAGATGAAGGACGCCACCGGCCAGTCGGTGTCGGTCCGGGTGGTCGGCCGGTCAAGCTCAGGCGAGCGGGCCGAGTTCGGCGCGTCCGGCAAGGTCATCACGTTCTACGGCTTCCTTAAGGCCTACGTCGAGTCGACCGAGGGGAACGCTGACCGCGACGACGCGGAGCGGCGGCTTCCCGCGCTTGAGAAGGACCAGCCGCTTTCCGCCCTGTCCCTCGGCCCGGCCGAGCACTCCACGCGCCCTCCGGCCAGGTACACGGAGGCGAGCCTGATCAAGGAGCTGGAAGACAGGGAGATCGGCCGGCCTTCCACCTACGCGTCCATCATCGGAACGATCCTCGACCGGGGCTATGTCTTCAAGAAGGGCTCGGCGCTGGTTCCCGCGTTCCTCGCGTTCGCCGTCGTCACCCTGCTTGAGCAGCACTTCAGCGAGCTCGTCGACTACGAGTTCACCGCCCAGATGGAGGACGCCCTCGACCAGATCGCCCGCGGCGAGGCGGAGCGGGTCCCCTGGCTGAAGCGCTTTTACTTCGGCCCGGACGGACAGGGGGGCGCTGATGCGCCACCGGCCCCCGAGCGTTCTGACAGCCGGGGCCTGAAGTCGCTCGTCACCCACATCGAGGACATCGACCCTCGTGGTGTCAGCTCGTTCCCGCTGGCGGGGACGGACATCGTCGTGCGTGTCGGGAAGTACGGCCCGTACCTGGAGCGGGGCGAGGAGCACGCCAACGTGCCCGAGGACCTGGCCCCCGACGAGCTGACGCCAGAGAAGGCCGAGGAGCTGCTGGCGCAGCCGAGCGGGGACAAGGCGCTGGGCACGGACCCGGACAGCGGGCACCTGCTCGTGGCGAAGACGGGCCGGTTCGGCCCCTACGTTACCGAGCAACTCGACGAGGGCTCCAAGGACAAGCCCAGGACGGCGTCGCTGCTCAAGTCGATGTCGCTGGACACCGTGACGCTGGATGACGCGCTGAGGCTGCTGAGCCTGCCCCGGGTGCTCGGCGACGTCGACGGCGAGCAGGTCACCGTGCAGAACGGGCGCTACGGCCCGTATGTCAAGCGGGGCACCGACAGCCGGTCGCTTGGCACCGAAGAAGAGATGTTCACCATCACGCTCGAGCAGGCCAAGGCGCTGCTCGCACAGCCCAAGCCCCGCGGCCGGGGCGCCCGGGCCGCGACGCCGCCGCTGCGCGAGCTTGGCGCTGACCCGGCGACGGGCAGCCCGATGGTGATCAAGGACGGCCGGTTCGGGCCCTACGTCACCGACGGCGAGACCAACGCCTCGCTGCGCAAGGGCGACGAGGTCGCGAGCATTACCGTGCAGCGAGCCGCTGAGCTGCTTGCCGACCGGCGGGCGGCGGCGCCTGCGCCGCGGGCCAAGCGGGCCACGACAACGAGGTCAGCCCCCAAGGCGAGCGCGAAGACGCCGGCGAAGTCGGCCTCCGCGGCCTCCGGCCGGACGAAGGCAGCCACGGGCAAGACCGCAACGAAGTCGTCAGCAACCACGCGAAAGAAGTCAGAAACCGAAGGAAAGTAAAATCACGTTGAAGAACTCACGACTGGGACCGCCCCGTCTGTCGATACCCTTACCCACGTGAACTTCCGCGACCAGCCCGAAAACCCCAGCCTGGAGGACGGGACGCCGACCCGACGGGTCAGGCGGAACCGGTCCGGTGATGGCGTGCTGTCGATCCGGCCCTTCCGGGCTTTGTGGATCGCGCTTTCCTTGTCGAGCCTGGGAGACTGGCTGTCGATCCTGGCCCTGACCGAGCTCGCCGCGAACCTCACCAAGAGCGGCGTCGCGCAGAACTCGGCCGTCGGTGGCGTCTGGGTCGTCACCCTGCTGCCTGCCCTGCTGCTCGGGCCGATCGCCGGCGCCCTGGCGGACAAGTTCGACCGCCGGGTCACGATGATCGTCGGCGATGTCCTCCGCGGCCTGCTGTTCCTGTCCATCCCGCTGTTCCCCAACCTGACCTGGATCTTCGTCGCCAAGTTCCTGGCCGGCGTGACCTCGCAGTTCTGGAACCCCGCGGCGGCGGCCTCGGTGCCGAACCTGGTCCCCAGGGACAAGCTGGAGCGGGCCAACCAGCTCAGCCAGCTGATGACCTACGGCACCGCGCCGCTGGCGGCCGGCGTGTTCGCCGTGCTCACCTACGCGGCCAACGGGCTCGGCCACGTCGCGCCGATCTTCCGCACCAACAACGTAGACCTGGCGCTGTACTTCAACGCCGCCTCCTACCTGGTCTCCGCCATCACCGTCTACTTCCTGCGGCAGATCGGGAAGCGGGAGCACAGCGGGCGGATCTCGGTGCCGTCAACGGCCAAGGCGATCTGGGAGGGCTGGCGGTTCATTGGCCAGACCCCGGTGGTGCGCGGCCTGGTGATCGGCATGCTCGGCGCGTTCTCCGCGGCGGGCGTGGTGGTCGGGCTGGCCGTCCCCTACATCAAGTCGACCCTGCGCGGCGGGTCGGCCGGCTGGGCCCTGGTGTTCGCGGCCATCTTCGTCGGCATGGCGCTCGGCATGGGCTTCGGGTCACGGCTGTTTGGCCAGCAGTTCTCCCGCAGGCGGCTGTTCGGGCTCACGCTCACCGTCTCGGCGGTGCCGCTCGCGCTGATCGGCCTGATACCCAACCTTGACCTGCTCGTGGTCTTCGTGCTGCTGATGGGCTTCACGTCCGGGATCGCCTACCCGACCGGCTTCACGATCGTCGGCCTTGAGGTTGATGATGACACCCGGGGCCGCGTGTTCGCCTTCTTCCAGTCGACGATCCAGGTCATCTTGCTCGCCGTCATCGCCGTCGCCCCGTTTATCGCCGGTGGCCTCAGCGCTGCCATCTCGGCGATCACCGGGGCCAGGAACGGCGACGTGCGCGTCTGGCACATCACCTATGCCTCCGCCGGGCAGAACCTGCTGTTCCTGCTGTCCGCGCTCCTCGTCGCCTACGTCGGGATCAAGTCCTACCGGCAGCTTGACGACCGCAAGGGCGTGCCGCTGCGTGAGGACCTCTTCGCCGCGCTTCGCGGGGAGAACCTGCGGCGGGTCGATGACAGCGACGGGGCCGACGAGGGCATCGACCACGGGCTGTTCGTCGCGTTCGAGGGCGGTGAGGGCTCGGGCAAGACCACCCAGGCCAGGCTGCTGGCCATCTGGCTGCGCGAGCAGGGCTACGAGGTAGTGACGACGCACGAGCCTGGCGCGACCAAGATCGGCATGCGACTGCGGGCGCTGCTTCTCGACCGGAACCACGCGGGCTTGTCGCCGCGGGCGGAGGCGCTCATGTACGCCGCCGACCGGGCCGAGCACGTCCAGTCGGTGATCGAGCCGGCCCTGGCCAGGGACGCGGTCGTGATCACCGACCGGTACGTGGACTCCTCGCTGGCCTACCAGGGGACCGGGCGGGGGCTGCTCAGCGCGGAGATCGAGCGGCTCAACCGGTGGGCGACTGGTGGCCGGATGCCCGACCTGACCGTCCTGCTTGACATGCCGCCCGAGGAGGGCCTTAGCCGGCGCACCGTGTCGGCCGACCGCCTGGAGGCCGAGCCGCTAGAGTTCCATCGTCGGGTCAGGTCCGGGTTCCTCGCCCTGGCCCGGGCGGAGTCCCAGCGTTACCTGGTCATAGACGCTACGCAGCCGCAGGAGGAGGTCGCCCTGGTGATCAAGGACCGGGTGCAGGAAATCCTGCCCGACCCGGTTCCCAGGACAGCCGAAGCCGTCACCAGCTCCTTCCCGGCGGTTCGATGAGCGAGCGGAAGGGCGCGGCGGTGCCTGGACTGAGCGGAGCGACCGAGGTACGAGGAAGCGCAGCGAGGGAAGGCATCGCCAGTAAAGGCGCCCTGGGGCGAGCGGGAGACACTGTTCGATGAGTGTTTTCGGCCAGCTCGCGGGGCAGGAGGCCGTCGTCGAGCAGCTACAGCGGGCCGTCACGGGGAAGATGACGCACGCCTGGCTGTTCACCGGGCCGCCCGGCTCGGGACGGTCGGACGCGGCCCGCGCCTTCGCGGCCGCGCTGCTGTGCGGGGACGGCGGCTGCGGTACCTGCCCCAGCTGCCGTCAGGTCCGGGCGGGAACCCACGCTGACCTGCTGCTCATCAAGCCGGACGGGCTGTCTTACGGGGTCAGGCAGACGCGCGACCTCGTGCTCAAGGCAGCGGGGGCGCCATCGGGCGGACGCTGGCTCGTCGTCCTCTTCGAGGATGCCGACCGGTGCACTGAGCAGGCTGCCAACGCGCTGCTCAAGGCGATCGAGGAGCCTGCGCCGCGCACCGTCTGGCTGCTGTGCGCGCCGAGCGCCGAGGACCTGGTGACCACGATCCGGTCCCGCTGCCGGGTCATGACGCTGCGGGTCCCGCCGTCGGAAGCGGTCGCGAGCATGCTGGCTCGCGAGGACGGCATCGACCCGGCGCGGGCACTCCAGGCCGCCCGGGCGGCCCAGGGCAGCATTGACCGGGCACGGCTGCTGGCCACCGACCCGTCCGCGGCCAGCAGGCGGGCCGCGATCTTGCGGGTCCCCGTGCAGGCGAGCTCGCTGGGCCCGGCCCTGGCCGCCGCCGCGACGCTGGTGAAGAACGCCGAGGACGAGGCCAAGCTCATCACCGAGCAGCTTGATGAGCCCGAGCGGGAGAAGCTGCGCCAGGCGTTCGGCGAAGGCTCGACTGGCAAGGGCATCGCCAAGGCCATGCGGGGCGTGGCGGGCGCGATGAAGGACCTGGAAGACCGGCAGAAGTCCCGCGCCACCAGGACCAAGCGCGACACCCTCGACGGCGCGCTGCTCGAGCTGGCGGCGTTCTACCGTGACGTGCTCATGGTCCAGCTGAACGCGGGTGTCGAGCTGGCCAACGAGGACCGGATGGACGACCTGCGGGCCATCGCGCGTGACTCGGCTCCTGAGGCCACGCTGCGGCGTATCCAGGCGATCATGCGCTGCCGGGAGCGGGTAACGCAGAACGTCGCCCCGTTGCTGGCGTTCGAGGAGATGACGGTGAGCCTGGTGCGGGGCTGAGCTCGGTTTCGTTATGTAATGTGTTATGGGGTAGTGACCGTTTCGTGCCGTACCCGTATCCTGTCCGGGTGGGCATGATAATGGCGGTTAGCTTTGAGCGGTACGGTCGGCTTTACTACCTTGACCCGGGTGATCACTCGCCGCGAGTCGGTGACAAGGTCCTCGTCCCCACCGAGAGCGGCCCGGAGGTGGCCGAGTGCGTCTGGGCGCCGCAGTGGGTCTCTGAGGATATCGGCGGCCTGCCGGTCTGCGCCGGCCACGCGACCGAGGCGGACCTGACCCGCAATGAGGCCAACCGGCGACGCCGCGCCGACGGCAGGCGCAACGCCCGGCTGCTGATCCGGGAGCACGGGCTGCCGATGAAGGTCCTCGCGGTCGACTACGTGGATTCCACCAACGTGTTCACCGTGTACTTCGCGGCACCGGGTCGAGTGGACTTCCGCGCGCTGGTCCGCGCGCTCGCCGGGAAGCTGCGCGCCCGGGTTGAGCTGCACCAGATCGGGGAGCGCGACCAGGCCCGGCTCCAGGGCGGCATCGGCCCGTGCGGCCGGGACCTGTGCTGTGCCACCTTCCTCAAGGACTTCGAGCCGGTCGCGATCCGGATGGCCAAGGACCAGGACATGCCGGTCAACCCGATGCGGATCGCCGGGGCGTGCGGCCGGCTGATGTGCTGCCTGAAGTACGAGCACCCCCTGTACCAGGAGTTCCTGTCGTCGGCGCCGGCCATTGGCGAGTCAGTCCAGACCCCTGAAGGTGAGGGCACAGTCGTTGGCCACCGGGTCCCCGCGGATTCCGTGGTCGTCAAGCTGAGCGCCGACGGACGGACCAGCGCGTGCTCACGGGCCAGCGTGTGCGGGTCGCGGAAGGCCTTTGAGGCCCGGCACCGCAACGACGGGTAGACACATCCCCCGCTGCCACTGCAAATGTCACTGAACGGGACGGTGTAACGATAAAACGGTACGCTGCCCTTGATGCAATCTCCCTCGGTGCAGTCGGAAACTGAGCTGCTCGCCCGGCTGCGATCTGGCGACGAGCAGGCCTTTGTCGTGCTCGTCGAGCGCTATACCGACTCCATGCTGCGCGTCGCCAGTTCCTACGTGCCAAGCCGGGCGGTGGCCGAGGAGGTCGTGCAAGACACCTGGCTCGCGGTGCTGCGCGGCATCGATGGCTTCCAGGGCCGGTCGTCGCTGCGGACGTGGCTGTTCACCATCCTGGTGAACCGGGCCAGGACCACGGGCACCCGAGAGCACCGCAGCTTCCCGATCGCCGACACGACCCCCGTCGTGGACTCGGCCAGGTTCGGCCCGGACGGGGCGTGGACCACGCCACCCGAGCAGTGGATCGAGGAGGCGGAAGACCGGCTCGCGGCCGACAGGATCGCCGACCTGCTGCGGGCGGCGCTCGACTCGCTGCCGCCCCGCCAGCGCGAGATTGTAACCTTGCGTGATGTAGAGGGGATGAGCAGCGCCGAGGCTTGCCAGGTCCTCGCGATCAGCGAGGCGAACCAGCGGGTCCTGCTGCACCGGGGCCGCAGTCGCCTCAGGCAGATCCTCGAGGCCGAACTGCGGGGGGTGCGATGAAGTTCTCGCTGGGGCGCAATCAGGACGTGGCCTGCCAGCAGGCCGTCGAAATGGTCACCGACTACCTGGAAGACATCCTCGAGCGCGGTGAGAAGCAACGGTTCGAGAAGCACCTGTCGGTTTGCCCGCACTGCACCGAGTACCTGGCCCAGGTGCGCGAGACCATCCGCCTGGCCGGCCGCCTCACCCCCGAGGACCTGAGCCAGCCCATGCGGGAGGCATTCACCGATCTCTACCGCCGCTGGCACGCAGAAGGGTAGTCGCGTGCCGGGAGCTGGCCCAGGCCGACCAGCGGGTCACCTCGATGGAGATGACCGGTCCGGCCGGGCGCCGCTCGGTGTACTGGCTGTACTTGCGGGCCAGTAGGTCAAGCGGGCTGTCGCGATCCTCCTCCAGGACGCTGGCCTGGCCGTCGGCCCGGACCCACCACAACTGCGACCAGTCCTCCTCGTAGTGGTCGGCGAGAAGGGACACCCGCGGGTTATGGCCGATGTTGCGCAGCCGCTTCAGGTTGGTGGTCGTCTTCGGCTTGTGGTCGATCGCGATATAGAGGTGATCGCCGTCAACCGCGAAGGTGACGGGGACGAGGTGCGGCTGCCCGGTCTCGCTGACGGTGGCCAGCCGGGCCACCTCCGCGGAGCCCAGCAGGGCCTGGGCGTCCTGAGTGCTGAGGTTCACCAGGCAACGATGCCCGCGCCCGATGCGGAGCACTCCACGAACCCGGTAAACTAGGCGAGCGCTGGCCAGCAGGCCCGCGTACGCCGCCTTAGCTCAGTCGGCCAGAGCGACGCACTCGTAATGCGTAGGTCAAGGGTTCGATTCCCTTAGGCGGCTCCCAGGTAGGAAGCTATAAATCGAACGTTGACGTTCGATAGCGTGGAACGCTTCGTGGAACGAGGAGCGTTTACCGTGTTACCGTTCCGCCGTGGCTGTCACCCCCCGAGGCCACATCGAGCAACTGCCGAGCGGGTCATTCCGCGCGCACGTGTACGCGGGGACGGACCCGGTCACCGGCAAGCCACGACGGATCAGGGAAACCTGCCCCGACGACGCGACAGCAGCCGCAACACTTGGTCGTCTCCTCGCCGAGATCGACCAGGAGCGGTTTCCCGATCGCGATGCGACCCTCGGGCAAGTCTAAGGCGCAACACACGGCCAAGCGGCCGACGCGCGGTGGGGGATCGCAGATCCGTGCACAGGCTCAGCAGTCGTTCTCTACCTACCTGTCATCAGACCCGCCGCGCCTCCCGACTCGCGCAAGACCGGAGCAGCACCCCCAGATGTTCGTAACGACATGTCAGTCGGGTCGGTACACCAGCCCTGCTCATCGCCGCAGTGGCCCGCGCCTAACGACCTTCAACGACTGAGGTTACAGGCGGTGGCGGTGGCGCACGTCATCCCTCATTATCCTGCGACGTTGGCCACCCCAAAATGGGGGCCGAACGTCACACTATCCTGCCAAGCGGTCGGCAGCCCAGCGGCCCTTGTCGCTGTCTGTAACCCTCTCAATTGAAGATCGTTAGATGTCGCGACGTACCGACCCAGTTCGTCTTGTCGAGGGCCTCGAAAGTAGTCCGCGTTATGTCGGGCGGTATGGAGAGCTGCGCTCAAGCTCTTCGAAGTCCGGATCTGTGCCCAACAGGGGAACCTGGCCGCGACGAAGGACGTTGTGCGCCGCGAAGACGCCTCCTCGTGTTATAGCGACGCCCCAGAGATCGTTCAGGTTCGTCCGTGTCGGGTCGCCCGCGGAGTTGGCGGTGTACGTGTAGGTCCCGCCCTCGGTCGGGGTGTCCTGGAACGAGAACTGATACCCGGTCCCGTCGGTGTAGACCGTCCCCAGATTGGTGGTGCTGCCATCGGGGTTGAGCCGGGTGACGGTTACCGGCGTGCCTGGCGCGGGAGTCTGGCCCCATGCGTCGAAACTGGTCACGGTTGTCCAACAGCGGGGCACGGACGTTGCCGCTCCCCAGCCGTGATGGTAAGACTTGACCGCTATATCGGGACATTTACGCCGGAGTGACGCTTCATGCGCGGTTCAGTCTGGCTGGCGGGGATCACGGCGTCTTTCCTGGCGGTTGGCCTTGCGGCCATGCCAGCGGCTCGTGCGGTGGCCAGCGCGCAGGCATCGACTTTGTACGTCTACATCAACGGGGCCGGATGCAGCGACACCGGGCCAGGTACCCAGGACGAGCCGTTCTGCTCGATCCAGGCCGCCGCGAACGTCGTGCAGGCGGGCCAGACGGTCGAGGTGCGGGGTAACGTCGGCATCCCGGCCGGCGGGACGCTGACCATCAGCAGCAAGGGCACGCAGGCCGAGCCGATCAGCTTCGTCATCGAGCCAGGGTCGGGGGTGGGCCTCGGGGTGAATCGCGTGACGGGCCACGCCGCGGTCACGTTCGACGGCGCGCAGTACGTAACGCTGTCCGGGTTCACCGTCCAGGGCTGGGGCAGCGACGACGCCATCGACGTGATCGGCTCGTCGAACATCACCCTCAACAAGCTGCTGGTCTCGAACGAGCCGGTGTCCACGTCGCCCGTGGCGCCTGCGGGGCTCAGCATCTCGGGTGACTCCTCCGACGTCACGATCTCCGACAGCAGGATCGAGGGCGGGGCCGCCAGCGGCGTGCTGGCACAAGCGGGGGCCAGTGACGTGGTCGCGACCACCAACTACGTCGAGGAGACCGGCGGCAACGGCATCACGCTCGACGGGACCAGGGACTCGGCCGTCACGAGCAATACCGTGCTGGCGTTGTGCGAGCTGACCACGGGCGGAGGCACCGGTATCACCCTCGCCGACGGCGGCTCAGCCACGGTAGAGAACAACGTCGTTGACTCGGCGGGCCGGGTCGGCTGCCCGATGTCGACCGCGGCGCTCTCGGTGGACACCGCGTCGGCTGCGGGCGCTACCACCGGGTACAACGCCTTCTTCGCTCCGGCCAGCACCGATTATTCCTGGCAGGGCGTCAGCTACCCCACGGTGCAGGCGTTCGGGCAGGCCGTGCCCGGCCAGGGAACGAACGACATTGACCTGCCCAAGGTGGTGAACTCCGTCCCGGCGGAGGGCTCGCCGGTCATCGACTCGGCCAACTGCGCCGCTCCCGGTGAGCTGAGCACCGACATCCTCGGTAACCCGCGGGTGCAGGACCCGCTGAGCACCGACGCGAGCCTGGCCAGCGGCAGTTGCTACGCCGACCGCGGCGCCTACGAGCGCCAGGACGCGCTGTCGGGGCTGACCGACACGACCACGCTGCCGACCAGCTCGACCGGGGACCTTGCCGCAGTCGCGCCGGTTACCTTCGGCGTGACGATCCCGACGGCGGTGACAAGCTCGTGGGGCGAGGCCATGACCTACGCGGTGAGCTTCGGCGATGGCAGCGCGGCGGTCCCCGCGACCGTGGGGTCCACCGCCAGCCACACGTACCAGAGTTCCGGGCAGTACACCGTGATGATCACCGCCACCGATACCAGCGGCTCGGCTGAGCAGAAGTCATTCACCGTCGATGCCCTGACCGTCACGCCACCGGCGGTCACGCTCAGCGCGTCACCGTCTGGCCTGGCCAGCGGCGAGATCACGCCGGACACGGCCAGCTTCACCTACTCGGCGGGCAGCCTGGGCTGGGAGGTGGCGTCCGCCTCGATCGCCTACGGCGCGCCGAATGGCGATCCAGAGTCAACGGGCGGTGCCGCGAACTGGGCCTACGTCTACGCGGAGCCGGGCACCTACACGGCTACCGTCACCGTGACGGACATGCTCGGCCGCACGTCGACCGCCCGGGCCACGGTCACCGTCGGCGACGAGCTTGCGACCGTCTTCCCGAGGAATGACTACGACCACGCTATCCCGGCCCATGGAACCGTCCGGCTCTCCCTGGGTGCGCTGGATGGCGACTGCTGCTCCCGGGCGGCTCTCGTGGATGTCACCGTTACCAGCCCGCAGAAGACCGGCACGATCGTGGTGTACCCGGACCGGACGTCAACGCCGGACCTCGCCACCGTGCAGTTCCAGGCGGGACAGGCGGCCGAGAACTCCACCCTGGCCTTGCCCACTGACGACAACACGGTGGACTTCTACAACACGAGCGACGGTGCCCTCGACCTCAGCGTGATGACGTACGGGCTCGAGGAGGATATGACCACCCAGGGCTACGGCGTCATCACGAACACGTACTTCCCGGTCACGCCGGCCCAGGTGCTGCCGCGAACCGAGCTTTACCCCGAGCACAAGACGGTCGTCGGGGTCGTCGGGCACGACCAGGTCCCGGCCGACGCGGCCGAGGTCGTGCTCGACATCACCGAGTCGGGGTCAGCGGCGTCCGGGCAGTTCGCCACCTACCCGGAACGGGGCTTTGGTGCCCTGGCCGAGGTGGGCGGTGCCTACTGGACCAAGGGCCAGCAGGTGACCGGCCTGGCCACGGTTCCCGTGGCGGGGGGCCGGGCGATCCTGGTCAACGCGAGCAAGGGCAATGCCTACTTCACCGCTGACGTCGTCGGGTACTACCAGTACCCCGCCCCGTCCACCGGGTCGGTCTTCCTGCCGGCGACGCCAGACCGGCTGCTGCGGGTCACGGTCGCGGGCAAGCACTGGGTCAAGGTAGCCATCGCGGGCAAGGACGGCATTCCCGCGGCCGCTGCTGGCGGGGCGGGCACCACGGCGGCCATGGTCACCCTGACGGCCGCGAGCGCGACGGCGAACGGGTCGTTCACGGTCTGGGCCGATGGCACTCCCCAGCCGGCCGGCGTGACCAGCCTCAGCTACAGCAAGGGACAAGTGGCGGCGACCGAGGCGATCACCGCGGTCGGCAAGGATGGCGAGATTGACCTGTACAACGCGGGCAGCGCGCCCGTCCTGGCCGTGGTGGACGTGGACGGCTCGTTCTACGGCTACTAACGAGCCTCACCATAGTGAGCGCGGATCGGCGCCGGCCCAGGCCGCCCGCAGCAGCGCCTCAAGGTCAGACAGCGAAACCGGGCGCGGGTTGCTCGGCGGAACTGATGGCAGGACTGCGGCCGCGGCCGCCGGGATGTCGGCCTCGGCCAGCCCGTAGTCGCGCAGTGCGCGGGGGGCGTCAAGCCTCTGCCGGAGGGCTTGCAGGCCGTCCAGGGCCGTTTGCGTGCCGAACGCGGCGGCGATCCGGCTCGACGCCGCGGGAGCGGCGGGCCCGTTGAGGGCCAGGACATAGGGCAGGACGGTGGCGTGGGTCTGGGCGTGCGGCAGGTTGTACTTGCCGCCGAGGACGTGGCAGATCTTGTGGTGCAGCGCCGAGCCGGCTGAGGCGAACGCGACCGCCGAGACGTAGGCGGCGTACAGGACCTGCTCGCGCCCGGCCAGCCCGGATGGGTCGGCCACGACCTGCGGCAGCCCGGCCGCCAGCGCCCGGATGCCCTCGGTGGCGAAGGCGGCGTTGATCGGGTCCGCGCCGGGTGCCCACAGCGCGTCGACGCAGTGGGCGAGGGCGTTGAGCCCGGATGCCACGCTCAGGCCGGCCGGCAGCGACAGCGTCAGGGCAGCGTCGTACACGACCGACTTGGGCAGCACCGCGGGGTCGGTGCCCGTCGTCTTGACGTCCCCGGAAGTCAGGCCCCAGACCGCCGTCGCCTCCGAGCCCGCGTAGGTAGTCGGCACGGCGATGATCGGCAGCCCGCTGGTCATCGCGATGGCCTTGGCCAGCCCGGTGGTGGAGCCCCCGCCGATGGCGACCACCGCGTCCGCGGCGGCCTCGGCCGCGGCCACGCGGGCGCGCTCAGCCACCTCAACGGGAACATGCATGACCACGTCGTGGTAGGAGCACGCGACCGGCACGCCCGCCATCAGCTGCTCGGCCAGCGGGGCCTCCCGCTCGGAGCAGATGACCATGACGCGGGCCGCGCCGAGCCTGCTGACCTCGGCCGCGATGAGCTGGCCGGCCTCACCGGAGCCGAAGCACACCCGCTGCGGGAGGCTGTCATGGACGAACCGCATGAGCCCTATCTTCCCAGCAGGGTCGCCAGCGCCGCGCGCAGTGCCGCCGCCGGATCCTCGGGCATCGCCATCGAGCGCCATCCCACATGCTTGTCCGGCCGGATAAGCAGCGCCCCTTCCTCCTCCACCTCGCGCAGCCGCGCCCAGTCGTAGTACAGGTCGGTAACCGGTCGGCCTGGGCCGATGATGACGGTCGCGAGCGGGATGCCAAGATCCTTGCCCACCGTGGCGGCGGCATCGGCCCATGCCTCACCCGCGATCCCTGTGAAGAGGGTGAACTGGCCATAGGGTGCCAGGTCCAGCGTGGACAGCCGGGTTGAGCGGTCGCCGACCCAGGCGTGCGGTAGCCGGCCACCAGGGACGGTGGTTGGCTCGAAGTAAAGCTCGGGGTCGCGAATGGGGGCTGGCCGGCCCGAGCCATCGGAGACGATGGCGGTTGACTGGTAGAACTGGCCCATCTCGACCCCGTGGGCATTGAACTCGTAGTTCTTGAGCTCCATGGCCGCTACCAGGGCGGCGCGCTTGGCCGCCCCGCGCGGCGTGCTGGCCTTGCGCTCCTCGATCTGCTCGCGCATCTCCTCCTCGTCGGTGGCGCCTAGGAGGCCAAGCACCTCGAAGAACTGGACGAACTCACGGCTGGACTTGTTGGCCCGCAGCACGATCTGGCTGGCGACCGGGGCACGTTCGGCGGAGTAGGTCTCAAGCAGGCTCGGACCGGCCTGGCCGCGGAGCACCGCGGCGAGCTTCCAGGCCAGGTTGTAGGAGTCCTGGACGCTGGTGTTGGAGCCGAGGCCGTTCGACGGCGGGTGGCGGTGGACGGCGTCCCCGGCACAGAAGACCCGGCCCTGGTGCAGCCAGGTCGCGTACATCTCGTTGTTGCCCCAGAGCGAGGTCCCCGTGATCTCGACCGCCAGGTCGGGCAGGCCCAGCAGGTTGCGGACAATCTGGATGGCGGCGGCCTCATCGACGACCGGCGGCGGCTGGCTGATGTCGTATCCCCAGACGATCAGCCACTCGTTCCAGGGGCGGATCATCCGCACCAGGCCGGCGCCGATGCCACCGACATTCGAGCCGGGCTGGATCACCCAGTAAAGCACCGAGGGGCGGCCCGCGACGTAGGCGGAGATGTCCGCCTTGAACGTGATGTTCATGCTGCCCGCGATGTCCATCTGGCCCTCGTAGGGCAGGCCGATGTCCTCGGCCACCGCGGACCTGGCGCCGTCGGCGCCGATCAGGTATTTCGCCCGTATCGGGTAGACCACCCCAGTGAGCCGGTCCCTGACCCGGACGGTGACGCCAGCGGAGTCCTGCTCGTGCGACACGTACTCGGTGGAGAAGCGGGTCTGGGTGCCGCGCGCGGTGGCGTTCTTGACCAGGATCGGCTCGAGGTAGGTCTGCGGGATGTCGCAGATCAGGCAGGGGGAGGCCAGCTGATAGTCGGCCTCGCGGGCCGGGTGGGTGCCCCAGGTCCTAATGCGGCCAATCTCCTCCCCGGCGATCGACGTGCAGAAGACCGTGTCGCCGCACAGTTCATGCGGAGTCGCGTCGGCCAGCACCTGATCCTCAATGCCCAGGTCGCGGAAGATCTCCATCGCCCGCTGGTTGGTGATGTGCGCCCGCGGCGTGTTCGCCGTCCACCGGTATTTGGTGATCATGATGTTAGGAACGCCCAGCGTGGCCAGGCACAGCGCCGCCGCGCCCCCGGCCGGCCCGGACCCGACGATCAGCACGTCGGTCGCCACGGTGCCGTGCGGAAGCTCGGTCTCGGTCAGTCCGTCGTCGAAGTCAGGCATGGCGCGATTGTGGTCCACGGGCGGCGCCCGGATAACCCCCCGGCGGCCAGGATGGCGGAAATCAGAGTCCCGTGCTCGTCCTGACCTCGCTGGCCCGTCGCCCGAAGTGCGCGGCGAACGCGTGCGAGAAGTAGGCGGCCGACGTGAACCCGCACCGCGCCGCGACCTCCGCGACCGGCGCGGTGCCCACGGTGCCCGCGGTCCCCGCCAGCAGGGCGTAGGCCAGGCCCAGCCTGCGCGCCAGGATATGCCGGGGCACGCTGGTGTCGTCGGCGGCGAACACCCGCGACAGCTGCCGCTCGCTGATCCCGATCGCGGCCGCGATCCGGGCCGCGCCCAGGCCTGGCTCGGTCAGGTGGTCCTCGATGTAGGACCGCGCCGCCGCCCGGTGCGAGACCGCCTGGCTGGCGCGGCGGCCAGCGATGAGGACGGAGACGAGATCGAGCACGGTCGCCTCGTCGGCGGGCACCGCGTGCCCGTCGGCCTCGGCCCCGGCCCCGGCCCCGGCCCCGGCCGCGGTGCGGCCCGCCGGCCGCGCCAGGGCCGTGGCGCGGCCCGCCGCCCGCGCCAGTGCCCGGGCGTAGGGGTCGCCGGCCAGCGATACTTGCCGTGGCTCCCGAACGTCAGGGACGCCGGCGAGCGCCGCGTGCGGGACCTTGACGACCAGTTCCTCCAGGCCCAGGGCGAAGCCGCGGGCGAATGGGCGGTCCGCCTCACAGATGACCGCGGTGCCCGCCGGCACGGCCTGCGTGCCACCGTCGTGCCGGAACCACGAGTCTCCCCGCAGCAGCAGGTACACGGCGACCGCGTCGGCCGGGTCGCGCCTGATGGTGTCGGCCGTTCGCGCCACGGCATGGGGCGACCCGGCCACCCGGGCCAGCTGGACCCGGGGCAGCTGGATGTTGACCTCGGTCGCCTCAAGCGGCCTGCCGGAGCGGACGGCCAGCCCGATGAGGGCGGCGGCGTTATGCGACTCCCACAGCTCAACCCGCCGGGCCGCGGGCAGCCCGGCGGTCGAGAAGACCCGGGCAGGCGTGTTGTCGGGCCGCATGCTGCCTCAGCCGCCGAGGCGGCGGGTGAAGCCCTCGGGGACGACCAGGTCCTCGGGTGACAGTTCGGAGATCGACCCGTGGCCCAGGCCAAGCAGGCAGGAGTCGAGGCCGGACCGCAGCAGGTCAAGCACGTTCTCCACCCCCGCCTGGCCGTTCGCCGCCAGGCCCCACAGGTAGGCCCGGCCGATCAGCACCGCGCGTGCGCCCAGGGCCAGCGCCTTGGCCACGTCGCCGCCGCGCCTGATGCCGCCGTCGAGCAGGACCTCGACCTGGTCGCCGACGGCGCGGGCGATGTCGGGCAGCAGCCGGATCGTCGCGGGCGTGCCGTCGAGGTTATTGCCGCCGTGGTTGGACACCGAGATCGCGGTGACCCCGGCGTCCACGGCTCGCTTCGCGTCGTCGATGCGGGTCACGCCCTTGAGCATGAACGGTCCTTCCCACTGCGACCGCAGCCAGGCGACGTCCCCCCAGGATGGCGGCGGGGTACTCATCCACTGCCCGTAGGCGCCGAAGAAGGTCAGGTCCTTGGCCCCAGCCACTGGCAGGTTGGGCACGGTCAGGTCGGGGAAGTGCCCAGTGCGCGCCCACTGCAGCAGCCAGGCTGGCCGCGAGAGCCCCTCTGGCGCCATGCGCACCATCTCGCGCAGCGTCATGCTCTCGGGAATGTGCGGGCTGCCCCAGTCACGGCCGAAAGAAAACGACCAGTCCAGCGTGACGATGATGCCGACTGCCCCGGCGGAGCGGGCGCGGGACATCCGGGCGGCCATGTCCTCGCGGGTGCCCACCCAGTACAGCTGGAAGAACGTCTGCGGGTTGGCCGCCGCGACCGCCTCGACTGGCTTGCTCGCGAACGAGGAAAGGCCCATGGCCACTCCCCGGCTGGCGGCGGCCCTGGCCACGGCCACCTCGCCGTCTGGGTGCACGGCCTGCACGCCAGTCGGCGAGATGAGCACGGGCATGGACACCTGCTGGCCCAGGACGGTCGTGGCCATCTCCCGCGCCGCCGGCAGCCCCGCCACGTGGGGCGCGAAGCTGATCTCGTCGAACGCCTCGACGTTGTCGCGAGCCGTCAGCCCCTTCTCGGCCCCGGCGACCAGGGCACCGTACACCGACGCGGGTAGTCGCCGCTTCGCGCGCCGCTGGGCGATCGCGACTGTCTCAAACCACTTGTTCGCCATGGGGTTGCTCCTTCACAAGAGGTCAGCTGGCGAAGATCTCACTGAGTGCGGGGGCCACGTCCCGGTAAGTCCTGATGTTCCTTAGCCGGCCCCGCCCCAGCCGGGCGAGGTCACGGGTCAGCTCGGGATCTTGCTCGCCCGTGGTGTCGAGCATGACCTCAAGCCGGGGGAGCCGTGCCGCGAGCGGGCGAGGGTCAGGGCCTGCGTTATGCACGCAGTCTGACAGCAGGAGCGCCCTCGTGTCGCGGGCCGGAACCCGCGCTAGTTCCCGCCGTGCCACGTGCAGCGGGAAGGCCAGGTTGGTCAGTCCCCGGGCCGGGATCCGCATCATCGACTCCACGATCCGCCCGGCGGGCACGTGCTGCCCGAGGTGCGCGAGCACGGCCGCGTCTGACCAGAAGGCCACGACCGCGAGATCGTCGCCCGCCAGCTCAGAAGCGAGCGCCCCGACCGTGGCCGCGGCCGTGCGGGCCCGCTCGCCCCGCATCGACCCGGAGACGTCGACGAGCAGCACGACGCAGCGCCGGGTCCGCACCCGCTCCCGGACGAGGATGTCGCCCGGCTCAGGCGCTGGCTTGTCGGCCAGTCGCTCCAGTGTCCTGTCCAGGTCGATGTCGTCGGCCCCGCCCCGGTAAGGCACGGTGGCCAGCGTGCCCGCGCCCCGCCGGGCCAGCAGGTCACGCCGGGGCCTTGGCAGCGCCAGCCGGGCCGCGATCTCGTGCGCCCGCCGCACCGTCTCTGGGTCCTGCGCGGTGTCCTCACCGGCACCGGCCAGCGCCCCTTGCTCGTCCGTCACCGCTGCCCCGCCGCCGCCCCGCCGTCCTCTCCAGCCAGAACGGTCCCATCCCCCGGCCGCACGAGTGCCCAGGGCCGCACCGCCGCCCGTGGCGTCATGCAGCGTCGGCTCCTCGGTCAGCTGCTTGGGCTTGTGGCGCAGCGGGCGCAGCATGGTCGCCCGGTCGCGGGACCCGCCCGTCCTTGCGCCCGGCGCGTCCGCCTCGACCGCTCTTCAACCCGGCCTGGCCGCAGCGGGGGCGAGAATGAAGTAGTCCTCCCAGATCTGCCGCAGTACCTGCTCAGGCGTGGCCGCGACGGTCTCGTCCAGGTAGATCCGGCCCGACAGCGCGACGGTCATCGCGTCATAGACCGTTTCCTCGTAGGAGGAGCCCTGCAGGGCGAGCAACTGCCCGGCGACGAGCGTCAGGTCGATCGCGCCCCGCACGCTCGCGCCCTGCCTGATGTCGGCGTGCTCGCGGGTCGCCCGGGTGAGGGCGACGGCATCGGTCGCCAGCCGCTCATAGCTGGGGGCGGAAAGCCCGGGGGGCGGGAACGCGGCGGCCGGCGCGCGCAGCGCTACGATGCTGCGCTCGGCCCGCTCGTCCTGGTAGGTGATCGCTAGGCGGCACAGCCGGTCGTGAACCGACGTGGACAGGCGCGTGGTGCCAATGTTGTCGTAGGGGTTCATCGAGGCGATGACGCGGAACGTCGGTGCGGCCAGCACCGTACCCACCCGCGGCACCGTGATGCTGCGGTCGGCCATGGCGGTTAGCAGCGTGTTCAGCGTGTCGTCGGGAGCGCGGTTGAGCTCCTCCAGGTACAGGAAGCCGCCGGACCTCATGGCCTCGAGCAGCGGGCCGTCGGTGAAGTTGTCGGCGGAATAGTCCTCTCTCAGCACGCGGGCCGGATTGTGGTGGCCTACCAGCTTGGCCGGCGTGAGGTCGGCGTTGCCCTCGACGAAGACGAGCGGGATGCCCCACACGGCGGTGACCGCCTTGAGGATGGTGGTCTTGCTGGTGCCGGGCGGGCCCTCGAGCAGGATGTCCCGCCCGGCCGCGACGGCGGCGAGCACGAGGTGGAGCTCGCGCTCCCTGCCGACCACGCGGGCGGCGACGAGATCACGAATCTCCGCCAGGGGAGCCACCGGGGCGGTCGCGCCCATCAGCGGATCGTGGCCCCGGCATCGACCCGCATCTCAAGCCCCGTGACGTAGCGGGACTCGTCCGAGGCCAGCCACAGGACCGCGTTGCTGATGTCGACCGGCTCGGTCGACTGAACGTCGGGCAGCGTGTTCATGAAGATAGGGCCGAGCGCTGGGTGCCGCTCGATTGTCGGCTCCATGCCGCCAAGACCCGAGCCCATCGGCGTGTTGACGCCGGTTGGGTGGACTGAGTTGACCCGGATGCCATGCTCGGCCAGCTCGTTGGCCATGGCCTTGACGATGCCGGTGACGCCGAACTTCGCGGCCACGTATGGGGCGAGGAACGGCAGGCCCTTCAGGCCGGCCACCGAGCTGGTGGCGATGATGGACCCGCCGCCGCTGGCGATCAGGTGCGGGATCGTGACGACGAAGGTGTTCCACACGCCAGTCAGGTTGGTATCCAGGGTGTCCTGCCAGACCTGCGGGCTGACCTGGTTCCACTCCTGGACCGTGCAGATGCCCGCGTTGGCGCAGACGATGTCGAGCCTGCCGAGCTGGGCGACGCCCGCCTCGACGGCGGCCTCGAGGGCCGCCGGGTCGCGGACGTCGGCCTTGGCGGTGACGATCCGCCGGTCCAGCGCCTCGACGGCCTTGGCGGTCTGCGCGAGGTCGGGCTCCCTGGACATCGCGTAGCCAACCGTCGCGTAGTCCGCAAGGATGTCCACGGCGATGATGTCGGCGCCTTCCTCGGCCAGCCGGATGGCGTGGCTGCGCCCCTGGCCCCGGCCAGCGCCTGTGATGAAGGCGACCTTGCCTGCTACTCGTCCTGCCATGATGATGATCTCTCTGTGGTTGTGCGGGCAGATGGCGTAGTGGACTTGGGACGACATTACGGCAGCCGATGACGTAATATGACGGATGTTATTGACATCAACTGACATAAGCAAGTCTCAAGGCTGGAGATGCGGGCGTGGACGCAGGTGCTGAGGCTGACAGTGGTGCTGCCGCGACTGCCGCCCGGCGCGGCCGGCCGCCCGCCACGAGCGGCCGTGAGCTGCGGCAGATCGCGCTGCGCCTGTTCACCCAGAACGGGTTTGAGTCAACGACCATCGACCAGATAGCCAGCGAGGCCGGGGTGAGCGAGCGGACGTTCTTCCGCTACTTCACCTCCAAGTCCAGCGTCCTGTGGGCTGACTTCGACACCGAGGTCGAGGCGATCAGGGACGCGCTGGCCGCCGTCCCCTGTGACGTGCCGATGATGAGGGCCATCCGGCAGGCGGTCGTCTCGGCCAACCACTACCAGGCGTCCGACGTCCCTGAGCTGCGGGCGCGGATGAACCTCATCGCCTCGGTCCCCGCGCTCTCCTGGAGCGCCGCCGAGCACTACGACGCGTGGGAGCGGGCGGTCAGCGAGTTCGCTGCCCGCCGCCTCGGCCTGCCGGCCGACTCGCTGTACCCGCTGGCGATCGGCCGGGCCGTGCTCGCGACCTGCCGGGCCGCCTACGACCGCTGGTCCGCGCGTGCGGACGCCGACCTGACCGGCTACCTCGGTGCCGCGCTCGCCGCGCTCGAGGCAGGCTTCGCGCCTGAGTCAATGCCCCTGGCCGAACGGCCGTGACGGCCGGCCCTCAGGTAATTTCCGATATTATCGCGGGATAAATTATTCACGACGGTAAAAGTCTGCTCGCTAACACGCCGGCGAAAGCAGCCACGAGCTGCCTGATAGGTCAATCGATATACTGGTGGCGTATGTGCATCACCGGGCTGACCTGCAGAGGAAGGCGACCGTCATGGACACCAACCGGAAGATCGCAATAGCCGTAATGTGGGGTTCCCTCGTCTTCCTTGGCATTCCAGGCCTTGCGCTCGCAACGGTTGACAGCCCGCGGAACGTGCCAATAGCGATCGCGCTCGTCGTCGGGGGAAACGCGGTAGGAATCGTCGTCACCCTGCTTGTCGGGTACTCAAGCAGGCGCGCCATGGCCAGAGGCGGCAACGGCGGCCGGTGAGGCAGCCGCCGTGGCCGATTCCCTAGATCTTGTGGCCGGTGGCGTGCCAGAGAGCCGCGGCTACCCCGATGGCGAGGAACGGGAAGATCACATAGGTCTCGGCTATCTTCCCGGTCGTGATCTCGACCGGCTTGGGCAGCAGGTGGAAGTCGTGCTTGCTGACCGGGTAGAACAGCGGGCAGCCGCCGTGGGTGAGCTCGTCTCCCGCGATGTGCGCGGCCGCGCCAACCGCGGTGACGAAGGCGATCAGCGGGATATGCCACTGCGTCACGGTGATCAGGTCGGTGCCGTAGTAGATGGTGGCGGCCGCGCCGATCATGGCGATCAGGTCGCCGTGGTGGCTGCCGACCTTGAGCGCCCGCAGCGCGGAGGAGTACAGCAGCGTCAGGAAGATGCCCGCCGGGACCAGGTGCCAGAACTGGGCCGGGTGCCAGCCCGCCGTGCCGGGCGCGGCGTAGGGCGGGTGCGGGCCCGACAGCTGGTACTTGCCCGCGTAGTAGGCGCCAATCGTGAAGATCCCGATGCCGATGAGGGCGTGGGTGCCGTGCCGGTGGCCCCCAGAGACCTTCTCGACGAGCCAGGAGAAGCTGTTGGTGAGGAACCCGAACGACAGTGCGACCGAGCTGTCGGGATGGTCGATGTCGGGCAGCAGTCCCGCGCCAGCGCCGAGCGCGACGCCCGTGGCGAGGTCCGCGCCGGTCACGTGCAGCGTGGGCGCGAGGGCCGCGAACGCGAGCGCCCCGCTCAGCGCGTGATCCCTGCCTAGCATTTGGTCTCCTGACCCTCAGTGAAGGTGCCTGCAAAAATCGTGCAAAATATACCAATGTCCGGCCGAAGTGCCGGCACGTGGGAGTTCCGGTTCGTAGACTGGCGCGTGCGGTGGGATCTATCCGTGGGTCCCCCCTCCGGCAGCGGCGCAGGCAATGAGGGTTATTCAGGAAAATATCCAATCGACTACGGTCGACTACCTGCCTGAATGACCTTCGGCGGATCGTACAAGGCCTCAACAGCGCCGTGCCCGATCAAGTGCTGTAACCGATCAAATGAAACTCAAGGAGACAAACCCTCACATGGCTACCCTCAGCGATGCTCTGCTCCGGCCTGACGTGTATCCGCACGTTGTCCAGGATGCCCAGGCCCTGATCGACCAGGAGCTCAGCGGGAAGGGCGGGCTGTCCGGGACCGCTCTCAAGGTCGCCTACAAGGCGGTCACGTCCTTCGCGCCTGGTTACTACGAGACCGCGCTCAAGAACATCATCCCTGAGCTGCTGTACAAGCTTGACCCGTACTGGACCAACTTCCTTGCGTCCGGCGGCGGCCACTTCGGCGACTACCTGGCCAGCCGCGGCGGGCAGGTGTCGGAGTCCCTGCTGCAGGTGACGGACCAGATGGCTCACGGGTCCTCACGGGCCGTGGTCGTGAAGGCCTACAACGGCGTTCGCGGCAGTGCCGCCAAGAACATTGAGGCCGCGCTGCCGAATCTGGGCGCGCTGGTCCAGAAGTACGCTCAGTAGTCCTCGCGGGCTTACTCCAGGCAAGCGGGGCGCGGGGCGGCTGCACGGCAGCCGCCCCGCGCTTTTGCTTTACCGGCTAAAACCGCTGGTGGAAATAACGAATTATGCGCGCTTGGCCCTGAAGCAGTTTCTGACTATGTAGCTCGTGCTATCCGGCCGCGTCTTAGGATCTTCGCGGAAAAGCCGGCACCGGGAAGAGGGGAACCCGTGGCACTAGCTGCACGGCGGGAGCGGTGGCGCGATCCCGGGCAGCACCGCCGCGCGGAAGGGCACGCGGGCGGCGGCCGCGGGCGGCGGCACCTGCCGCGGGCGCCGAGTGAGGCCGAGAAGGGAAGCTACGCCGACCGTAACCCCGCGCTGCTCACGCGGGCATCGCTGGCCAGCTTCTGCGCGCTGCTGATCAGCCAGGCCAGGCTCGTGCGGATGGCGCCGGCATTGCTGGCATTCGCGCCGTTGCTGACCTTTACCGTTGCTTACTATGCGATCTCCGTGGCCGTGACCGCGGGGACGCCCGGATTTGACCTGGAAGGGCACCGGAGGCTGGTGCGGAACTGGCGCCCCGGGCGGTACCCGTCGGTTGACGTCTTCCTGCCCGTCTGCGGGGAACCGCTCGAAGTCCTCGGCAACACCTGGTCCAGCGTCGGCGCGATGGTGCGGGACTACCCCGGCCGCATGGTCGTCTACGTCCTCGATGACGGCGCCAGCGAGGCGGCGGCCGCCCTGGCCGGGAACCACGGCTTCTGCTACCTGGTCCGTCCGGACCGCGGCTGGATGAGGAAGGCGGGAAACCTGCGGCACGGGTTCGCCCACTCCGACGGTGAGTTCATCGTGATCCTTGACGCGGATTTCGCGCCCCGCTCAGACCTGCCGCTGGAGCTGCTCCCCTACCTGGCGGCCGACCCGTCGCTTGGCATCGTCCAGTCACCCCAGTTCTTTCGCGTGCACCGGCGGCAGTCCTGGACCGAGCGCGGCGCCGGGGCGGTTCAGGAGTTGTTCTACCGGATGGTCCAGGTCTCGCGCGACCGCCACGGCGGCGCGATCTGCGTGGGATCGTGCGCCATATACCGGCGCGAGGCGCTTGCCGCCAATGGCGGCGCCACCATGATCGAGCACTCCGAGGACGTGCACACCGGCTTTGACCTGCGACGGGCTGGCTGGGGGCTGCGCTACGTCCCGGTGCCCCTCGCGACGGGGCTGTGCCCGTCGGACCCGGACTCGTTCCTGATCCAGCAGTACCGGTGGTGCGCGGGATCGATGTCGCTGGTCGGATCGGGGAAGTTCTGGAAGACGCGGATGCCGGCCCGGGCCCGGCTGTGCTACCTATCAGGATTTTGCTACTACGTGCATACGGCGGCGTTCATCTTCGCGGCACCGCTGATCCCGATCGCGATGCTCGCCCTCATGCCGCACCAGATCCACGTCATCAACTACCTGTTCGTCCTCCCGTCGATCATCTACAACGTCGTGGTGTTCCCCGCCTGGCACCGGTGCCGGTTCGGTCTCGCCGCCTTCATGGTCAGGCTGCTCTACTCCTGGGCACACGTGTTCGCGCTGCTCGACATCCTGCGGCAGCGTCCGCTGGGCTGGCAGCCGACCGGCGGCGGCCAGCCCGTGGCCGGCACCCGGCGGATCTGGGCCGGCATCTGGATCTGGAACGTCACCACGTCAGCCGCCTGGGTGCTGCTCGCCCTGTGGCGCGCGGCCACCGGCGGCCTCGGCGACTTCGTCGTGCTGCTTGCGGGCGGCCTTTTCGCCCTGGGCGTCACGACCATGGCCCTGGCCGCCCGGCGCAACCACATTCGGGTCGTGACCGCGGGCGGGCGGCGGTGACCAGGCGGGGAGCCTGGCCGCTGTGGTCCCTGCTCGCCGCGCAGGCGCTGCTGTCAGTACGGCTCATCGGGGCGAACACGGCCTTCCTTGACGAGGGCACCTACATCTGGGCGGGCCGCGTCGAGCTGTGGCATGCGCTCGACGGGACCTCCGTCCCCGATTACCCCGCCTACTTTTCCGGTGCGCCAGCGATCTACCCGCCGCTGGCGGGAATCGCCGACATCCTCGGCGGGCTGACCGCGGCGCGGCTGGTTTCGCTGGCCTTCATGCTGGGCGTGACGAGCCTGCTGTGGGGGACAGCGCGATCCCTGTTCGGCCGGCCGGCCGCGCTGGCAGCCGTGGCCCTGTTCGTGGCCATCGGGCCGACCCAGTTCCTCGGCGCGCTAGCGACCTATGACGCCATGGCGCTGTTCCTGCTGGCGCTGTCGGTGCGGCTGGTAGTGGCGGCCCGCGGCCACGATGACTCGACGCCGCTGCTGCTGGCGGCGGCGGCCGCGCTGGTGACGGCAAACGCGACCAAGTACGCCACCGGGATCTTCGACCCCGTCGTGCTGGCGATGGCGGTACTCACCAGCCCGCGGGGGGCGAAGGCGGGCCTTGGGCGGGCCGGGCTCCTGGCCACGCTCTCGGTCGCGCTCATCGCCGCCCTGCTCGACCTGGGCGGTCCTGGTTACCTGGCTGGCCTGGAGTTCTCGACCGTCGCGCGGGCGGAGGGTACCTCCTGCGCCGCGCTCATCCTGGCCGACTCGGCCCGCTGGACCGGGGTCGTCATCGTGCTCGCGGCGGCGGGCGCGGCGGCAGGCTGGCGGCGGCGGCAGCGCCCCGGCCTGCTCGTCGCGCTGGCCGGAGCCGGGCTGCTCGTCCCCGCTAACCAGGCCCGCATCCACACGACGGTCTCGCTGCTGAAGCACGTGGACTTCGGTGCCTGGTTCGCCTGCATCGCGGCAGGCTACGCGGTTTCCCTGCTCGGCGGCGCGCGGACCGGCCGACAGGCCCGGTGCCTGGCCGGGGTCGCGGTGGCCGCGATCATCATCGTGCCCGCCGGGGCGGCAGGGCGGGCGCAAGCGCTGGCCTTCGAGGGCTCCTGGCCCGACACCACGCCGGTCGTTGCCGCCTTCCGCGCGCTCGCCCGTGAGTACCCCGGTCCCTACCTGGCAGAAGACCAGCAGGTAATGGGCTACTACCTGGAAGATGAGCTGCCCTGGCAGGCCTGGACGGGCACCTGGTACCTCTCCTACCGGGAACCGGGCACCGCGGCTTGCGTGACGGGTCCAACCGCTGGGGTATCACGGGCCGCCCTGAGATCCTCGGCCGTCGGGAAGGCCCTCGTGTCGGCAATCAGGCACCGGCACTACGCGCTGATCCTGCTGGACTTCGGTGACACGCAAGCGGTGGATCAGGTGATCACCGCCGCCATCCGCCGCTACCGCACCTATCATCTGGTCGCGCAGGTCACAGGGACCGACAGGCTCGGCGGGAGTAGGTACCTCATCTGGGCACCGACCCCGGCAGCGCGCAGCCCGACCGGGACCAGCTGCTAGGGCCGGTCCGCCGCGCCGAGGCGCTGTGGCTCCCCGGCGCGGCCTGGGCCGGCTACCAGCGGTGCCTGGTGGTGCCGAACGAGGTTTCTGTGATCGGCTCGCACTCCTCGGCCGGCTGGTAGACCGACTGGACGGCAACCCGGCCCTCACCCGTCAGCCGGACCCACAGGTTGCGGTAGTCCAGCCGGTTGGAAAAGAACGAGATGCCCTGGTTGCGCGGGTACTCCAGGTGCAGGTGCATCCGGATCGACGGGTCCTTGTAGAGCAGCGAGCTGGGCTGGACGAGCAGCGACTGGCCATGCCGCAAGTCGCGGATGAACGTGTTGCCCGGCGAGTGCAGCAGCAGCAGGCCGTTGCCCCCTGAGGCGGTGAAGATGTCACCGTACTGCCCCATGGGGTGGTGCCATTCCTTTTCGTCGCCAGTGCCTGTCGTGTACCAGACGTGGTTGCTGTCCCAGTCGTACCCGACGTTCCCGGTGGCGCACAGGAACCGGTGCTCGCGCACCCACATCGACTGGCCGTGGTGCATCGGGACGGCGATGACCTCGCCCGCGTGGTCGTCAGAAAGCGAGATGTGCCCGGGACCCTGGCCCGTCATCATGACCAGCGGCATCCCGGCCAGCTGGCGGTTCCAGCCGCCCTTCATGCGGAACGAGTCGAGCCTGGTCTGCGGGTCGGTCCAGAGGAGGACATGGTGCGAGAAGTAGATCCAGTCCTGCGGCGCGAGGGTGAACTCGGCCGTCGGGACCCGGGTGCCGGTGATCTGGACGTGCGA
>Ga0335072_10002544_pt1 | contig 28203 bp, 27 predicted proteins | sample Lox_Sample_21_FD_206725 | JGI IMG/M metagenome (GOLD analysis project Ga0335072, IMG submission 206725) | Soil microbial communities from Loxahatchee National Wildlife Refuge, Florida, United States - Lox_Sample_2.1 | ecosystem: Environmental > Terrestrial > Soil > Wetlands | place: USA... | reverse complement strand
TAACACCCACCATCTCAGGTTCAATACAATAGCTTTCAAACTGCTCCCAATGTAAAGGCTGAAGGCGATACTTATTCCAGTAAGAATACCATCAAAATATCTATTTCTTTGCTGGACTGATCAGTAACCCCATATAGCAAGGTAGAATCCGACCATCAAGAGCAAAGTAATGGTCTACCTCACCATGCCAGGAAGGAGCGGCTTAACGAAGCTTTTATTGTATCTAGCTTTCTTCTCTTCGTAGCGAGGAGGGGGCTCGTGACGCATAGTCTCGAATGATTGCGCACTATTTCTTCAGGAGTATAAGCCCTCAGGGGGACCATAACTATCCCCTAAACAATCTGAGATATGGGAACAGGGTATACCAGTAGCTTTTGTTGCAAAATTATTTGTCACATGTCTTGTATATGAGACTCTGTACTGCCTCTCATACGCCAGCCATTACTGGGACTGAATGTATGCAGAAGTAGGCCACCGGTATCCGATGGGAAGTCACCTCAAGCTTTTGGTATAAGGATGCGGACGTTACAAATTGAAGGTGTATGAACAAAGGATGTATTATAGGTGCGCATCGAGAGAAAGAGATGAGAAGGATGAGATGTGCAAGAAACTTAGCTTACGTGCATATCACCAGGCTGGACTGACATGAGCGACCATGATAGAAGCTTAATTATCAGAACATTTCTGCATTTCATCTACACGTTGTGGAGGAGTTAGCAGACAGTTGCCGGCTGGTGACGGAGAAGGTAGGGAATTCTACAAAGCACTGGAGCATAGGGACGAGGTTGACATTTTACTTTGACGTCAGTACAGATGAAAAATGACCAAAGTGAAAATCTCTCCCGAGACCAGTCCAATATGGATCCTGAGTACATCCCAGGATCCTCTGAAGACACGATTTGAGGCGGTTATAACATTGCCAATTGAAATCAACGGCCACTAGGAGCAGAATAAGAAGGAATTAATGATGACATGTGACGATTACTTTTGCAAATTGGAAACGAGATTTTGAATTACAGAAGATGAAGCCAGCTTCCTCCCAAAACCTCATACCGCCACCTACTGCTTCTTTTTCGACGAGGATCTCGTTACATGATTGCCCCCTTTTTCGCTCACTTTCGCCGCAACCTTCTCTTGCTTTTCCTTTTCAAACTTAGCAGCCTCGTCGCGGTCCTTGCGCTCCGCGTACCACTGCCCAGCCTGCAGGACTAGCACACCAATAAGCACCAGCGCAAGAATGGTGTTACTGGCAGCAAGCACTCGCAAACTGTCCTCTCGGGTCACTGCCATGCCAGGCGCTGCCAGCTCTTCTGCAGTGAAAGCTTTTTCATATTTCCCAGCCGTGACAATGCGCAGCCCCTTGACAATGTTCGTGATATATACGATAACGCCAATAGTGTAGAGGACGAGAGAAGAGCCGTCGAATAATAAATTTCCTTCAGTGGGTTTGTAGAGTTTGATTATAAAGCCGGAGAAGCCGATGAAAATGACAATGTTCAGGATCCGGGAGATCAGAGGCGGCGAGGCGTGCATGAATCGCAGATGAGCTTCTAGTTGGTCGTAGAAAGCCATGGGCGTGTTTTCGGTCGTCCATAATAGGGGGTAGTCGTATGGGAAGGCGGAGAAGAGGATGCCAAGGAAGAAACATGTGGCTACGCAATATCAGTACATTTTAAACACGCCAGAGGTGATAATCTTGCGTACGGCCAATAATCATGAATGTTGCAAAGGAATTAGAGCCGCGCGCGAGCTTCGGATCCTCCACCGTCTTCAGACCTATAAAATCCATGGTTGTTCAATTGTGCAGAACAATTTTGACTTGCTGTAGCAACTTGGGAGCTTCGTTTTGCCGTTATGAGGATGCTGGGCTAAGGATCAAGCGAATGGGGAACTGCTACTCTTCGGGCTGACTACTCTGGAAAATAGCGGACAATGTAGATCTTTGCGAGGAGAGAATCTGAAGATTAAATAGGTGAAGGATAGATGACAATTCGTCGGCTGCCTGAAGAAGCAGTAACATCAAAGCTTCAAGGCTCAGATAAGGCCGATACACGCTAGCGAAAAAGGAATGTGTGTGTCGTTGCTATCAGCTTTGACACCAGCCAGTTTATCGGTACAGATGGAACATCTAGCAAGAAATCCACAACGCTTTTAACCAAATTTCTGAGTGACCGTATCACTTTCACTGGATTTTACTAGATGGGCAGTCTAAAGAAGATACGATTGCCCTTTTGCTAATTAATTAGATCATACCAAAGCTGACCTGCTCTCAGACTATTCAAGTGGGCCGCAGTCGTAACTACCTTCTCCTCTTCATGGATGCCAGTCTCATAGCCCACCTCCCTTTAGACACTAAGCTTCTTTTCAAATTCTCGAGATTCTCGTAGGCAAGGTCTCCTCCTGAGATTGCACCCTCACCGTTGAAGTGGTGAAAGATCTCTCCACGAGAAGTGTTTCGAGCTTCGATGTAGAATTTCCAAACGACGGCGAACTCAAAGCCAAGCCAGCAAGCGTAGACGATGTAGTACTTCCAGCTGACCACGGGAAGGGCGGTAGGATTGATGTAAGTGTTGAAGAACGCAAGATCGGTTATTCAGAAAGGCGAAAGAGACAAAGAACGAAACTTTGCCCAGATGTCATAAAGCAGAACTTCCATACCGTAGCCTACGAGAATTCCAGACCATGTAAGATTATCATATAGAAGATGAAGGTAAATGCGACTTCAGCATTCTCGGCTGCCGCAGCTTTTTCTGCGACATAACGTACGGGTATCGTTCAAACAATGAATCAAAAACAAAGGGCGACGTCATAACTTATCCATGAAGAAGCAGATAATGAAGGCGGCTATCGCGTTGATGATGTTAAGAATCTTGTTGATGCTAACCATATTCTCGTAATCTCGTAATTTGCGCTGCGTTTGGGACATCTATCATTTAGTACAAGAGTCCATCACCAGACCATTGAGACAATAAAACGAAAGGGATGAGGGTGATAAGGTGACATTTCCAGGGGTCCTCCAATGCTCAGTCCATTCGTTGCCTTGAAACTTTTGATCTAGTCTTATGGTCTCTTATACCTCCCGATATTCAATTTCGACAACTTTGCCTTCTTTACTGCCTTAAGTATGTGTCGTGGCTAGTATGTTGAGAGCTTTTCATGCGTGGAGACTCCGGAACAAGCCTGACCAAGATTAGCACCGGTACAGATTACCATCCGTCACTGCAATCGTCGACAGAAACGAGCACACTACAGAACAGCATCTAAGAGCGTGGGAGAGAGTAATTAATATGAAGAGTTTCGTCTGAAATTACATACCAAACAAAAAGTATTTATATTATAGATCGAGGAGCTTGGCCTATCGAGAGTATTCTCCGCGATCATTGTCATGCAATCTGGTATGTTCCTGTAAAGTATCAGTTTTGTCTAGTTTTCTCGAGTATGATGAACAGTTACCGTATGTCAACCAAGCAGCAACGATACTGCCCCATTACCAAGTACAATTGTATATGGTCGTATAGATCGCATGATGCTGAGGATGTACTGTACAAGTTCCATCACCAGTTCTGGTGCAACATCATGAGTGATGGCAGCACCAAATCCAATGCAGGACCGGGCAATATTGAGCATGGAGAGATTGATACTGATAGACTGCAAAGTCACGGCGAAGATCATAACGACAAAGCCGGTCATGACGCCGTCTCATCTCTCCAGAATACCTGCAACATACGACACGATAGGAAAGCAAATAATGATCCAATAGATATAACGGTATTGAGAAAGCTCCTCGAGACAACGTCAGGTTCGTTAAAGGCTATTTAACGCTTAGTAGGGAATTCCACAGACCATAAGGGCAATCACTTACAATCTTTCCATTGAGGAAGACTGCAGGTTATTCATCATGCTCCCGTCGTACCCGTTGGTAGCAGAGGTAAGGATGGCAAACATAATAGGCAACATATTCACGGAACCATTCACCAGGAGACTCAAGGGAATTCTCGTTCCCGTATGCCGAAAGTGGACTTGCTGGCTGTCCAGATCGCCAAGTATGCTACGAGGATGACCAAGCTCTAAGGCACAGAAATTGTACATAAGATACTGCTAGGTGACTTCGAATTCGAGGCATCTTTCTGATGTGTGCAGTCCCGTCCATGATAATGTTTCAATTTTCATCTCGCTTCTTCCTTCACCCGGGATTGCTTCCACGGCAGTCCAAACAAAGTCCAGTAAGGGATTGAATTTCGGCCTCGACTGAATACAAACTTGGAGATGGCGAATGTATCACAGCTTTAATGAGTGCAGGCCCGAGAATTGGGCGGTGGATAATCTCTCACTGTATCCGGACGATCTGCACGCGAAAGTGCGAAGTTCGGGGCCTCGAACCATTGTTACACCGCAAATTCAGGGACGAATCAGCCTTTCTAACGGAGGTCAAATTTCTAGATCAGCATGTCTCATATCCTTTTGGCGTTGAAGCTTTCTTCCGGCGAGATTCATTAGCCTGGATCAAGGCAAGATCATGAGAAGGTCTTAGCATGGTGAACTTGCTCTTTCTCTAGTGGAGAGGGTAAAATCGGTGCCAACGATAACACGCTCTACCAGGCTAGGAGCTGCCAAGTGAGCATCTGATCAAAGTTGGCTTGTAAAGTCCGGATCCATAGGGCTGTCATTGCCGCGAGAAGCGTAGAACTCCCGCACAGCTACACAACAGTTTCACATCCTCACAAGCCTCCGTCGTTAACGTATGTGCGTCCTGAATGGACTCTGCAATGGCTTCTAGGCGCTTGCGTACCGTCACAAGAGCACAGACGTGAGAGAGTTGGCCCAATAGTACTGGCTTCTTTTGTGATCAGGTTGAGTGGGGACAGCCACGCCGAACTTGAGAAGCAGAACCTACTGAGCGCCGACATGGTGTCACGAGCGGGAAGAATTCCGTGCGTCTGTTGATCATAGACGATAGAACCTTTCCATTATGCCGTGCGTAACGGTCCAAAAAGAAATTTCCTAGAATGGGGTTTTCCTTCAAGTTCAACCATTGAATAGACAAATAATCAGTTCTCAGTATTACCATTCATTCTGGCGGTGAAAGTCTCGGGCCCAAGTCTTGTGTAATCGCTGACGGCCACTGGCTCCTTCCGAGTCTTGCTGCCCGACTGTGCCTCTAGCATACATATTCTGCAGTATGAGGTATCACATGTTGGCGTCGTTCAGGTCTTCTGATGAAGAAACGCTCCATTCAAATCTGTCTTCACGACGCCGGCGGCCGTCTCCCATTCCACTCACTGCGAAGCCTGCATCGATAAGAATTGCATCAAGCACTACGCCCTAAATTGCGGCGTAGCCGGTCTAGGCCAGCAATTGTCCAATCCGTTACCGGATATTGTGCCTCATCAACACCAAAGCGGCGTATGAAAAGAATAGATAGGCGGTTCTGTGGCGCCTTGACTTCGAAGTTTGGATCATTGGACGGGAGGCTGAAAGCGGTCTGGCAATCTAAATGACTGTTGTAGCAACAGACCAGTTTTGGGTGGTCTCCTATTCGATGGCATAATTTATCGCGGTGCCGAGTCCCTGGCAGGCCTTTGCCACATGCTGCCGCGCGCTGTCTGGAAACCAACAAGAGAGGTACGTTGAGAGAATGATTGGAGTAACATGACATGTAAGCCACACAAATCAGTGCTTATGGCCGCGGCCCAAGGCTGTAAGGGTAATAGTAATGCTATATTGGCGGGCGTCAAGTTACAGTATCCTGCGAGCTGCTTAGCAAAACTCGATCCCGTCAGATAGCGCGCGCTCCCATCTATCCTGCCTGCTGTGGCTCTCCGGAGAGTCCACGTCAATTCATGTCGAGCATAGAGAGGACAGCAGTCCATGATTCGCACAGAGCACAAATATATGCTGCTGCTCGCGCGCGCTGATGGCCGCAATTTTGGCCTCAAAACCCATCATCAGAATACATAACGGAATGGAACCTCCTGGGTGAATATAATTTCGTAGTAGTGAGCATATCCTTCCTCATTCTTTCTCCAGCCAAACCAACACACCACCCGCCATCAGCACAGGCCTTCTTACCAGCTTCTCGGGTCCGCTGCCATCTTTGGTGCAACGCAGGCGTCTCCGATCCCCGAAATAGAAGAGCCAAACGCCATCGAGATAGATCATCGGGATCTCCATCTCGAGCTATCTTAACATATCACATCGCAATTCACACAATACCTTGGTTCGTGGCCAGCCAAAGGCAAAGCAGCGGCGTTATTCGTACCTGGTGTACAGTACAGTCAACGTTCACACACCATCACACACAAAGAGCCAGCTCTCCCGGTGGGCCAATCAATCGGCAGCAAAGCCGCCCATCACTGACCAGTTCCCAGAATAGCAGCCTTTGTCAGGTGTGTTGTCATCCAATCACGACGGGAATTCTCAGTGTTCTGACTCCTCTCCCTGCTGCAGTTCCGAGGCGCGAATCATCCACCAATCCTACCAGTTTCTGCTCCTGCAGCAGTGTACTCCTAGTTGCGCGCTCTACAACCCTGTGTGTCTTGTCCCTCATCCATGTCCTCACACTACACTTAACACAACACAACATCTTGGTCTCCATATCACAGCGGGTCGTTTGTTGACGCTGCTGCACCAGTCAGCGGCCTGTGTTCCCTTGTCTTCTCCTGCGCCTGCGCAACACTCACGCACTCCACCAAGTGCACACGAACGAGTTGCCCTCAAGACGCCAGCACAACCCGCCTAGTGCTCGCTTAGTCCCAGAAAACACAACAACCGTCGTGCCGCCCTTATCAAATCCCTGTCCTCCCTCCACACTCATTCTTCCCCGTCACTCCCTCAGCGCCACGGTCAAAAACCCTCGTCCGGGTCCTGTTCTTCTCGACCCGCAACCAATTTTATTACTTCCTCGCTCGCTGCAGGTCAGACCAGCTCCAACTTTACATCCATTCCACCCACCCAAGCGCCTTCTGTAAATATAGCACTGGTTGCTGTATTCACTACACTAAGGCACTCCAGTCACTCCCCTCTCTTGTCCAGGGCCCCCTAGACATCAAAACATTCCGTTCAGGCCACCTTTTACCATATAATCCATTCACCCTTCTTCATCTCGACATCCTTTACGGGTCACCGTCATTGCAGCTTGTAGCATCTTGGTACCTAAGTCATTCATTTGATCCACGTACACTCGTTACCTCGTGGAAAAAGACAAAAAGATGACTACAAGCACCAAGCCAAAGCTGCCTCAGCTCAAGACGCCCATGACAGCGACCTTCCCTTCATCATTTTCAGCGACATTTCCTTCCGAGCTGTCAGCTCGGTCAGCGTCGGCTCGAAGCCCATTGCCTGGCTTCGCTGACTTCATCAAATTGGAGGATGGCATCAAGACTCCCATCACCCCGCCCACAGCTTATACGGACTTCCTCAAGAGTATGGCGAGTCCTCCTCTGACTGGCCATAAGCACTCTGGCGGCTCAACTCCTACCTCAGCACCTTCCGATACCTCGAGTGAACACAGCAATTGCTCATGTGCTTGCGAAGCCCATAAGTCACCAGCATCTGCTGTTCTTCCATCTCCATTCAACTTCCCTATTCCGAAATCCGCGCCATCATCAGCACGATTGGGCCGTCTTCGCATTCCTCCCTCGCCAGCCTACTCTGGGAGGGATTCTCCGCTAAGCGCTACATCCACAATGCGTTCACCATTCAGTGCCCGCTCACCATATGACTGGGATGTCAATAGCAAAGCTAGATATTTTGACGCAAAGTCTCCCAAGACCAGTCGGTGCGGCGTACGTCATGTTCGAGAGATTGTCACAAGAACTGTCACATATACACCACGAATGAGTGCTGCCCCAAAAGGCAAGAGGAGGAAAATTGACTAGCTCAGCCACCCGTTAATACAGCCTACCCTCGTCCATCAGCCAATCTAATCTCCTTGAAGTCGCCTCCTCATATCCTTCTCATTTCTTACGCAATACAATCTAACGCGCTGGTCACGCCCACACCGAATACAACATTGACGTTACAGATTTAAATGGGAGGAAAATAGCGTTACTTGCTGGGCGATGGGTTGACAAATCCGGCTCAGCGATCTGCCTTGAGCATCGTCTAGAGCATGGCAATAAATACGCCAGTTCAATAGGAGTCATATGTTACTGGAAGCCTGTGGCAGGCATGGAAGGCGTTTCTTGGGCGTTCAGGTTGGCAGTATTGATGACAGATACCATAGTCAGTAGCAGTGAAAAAAAAAAAAAAAATAGCAAAATCTATTATTCAATCAACATACCGTTCCAAATCCGTGACAGTGACACAACAAACAAACAAATAAACAGAGACCATCCTGCGGCCACCACTCCATCCGGCCACCTCGACCACGTCCCCAAATTCGTACCTTGCATGATACATGAAAGTATCTAGATTGCCGGATCCTCGCTGCTGCGACCAGCGTAACATTGTGGCCCCCATAATCGCCCATCTAATTAACGACCCAGCATCAGCGTCATCGCCCATCGAAATTTACCAGGAGCAAAAGCAGCACCACTTACTAGCCGGATCTGTGCATATGCGACCCGAAATGCCGGGCAGTGCATGCCCAGGGGGCTTGGCATTTGCAGGGATCAGCCCAGGCAGCCTCCTGTAAGCGCCGGCGCGAAACCAGGTGACTTGTCGAATGGCAGGGCTGCAGTGCTGAATCAATACTGCTGCGTTCCCGGACTGCGGATGGGATTGGTGGGTGTGGGCACGCTAATGCATGACAGTTCCGATTAAGCGCCCGACTTTGGGATGCGGCGGGATTGGTTGGCTTACGGGAGGTTAACTCTTCGGGTGGGGGAGTCGTTGCGTGGGCAGCGTGATGGGGTTGAGGGGAGGTATTGGGCGAGAGGAGAGGCAATGGGTGGGGGAAGGGTAATGAGGAGGGTGTGGGTTGTACAATTGCGGCTGAGGCTCTGCGGGTGTGTGATTTTCCTGTGACTGGTGTTTTGCTCTCCATCCCCATTCAGAAGATTGAAAAAAGCCATTGCTCACTTGGGCGTAATCTGGCACATGAAAAGGCGATGGCTGATGGTCCATTGCTCGACTCAATGAGGGATTATACGAAACATGCACTCCTCCGAAGCCACATCACACGTTTTTTCTTACTCTCCTGAGGCAGTATTGCAAGATTTAGATACTCTATCTTGGGCACAGGATTGCACCAGCACGGTTAGCTTGAGAAAATGTGACACGGACATACATATATGCAGAGGAGGACCAAGAGAACAGTTAAAGTTAGCCAAGGTTTACGGGACGAGTGTGTGAGGTCATTTTAGCCTACGCTATCCCCGGAAAAGTGAAACCATCCATAGGGGCCAAGGATCGCCGAAGGGCTCATGTTTCAGGTCTTGGCTGGTGTTTGATGTGATAGAACGTACATATTAGTTACTTTTGTCATGAAACAGTGCCATTTATAAGGATCTTTTTTTGGCTCATACAATGGTGCGGCGCAGACCTTCCTGTTTGAGATCGTTCTAGAGCTTCTTGCACGCCTTCTGCACGAACAACCTGGACTTTTGCCTGTGGCTTCGTGCATTGTGGCTTTGCAAGTCGCACTTTGTCATATTGTCACTTGTGCAGCAGAAGCTTACATTGAGTATGTTTTAAATATTTCTATTTTAATATTCCTTACAACTTCATATGCTTTGCTACACTTATCTGGAATGAACATTGATGGGAGCTGTATTGCTCGGACATCTTCCATACTTGTAAGCGCCTGCGACTGTATTTCGCCGAAATCATGTGCTCATGATAGGTATGATGCATGTGACTTCAGCCCCCTGGCTGTGATCAGTCGTCACGCGTACATCCCTTGAGGATCTACACGCAAAGTCCCGGGAAGATAAGTGCTACGTGTTCATTTGTTAGAGCGGTCATATTGGAAGAATTCAATATGCATTCCGATTCTGGTGGAACTTTCTTTATGAAAGTGGTTAGGCTACCGGCAATCCGCTCAAAGCATCCTCGATTCTCAATTCAAGCCACAGTAAGATACTGGTATGACTCGGACAATGCTTCCGAAAACAGAATCATAAAGGCCAGAGAGAGCATCGGCCGTAAGGATTGCAGATCCTGGAAGAGTGTTCTCACCTCCCCATTTTCCGAGTCGTACGATTGCGGCGTCATTCAAGTCGGATTGCGGCTTGCTTGCCTACTCATCAACTGACATCTGGCTTCTTGTCAAATCTGGCAGTATTCTTGAGTTATTGATGCACACGAGATTTGTCGAATCCAGGTCGTAGTGGATTAGGCGGTTAACAGCCAGCAAGGCTATCAGACCTGCATTCAGCCTCCGTCAAGATAAGTATCATAAATGCTGAGTAGGTAAGGTTCGAAGCTCTGGCTCTAAGATAACACCTAAACTTATCGTCATCTGCGATTCTACTTTACAAGCAAAAGTGTTATCATTAGCTTCGCTGCTATCTGTCACAAGTTGTCGACGTTCTCTGCTACGATGTTGCCGCAGTTCACCCTTTGGGAGATGTCTTAGCCCTTCATTCACTCCACTTGAGATTCCGAGCCTCCCTTTGTATTTTCTGATAGTGGTTGGAATTCCTTGCTGGTACACCTAGTCGGAAGTTGCAGTACAGACGTCCCCGAGTTTCGAGGCAGGATTTCTTAGACGTGACCAGTGGGAGATATACAAGAGTGAAAGACTCTGATTTTGATACTGAAGTCGGGTGGTGTATTTCAGTACGAGTTACAACTTGCCTACCTATACACAAATGTATATCTAAACGTCCCATGACTATGTGACGGACGATAGCATAGGGAACACAAAATGAATAATCTCACTTGTAACTGCCGCCTCAAGCATCGCTCTCTTTCCAGGTTGAAGTCGCATAGCTGATTCCGTTTCCCAGGATTTGCCATCAGCATTGCCTCTACCGTTCACAACGAAGAACAGCTGAATTGCATCATCCGGCGCAGCTCTAAAACGTCCGCCTTCCTCAATCTTAATCATCTCAGCAACAGTTCCCCGTTCAGAAAAGATACCAAGGAGCTTCTTATAAGCTTTGAACCCCTCGCTCACGCTCAGAACAGGCTTCCAAGCAAAGTTCTGCGGCTTCATTAAGATCGGGGCATTATACCGCCCAGGCGGATACTCCAGCTTTCGTCCAGCATAGAGCTGATATAAGACTTCGAACCCGTCCTGGGGTTCCTCACTACCATTTCGATAGTACTTCCCCTTCTCAAACCTTCCTGTTTCTTTAAGTTTGGCTTGCCCCGTTGCCAGCTGGTCGTACGTCAAATAACCTTGCCCGCTGGCTCCGCCGAATTGTACAATTAAGAGAATGTGCTCCGTCTCATCATCATCGTCCTGGGGTCCATATTCTACACCTTCTGGGTGGTAGGCAAGCTCGCCTTGGCGGATTGTGACGTCCGATGCGATCGAGAAGTCGCCGCGGTATGCGTACCGGAACTGGTCAAAGTTGTGTTTATGGATGGGCGAGTAAAACTTCTCTTGTTTTGTCAGAGCCAAATAGTAGTTCTCTGGCGTGCCTTCCGTGCCTCTGAAGAGGTCCTTGAATTCTAGACCGGGGCCTCGGTGCATTAATGGCGGAGGCTTGAAGTCGAGTTCCGAAGCCCTGACCACTTCCATGATAATGCTTTATTTCTCGCGGAAGGCAAAGAGACTGAAATGAAACCTGAAAGTCTAAGGAGAGGTAAATCGAGCTAGTAGCGGATAGGATCTAAGACCTGCTGTAGCGGGATCTATAAAGCACGTGAGACATCGTCATAAGGTGAGCACTAATTCTCAAACGGCCAATGGAGTGGAGTGTGACTCCTTCCAGATTAAGACCGAGATTTCAGCCTTTTACTTTTATATTGTTGCAACACAAGAAAGTCCTTTTTATCATTGGCAAATACCAGCAATCACCTGACCTGTTCCTTACCTTCAACTTCGCCATATATCACGTCACGCTTCCATCCAAGCCACTAAACATGTCTGCTAAGAGACCTCCGCTGTCAGAAGATCCTTCTTCTTCCTCAAAACGACCCCGAACTCGATCGTCCTTTCCTAACCTCCCGCCTACTCCCGACGACCTCTCCGTCGCTGACCACCTCCCATCTGTCGAAAGAAAAGTGCCTACTGGGCCAGCAAATCCAGGCATCATTCGAAATCGCGACGAAAATGTTTTGTCAAGGCTCCCGCGCGACTCTGACGCCCTCGACACATTTGCCAAATTGAGGAGGGACGGCAGCCTATCAGATGAGGAAGCTTTTCTGAAATTCATTACGACTTATGACGTCTCTCTTAATACGTTGAATCAAATTTCCACCAAAATATTGCCGGTGTCGTTTAGTAACGTCAAATATACAGACGTTGCTCCATACGTTTGGCTGGACCCTCTTGGTAAAGGTGAAGACATTCGCAAATTAGATACCTTTCGGTCACGCATACCACAGGACATATTTCGGAAAATACATATAGACGTCAATAATGTAGTATTGCAATATGGAAGAATGGCATCTCATGACAATGAGGAGGCAAGAAGTCGATTCATAGCATCATTTTATTCCCAAGTTGTGTCTCTATTTGGAAATGCGGTTATCAACAAACCAGGGGGGTTGCTAGATGCTGAGTTTACAAAAAGGGGAAGAATAGAACATCATTTCTACGCTCTAAATTCCATCAGCATCGTTTTCATCGAAATCGAAAAGATTTACCTCTTTGGCAAGGGGAGACTAGATGTAATAGCGCAGGTTCTTGCCGAGTGTGCCGCCTGCGACTACGCGAATCGGAAGTCTGAACATTGGGTACCTATTCTTGCGATCCTTTGCGATGGAGAGAAGTTCGAATTTCTGGTCTACGATTCTGGCAGCCAATCCGTCTACTCGTCCGGCACAGCCGCAGTCGTGATAGACCAGGACACCAAGCCTCTCCTCTTCTTGTCATCGTTGAAAGAAACTACAGAATATATTTTTGATTATTTTCTTATGGCATACATCAATGGACTGCGCTCCTTCGGTCATGGGTCTGAGCTAAAAGCTGCGAAGTCGAAGACCAAAAAACGCAAATCTACCGAGAAATGGATGGACGCCTTAGCTAAAGCAGAGTATGCACATTTGCTATGCAGGGAAGCCGCTGAACTAGCCCGCCAGGAAAGGTTTGAAGAGGCAGAGGAGACTGCCACAAAAGGTATTGCCGAGTTGGAGGAAAGCGTCTTACAGGTGCCAGAAGTTAAGCTACAAAGGTTAACAGAATGGGATGGAGAGGTATCGATGAAGGCGTAGAGAGAAAGGAAAGGGAGAGAAGAGAGGAAGTGGTAGGCATACTTTGCTTTGGGACAGCGAATTGGTGTTTGGAAGGCGAATGCAAGCAGCATCGTCGCATTCACTTTGTGCTGTGTTGATTCCTGCATACTCTGTCGGGTTCACACACAAGTCCTCTAGGCTGCTATAGTATATGAATCACTATTAGACAGCATTGCCACTATTCTACAGAGCAGTTGGCACTCTCAAAAATACAATTAATGAATTAGCATCTAATCTTTAAATTTTATGTGTCAAAATGGCTGTAAAGGGAAGCACGGCTCCTAAGAGTGCCAAAATATCGCAACCCAGAAGTCCAACTTTACGTTCGAAATGACATCAAAACCATTCAATTATCAAATATGGACAAATACATAGGGCTAGAATTGATTGAGGTTGGATTCCACGCCAAGCACAACGAAATTTCTAGTCGATCCATCTAAATATCAAGAGTCGAGGAAATTTGTTTGGGTAATACCCAGTCAGATCTAACACAAATGTTAAGGCGTCAGACATCGGCTTCTTCTTCCCTAACATGCCATACGATTGGGAGACTCTGACATTGTCGATCGTGAGGGAAAGAACTACTACCAGAACGTTTACAACTTCACCAACCGGATCAGAGTCGCTGCTTGGACTCGTGACCAGACCAAGCTCAAGCAGAGTCTTGATTCCTGCCTACGCGGAGAAGCTGAGCTCTGGTGGAATAACTAGCTCACTCACGTCATGCGGGCTGGCTACATTGCGACAGCTGGTGTCGAGGAATTCTGCAAGGCTCTTGAAGCTCGATTTCGACCTCCTCCGTCCGAAGCATTCGCCAAGGACATCTGTCTAGGACTGCCGCAACCGCCGCTCCTGCCGCTACATTATAGAATACCTTACTACATTAGAAGCTGCAGCAAAGGCATGCGGTCAGGGCCCAGCAGCTAGCGATGTTAACAAATTTGGCCTCATAGTTCAAGCTTGGATGGCACTTGGACCTTCCCCTGCGCGAGACAGTCGATGAGCCTGCGCCTGAGACTACGCTCGACCACATCTGTTTCGGCGCCTCTGGCGATCATGCTCCCTGGCATGCTTTGGCTCAATGGCTATGGAGAATACAGATGCGGAACTATTTTGCACAAACTGGTACGAGTTTCACTGTTTTTTTGATTCTTCTGGGGTGCATTTTTCCTCGTTGGAGGGACCTACGTTGCCCAATTGATCAACGACACCTATGCAACAGGTCAGAGCGGTAAGCATGTATGATCTGATTAGACCAACTGCTCGTAGCTAATCCTAGAATGTTAGAGTCGGCCTTTTCCCACAAAGACAACTCGGGTTCTACCAAAGCATTGGATGGAGAGTGCAAATACAGAGTGTGATAATTCAAAGAATATGATATCCTGATACAATAAGCATGATGGACTAAGATACTATTCATAATTGGTAAATATCATGATCGAATGGTGGTTAGACTTGCCTTTTGCCCTTCGATCATGTGTAGTAACATTAATCTCAAGTTAAGAACCCGCCACATGGGCCAAGCCTTATAACCATTCTATGTTCTCTGGTCGAATATAACACGAGACAAAGTTCCACACGTGTGGCGAGGCAGCACTTTTACATATAGTTGATCTGTATAAAGGCTATGCAAGCTCTTAAAACCTGAAAAACAATTGAATATTTCTAAAAGTCATGCAAATAATATGAAGTTCCTAGATCAAGATCTGGTTCAGCCTATACACCTTGAAAATCCCAGTCACTCAATAAGCATGTGCTCAAATCTGCATGAACAACTTATGAGTACAAACGCTAAAATCCTAGAATCTCCTCTTTCTGAAATAAATAGCACATCGCAAGAACTGGGCAGCAATTAGCTTTAGAGAGAACTCCAAGAGCCGACGATGATGTAAAGCGCTACCCCCCCACCCACACACACAAAAAAAAAACATCCCAGGCGCAGCAGGCGAGGGCGTCTCCAGTAGATACTCAGAGTCCCGTGCCGCCTTTGTGCGTGCGAAGGAGGCATTTCATCACAGCGAGAGTATACGCCTTGGAAAGGAGGGCCATCTCGACAAGAATATGCGTTTCGGTAGGAGAACACTTCTCGACAAAAGCTCTATCTGTCGAAATTGATTGCAGCGACTACAATAGACATACGGCCAGAAGAGGCTTGTTGCCCCAGCAGATATGTCGTGGAAGCTAGTGGATCGAATGAAATGATCCCAGGCTGTGGCTGTGTGCGTTGTGTTCCACAGGGAACGGTGGTGAACAGCAGCACGTTAAGGACACTTTGGGGGGTAGGGTTCGTGTGCTTTGATATTTAAGACGGAACTTTGAAGAATATGCTAATGAAGAGCAGCAGGGGAAGGGACTGCGGCATCCATGCCTCTATAAAGTAGACTGGGAACAATCTTCCAAGGATGAGATGAAAATGAGAGAGATATTTAGCGCACTAAACGGTTGAAGCTTTATTTTCTTTGGCTACTTGATTATAATTGAAAATTCAAGGAGCGTGAGCCACCCTAGAAAAGTAATTTCCCTCATGAAAGTGTGAATCATAACAAATACATGGACCTGTACTCCCCGCTAAAAACGACAAGAGAAATCTAACGAGCGTATTTTTAAGTTTTCAGATGAAGATAGCCTCATCATCCATTCCTTGGCATGCCCCTCGGTTGGGCATTGTAACTCTTCGGACTCAGCCGCGGCACAAATGGCTCTCCTTGTCTTACATCGGGAAGATCTGCTCTCCGCATCATATCTGTGAACGTTGTCTGGTTACTTTCCCGCCCCCTGCTCCCCTCCCTTGCTGTACTTGGATCCGCAAAGATGTTTATGCTCTCACCGCTGGGCTCTCTCTGCAGTCTTGGCGTCCGCGGCGAGGCTTGAGGTTGGGTTAAAGGTACCGGAGACGAGGTCGTGGTCATTTCTGTGCCATTTGCAGCTGCAGATCTGTGGAACAGACTGCGGACCCGTTGGATTGTGGGTTGTCTAGTTGGCGTGGTAGGCGCGGAATTTTGCTTTCGGATGAAGTCGGTTCGCAATGCAGAACCTTGATATATTGGGTCGGAGATGCTCGCAGAGACTTTACCGAAACTGCCGCTCAAACGTGCTTGCTTTCTTCGATAGGCGCCAAATAAACAGAGGCCAGCACATGCGAGTAAAGCACCTGCAAACATGCCAGGGAAGAAGCCCGCAAGGATAGCGCCAGCAGGGAATGCATTACAATCGGCTTGGACCGCAGCCAGGCTTGTTTCAACCGCGGATGGGTTTGCTGTAGCAGCTGGGGCAATGGGAGTCGCTGATGTGCTCGTTGCGATTGGTACCACCGTGGGTGTAGACGTGCCAGTTATGGAGCTTGTATGTGACGGCGCAGAACCTTGGTTGGCGTTGATCACACAAGCCGAATTAGAGCACGAGTAGCCAAAAGGGCAGCATTCGCTTCCACAGCTCTGCAAGGTCGCCGTAAGATTGGTTGTGAGAAGAGTCGCATCGGGATGTGATGTGGCGTTTTGCTGCTGGATATCACAATTAATAGGCTTTATCATCGAACAGTCGTCGCCGCTCGGGCAGCAAAGCAACGTAGTATTGTTGGCGAGTACCAAGCATGTCTCCGATGGAGCGCAACAGAATCCAGACGGGACCCCGTTGCACTGTGTATAGCTTGGGTCGGAGCAGGAGGACTGCCTCTCGAATAGTTGGTGTGTGGGAGTGGAGAAGGCTATGGTAGAGCTGGGAAAGACTACCGCAAAGAGTAAGAGGCTCAATATACGGATGCGTCCCATGGTGAGGCTGTGTAAGAGCGTCTATCTGAGAGGGTGTTCGCAGAGGCTATGTCGAGAGTCGAGAAGGATATGTACTTAAACCTGCAAGTAATTGTATTCGAACAACAGAGAAGTTCCGAGACAGCAGCAGAAAGTGGAAAGAGTTTCGACGTGTAAGAGAAGTTGACAGAAGATGATGCGACGAAGGGGAGAGAAAGTATGTATGTAAGTAACAAAGAGAGCAGTTACGGTCAAGGTGTCATTGACCTCCTACCGGAACCAGAATCGGGCTCCAATTAGCACGACGATTTCTTTGTTCATCCACGACCGGCGCGTCACCAGGCCACTGACGGGTACACAGAAAGCAGAAGCCTCACTAGGCCTCTTTGCGCCGACCGCGTCACTTCGAATAGATCATGGCAAAGTGAAGAAGCTTGAAATAGTCCTGGCGCCTCCTACCCCGCGGTTGCAGATTTTGGCGAAAAGAAGTGGTTGTGAGGAGCGCTTCCAGAAAGTGAGGCAGTGCCGATTGCATCATGGGCATGCCCTGGCGCGAACGACAGGTGGAACAGGCTTGGTTGAGTACGAAACGTCGAAACTCGTCTCGAATATTCTTGGACCTGCGTTGTTGGCCCCGTGTCATTGGTCGCTTCAGAAGGCGCTAACGTTGTTTGCCGCCAGGACTGACTTTATTCCTGCCTTGAACTTAAGGCATATCTGAACAGAGTAAGGACGAAGACGAGAGGAGCTATTATTATCGACATTTATTCCGAACCTCAGCTGAAAGTATCTGCCGGCTTTCACTGCGGCCTTTTTATTTTGGCATCTTCATTGGAGAGCTCTGGCTAAAGACATCAGATCACCATCGCTTGGGTCCATGACTGTTCAGGTCACATGCTTCAACATCCACGTGATTAGGCTGCGCATATTGTAGGACTTCACGAAGTATCTCATCTGCAATCTCTTTTACGAATGGAAATCACCGACTTCAATAGTACCAGGAACTTTACATATTGTATTTGTTTGTATTTTTCGTGTGAAGATCCTAGCTATGTGCAAGAAGCACCCAATTCATCAATTATACTAGGTAACTGGAGGAGCGACAGCGCTCAACCCCAGACATCTACTAAATCGAACCAGCGCTTCGCCGGCATTCGATGCCTTGCTTGAATGCAATGTATCTGTATTAGAACCAGTCCTCCACTGGTTCTAGACAGTAGCGAGAGTGATAATGTAATGTCTCCCTGAACTCCGAAGGCGCCCGGGGTATGCCGCTGGTCCCGCCCAATGCTGTTGATAGGGAGTACTTGTGAACTGTAAGGGAAGGTGAGAGCCGTAGTCGTGTTCACATCTCAATTCCACCTCAACCCGTCCCGTCCCATCCTATCCCAATCCTAATCCCATCCCAATCCATCCACAAATCCAAATTTGGTACCATCCTTCGTATCCATCTCCAAATGACAATCACCAAAGTGTCAGAGCGACGGACGAAGAGAATACACAGTATCCACTTCGTTCAATACAGATATCTTTCCCACCGGTGGAAAATGACTAAAGAAAGGTAGGACTTCTAGATCAACAAGAAGTCCCAGCCCTTCATCTGCATCACATTTCTCCAGGAAATGTACGGCGCTTCTGATCCACCCGGAGTTGTCTGTCCATCCACGTGGCTCCAGACCTCTCTCAAGAGGCAGACCACTCTTCCAAAGCTTCCAGTCTCTGCAAGATCACCAAGTCCAATGATGCGATCATTGAAGAGCGTCCGGAAAGGTGACGAAAGGGTGCTGACTGAGCCACCAATTAAGTAAACCCATACGAGGCTTCTGTCAAAGCCACCAGGTCCAGATGGAATGAATTCTAGTGCCGATGCGAGCTTCGACACTAGGCCAACGCAGCTGTCTTGGCTAGGGGAGAAACCTGGCACAAGACTGCAAAGATAAATGCGAGCAGCGAGACGGAAGGCAGCTGTGATATTCTTGCTCAGTTGCTTGGGGTTCAAGATACCATTCGCATTGTATGGGATCTTTGGGCCAGTCTCACCCACCTCGGTGAGTCCAATTTGGTCACCGAGCGAGTGGACGTGGTGGCAAAGCTGAATGTCGTCCATTCCCTCGCGCTTCAGGGCTTCTAAGCAGGCAATTTCAGAGATCAGGTACATAACCCGGTCCTCACAACCCATAAGCTCGCGCAGACCCAAGGAGCAGTTTGACGACGAGAGGTGCTTCTCTCGATAAGTGTGTGCAAATGTTGGAGCTCTGCCCTGGATTGTCGCACCAAGGATGTCAATCCATGCTGTAAGCGTCATATTGAATGGTGTCGGGCCGTTTAGTTCGGCTAGATCGGTGACTAGTCGCGGAAGCTCCAGCTTCTGAACGAGAGAAATTGCCGCTTGAAAGTGCTGATGCCATGGAATGTCTGGTAGGGAATCGTCGATGCGGCCGACCGAACATTGGAAGAAAATCATGCCGAGTGTCGCCTCGAGGATCTGCTGATGTTCCTCATCGCGATTTAATGCTGTGCAGAGTTCTGAAATGGTCGCATATCGGTGGCGCATGATATCGTTGTCCATTTGCTCGCCTTGAACGTTCATGGTCGCTTTGTAGTGTTGAGCCGAGATGCTCAGACAACAATGCAGATAGCACTTATTGCTTTCCAAAGCTGGTAGAATCAGATCAGTTCGAGCAGACCCATGTTGGTTCATCTCCAGGATAGGAAATATGGAAGGCAAAACAAATTCGATGAAGTGCTCGAGGAGGCGTTGATCATTCTCATCCAATTCAACTGCGACTTGTCGGGGTGCTGCGGGAACGCCGTGCGAGAAATCGAATAAGTTCATGTCAAGAGCTTCTCCGCCGAAAGACTCTCTGCGTTCGCCATATATCTCCTCAACAAACTCACCACCTTCGACGGGGAATGAGGGTAGCATCACATCCGGTGGCGCATGGTAAGTGCTATATGTTGAAATCGTCGACTCTCTTCGGGTGAGGCCATCATTTACAAAAGTTTGCCTTTCCGTCTTGACATCGACTTCGTACGGGGCATACTCGGAGTACAAGGGTGGCACAAATTGCGAATGCGACGAGTGCATCTGTGCGTTGTATGCCGTGTAATCCGCAATGCCAGGGCCCGCGTTGAAATCGAAATCAAGCGAAAACTGCGAGTCAATTGAAGCGGACCGTGTGCGATCAATTGAATCGGAAAATGTAGCCGAGGTCGGCAGCGAGTGTGACAATCCTGGTGGGGTGTCGGCGCTAGATGTGATAACCTGCGATGTCTTCTCGGTGAGCTTCTTCCGCTTGATGATCATCTTAATATTGTCCTTCTGGTGCCGCCGTTGATCGTTGTTGCTCCACCACATTGGTCTCTTATAATCGCATCGCAATCCCAGATTCTTGCAAGCTGTGCAGCATGGTGATCCTTCGTCGCACTTCTTTCTTCTTAACCGGCAGGTGTAGCACCCTGTGGTGGTAGCGCGTGAGTTAGTGGCTGTTATCATAGGCGACAGCAAGGAAAAAGTGGCCGGAAATATGATAAGTCCCACAAACCTGTGCGCGATCGACGATGCATCTGTACTTTCACCGCCTTGGATGCTGCGGCATTAGCATTGGCCTTTGGGGCCGATTTGGACTTTGGTTGAGCAACCGCCATTGTAATGTTCGGTCTTCCCATTAGGTGCGTGGTGGATGGGGTTGACATTTGTATTTGTACCGGCAAGTACAAAGCGGGGGGCGTGACTTGGGTGGTAAGCCGCTTCGGGGGCAAGATTCACTAGAGTGCGTGATCAGGGACTGGGGTTGACCCGAATTGACTTATTGGCGAGACCGGGTATCGTAATTAATATTATGGAAAATAATGAATGTATTGTTCAAAGCAAGGCCAGCTTGACTTCGGGTCGGTAGTATAATATTTGAGAGGTAAGATGGAAGTAGGTGAGGAGTCGGGATGGAAGAAGATACACACGGTCTGCCTTTTGGGTTTGACTTTCGAAATGTCGATGGTGTTTGGAGATCTATATATCTTGGGGATGCATCTCTCGCCAGATCTATTTTTAACCCTGCCAACGAGCGAGGTTTTTGCCTACGTAGGGCCAAAATGCACACGTGGAACTAGTGCACACTTGCTAGCCCGTCGAGGGTATTTTGGGGTATTTTGGGGTATTTGGGTATGTGAGTGGTGTGTTGGTGTCATTTTGGCTATACCCATTTCGGGAGCAAGGACATCAGGGAGAGGAGATACCCTGGACCGGCAGGGTACCACACCAAAAGCCAAGGTCGTCAACATCAAATCATATCACTGGAAACAGGTTAGAAATGCGGCTAGCCAGTGGACTGCTATTTTCGCCAGGCGCCTCAATGCATTCACTCGTCGGCCCAACCTCCCTGTCTTTATTGGCAAGTAGGGGCTTCTTAGCTAGTGTATGCACCTCTGACCAGATGAAGATCCAAAGAAGAGCAAGGCTCTTTATCCACCTCCCATCCGATGCTTGAACGGTGCAAGTGCGTATGTATGTACAGGCTGGGTCGGAGTTGGTCCATGCTTTCTGCATGAGCATGCATCATACGCAGATAACGATAGCGACAGCTGGCATCATCTATCAAGCTTCAAGCTTTGGTGCCCGGTATGCAGGAAGCCTCCCCCGAGCTCCGACGTGCATCAGTCCGAAAACGGTCGCTTCGTGCTTTCGTGCTCGAGAACGACTTCATGGACTACGCACGTAGACGATGTTCTCGGCCCCGCTCGTAAAATCGTTAGCGGACAATGGACTCGACGGTTTTGCTGAGAGTTGGCTCGATCTCGTGCTCCCAGTGATCATTTCCTGCGGCACCGGGCATCGGCATTGAGTCAAGGCTGAGCAAGGAATCTAGAGCATAAGATCTTCGGATGGTAATTTCTCAATTTGGGCAGATTGAGCGAATGATGAAGCGCTAAAGGGCGGTCAACATGATATTGGTTGAGGTGAACAGTCCATTCATGCCCAGCCATTAATTTTCCCATGGCTGCCACGGCTATTGAGTAAGACGGGGGGGGCATGGCTAACATGCGCAGGCTTGTTCAGGGCGAAAATGGAGAATTGTATGTAATTCTGCGAATTTGCAGCGCGTGATATTGATGTTGCGAACGGTGAGTGGATGAAGTGTTGTTGAAATGTGACGAGTGCAGGGACCTTAGTGCATTAGCGCTGGAAGTATGCGGGAGTGCGGGAGCCAACCGATTCCCTGCAGCTCATCTTAGCCAAGAAATGCAGCTCGCCTTTTTACGCCTAGACGGCACATTGCTTAGGATCGCACAGTCCATGTTGAGAGCTTCGGCCAATGTTATGCGCCATAAACCCCGGCACACGCAGTGCGGGGGAGTTTATCATTGCATGCGAAGCACGTACGGACGTAGGCAAGGGTAGCACGGACTCCTCTACGTTGCTCTTATCAACGAGTGCGGTACACACTTGGCGATGGCATTATTGTTGCTAATTTGGTGCCTTTGTGTCAAGTATTAGCAGGTAATTATCGTCCCTTAACCGCCCAACTCGTCACATTTTTGACGCTTTGCTGCCTTTTCAATATCCGCCAAATTAGCAACAATATTCTCGCAATGCCCTGGCTTGGAGCTATTTTTGGGGCTTATACCACAATCAATTGCGACCAAATTATGTCCCACATTTCACCTCATCATGTGCGCCTCAACGGGTAGATCCTCGGCCATGTTCCCTCGACCGCCATTTCAAGCCCGGGAAGTACTGTACATGACCCCACTGCAGACAACCGTTGGAAGCGGGGTCGCAATACTACGTCAAGGAAAGACTCTGATCAGGAGGCTGCTCATGAATGATTTTGCGTAGATTTTCAACTGTTGCTGTTGGGCAACAAAGCTCTGCACTCCTTCCGGTAGGTCCGTCGCAACAGTGCCCCTTGTACGCCACAATATCGCATCCTCAAGATTTGACAGGCTTGCCAGGTGTTACTAACCAACTGACTCGACTTATCGCAATTCTAGAACACACAAATGAAAACCCGATACTCCCTGGTTACCATAGTCCTCGCAGAATCCTATGCATTCCAGTGAACTGCAACAGCTCATTTGCTACCGCATTATTCTTTTACTGTTGTAAACCTATGGAGACAGGACTCTTACGTGCGAAAGGGAGATGGTTTTTCAAGAGACGAACCATCATGTGAGATGCTTCCGTAGGCCTTCCTGTCGCAGCAATTGGTCGTCAACGTGGAAATCTTGCTAAACTGATTATCTGTCTCAGAGGATTCAGATAGAGATGTGAACTCCATATGTCTATATTCTGTCAGCTGAGCAGGAAGCTTTTGTACCCAATACTTCGTTGTCTCGGTTAAAGTCGCGTGGTGACCATGGTCTACTGTACTCAGTAGTTTAGCTATGTAGAATCCTTCGCCTCAATGCTGGACCTACCACCGGACGAGTGATCACGACTGATTTGAGTTCTGAACGCCACGTCGAGATTTGCGTTGAAATGCGCCGAGTAAATACCCCAGAATGATTGTGTCAATCTATTGGGCCAAGAATCAGTCCATCAGTGCTTCACAGGGCTTCAAGCCATGCATAACGCCACATCGACAAACTTTTGAGATCCTTGGGGATTGACGGTTAAACTATCCGCCTCGTCCATCGATGCTAATGCACTCTCCGGATAGGCATGCACACTGTGAAGTCATCAATATCACTATCACACAATAATGTCTCTGAAACCGTTCAAGATCTGATATCAGTAATTAGCAGCGCCGGCTTGATTCGTCATCCGTCCATCACCGCTGTTGATTTCCACGGGCCGTTCCCCAGCAGTTTACTGTTCTGCTTGCTTCTGGACTGTCTGGCCAAGGAGATGTCTCCGTTGAGATGCTCATTGGCCTTGGATTTCCGGCCGTAAATGTTTAGTAGGATAGGTTTACCGATTAGGGTCCGTTTCTCGCCGTCTTGCCGAAGTGGTTGGCGACATTTTGGCTGTGATAGTCTATGTCATGGTCTCCGAGGGCCTCTGACTGGCCACCCATTCTCGTTGGTTTGGGTGATCAAGGGAGTCGTTGTGGGCGCTTAGCATGAGTAAGGAATACAGCAGAAAATGTGTCGGCTTTCTCGCAGCTACGAAAAAGCTGCAGCCAATGATAAAAATGGACAGAAGTGAATCCTGGAGATTTTTGCAATCTCTGAGCCATGCGATTGGACAGTCGCTGATTATTTTGTGCTCTTTGTGCATCCCACAAAAATGGCCCCATGGCCTCCATTCGACAGACCACCCCGGCTTTATGCAAGATGTGCTCCTAGGGTGACGCTAAATCTACGTTGAGGATACACACATACGTCCGTAGCGACCGCAAACGACCGTCCACAACTGCCCGTCGCTTTCCTAGAATAGCTCCTTTCATGCAGAGACGCCATCCAGGTCACAACCATGCGACCGCGAGTGGCCTTGTTCTGTCCGATTGGCGCTTCTGGCTGTGATGCCTCACTTGGGCTTCGTTGTTCGTCTTGCCATATATACTCAGGTAGGCGCCCGAGCATGAAATGCTCTCTCTTTTGATGTTTTCGATCTCTTTTTGCCTTAACACGTTTCATACTCTCTTATCAACATAGACCTCAATCCGGCAACGGCATTTCTACATCCTAAAACTATATCCTCACTTTCTAAAATCGTTAAATTGTAGCAGCATGGTAAGTTTCATCGCCGTTATCATACTGATGCACCGCGCTCACGGACATAGTCTGCTCATCCACAAACGCCCCTCGAGGGCCCAGTTGAAATGTTCCAAAAGGGACATCAAGATACTTTCTTCAATATGACGGCGCTGGCGCCTCGACCATTGTCGACAGCTACCGAGATGTATGATACCGACTTTGAAGATGATACCAGTGATATCGAAGAGGACTACTCCCCACGAATAAGCATAAACTCTGTACGTTTTAATCAATATCCGGGGAATTGCGTCTGCTGACATCTGAAGGCTGGACGGAGGAGCGAAACAACACTATCATCGTTCGAAGAACTACCGACACCGAAATCTAATAGTTTTCAAGGATTTGATTTTGAGTTGGGACAAAAATCAGTTGAGGGACCGAAGGGGCCACATTTATTTCGAGCGTCAAGAGACACATCACAGGATGATGAATACCGCCTCACGATGTCGCCACTTACACCAAAATTTCCATTAAGGCCGGAAACAGCATTTAGAGTTCCGCCTATACCAGAGCCGATGCCTGAGCGCATTCACCGACCTATAAGTACTTTGACAGAAGTTGTAACAACTCTGGACACAAAGGAGGTCGCGTCGTGGAATCCCAAGCAGGTCGCAAGATGGATGTATAGTGCTGGTTTCGAGCCAGCGATTGTTGAAAAGTTTGAAGAGAATGATATATCTGGAGAAGTTCTGGTTTCGCTGAAGTTTGAAGACCTTAAGGAGCTTGACATTGCATCCCTTGGACAGCGCCACAGGTTATGGAACGTGATACATAATCTTCGAGATATTCCTAACGGACCAACGTCACCTACAGTTATCGAATGCGACTCCTCCTCCGAGGAAGAAGGCCGACCAAAACCGAAAGGCCGCGGGCGAAAGAAGGGTAAGAAGCCCGGTTTTGATGACTTTATAACTCCGCTGGAGTCAGTCTCTATCGTTGGTATCGAGCAACTCATGCCAAAGCCTCACAAGTGTTGGAGAGGGGAAAACTGCACCAAGTGGCGGAAGCAGCAACGTATTATTGAGGCCTTCCACCGGGAGCACCCAGTCAGTCCCAGAGGTGGAAGGATACTGCTTGCTGGAGATCCTGGGAATCCATCTACTGCAGAAGCTGCTAGACCGTTCTCAGACGCACTACCCTCCGTCGTTGCTTCATCCGATGTGTTAGGTCCAGGAACCCTCCCTGCCATTGGTCATCTAGAAGAGGAAGCACTTGCAGCACTTCAAACGCGTGATCCTCAGGACAATGTCAAGCAATTCCTCAACTTCCAACATTTGGATATGGCGTGGTCGAGTGAGGAGCCAGCAACGCCTCCTTATGAGATGTTCCCCAACATTTCACCTTCGGGCGCAGTCCAGCGTCAGCAAGCTCTACGAGGTTTGCCCAAGCTTGCCATACCTGCCAATCGTGCACCGCCGAGATCAGCCAGCGCAAATCCATTCACACCTCATCCAATGGATCGTGCAGAGCCACTGTGTCCCGAACTACGTAACAAGAATGACACTGGGCACAACATCTACCGTTTCGGGACTCCCGCCTCTGACATGGACGTTCCAGTCACTGCTGTGAACTTGGGTCCGGTCTCCCGTGATGTGTCTCAGTCAGTCCCACCCAATATGAACTACCGGCACAACCAGGCGTCATCTCCCATCTCCCGCTCTGCATCCCGTTCCTCCCGTCGCCCTAGCTTTCAAGTCCTTCCACGCCTCGAAGAGAACGCCGCTGCACCGACTACTGACTTTTCTCCAGTTAAGGGCCCAGTCGAGCGGTCTCCCAACGATGTGAACCACTCTGGGTGGATGAAGAAGCGGAAGACAAAGATGCTCCGTCATGAATGGCACGAGCATCACTTCACCTTGAAAGGTACTCGTTTAGCTATGCACAAGGATGCACGGGCTCTCGAAACACTCGAGTCCATTGACGTTGACGACTATGCCATCGCCTGTTCCTCTATGGCGTCCTCTAAACTTAATGCCGCGTTCAAGGCAATGAACATCAAGCTTGGAAGTAGCAAGGACAACGTCAAGATCCACGACGAAGCGGCCTTTACCTTCCAGTTGATCCCCGCGGCCATAGAGAAAGGGCAGCGAGTCAAGAAAAACCGAGAGAGCAGCCTTGGATCTTCAGCGACTAAGACTCATCACTTTGCGGTGAAGAGTCGCGATGATAGAATCGATTGGATGAGGGAGCTCATGCTTGCCAAAGCATTGAAGCAAAAGGGCGATGGCTTTGAGATCAATGTAAATGGAAATATGATATGAGGACTTTATATCTCTTAAATCTCTTTTGACGTTTCTAGAGGCATCTTGGCGTTGTATTTTATACCTGGAAAAGAGCATGGACTCGGTTGATCAGCGGACGGAGTCATCATGGATGGGGCATCTGGCATGGGGAATAGTAATGATGGCTAGGGTGCCGTTGATAGACACTCCTTTGATATAGTCTCTTAGGATCAGAGCAAATCAAACCGACTGTACTTAGTTACTGATGTGTAATTGCTGCTTGGCGAACATGTCCTTGGCGAAGTAAATTACCTACTCTCACCACGCAGAACTACCTTTAACGACCCGTTTGCAGATCGTCGTAAGGGGTCCATGATGTCACATGTGACAGGCGTTTGGTAATCATATTTCCCCTTGATCACAATTTTGGCCAAAGCAACTTAGATATCCATTAGGGCATCTCATGGAAGATTTCATTTCACCAGAATTCCTCCGCAAGGGACTGAGCGAAGCATGCTAATTGCTCGAGTCTATCACCATAAGGGGAACCATTATACATAGTCCTACATGTCTTTTGTCCAAACGCCAGATCCATGCCTGAATATGCTACAGTATGCAAGATGGAACCCATAATTTCCTCAATATATGAACTTTGTCGGCTGCAATTTCTCGCCAGCATTGTTCGCCACAACATTCCAGTCAATTCTCTCCCACCAGGCCTCCAAATACTGCTTCTTCTGCAGAATGCCCCAATCCGCTAGGTAGACGTGCTGCCAGGTGTTAACACACAAGACAGGAATGATATCGATGCCCCCAGGTGCCATTTTTCCATGGGCACTATAAGGCCCATGTGCGCCCACGGTGTTTGCGACAGTCATATTTCTCAATGCTTCCACTCGAGCATAGTCTGCCGGTGATTTTATGTCTGGTTCCGTGTTCAGGTCTCGAGTTTGTCGCCTCCAATGCGCGCCTGGGTACGGAGACCCGGCGATGTACGTGGTCAGAAAGGCATACTCCTGTTCTCCCTTGGTCCTGACAAGCCATACGAATCCGGGCCCAAACATTGCATTTGCAGTGGCGATGAAATCGCGTTTGAGGGTCTCAATTGACCCGAATGAGTTTTCTAGGCTCTTCTGGAAGCTCGGCGGAATCTCTGTCTTCTGCGTCGAGAGGCAACTGAAGAAAAAGTGGTTGTTGTGTGCCATTGAGGCATGATTGAACAATGAGGCCATATTGGGTTGCCTCGC